>Ga0137796_10000600_pt1 | contig 22003 bp, 21 predicted proteins | sample OV2TP3_FD_97704 | JGI IMG/M metagenome (GOLD analysis project Ga0137796, IMG submission 97704) | reverse complement strand
AGGGTTCAGAATTAATTTGGGAGGAGCGCAAAAAGTGTACGGTGTAACGCCCGATCTGGCGACGTTTGGCAAATCGATGGCGAATGTGATGCCGATCTCCGCGGTCGTCGGCCGGCGGGACATTATGTCATGGATGGACAAGATCTTCTTCTCCGGGACATTTGGCGGCGAGGCACTCTCTTTGGCGGCGGCCATCGCGACGATTGATAAGCTGGATGCCGCGGGGGTCTGCGACCGGCTCCGTGCCCTCGGCGGCCGCCTGGCGAAGGACGTGCGGGCGGCGCTGTCCCGTTATAAGCTCGAGGAATGGTATACCGTCTGCGGGCCGGATTGGTGGCCGTTCGTTATTGCCTCCGCAAAGGATGGAGTATCGGACGTTATCACCACGAGCTTGCTGCGGCAGGAATTGATCGCCAACGGCCTGCTCATGGGGGGTACGTTCAATCTCTGCCTGGCGCACGACCATCCGGATGTTCTGAAAGAAACCCTCGCGGCGTGGGACCAAGCCATGGCGGCGGTCTCTTCGGCGTTCGCTTCTTCCGATCCAGCCGCCCGTCTGCGCGGCCACCCCATCCAACCGGTTTTTTCCGTCCGGCCGGTGAAACGGTAAGCTTTGGTGTGAGCACGCGCTATATCTTTACCGTGACCGCCGGACGTAGTGGGCAAGCATCCCTCCGGCAACTCATGGAGGACCATGTTCCAGGATGCTACGCTGTTTGGGAGGACCCGGCCATTGTGCCGGTACTCCCCAAGCCTTTGGATGTCCTCGAACGACGTTTCCGGCGGCGTTTCATCGAGACCCATGAACTGTTAGGACGGGGGAAGGTTTTGACTGCGTTCGACCGAGGCGATGAAGCCTATTTAGACCATATCGTGGCCCTCCGGCTGCGGATGATAAATCGCAAGCTGATGAAGAGCCAGGCGTCGATCCACATCGATATCAGCAAATATTTCGCTCGCGGATTACACCGAGCTTTCGCGCGAGCTCTGCCGGGCCTGTCTCTTATTCGGCTCCTTCGAGACCCGGTGCTGAACATGCGCAGCTATCTGAACAGGAATAAGAATTTCCTGCTCGACAATAACCTGCCCGACGCGCAGAGCAACATCTTACGTTTTAATAGTGTGAATATGGAAAAAGGGGAGTTGTATTTGTGGGCGTGGTGCGAGATGTACCTGCGGTTCGACCGTCTGGTCGAAGAGTTCAAGATCGAACGAGCCGTGGAGATTCGGACGGAACACCTCACCGATGCGGCGCGGATGAATGCGGCCCTGGACGCTCTGGGACTGCCCCATACGCCGGTTGTCCCCGCTGCGCCGGTCAATACCAATGCTGAGCATGGGTACGGCCGGACCCGGATTCTTCAGGGGGACCTGGATCTGTTCGAACGCTTCCTGAAACGGCTGCCGGCGGACGTGCGCCGGCGCATCACCTATTTCGAAACCTATCAGCCGGGCCAGTCGGCGACGTTGGTCACGGCCGGTCTGCGCAAATGATCCATATTCCGGTCCGGCTGAAAGCGCTGGTACCCGGCTACCGGGCCAGGTGGCGCCGGCGCTACGCCGCGTTGCTTGTCGTTCTCCGGCAACATGCGCCGCGCCTGGAGTACGGACAGGAAGGGGAGACCCCGTGGATCAAAATCAAGGAGAGCGGCGTGCAGCTCTTCGGGTTCTGGACCGAGCCGGCCAATGCGGAGGTGTACGACCTGTTGCGTGCCGATCTGCCGGCGAATTTACCGAAGGAACATTTTCGCCTGGTGAAGGATTATCTGACGCGCTACGTCTATCCCCATATGCGGCCGGATCTGAAGCCGGACGGGTTTGCACCGGCCCAGATGTTCGGGTTCCATGGGCAGCACAAAGATGCGATCCCCGATCTCGAGGATGTCGGCGCGCGCGCCGAACTGGTCCGCGCCTTTTACCCGAAGCCGTATGACGTCATCATCGACGGCGGCGCGTTTCTCGGGTTCGGCGAAGTCCGACTGGCTTCCGAGCTCCCGCAAGGGCACATGTACGCCATCGAGGCGGACAGGGATTGCTACGATCTGCTGACCCGCAATCTGGCCTGCAACAAGATCGGCAACGTCACGGCGCTGCATCGCGCGGTCTGGAAGGAAGAAGGTGAGATGGACCTGGAAACAGGCTTCGCCCAGGCCAACACGCTTGTCCGCGAGGTCTATCGAGGTGAAACGACTCTGAAAGTGCGGTCGATAACCGTGGATCAGATCGTACAGCAATTCAGGCTTGCCAAGGTGGACATGCTGAGCCTGACGTTGAACGGGGCGGAGGTCGAGGCTCTGAAAGGGGCGCGCGAGACCCTCACCAAGCTGCGTCCAAGGATCCGGCTCGCCGGCTGGTATGCCCGCGAAGGCCGCCCGGTCTGGCAGTGGACGAAGGCTGACCTGGAGTCGCACGGCTACCGCGTCTTCGTCGGGCCCCGCGGGAACGTGATGGCGTTACCATGATCGGTGTCTTCGGCCTGTACAGAGCGGAACAGGCGGCGCCGGCCGATCCCGGGCCGCTGGCCGCGACCGTCGCGGACCGCTATGCAGTCGAAGCCCCGGCAGGAACGGGTGCGGCTTTGGGGCGTGTCGGTCATCGTCTGGCGCTCTGTGGGGGGCGCGCGGTTTCGCAGGACGGGCGCTGGCAGGCCGTCGCCTGCGGGGAGATCTTCAATCTTGCCGAGTTTGCGGAGCATGGCCGGGATCCCACTCATGCCGCGGATCTCATCATCCGTTTGGCCCAGGCTCAGGCGCTGGATCGTCTGAAAGACGCGAACGGGCAGTTCTGCGCCGCGCTCTACGACCGGATCGAGCACCGGCTGGCTCTGATCACTGACCGACTGGCGACTCACGCGATCCATCTGTGGCGCCAGGGCAACGAGGCGGTCTTCGCGACCCACCTGTATATGCTGATCGGGGATCCCCGTGTGCCGCGCCGAGCCGATTCCGATGCGGTGGCGCAATTGTTTACAATGCAGCGGACGATCGGCCGAACCACGCCACTCGCCGGTGTTGAGGCATTGCCCGCAGCCTGCATCTATGAGATCGACCGTATGGGGATCAGGGAGTGTTATTATTGGAGTCTTAAGTGGCGGCAGCCGGACTTTTCGCTCGATGAGGGGAGCGTCCTGCTGGCTGAGGCAATGCGGCGAGCGGTCGCGCGCCAGACGAGGGAAGGGCGCGTCGGCCTGTTGCTCTCCGGCGGAGTGGATTCGCGCATGGTGCTCGCCGCAGCCGACCAGTCCGGGCTCTCCTGTTGGACGACCGCCAGCTATGCGGACAATCCGGAACTGGCGCTGGCGCAGCGAATCGCCCGCGTTCTGAAGGCCGAGCATCACGCAGTCATCGTCCTGCCGGAGTCCACTCTCGCCGTGCTGGACGAGACGGTCATCGCCTCCGGCGGTCTGTATCCGGCGTCCACGCCGGTCTCCGCGTTCATGCCGGCTGTGGGCAAAGCGTGCCCTGTCGTGCTGACCGGGCACGGTCTGGACTACACGCTCCGTGGCTATTATCTGCCGGCGCGGTTTATTGAATTTGCCGGATCGCGCACCCGATTGCCGGCGCTCCGGCCCATTCCGCGGCGACCCAGCGGCAGGGATGTCCTGGAAAATTTGCGGCAGGGCCCGCCACGGGACACAATCGCGCGCATCGTCCGGCGAGAGCGTCAGGGCCAGTGGTGGGACGGCCAGGCCAAGGTGATGGATGAGGTCCTGGCGCCCTGGCTGCAAGGCGACGAACCCTACAACGCCTGGGACGCCTTCATCCTCCACGCCGTGAGCAAGCATTACGCCTTCACGAGCATGGCGGCCGTGCGGGCTGCGGTGAATCTCCGGATGCCAGCGTTCGACAACGAGGTGTTCGACGTCTATCTGCGCATGCCGCCGGCATGGCGCTGCGCGGGGCGCATGGTCCAGAACGCGTTGCGCTGTCTGTCGCCGGAGGTAGCGCGCGTCGCCAATGCCAACACGGGCTTCCGGGCCGACCTCCATCCCTGGCTTGAGGTGACGGCGCTGCTCGGACGTGGGGCCTTGCGCCGTATCGGAGTGTTGCGGCGGGAAGGAGTGCCCTCGTCCAGCCATTCTCTTGGCTCGTGGCAGAATATCGGGGAACTTTATCATCAGGACCCCGGCCACCGCGCCGGACTGATGGCCATCCGGGACCGCCTGGACGCGCTCACGCTGGGTCTCATGGACGCGGACGCCTTGGCGCGCTGCCTCGATGAGCACCTGTCTGGGACCGTCAAGCACACCAAGTTGCTGCGACAGCTCTTGACCCATGACGCGTGGGTCCGCACGTTCCGCATCGAGGGCCATGCCTGAGGTCGTGCCATACCGGTTGTCGATCGCGCCGGAGCTCGAGCAGTTCCGGCCCGAGCTCGAGTACGCCTGCGCGTTTCTGGAGCGCTGCCATTTCGTCGAACGATCGCCTAATGCCCCACAAGCGCTGCATTATGGCCCCGGTGCGCCGGCGGGCGCCTTGACTGTACCGGCGGTTCTGTTTCCCGGGGGGGTCCGCCTTGATGCCGACGGGATACATCCGGAGCGGAAAGTCCTCCATGATCTGGAGTCGAACGGAGGACCGGACAGACTGCTGCCGTTCCCGAATCGGCCGCCCGTCGAACAGGGGCGGCTCGCCTACGATGCGCTGGGAGTGATTTTCCTGATGCTGTCCAGGTTGGAGGAGCGGGACTGTCCGGACCGGGACCGTTACAACCGCTTCCCGTTCCGATTGGCGATGGCCGTTCGGATGGGCTGCTACGCCGATCCTCTCGCGGACCGGGCGGCGCATGACCTGGCGGCGGCCTTGACCGGCCGGCAGGATCCGCCCGGTCGGACCCAGTATGACTTCTACCTCACCCATGATGTCGATCGGCTTCGCGGCTATCACCGTCCGCTGGAGCCGGCACGTTGGGCGATCGGCGATCTGCTCAAGCGCGGCAGTCCTGGACAGGCTTGGCGGCGGCTGTACACAGGGTATCTGGCCGGAGAGCCCTGGCGGTCCTTCCGTGAGTTGATGGAGGCGGCGGAGCGAGTGGGCAGACCCGGCCGGTTTTATTTCGTCGGTCCGAGCACGCTACCCATGGACAGCCCTTACGCGCACACGATGCGGAAGCTGCTCAAAAAGGTCTGCGACGAAATCGTCGCCCGCGGGCATGTCGTTGGGTTCCATCCGGGGTTTGCCAGTGCGACCGACGCGGCCGAGTGGCGGCGCCAGCGTCACGGTCTGGAAGAGGCGATCGGCCGGCCTGTTCTCGAAGGGCGCCAGCACGTGCTGCAATATGACGCGGCGGTCACGCCGGAGATCTGGGACCAGGCCGGCATGGAACTGGATTGCACGCTCGCATTTCCCGAGGCGAGTGGGTTTCGCTCCGGTACCTGCCGGCCTCACCAGGCCTATAGTCTGCGCCATCGCAAGGCGCTCTCCCTCGCGCAGATTCCGACGGCGGTCATGGACTTCAGCTTTTTCGGTGGCAAATACCGCCATGTGTCGTCGGAGGACGCTCTGAAAGAATGCACGATGGTCGCGGACGTCTGTAAGCGGTACGGTGGGACGCTCGTCGTGCTCTACCACACCGGGCAGGCGGATCCTGCCATGAAGACCTTTTACCGCTCAATGCTGGAGCTGATTCAGTAGGAGGAAGACGTGGCGACTGACTTCACGCTGGATGGGTACCGTGCGCTTCTGGAGGCCTTTTTCACACGGGGCTATGAGGCGCGCGGTTTCGACGATGTGGATCTGGGGTCGAAGCACCTGATTGTGCGACATGATCTCGACATGACGATTCGAGCGGCCGTCCCGGTGGGCGAATTGGAGCACAAGATGGGCGTGCGCGCGACCTATTTCGTGCTGGTTCGGAGCGAACTCTATAATCCGTTCTCGGCGGCCGGAGGGCGGGATCTCAGGCGCCTGGTCGACTGGGGCCACACCATTGGATTGCATTTCAACGCCTTGCTGTATCCGGTAGACAGGGCGAGCCTCGATCGCGGCGCCGCATCTGAGTGCGCCGTGCTGGAGACGATCATCGGGCAGCCTGTGAAGCTGGTCAGTCTCCATCGGCCCGGGAAAAGCGCCCAGGGGAAATTGATCTGCAGCGCGCCAGGCCCGTTAGGTGGACGCCGCCATGCAGACGAGCTCATCTATTTTCACGACATTGCCTATCGTTCAGACTCGCGGGGCGGCTGGCACTACGGCCATCCGCTGGACCACCCGGCTGTGCCCGAGGGGAGGGCGTTGGAACTGTTGACCCACCCGATTTGGTGGACCAACTCCGCCGAGGACCCTTCCGCCAAGCTCTCCGAGTTTCTCGAGGGGCGGTTTCAACTGCTTGACCAGGAGTTGGCCGCCAACTGCCTGGCGCACAAGCCGGGCAGGTACAGGAAATGACGGCGCACGAAAATTTGAGCCGAGAGTCAGAAGTCCGCGGGTCCTCAGACCGCGCCTTCGGCCTGGTGTTCACGGCTGTCTTCCTGACGGGGGGTCTCTGGCCGCTGGTTCGTGGCGAGACGCCGCGCAAGCCGGCAGTTACTGGATTCAACGTGAACCACCGGGCCCGTCCCCGGAAACGATGACGAACCAGTTTTAGAGGGATAACAACATGGCCTTTCTGTCTGAGTTTTGGATGTTCCTGCGCGTGCGCAAGAAGTACTGGCTGCTGCCTGTGATCCTGATGTTGCTGATGCTGAGCGTGCTGATTGTACTGACCCAAAGGTCCACCGAGGCGCTGTTCATCTACCCAGATTTCTGAGGGCGTTTCTGCGCGAAGACCTCAAGGACTGGTTCGAACTCAACGCCGGCGGCCTTAAAAAAGCACACGGGGTGCCCGTGTGCTGGTCAATACGAGCTTCAATGTACGCGGGGAGCCGATCGTGTGCACGCCGGAGGAAGCCTTCCGCTGCTTCATGGGCACGGAGATCGAAGCCCTTGCCGTGGGCAATTGTTTTCTTCGCAAAGAGGAGCAGGACCCACAATTCAAGCGCAACTATGCGGCCGCGTTCGAACTTGACTGATTAGGGCGTCCCGATGGTTAAAGCATCCGGAAACGAAAACCGGGAGATAGAGTTATCGGCCCTTGAAGTCCGAACACTCACGTCTCGCGACGTCCGAGAACACATGAAAGACCTTCTGAGCATCGCAGCAGATGTTGAAGGCGAATACTGGAAGGAGGAGCATTTCTTGCTCGATCTGGCGGATAAATGGAAACTCTCGTGGGTGGTCCTGATCCACGAGCGTCCCATAGCGTACGCCATCCTTTCCCGGAAGGGTCCTGCGCATGCGCATATCCACCATTTCATGATTGCGGCTCCGTATCGCAGTCAGGGTTTGGGAAAGCACATCCTGGACATGGTGATGCGGCAGGCAACGAAGCTGGGCTGCGACATGTTTACGTTGAAAGTGAGGAACAATGACGAAGTCGCCAAGAGGCTCTACGCGGCATTTGGTTTCCGCGTGGAAGGACCTGACGGAGAGTACCTTCGCCTAGAAAAGAAGCTTTGAAAGTACGTCCGTGATCGTCGCGATTCATCAGCCGAACTACCTCCCGTGGCTCGGTTATTTTCACAAGATCGCCGCCGCGGACGTTTTCGTTTTTCTCGATGATGTCCAGTACACCAAAAACAGTTACATCAACCGGGTCAAAATACTGGGTCCGAGTGGGGTGCGGTGGTTGACGGTGCCGGTGTCGTACACTTTTGGAGATGCAATCGGCAAGGTACAGCCGGCTCTCCCTGATTGGCCGACACGCCATCTTGACACCCTTTCCGGGATGTATCGCGGCGCTCCGGCATTTCGATCGGTCTGGTCTCGCGTGAAGGAGCTCTTTCACAGTCTGCCCAAGGGCTCTCTGGCAGAGTGCAACCGTTTTCTGGTGGAGCGCATCGCCGGCGAACTGAAACTCTCCTGTAATTTTATTGCGGCGTCCAAACTGGCAGTAGGGCCATCCACCGGGGATGACAGGTTGATTGCATTGACCGTTGCTGTGGGGAAGACTGCCGCGGCAGGAGCGGGGGTCCACCTTTCCCCGACGGGGACATACCTTTCCGTGCTAGGCGCCCCAGGCTATCAGCAGTCCGAAAGGTCGGTGACGGCTGCCGCGGGGGCGGCGACATACCTTTCCGGGATGGGCGCTGCAGGCTATCAGGAGTCCGCGAAGTTTGTTCAAGCGGGATTGGGGTTTCGGTATGTCAGTTTCAAGCATCCCCAGTATGACCAGGGCACCAGCGCATTTGAACCTGGTCTCTCCATCGTCGATCCCCTATTTCGTGTGGGTTGGACAGGAACCGCTGATTTGATCGCGAAGAGCGTAGGTGCGGAATGATTGCACGAGGCTTGCGCGTTCTGTGTCTGGACATTGAGGGGGGGTACGGCGGGTCGTCGCGCAGCCTGTACGAATCCATCCGCCACCTGGATCGTTCAGCGGTGATCCCGGAAGTGTGGTGCCGGCAGGCGGGGCCGATCCAGGCCCGCTATGCTGGGATCGGTGTTCCCTGCCGCGTGGCGCCGCACATGCCGAAGGTCAGCTCGCTGCAGCGCCTGTCGAGAAGTCTGATCGTCTACGGCAGGGCGCTCTGGGAATTCCAGCGGGCAGGAGGATTCCTGAACGAACTGGCGCGCACCGTGAATGACCGGTTCGACCTCATCCATTTCAATCACGAGGCGCTGTTCATGCTTGCCAAGTGGCTGCGCGAGCGGACGGCTGTTCCATGCACCATGCATATTCGCACCAATCTCGCCGACACGGTGTTCTCGCGGTGGCAGACTCGCACAATTGCGCGCACGATGGATCACCTGGTGTTTATCACCGAAAATGAGCAGAAGACGTTTTACCGATTGGGCGGGTCGTGCGCGGGCACGGTCATCTACAACGTTGCAACTCCGCCCGATTCGTCGGTGGAGCCGGTGCCACAGGTGCCTCGAGACGGCCGGCTCAAGGTCGCCTGCTTGAGCAATTACGCATGGCAGAGGGGCCTCGACCGGCTCATCGAGGTCGCGGAATGCCTGGCGGCGTGGGGCAGGCGTGATGTTCTGTTCGTCGTGGCGGGGAACATGGACGCGCCGACGCACCTCTCCAGCCCACTGAGAAAAATCATGCGTCGCAACAGCGCGCTTCCCGATGCCGTCGAAAAGTGTGGTCTGGGAGACATGTTTCACTTTCTTGGGCATGTCCCTGAGCCTGAGCGGGTTCTCGTCGCGTGCGATGTTCTGGTGAAACCGACCCGCGAGAACAATCCGTGGGGGCGTGACATCCTCGAGGCGCTGGCGTGCGGCAAGCCGGTCATGACGGTCGGGTCGTACGATCGGTTCGTCACGACAGGGGAGACAGGATTTCTCCGGGAGGCGTTTTCTCCGCAGGAGTGGGCGCAGCAGCTTGTGGCGTTTGCGAAGAATCCCGGGCTCTTGGCAACGATGGGGGAGCAAGCCCGCTGGCGCGTCGCCCGGCTGTGCAACGGCCGGGACCGTGCGGCGGATCTGTTGGCGGTGTGGACGAAGCTGGTCCGGGTGTAGCCGCTCGTGTGGTGTTCCTCCTGCCCTCGTTCGCGGGCGGTGGGGCCGAGCGGGTGGCGCTGACTTTACTGGTCGGCCTGGATCGCACACGCTTTACGCCTGAACTGGTGGTGCTCGACGGGACAGGTCCGCTGAGGGAAGTTGTCCCGGCGGATGTTCCCGTTCATGATCTGCGGCGCCCGCGGCTTCGCTACGCGGTCATTACCCTGCTGACCGTGCTCCGTCGGCTGCGACCGGCGGTCATCGTTTCTACGCTCGGCTATCTGAACCTCGCACTCCTCGCCCTACGCCCTCTCCTGCCCTCGAAGCCGCGAATTCTGGTGCGCGAGGCCAACACGCCTTCACGAAGCCTGCCGACCACGCCATGGCCCACCCTGTTCCATCTCGGCTACCGACTGCTCTATCCCCGTGCGGACGGCGTCCTTTGCCCGTCGCGGATGGTGCTGGAGGAGATGCGTCGTGATTTTTCGGTTCCGGAGGCGCGGTTGTACTGTCTCGCCAATCCGGTGGATGTCGTCGCCATGCGGCGACTGGCGGCTGCTCCCCGGCGCACCCCCGGTGACGGAGTCCGTTTTGTGGCTGCCGGGCGGTTGACTCCCCAGAAGGGCTTCGACCGGTTGCTCGAGATGGTGGCCGGGATGCCGGCCGGGACCCACCTTACGATCTTCGGCGAAGGGCCGGAAGCTTCAGCCTTGGGATCGTTGGCGGTACGGCTCGGTGTCGAGAGCAGGGTTCGTTTCACCGGGTTTGATCCGGCTCCCTGGCCGGCCTATGCCGGCGCCGATGCCTTTCTGCTGCCTTCACGGTGGGAAGGGATGCCCAATGCGGCGCTGGAAGCGCTGGCCTGCGGGACACCGGTGATCGCGACGCCCGAGTCCGGGGGCCTGCTCGAAGCCGCGGTCGAGGTCGCGCCGGGCGGGGTGACCATCGCGGAGGCAGGTGATGCGTTTGCAGCGGCCATGCGTGCGGTCGTTCCCCGGTCCGGCGTATCGTTGCGACCCAGCCTGCTGCCGGATCGGTTCGCCTGCGAGGCGGTCCACGCCGCGTTCGCGGCGATTCTCACGAGGGTGTCTCCGGCCTTCGCGCCACCAGCAGGCACCCGCTGACGGCGAGGTCTTCGTCGCGCAGGTTCTTGAAGCCGGCGGCCAGCGAAGGGCGCACGGCGGCCACACACTCAAGCGCGCGACGTTCCAGCGCCGGATCCAGGTCGTCCCAGTCCGCAGGGCCGACTTCCTCTTCAACCCCGGCCAGCCGCGTGATCCGGAGGCTCCCGCTGGCGCCCGATGTCTCCAGCCAGTTGCGGTACGCGGGGAGCAGCACCCGGTTCGGCCGGCCTGACCCCCTGGTCATACGGCGATAGACGGCTTCGGGAATAGTCAGGGACGTGAGCGGTTGGTGGCCGGTGAACATGCCGTGGTCGCGCAGGTCAATCCGGTGCACCATGATGCCGCCCGGCTGCAATGCCCCGAGCATGTCGGTGAGCGCCGCCGCCGGATCGTAGAGGTGCTCCACGACGGCGCGGGACAGGATTGCATTGAAGCGAATGGACGAATTGCGGAAAAACGTCTCCGCCGGCCGGCCGGGATGATAATGAAGGCCGCGCAGGGTGGTCTCGGCAGGAGGGCCGTTGAATCGGTCGGCGAGACTGTGGCGGTCGGCGAGCGCTTGATAAATCGCGGCCTGACGCACGGGGTCGCGTTGCGGCCGGAACCGGTCGATGGCGTGTATTGCCTCGACCCCGTTGCCCAGCAAGAGAAGAGCGACGCCGAAGTTGTCGCCGGGCCCGATCTCCGCCACGGTTCCGCTGAAATGATCGCAGCCGGCGTAGGCGAGGTAGTCCGCGTAGATTTTCTCGATGTAGGCGATGGAAGCCGGGAGATCCAGCCGGGAGTGCCGAGTCCCGGACTTCGTCACATGCTTGCCGGCCGCCCAGCGTCGCTGAGCGCGCCAATCATCGAACAGGTAGTAGGCGCAGGTCAACAACACGCTGCGCTTGACCAGGGCTTTTAAAGTCACGCCGTGAGTGTAGCAGACGCCGACCGAAAAGTGCTCCACGTCATCACCACGCTCCAGACCGGCGGCGCCGAGAGCATGCTGGCCGCCCTGATGCTGGCCAAGCGGCCGGGTGCGCCGGCGGCGCGGGTGGTCAGTCTCCTGCCGGGCGGCGCCACGTGCGAGCGGTTGCGAGCCTCGGGGATGGACGTCACGGATCTCGGCATGACCCGCGGCCGCCCCAGCGTCGGAGCCCTCATCCGCTTGGCCCGATTGATCCGCGCCGAGCGGCCCCACGTCATTCAGGGCTGGATGTATCATGCCAACCTCATGGCGACCCTGGCGTTGGCCCTTTCCGGCCTGAGGCGTCGGACCCGCCTGTACTGGGGGATCCGCTGCTCCGATATGGACCCTGGTCTGTATGGGTGGTCGTTTCGCCTGGCGGTCCGTGCCTGCGCACGGCTGTCGCGCGTGCCGGATGCGATCATCGCAAACTCGGAGAGCGGCCGCGACCATCATCGGCGACTGGGGTACCGGACGCGGCGCTTTGACGTCATCGACAACGGCATCGACACGGCGCGGTTTCGTCCGGACGAGACCGGCCGGACGCGCGTCAGGGCCGAACTGGGTGTTGATCAGGCAAGACCGCTCCTCGCGATGGTGGCGCGGGTGGACCCGATGAAGGATCACGCCTGTTTTCTCGACGCCTTCAGGCGGCTGTCCGGCGTCGGCGCGCTGGCCATCGGGGAAGGCACGGAGCGGCTGCCTGAACTCCCCGGTCTGTACCGCCTGGGCATGCGTTCCGCTGTGCCGGGCCTGCTTGCTGCGTGCGACCTCGTGGTGTCCAGCTCCGCATTCGGCGAGGGTTTTTCGAATACCATTGCCGAAGGTATGGCGTGCGGCCTGCCGCCCGTGGCGACTGATGTCGGGGATGCCGCCAGAATCATTGGAGACACCGGACTGGTCGTTCCCACGCGCGACCCGGCGGCGCTGGCCGCTGCGATCACCACCCTGTTGAATGAGCCGCCGGCGCAGCGAGTTGAGCGCGGGAGGCGGGCGCGCCGGCGCATTGAAGAACGCTTTTCGCTGAGCCGCGCGGTCGAGGCGTTCGACGCACTTCATCGAGAGAATACCGGCTGCGGGAATAAACCATGAGGCCTTTCTTGAATTGACGCGATCGACCGCACTCACCATTCTTGTCCTGGCTCTGCTGTTGCGGTTGGCTTATTTCGGAATCGGCATTCCCGATACCGAAAGCCTCTACATGCCGGATTCCCGCCTCTATGAAACGCTGGCCGATGATATGGCCGCTTCAGGAGGGTTCAATCGCCAAACGCTGACGGGATTTGTTGCCGAAACCGAGCGGGCTCCTCTGTATGTCGCCTATCTCGCCGCCTTTCGAACGTTCATGGGTACGAGTCCTATCTGGCCGGTGCTGGGTCAATGTGTGCTGGACTCTCTGACGTGCCTGCTGATCGGCTACCTTGCGGCTCAGTTTCACCGGGATCTGTTCATGATCGCCGGTCTCCTGGCGGCCTGTAACCTGAATTTGATCGTGCACGCCGAGCTGATTCTGGCCGACAGCCTGTTCCTCCTGCCGTTCACGGCCCATCTTGTGATGATGGTTCGATTCGTCCAACGGCCGACCGCGTGGGCTGCCTTCTGGGCCGGCGTGTTCTTCGCCGTGGCCTTGCTGACCCGCTCGGTGCTGTTCTACTTTGCGCCGGTCCTGCCGGCCGCCATCGTGATTATTTCGTGGCGGCGCGACGTCGGCCGGGAGCGGCTGGGACGAGCCGTCGTCGCCTGTCTCGTCCCCCTGATCGTCCTTGTCGGACCGCTTCTGATCCGGAACGCCGGCGAGTACGGCCATTTCAGCCTGACCAGTCAAGGCGGCACGCATGCGCTGTACTGGGTGGTGCCGCTGGCCAGGGAATTTGCGCTCGGCGTACCCTTTGCCCAGACCCAGGACGAGATGCGCCGCCGCGTGGAGCTTCAGTACCAGCAGCAGGGATTGCCTGGTCAACCCCGGAATCCTTTTGAAGTGAGCCGGCAGCATATGGAAGTCGCCCAAAGAGCCTTGCAGGAGATGAGCATCGGCGAATTGACGTGGGCGTGGGGCGCCGGCGCAATGATCAATCTTACGGCGCCCAGTCTGAGTTCCGTCCCGCTGATCAGTCGGATGGAGCGGCCACGGTTCTACGAAGCTTCCGGCCGGACGCCGATGGAAAAGGTCTGGAACTTTCTGCGCCGCGCCGGCGGTTCCTCCTACCTTGCCTGGATGATTCCTGCGATCGTCCTGACGTTGGCGGTCCGTGGCGTGCAGGCATGGGGCATTTTTTGCCGCGCCGGTCGGCGCCTGATCGCCGGAGACGCGCTGCTCTATCTCTTGGCCGTCGGCCTGTACATCCTTGCGATCACCGGCCCCGTGGTCGGCGTCAAGTATCGTCTACCGCTGGAGCCGATGCTCGTCGTTCTCGCCGCCGCCGGCCTGCACTGCCTGTTCTCCGGTGCGCGGGGGCGGAGCGTACACGGGCAAGTCTAGCGAGGACGCGAGATGGTCGCAGCACGGCCCCGTCTGCTGTTCGTGATCACGGAGGACTGGTACTTTTGGTCCCACAGGCTCGATCTTGCCAGGGCGGCGCGGGATGGCGGGTTCGACGTGCTGGTCGCCACGCGCGTCCGGGACCACGGCAAACGTATCGAGCAGGAGGGTTTCAAGCTGCTTCCCATCAGGATGATCCGGAGGAGCCGGCACCTACTGCGGGAACTCGCGGCGGTCATGGAGCTGGTCGGCCTGTACCGGCGTGAGCGGCCGGACATCGTCCACCATGTGGCCATGAAGCCGATCCTGTACGGCTCCCTGGCGGCCCGTCTGGCGCGCGTACCGGCGGTGGTCAACGCGTTTGCCGGCCTCGGCTACGTCTTCATCGCGCCCGGCCGGTGGGCCGGGGTTGTCCGTTTTCTGATCGGGAGGGCGCTCCGATGGACGCTCGCGCTGCCGCGCGCGCGGGTGGTGGTTCAGAATGCGGAAGATCGTGAGCGTCTGGTTCGCGATGGGATTGTGCCGCTCGGCCGGGCGGTCGTCATCCGTGGATCCGGGATCGACACTGCGACCTTCACGCCGGGTCCTGAATCGGCGGGAGAGCCGCTCGTCGTGCTCGCTTCCAGGATGCTGTGGGATAAGGGAGTCCTGGAGTTCGTCGAGGCCGCCGGGCTGATGAAGGCGCAGGGCGTTCGGGCCAAATGTGTGCTCGTGGGGATGGTGGATGAGGAGAACCCGGCGCAGATCCCGGAACGCCGCCTGCGCGCGTGGCAGGCGGAGGGGAACGTTGAGTGGTGGGGGCACCGGGACGACATGCGGCAGGTGCTGTCGGCGGCCTGCGTGGTCGTCCTGCCGTCCTACCGGGAGGGGCTGCCCAAGGTCCTGTTGGAAGCGGCGGCATGCGCCAGACCCCTCGTGGCTACGGATGTGCCGGGGTGTCGCGAGGTGGTTCGGAACGGCGACACCGGGATTTTGGTGCCGCCGAAGAATGCGCAGGCGCTGGCGCAGGCGATCACGACGCTTCTGCACGATCCCGCGCTGTGCGAGCGGATGGGCCGGCGGGGCCGGGACCTCGTCGTGAAGGAATTTTCGGTGGAGCGGATCGCGGGCGAAACCCTGGCGCTCTACCGGGAGCTCCTGGGCCGGGCGTAAGGTGGAGAAGGTGTTTGTCACGGGCGCCTCGGGTTTCATCGGGGCGCACTTGATCGAACGGCTGCGGAAGGACGGCTGTGCGGTCCGCGCGCTGGTGCACCGGAACCGGGCGCATCTTCAGCCGCTTCAAGGCGTGGAGGTGGTGGAAGGGGATGTCCGGCAGGCCGTCCCGATGAAGGCCTACACGGCGGGCTGTGACACCGTCTTCCATCTTGCCGGACGGGCGCATGCCCTCGCAGAGACCAACGAGGAAGAGGAATCCTACTCCGCGGTCAACGTCGAGGGGACCCGCAATGTCCTGGAAGGTGCCGCGGCCGCCGGTGCGCGGCGTTTCGTCCTGTTCAGCAGTGTCAAGGCGATGGGGGAAGGCGGTGAGCGCTGTCTCGATGAGACCTTCGGCGGCCCGCCGGAGACTCCCTACGGACGGTCCAAGCTGGCGGCTGAGCAATTTGCACTGGACATCGGCAAGCGGGCCGGCCTTCACGTGGCACGCCTGCGCCTCCCGCTTGTGTACGGGCCGGGCAACAAGGGAAACCTGTTTCGCATGATTCGGGCGATCGACCGTGGTTTTTTCCCGCCTCTCCCGGAGACGGGAAATCGCCGGAGCCTGGTCTCTGTGTCGAACGTGGTGGAAGCCGCCGTGCTGGCTGCGGGCGCGCCCGCGGCGAACGGGCAATGCTATATCGTAACGGACGAGCACGCGTATTCGACGCGGCAGCTCTATGAACTGATCTGTCGCGCGCTGGGAAAACGGGTTCCAGGCTGGCACGTTCCGCTGTGGACGCTCCAGGCGATGGGCCGGGCCGGCGATGCGATCGGGCGCCTCCGCAACAAGCGGTTCGTCTTCGACTCCGATGCCCTGCACAAGCTTATCGGGTCGGCCTGGTACAGCTCGGAGAAAATTGCACGTGAGTTGGGCTACCGTCCCGCCATCACATTGGAAGACGCTATGCCGGAGCTGATCGCCCGGTACCGAAAGGGTCGGGCGTGACGGTCGGCCTGCTGGGTCTGCTGGCGCTGGTGTTTCTTTCGTCATTCGGCTTGACGCGGCTGCTCTGCTCGCCGGCGTCCAGGCTCTACCTTCTCGACTATCCCAACGAGCGGTCCCTGCACGCGGAGCCGCTGCCCCGCACCGGAGGCCTGGCGATCTTCGGCGGCGTGCTCCTGGGGATCATCGTGTGTGTCGCGCTGGGTGAAGGCGCGGTGTTCCAGGCGAACGCCATCCTTTGGATTCTGGGCATGGCGCTGCCCATCAGCGCCGTTTCGTTCTGGGACGATCGGGCGGGCCTCTCGCCGGTTCTGCGGCTGGGCATACAGGCGCTGGCGGCGGCCGGCGTGGTGTGGGGGGCCGGCCTGACGGTGACCGACATCTCTGTGCCGTTCATCGGAGGCCTGTCGCTGGGATGGCTTGCCGTGCCCGTGACGATTCTGTTTCTCATGTGGGTGACCAATCTCTATAATTTCATGGACGGGATGGACGGGTTCGCCGGCGGCATGACGGTGCTCGGGTACGGCGTTCTGGGCTTCATGGCCTGGACGGGCGATCACTATCTGATGGGCCTCGCGATTCTGGTCGCGACAGCCGCGGGGGGGTTCCTGCTCTATAATCTTCCGCCCGCGCGGATCTTCATGGGGGACGTCGGGAGCGTGCCGCTGGGGTTCATCGCGGCGGCGCTGGCGGTGCTGGGGACGCGCGACGGCCTGTTCGACATCTGGATCCCCCTGCTGATCTTCTCGCCGTTCATCGTGGATGCGACAGCGACGCTCATCAGGAGGCTGCTGAAAGGGGAGAGGGTCTGGCGCGCGCACCGGGAACACTATTACCAGCGGCTCGTTCTGGCGGGCTGGGGGCACCGGCGGACGGTGCTGGCGGAATATGTCCTGATGCTGGTCTGCGGTGTGACGGCGGTGGTGTACGGCCAGGCGGGAGAGCCCTTGCGCCTGACGATCCTGCTGGGCTGGGTGGGGATCTATCTGGTTCTGGCCTGGGGAGTCCGTTGGGTGGAGAGACAGGCGCGGGCCGTGGAGGCGGCCGGATGCGAAACGCTGCGGCTTCCGCCGTGACGGACCGTGCCGTCGCGCTCCCGAACCTCGACACCATCATCCGGGGGCTGCTCTACGTCTACATCTTTTCGCTCCCCTTTAAGCAGCTTCTTTTTATCGAGCGCAACGGGTTTCTCATCCTCCTGGCCCTGCTTGTTCTCTGGTGCGCGGCCAATCGCCGGTTCTTCTTCACGCGGACGCCGCTGGACGTCCCCCTGGTGGCCTTTGTGATATGGGTGGGCATCACCGTTCCCTTCGCCACTTTCCCGGCCTACAGCTTCAAAGAGTTTGGCAAACTTTTGCAGCAGGGGCTGATTTTTTATGTCGTGTTGTTTTTCTTCAGGGATGGGCTTTGCCGGAACCGGCTCCTGTGGGCGCTCGTCGGTGCCCTCTTTATTGTCAGCGCCTATGGGGTCGAACAGTTTCTTGAGATGCTGACCGGCCTGCGGGGACTCGACCAGAGCGGCAACCCCTACTTGCTCGAGTCGGTGATGCCCGGCGAGGTATGGTTGACCACCTATCTAGTCCTGTTGGCGCCGTTAAGCCTTTCGCTTGCCGTCTTCGAACAGAGGCGCCGGCTCCGGGCCTTCTACGTCATAACCGGTTGTCTGGCGCTGATCTGCCTGCTGGGAACCTTCTCGCGGGCCGGACTGCTGGCGCTTGTGTGTGAGATCTGGGCCATGGCGTGGTTGCTGTCACGGAGGACGGCGCTGCGCATCGCCGCCGGTTTCAGCCTCCTCGTCGTCGTGGCGGCGGGCACGTTGTCGTACTACGATGTCCGGACAATTCCCGGGACATCCATTCACCTCCGAGTCGGTGAAGGTACATTCGTTCATCGACTCGATATATGGAAGTTTTCCGTGACGAAACTGGCTGCGCATCCGTTCGTGGGAATCGGCTACGGGAAAGACAATTTTAAATTGGTCTACGGAGGGTTACCGGAGGAGGTGAAGCCCGGCCGTACTTCCGTCTACAAGGTCGGCACGCATAATACTTTTCTTGACATCGCGCTGGGCACAGGCATTCCGGGTCTTGTGCTGTTTGTCTGGCTGTTAAAACGTCTGCTATCCACGGTGCTCAGCGGGTTTCATGGAACAGAGGACCAGGCCGAGAAAGCCATCTATCTTGGCGTGGGAGTAGGGGTGATAGGCTTGGTGGTAAGGCTTCTCTTCGACCACATGCTGATCGGCACGCTCGCCCTTCAATTTTGGGTATTGGTCGCGCTGGCCATGGTGGTATACACTGACAGGCCTGTCATGGAGAAGGCGGCGGATGCGGCGTAAGAGGAACGGGAGAATCCGGTGAGGCAGTCGGCGTTCAGGCTGTTCAGTGTGGCGTCAGGCGCGTCGACCGATCTCATGCTGCGGCATCGGAGCCTCGTTGTCGGGGGCATCCAGATTGCCCTCATCCTGGCCGCGAACGTCTGCGCCTTCCTGCTGCGGTTCGAAGGGCACATTCCCGGGCCGTACCAGGAGCGGATGTGGCAGGGCCTGCCGTTCGTGGCGGTGGTGTACTGGGCCGGCCTCCGGGGATTCGGAGTCCACCGGGGCCTCTGGCGCTACGTCGGGTTGCATGACCTGGCCAAAATTTTCTGGGCGTCCGTCGTGTCCACCGCCGGGCTCTACGCCGTGTTCCATCTGGCGTTGCGCTGGCTCGACTATCCTCGCGCGGTCATCATCCTGACTGGCCTGCTCTCGCTGGGGTTGCTGTCGGGCATCCGCCTGGCGGTGCGCTGGCTACGCGAATGGCTCCAGGTCGTCGAGCCCACGGCGCGGCGCGTGCTCATCGTGGGCGCCGGCAACGCCGGGGAACTCCTCGTGCGGGATCTGCAGGCCAACCCCTCGTATAACTACCGCCCGGTCGCCTTCGTGGACGACGATCCGGTGAAGCAGAAGGCCCATATCCACGGCATTCCGGTCGTCGGGCCGATCGCGGACATCAGGAAGGCCGCCGGGGGGTGCGCGGCGCAGGAGATCATCGTGGCGATCCCCTCCGCCACGCCCAAGCTGATGCAGCGGATCCTGGCGGCCTCCGAGGCCTGCCACCTGCAGATCAGGACCCTGCCCAACGTCAAGCAGTTGCTGGACGGCGCGGTTTCGATGCGCCGGGTCCGTCCCTTGAGCCTGGAAGACCTCCTTCAGCGAGAGCCGATACAGACCGATTTACAAGAATTGCATCCGCTGCTGGAGGGCAGGAGCGTGCTGGTCACCGGCGCGGGGGGCTCGATCGGCGCCGAGCTGTGCCGGCAGATCGCCCGGTACAGGCCCGCGCGCCTGGTGCTCTTCGAGCGGCACGAGAACAGCCTGTACGCCCTCGACCTCGAGCTGCGCGAAGCGTTTCCCCAGGTCAGGACGCTGGCGGTGGTCGGGGACGTGACGAACCCGCAGCAGGTGGCGACGGTCTTCCGGGCCTGCGCGCCGCATCTGATCTTCCACGCCGCGGCCCACAAGCACGTGCCTATGATGGAGCACAACCAGGGAGAGGCGGTCCGGAACAACGTCCTGGGGACCCGCATTGCCGGGGAGGCGGCCCTCGCGGCCGGCATCGAGCACTTCGTGCTGCTCTCCACCGACAAGGCGGTCAATCCCACCAGCGTGATGGGGGCGACCAAACGGGTCGCCGAGCTCCTGGCGCAAAGCCTGAACGGGCGGGGCAGGACGCGGTTCACGGTAGTGCGCTTCGGGAATGTCCTGGGCAGCAACGGCAGCGTCGTGCCGCTCTTTACCGAGCAGATCCGCCGGGGCGGGCCGGTGACGGTGACGCATCCCGAGATCAAGCGCTTCTTCATGACGATCCCCGAAGCCGTCCAATTGGTCCTGCAGGCCAGCGTGATGGGCAAGGGGGGCGACGTCTTCGTCCTGGACATGGGCGAGCAGGTCCGCGTGGCGGACCTTGCCCGCAACATGATCGTGCTGTCCGGGCGCGTGCCGGATCAGGACATCAAGATCACCTACACCGGGCTCCGCCCCGGCGAGAAGCTCTACGAGGAACTGTTCGATGGGGCGGAGCGCGTCGAGCCGACCGCGCACGCCAAGATCAAGCGGGCGGTGGGCCCGGCGGTCTTTGAAGGGAGCGGCCTCGCGCGTCACATCCAGGAACTCGAGGCGCTGCTCGACGGGAGCGACCAGGAAAAGCTCACGAGGAAACTGCAGGAGATGGTTCCGAACTACAACCGGAGCATGCCCGATGCCGCGAAGTAAGACGCCCGCGCCGAAGAAACTCAGCCGGTCGCTGCAAGCCGGTTTGGGAAAGGTGCGGATGCTGGCCATGGATGTGGACGGCGTCCTGACCGACGCCGGCATGTACTACGCGGAGTCGGGCGACGAGCTGAAGAAGTTCAACACGCGCGATGGCATGGGGATCAAGATGCTCCAGGCGGCCGGCGTGGTGACGGCGTTTATCACCAAGGAGAAGACCGCCATCGTTGAGCGTCGCGGGCAGAAGCTCGCGGTGCAGGAGGTCCACCAGGGGATCGACGACAAGCTCACGGATCTCACACGGCTGGCCCGGAAGTACGGGCTCGCGCTCGCTCAGATCGCGTACATCGGCGACGACGTCAACGACATCGAGGCTTTGCAGGCCGTCGGGTTCTCTGCGGCCCCGGCCGACGCGATGCCGTCCGTGCTTGAGGCGGTCCACTACGTCTGCGCCAAGAAGGGCGGCGAGGGCGCCGTCCGCGAAATCGCCGACCTCATCCTCGCCGCCCGCGGCAAGTCCTAATCCAAGATCGCGGGTCCTGTCGCCGCATAGCCCAGATGCATCTGGTCGTTTCGCCGTCGAAGTCCCGGAACCCGGCTGTACGCCCCGCGCTGCGTCTAGGCGCCCATGCGGCGCCACCCGCTCCAGTAAATTCAACGCCCTGTTTTTTTCTGTTGCGCTCATAGCGGGAAGGGTTGGCTATGGATCCCATTAGCTGGGCGAGCGATATCGTTTGTAAGTATCTATGTGGTGAATGGCTGCAAGAGCGCAAGGCGCGGCAAGAGAAACAGGCACGACTGAGTTTTCTCAAAGCGGAGCTTGAGGAGAACGCTAATTTAGCACAGAACCCTTTCTTGTCTGGTGGATTGGCTATTATCCGGTTTCGATTAAGTGGTTGGGACGGGATCAAGGTTGATCTGGACAAGTATCCTGAAGAGTTCAAAAGAAAACTTCATGATGCGTATCTGGAGATGGGCAACTTCAACAGTCTAGTAGATGAATTTGGAAGGACACGGGACGGTCGAATCAAGAACGTTGCCGAAATAAAGAGCCGTGAAATTGTCGAGAAACTAAGTGCAATCAATTCTTTGATCGAAATCGTTGGCGAAATATCCTAAGGAAAGTAAAAGGAAGAAAGATTTGAAGCGAATCGCTCTATTAGTGCTTGGGTTGGCCTTGACGGGGTGCGGAGTAGTGGAAATGTATACAGACCTGGGCAGTGCAATTTTTCAGTCCAAGGAGCAGCGGAAGGAGCAACAGGCCGCCAAACTAAATCTGTGGTTAGGCAAGGCCAAATCCGAACGCATTCAGGTTGTGGGATTTCCTGACCAGTGTAGTGCTCTGTCGAATGGTGGCGAACTCTGCGAGTGGCGGTTCGATCAGGGAGAAACTAGGGTACTCTACACCTATGATAGCAAGGGTATTGCGACCACTTGGAGAGCGAATACCAGCTTGGGCTTACTTAGTAGTGGGCCGAGCACTAATCCAGTGGGCTGCTGCCGGTTTCAAAGACACCGAGTTAGGTGTATGGATGAAACCGGAGGTGGATCATGGAGCGACGGAAGTTTACGCGGGA
>Ga0137796_10000342_pt1 | contig 22034 bp, 21 predicted proteins | sample OV2TP3_FD_97704 | JGI IMG/M metagenome (GOLD analysis project Ga0137796, IMG submission 97704) | reverse complement strand
CGCCATGGCTCTCCTCGCCTTCGTCCATCGGGACTGGATCGGGCTGATCCGAATCGCCTTCAACGGGACGGAACTCTACCAGGACAAGGAGGGAACCGAGGATCTCTACTGGCTCGGCGCGCTTGCGCTCCGACACCGCGAGCGCCGCGCGGCCCTCGATCGCGGCATCGCGATTTTTCCGTCGTACGCGTTGCTCCGACTCCTCCGAGGATTCGAGTTCCTCCGAATCGAGGACCCGGAGGCCGCCCTGTCCGATTTCCACGCGGCCCTTCGGATCCAACCGACTCTGCCCGAAGCCCACGTCGGTCGTGCCCTCGCGAAGGCGGCCCAGGGCGATCGCGCGGGCGCCGCCGGCGACTATGCCCGTGCCCTCGCGCAGGCTCCGCCGGATTGGCCGGCCCGCGAAAACGTGATCCGAAGGCTTCTGGCCCTTCGTCCGTAGAAAAACCTTCCTCCTCCCGCCACGACCGTGATACGTTTTTCCCCGTATGATCGATCTAGACACCATCGTTTCTCTCTGCAAACGGCGCGGTTTCGTCTTCCAATCGAGCGAGATCTACGGCGGGCTGGGCTCGGCGTGGGACTACGGTCCTCTCGGCGTCGAATACAAGAACAACATCAAGCGTCTATGGTGGCGCGACAACGTCCACCTCCGGGAGGACATGGTCGGCCTCGACGCCGCGATTACGATGCACCCGACGGTCTGGAAAGCGAGCGGCCACACCGATCACTTCGCGGATCCCTTCACCGGATGCACGGAGTGCAACCGGTATTATCGCGGCGATCATCTCGCCGAAACGCAGAAGAATTGCAAGTGGGCACAGGCGCTCCGGAAGTGGCTGGACGGACCGGCGGCACAGAAGGATCGCGCCCGAGCGCTCCGAAACTGGGCCCAGAGCGATGGCAGGAAGCTCGCTCCGAACCTCCCTTGGGTCAAGAGCCCCGAAGCGGCTGTCGGCGAGGTCGAACCGCTCCTCGAAGGACGGAACCCCGCCTGCCCCGCGTGCGGAGGGGCGATGTCCGCGCCGCGGCCGGCCAATCTCATGCTCAAGACCGTGCTCGGCCCCGTGGAGGCGACGGGCACCGTCACCTATCTGCGCCCCGAAACGGCCCAAGGGATCTTCGTCAACTTCGACAACGTCCTCCAGACGATGCGGAAGAAGCTCCCGTTCGGGATCGCGCAGGTCGGCAAGAGTTTCCGGAACGAGATCACGCCGGGGAACTTCACGTTCCGCACCCGCGAGTTCGAACAGATGGAAATCGAATTCTTCGTAAAGCCGGGCACCGACGAGGATTGGCACCAACGATGGATCGACGAGCGCTTCGCCTGGTACCAACGCTACGGGATGCGCAAGGAGAATATCCGCATCCGCGAGCACGCCCAGGACGAGCTCGCTCATTACGCCAAGCGTTGCGTCGACGTCGAGTACCTTTTCCCCATGGGCTGGAGCGAGCTGGAGGGCATCGCCAATCGCAAGGACTTCGACCTGACCCAGCACGCGAAGTTCAGCGGCAAGACCCTCGACTACTTCCACGAAGACACCAAGCAACGCATCGTTCCCTACGTCATCGAGCCTTCCGCCGGCGCCGACCGTTCCGCCCTCGCCTTTCTCCATGACGCGTACCACGAAGAGGAGGTCCGCGGCGAAAAACGTGTCGTCCTGCGTTTCCACCCCGAGCTCGCGCCGGTCAAGATCGCCGTCCTCCCGCTCCTCAAGAAGAACGATCGCATCGTCGAGACGGCGCGGGGGCTCGCCCAACGTCTCCGCCGCCGCTGGACGAGCGCCTACGACGACACCGCCGCGATCGGGAAGCTCTATCGCCGCCAAGACGAAATCGGCACGCCTTTCTGCGTGACCGTCGACGTCAAGACCGTCGGCGATGAGACCTCTCCCGCCGATCATCGCGTGACCGTCCGCGACCGCGACAGCATGGAACAGATCCGCGTGCCGATGGAGGCGCTCGAGGCGGTACTCGGAGACCTCATGGGAGGGCGATGGAAGGAGTTGGCGCCCCAATTCCCGGCGTAACATTTTCAGGACAACCCCCGCCCCTCCGGGCTTGTTAGATAGAGAGACGGAAGGAGGCCCTCATGAAATCGCCGATCCCCCTCGTCGCGCTTCTCCTCGCCCCCTCGATCGCGGCCGCCCAGAATCGCATGCCGCCGGACAAACTCAAGGTCGGCGACGAGGCTCCGAACTTCAAAGCCAAAGTCCTCGGAGAAAAGAGCGAGGTCGAGCTCAAGGAGGCGCTCAAGCAGGGCAAGCCGATCGTGCTCATCTTCGGAAGCTACAGCTGACCCCCCTTCAAGTCGCAGGGTGCGACTCTGGAAAAGTGGTATCAGGAGGCGAAGGAAAAGGCCCTATTCTATGTCGTGTACATTCGGGAGGCGCATCCGAAGGACGGCCGGCGCCCCGTGGAGTACGCTCCGAACGACCCCAAGACCCTGGAAGAACGGGAAACGGTCGCCAACGATTGCATCAAGTCGATGAAGCTGACGATTCCGTTTCTCATCGACGGCATGGAGGACACGGCCAACAAGGCCTACTCCGGCTGGCCCGATCGGATCTACATTCTAGGCACCGACGGCAAGATCGCCTTCAAGGGCGACCGCGGCCCCAAGGGATTCAAACCCGACGAGGCCAAAGCGAAGCTCAAAGCGCTGACGGGGAAGTAATCCGGGGTCCCCCCCTACGCGTTGGGACGGACGAGGTGAAGATCGCCCCAGTCTCCGTCGCTCCCGTTGTAGGCCCCCGCAAATCCTGCTCGAAGTTTCGAATCTAGTTTCACGGTGACCTCCTTCTCTCTCTTACCTCCTCCGGGATCACGTTAGGATTTGGATCCAAGACTCGGAGCCGACGGCTCCCAAGTGAGGCCATCCGCGGACGAATTCGGTCTGGCCGATTAGGCATTCCAACTGCTTTTCTCCTCGCCGTACTCTGCGAGGAGAAAAAGACGAAGAGATCCATCCTCTTAGCGCTTACCTGGTTAGCAGCATCTTCCCTTATCTGGTGCGGAGGTGGCGATAGGAATACTGATGGGTCTCAGGTCGATGCCGGACTCGAGACCACCTTCGCGATCCGCGCCGATGGAACCATTTGGGCATGGGGCTCCAACGAGTCCGGCAAGCTCGGAATCGGTCCCGGCGACCACCGGAGAATCCCCACGCTCATCGATGGGTCGACAAAGTGGATCAAGCTTTCGGCGGGAACGCGACACGCCCTCGCCATCAAGACCGATGGCACCCTCTGGGCGTGGGGATCCAACGCCAACGGGCAGCACGGAAATGACGACGAGTGGGAAACGGACCCAGGGCTCGTCAGATAGGAAGTTGATTGACAATTCCACGTTCTCCCGGTAAGGAGATGCAGGACTTTAGGGAGAAACCTATGCCGGCGATTCTCGCTCGAGACGTGATGACCCGAGACGTGGCGACCGTGACCGCCGACGTCACCCTGGACAAGTTCATCAAGCTCATCCAGAAGAGGCAATTCAGCGGATGTCCCGTAGTCGACAAGAGCGGAAAGGCCGTCGGCTTGGTCTCTCAGAACGACGTCCTGCGCGCCCTCGCGATTCTCTCCGGCACCACGAAGCTCCCCAAGAACTTCGACGCCGCGAAGCGCAAGGCCGCATCCGCGCTCCTCAAGAAGGGCGGCAAGGGACTCGCGGTGAAGAAATTCCTCGCCCAGCCCGTCTCTTCCGTCATGACTCCCCGCATCGAAGGGTGCCGCCCGGATGCGTCCATCGCCGACGTTTGCGACACGATGTCCGCGAAACGCATCCATCGCGTGGTCGTCCTCGACGAGGAAGGGAAACCCGCCGGATTGATTTCCGCGACCGATCTCGTGAGAAAATTTGGCGAGACGCTGAAGACGCCGGCGACATCGGCGGTCACGGTCTAATCTGCCTGATTCATCCGGGCAACGCCGCCCGGATGAATACGGCACCCTTCGGGCCTTCGCCCCCCCGAAGCGGCGGGCTTCGGCCGCGCAGGCGGGCAGCTTCATCGGCCTTCCCGGCCGATTCCGCTGGACAGCCCCGGCGGCAAGAGCGGCGACATCCTGTCGCCCGTCGCCGCCGGCTAGCCGGGCGCCCCCGTGAGGAAACGAGCGTTTTCCCACCGACCGATCATCGAAGAGATGACGTCGAGGATTTGATCTTCCCAACTTCGATCGCGGGAGACGGGGACGAACTTTTCACGGCGGAGGAGGCAGGGCTTCCAGAACCCGTCCGGCCCCACGCGGACGCCGTAGATTCCCTCGCCGCAGGCCGATCGATGGGAGCAACCGGAGCAGAAGTCCGTTTCGAGCCTGGCGCGCGCGATGTTCTTCACCTTCACCATCGCGCCGTCGATTCGATACGTCGTCGTTTCTCCGCCGAACGTCGCCTGGGTGTCGAGAGGCTTCGCGGCCCGCGACTCCAGAATTCCCGTCAACCACGCGGGATCCACCCAATCTCCGCCGTAGAACCCCGGATCTTCGTTCGGCCGGACGAGCGCGATCGCCTTGAGTTTGATCCCGTTCCGAATCGCGAAATCGAGGACTCCCTCGAATCCCTCCCGGTTGTACGGACCGAGCGAGAAATTGATCTGCACGTCATAGCCGTGGCGGCGGAGCGCGACGATATTCTCCATGACCCGCTCGATGCTCCGTCCGCCGAGCTTCTCCCGAAACTCCGCTTCCTCCGTCGTATGGAGGCTCGCGAAGATTTGGTCCAGTCCGGCGATCTTGGGGCGCCGCAACAACCGCTCGGCAAGTACCGCGTTCGTATTCAGGACAATGATGCTCGTTCGTTTCTGGATCCCCTCCAGGACCGCGACGATCTCGGGGTGCGCCAGCGGTTCGCCCCCGGTGATGTTTACCTGGCGACCGCCGAGTCGAGTGTAGGCGTTGATAATGGCAAGAAGGTCCTCGGTCGAAAGCCGCTCCTCACGCCGGGCACCCCTTCGAGGATTCGGCATCGCCTCGTTGTGGCAAAAGAAACAATCGAGGTTGCACAGGTTGATCACCGAGACTCGGAACTTTCCCCCGTTCTCGTTGAAGATACGGAAGCTCGTCCGTCGCGGATCTTCGATCACGAGGCCTCCACCGCGCTCACGACGCCGGGATTCGGTTGCGGAAGGGTGCGGTCCTTCCCCGGATAGTCCAGAGCGGCGAGGAAGTGACGGACGACTTCCACGCGAGCGCGTCGTTTGTCGTCCGAGTTCACCCGGGTCCAAGGCGCCTCCATCGTCGAGGTATGCCGGAACATCTCGGTCTCCGCGCGGGTGTACTCTTCCCACTTCGACTGGGCTTGGAGGTCGAGAGGCGAGAGTTTCCACTGCTTGAGCGGATTCGCCCGGCGCTTCTCGATCCGGCGCGCCTGCTCTTCGCGCGAAATCGCGAAGTAGTACTTGAAGAGCCGAATCCCCGAGCGCATCAGGAGACGTTCGAACTCCGGCGCCGCCCCAAGGAACTCTTCCGTCTCGGAAGGAGTGCAGAATCCCATGACGCGCTCGATTCCCGCCCGGTTGTACCAGCTGCGATCGAAAAAGACGATCTCCCCTCCCGCCGGAAGATGGGCGACGTACCGCTGGAAATACCACTCGGTCCGTTCCCGTTCGGTCCGCATCCCGAGCGCGACCACGCGACAGCCGCGCGGATTGAGGTGCTTGCCGATCCGCTTGATCGCCCCGCCCTTCCCCGCCGCGTCCCGGCCCTCGAAGATCGACAGGATCCGCTGCCCGGAGGACTGTACCCATCGCTGCATCTTGAGGAGTTCGATGTCGAGCGGTCGGAGGAGCGCGCGAAACTCCTTCTTTTCCATCGCGGAGACGATACGTTCGAACGCCGCCGGCCGTCAAGGTAGAACGGCGTCCACGAATCGATGGCCAGGCTCCTCAGGACGAATCGCCAACGCGCGGTCCGCGTCTCCCCCTGACTTCGCGATGTCGAGGGCCAGGCGGAGTTTGGCTCGAACGAGAGGCCCCGCGATGGAGGGATCGTGAAGCGCCCCCGCCGGGACACCGCGATTCGACTCGAACCGTCGGCCATCCTCGAGCTCAAGCTCGACCGTACCTCCGCATGCGGGGGCCAAAGAGGCGATCGACTCCCCTCGATCGCCCAAATCGTACGGCTTCCTCCGCCCCTTCGCCAACACCCGAATCGACGTCCCCGCCGCGCGCAAAAGACCGGGCAACTCCGCCAGACGCGGTCCGGGCATTCCCGGGTACTCGGAACGCGCTTGTCGTAGGGCGCGGAAGATTCGGGCTGGGCTCGTGTCTCCCAAGAGTCCCCCCAAATCGAGTGCCGCGTCGATCGTCGCCACCGTTCGACGGCTCTCCCGAATGTCGTGTTCGATCTTCACCTTCGACGCCAGGTCGCGCATCTCCGCGACACGTTCGTGCAGGGCGTGCTCCTCGAGTTCGACCGGGGTCAGTCTTCCGGCCAGGAGAAAGAGCGCCAGGGAGCGATCCAGCCGAAAATTCATCGTGTTTGCAGTGACTCGATCGCCTTGGAGACTCCGCGCAAGCGCGTCCACGCTCGTGGACAGGAGGGTCGTCCGGCACCGGATCCTCCGCACTTCCTTCGCTCCCAACGAGGATCGCCCCGCTTGGCGCAGGATGTCCGCGGCCGCGTCCAGCAGGGCCTGAAAGTACCAGCAGGCCGCATGCGTCTTGACCTCCAGCGTGTCCGTGAGCCACGCGCGTCCCAACCCTCCCAGGGCGCGTCGAACGGGAAGCCACGCGAATCGCGCGTAGAGACCTCGCGGATGGTCGAGAAGGTCCAACGGACCGCGGAGTCCTTGGGCGGCCAGTTCGGCCGCGGCGAGTCCCGCCTCGGTCGGCCGCGCGGCGACCAGCACTTTGGACTCGATTTCTCCGAGAAACGCCGGCCACATCGGAGCGGGCGGCTGCGAGAGGGCGATCGCCATCGCGTGCGCGGTCTCCTCCGCCGGGAGTCCGAGCATTACGGAAGCCGCGGCCGCGGCGCTCGCCGTGTGAAGCTGAGGGAGATTCTGTCCGTTGCCGGGACCGAAGAACGTCGAAAGTCCGAGCCTTCCGCCGATCTCGTTCGCCGCGACCTGAGCGGCGAGCACCCGACCGTACGTGAGTTCGGGCCGGGCGTCGGCCAACGCGAAAGGGACATTCACCGAGGAGTGCCCGACGTGGCCCAGGAGGAGGATCTCGTCGAAATCGGAGGAACAGGTCGCGGCGGCATTGGCAAAGACCGCGCTGTGAAGCGACGTCGTTCCGGGGCCGGCCAACAGACGCACGGGTCCCGCCTCTCCTCGGGAAGCCGACGCGGCGGCTACCTTGACGGCCGCCGATTCGATCCGGCTCGAGAGGCCCGCGGCGACGACGCTGGCCTGCTGAAGGCGCGCCTTCTCCACCACGCGCGGGGGGATCCGATCGAGGGTCAGTCCGGAAACGAATCGGGCGAAGTCCTCGATCGCGGTCACGGTCGGTACTCGCGCTTCATCGAGGCCCGGAGATTGAGCCGCAGACCGCCTTCTTCGCGGACGAGGATCCACTCTTGGACTCCCTTCGCGACTCCCCGATAGCGTACGACGACTTGCCCGCCTTCCTCGCGCTCGTCGACGAACTCGTACCGAGAACGGGCCATCTTCGAGTGAAAGACGCGCGCCGCCAGTTTCTCGGGATCCTGCGAGGCGAGCTCCCCTCCGGCATCCTCCGTCAAAGCCGTTCGCTCCTGTTCCTTTATCTTGGCCACTTCCACCCTCTGCTGCACGATTTCGATCATGAACCTACGCGTGTCCTCCGACATCAACTTCCAGAAGCCCGAAGGATCGGGCTCTCGAAGCGCCGTCGAGATCCTCTCGAGGAATTCCCGCCCCGTCGTTGCCTCTCGCTTTCCCCGACAACCCGGAAGGAGGAGCAACAACAGCACGATCGTCCTCTTCATGGCCTGGGATCGTATCACACTCCCTCTACGCCCTTCCGCCCTTCTGGATTCCGGATTCCGGATTCTGTATTCTTCTCCGGTGTTCGACCTCCTCGTCATCGGCGCCGGACACGCCGGGATCGAAGCCTCGCTCGCCGGCGCGCGAATGGGCCTGCGCACCCTCGTCGTTACGCTCGAACCCGCGGCCATCGGCCGGATGTCGTGCAATCCCGCCATCGGCGGATTGGCCAAGGGCCAGATCGTCCGCGAAATCGACGCGATGGGCGGCGAGATGGGGAAGGCCACCGACGCGACGGGGATCCAGTTTCGGATGCTCAACACGCGCAAGGGCCCGGCCGTGCGATCCCCCCGCGCCCAGTGCGACAAACTCGCGTACGAGCGGCAGATGCGCCGCGTCCTCGAATCGACCCCCAACCTCGAAATCGCCCAAGACGCGGTCGAAGAATTTCGCGTACAGGACGGCCGCGTCACCGGCGCCACGGGCCGAAGCGGCCGGACGTATCCGGCACGCGCGGTGGTCGTGACCACCGGCACGTTTCTCAAGGCGATCCAGCACTGCGGCGAAATCCAGCGCGCGGGAGGCCGGATCGGAGAACCCTCCGCCGAAACGCTCTCGGATCACCTTCGTCGGCTCGGCTTCGAAATCGGCCGCCTGAAGACAGGCACCCCCCCGCGCCTTGCGAAGGACTCGATCGACTTCGCGAAGACGGAAATCCAGTACGGCGATCCGGAACCCAAGCCGTTTTCCCACTTCACCGAGCGCATCGATCGACCGCAGACGACCTGCTGGATGGCCTACACGAATCCCGGGACTCACGACATCCTCCGCGCCAACCTCCATCGAGCGCCGATGTACTCGGGCCAGATCACCTCCGTCGGCCCTCGCTACTGCCCCAGCGTCGAGGACAAGGTCGTGCGGTTCCGCGATAAGGACCGACATCTCGTCTTCCTCGAACCCGAGAGTCTCGAAACGGATTCGATCTATTGCAATGGGCTCTCGACCTCGACGCCGCCCGACGTCCAGGAGGCGTTCGTTCGGACGATTCCCGGGCTCGAGAACGCGCGATTCCTGCGCTACGGATACGCGGTCGAATACGACTACGCCCCTCCGCATCAACTCAAGCCCACGCTCGAGACGAAGCTCGTGGAGGGCCTGTATTTTGCCGGACAGATCAACGGAACCAGCGGATACGAGGAAGCCGCGGGGCAGGGGTTCGTGGCGGGAGCGAACGCCGCTCTCAAACTCCTGGGGCGGACGCCTCTCGTTCTCCGTCGCGATGAGGCGTATGTCGGCGTCATGATCGACGACCTGATCTCGATGGAACATCGAGAGCCGTATCGGATGTTCACCTCCCGGGCCGAGTATCGCCTCTTCCTTCGGACGGACAACGCCGACCGTCGCCTCATGAAGTACGGTCGCGATCTCGGGCTCATCCCCGAATCGGCCTGGGATCGACTTCGACTCAAGGAAGAGGGAATCGCCGAGGGAATCCGGCGACTCGGCCATCGCGTCGCCTACCTCCGTCGTCCCGAAGTGTCGGCGTCCGAGTTGCCGGAGCTCTCGGTGGTGCCGGCGGACGTTCGGGAGCAGATCGAAATCGACGTCAAGTACGAGGGGTATTTCGAGCGACAGAGGATCGAGATCGATCGAATGCGGCGGCTGGAGGGGCGGCCGATTCCGGCGCGGGTCGACTACGATCGAGTGAGCCATCTGCGCAACGAAGCGCGGCAGAAGTTCTCGCGATTCCGACCGGCCACGTTGGGTCAGGCCTCGCGCATCGCCGGAATCACGCCGGCGGACATCCAGGTTTTGATGGCGCACTTCGGACGATAATGCGCATCGCCTTCGCCGTTCCCATGTCCGAGGAGTTCGGCTTCGGCCGGTATCTTCGACTTCTCCTCGAGGGACTCGCCCGCGTCGATTCCGAAAACGAGTACGTCTTGTTCGCCGTGGGCGACTCCGCCCGCTCGATCCGCACGCGCCCCGCGAAAACGGAAGTGGTCCTTCTGCCGCCTCGACGCCCCCTCTTGTTGTGGCGCCAGCGGGTTCTCGCGCCGGCCTGTCTCGATCGCGGGATCGACCTCCTCCATTTTCACAACAGCACCATCTGGCTCCGCAAGCCGATTCGGACGATCGTCACCCTCCATCACGTGACCTACGCGTTCCCGCGAGAAGAGCAAGCGGTCTCCTGGATCGAACGCCGCTATGTCCGGTTCCTCTGTCGGCGAATCGCGGCCGACGCGAATGCCGTCATCACCGTCTCCCAAACGAGCGCCGCCGACCTGCGGAGGTTTCTCGGAATCGAGGCGAGGGTCGTACCCTTCGCTCCCGACCCCGTCTTCCGCCCCGCCTCGGAGCGCGAGGTCGCCGCGACTCGAGAGAAGTTCGACTTGCGTCGTCCCTACTTCTTCTTTGCCGGCGCTCTCGGGATCCGAAAGAACCTTCCCCGGATGATCCGGGCCTTCGCGCGGTTCAATTCCGCGAGGTCCCACGAATTCGTGATCGCCGGCTCGCCTCCGAGTTCCCTGAGCTATCGGGCGGAATCGTTCCGGGGCCTTCCGCTCGACGACGTCCGCTTTCTGGGATTCGTACCGGGAGAAGACCTTCCCGCCCTGTACACCGGCGCCTCCGCCCTCTTTTATGCGACCAGTTACGAGGGATTCGGGAACCCGATCCTCGAAGCGTTCGCCTGCCGGTGTCCCGTCGTGGCTTCCGATCGGTCGGCTCATCCCGAGACGGCCGGGGGCGCGGCCGTTTTGGCGAATCCCGAGGACGAGGCCGCACTGGCCGCCGCGCTGGCGCGGGCGCTCGACGAACGAGATTCCCTCATCGAACGAGGGCTCCGCCGGGTCTCGGACTATTCGGTGGATCGAACGGCTCGAGCCACCCTAGATGTCTATCGGAGCGTATAATCTTGAGGACATGAGATCGCTCGCCGCCTTCCTCCTGTCGGCCTCCGCCTGTGCGCGGGAGCCGCTCCCCCGCTACATGCAGGACGAACCCAAATCTGAGGAGGACGTCCGGCGCATTCTCCGGGACATCCGCGACGAGCTGGGTCCCGACTACGAAGTGGAGCGCCTCGCCGGAGTCTTCTTCCTCGCGACGAACGGGGGGGAGACGATGCTGGAGCGTTGCAAGCGTACCGTCGCCCGCATGGCGGATTTTCTCTACGCGGACTACCTCACCCGCAAACCGGTCAAGCCCATCCGCATCTATCTTTTCAAAGACAAGGAGAGCTACGACGCGTATTGCCGAAAGGCGTACGAGAAGCCTCCCACGACGCCCTACGGGTTCTACATGTCGTGCGAGCGCAAGATGGTGATGAACATCTCCACGGGGACCGGGACGCTCGCGCACGAATTGGTGCATCCTCTCCTCGCCGAGGACTTCGAACAGGTTCCCGCCTGGTTCAACGAGGGATTCGCCTCGCTCTTCGAACAGTCCGAACACACCCTCGAAGGAAAAATGCGCGGACTCGTGAATTGGCGGCTGCCGTCCCTCCAACGCGCGCTCCGACGGGGAGAGGAGGTCTCTCTTCGGGATCTCGTCAAGACCACGACGTCGTCCTTCTACGGCGACCGATCCGGTTTGCACTACGCGATGGCGCGATACCTCTGCCTGTACCTTCAGGAACAGGGCAAGCTCGCGGCCTTCTATGTCCGATTCCGAAAGGGCTTTCGAGACGATGCGACGGGCGCCGGAGCGCTGGAGGCGGTCGTCGGATCGGAGCTCGCGGAGCTGGAGACCCGGTGGAAGAAGTGGGTGGCGGGGTTGAAGTACGAGGAGTAACGCACCCTCCGCAAGAACTCGACAAAGGCCCGGCGGACCATCGCTTCCGGCTGGAGCACGCCCGTCTCGCGAAACCGCGCCGCGGGAAGCCCGGGCGCTCCGCTACTTCTTCACCCAAATGGGGTTCGAAAGGATCCACGTCAAATCGTTCCGCATGGCCTCGATGCGGTAGACGCCGGGCTCCGTGATTTCGAGAAGCACCTCGTCGGCCTCGTCTTCGTGGATCGATTCCCCGTTGTGGAAGACGTTGACGATCGCTTCGTCGGGAAGCATCACCACCAGTTCCGTTTTCTCTTCGCCGAGCGCGATTTCCTGCCCCATTCCGCCGACCGTATCTCCGTTGTCGACCTCGAAATTGAATTCGGTCGGGTCGTCCCAGAAGTCGAACGAGATATAGAGGCTTCCCTGGCGCAGGGCTTGGAGAACTTGGCGGCGGGCCTTCGCATAGTCCTTTTCGAGCGGACGGTCGAGAAGCACGTGATTGATGACCGTGCGAAAGGCGACGTCGTAGGGGAAGATCTGAATCGTCTGGCCGTTGAACTCTTTCGCGTAGCGATGGTTGTCGACCTCGCCGATTCCCACGACCTTGCGCGAGCGGCAGAGCTCGTCCCACCGCGCGATCGTGTCCTGGCGCGGGCCCGTCAGCCAGCTCGCGAAATCGGTGTACATCTCCATCGAAACGTCGTCGCGGTCGAGTTGCGCCTGCCAGTCGGACATCAGATCCCACAGGCCCATGCCCGCATAATTCTGGACGCCCCACTCCAGCCACTTCGCCGAAGGGATCTGGAACCGCTTGTTGCCCGGGCTGTCGGGATGGGCGAGAAAGCCGAACCACCCTTGGCCGTTGACGGCATCGATGATTTCCTGCGGGCTCTTCTCCCGGAGCGACTCGAGTCCCTGGAGCCGTTCGTCCCCGAACGCAATCAAATGGTTGTTCGCCGGGGTGATTTCGGTCCCGCAGATCAGAAGGGAACTGCCGTGCCACTTCTCCTGCCCTTCGTCCGCCGCCTTCAGCGAGTCGTGATCGGTCAGCAGGACGAAGTCCAGACCGACATCGTTGGCCGCCTTCATCACCTCCTCGACCGTTCCCGTCCCGTCGGAATAGGTGGAGTGGCAGTGGATCGCGCCCCGGTAGTCGTATGAGGCCATGAAGTTCCCTCTAGGAAAGTCCCGAGTCCAGAGTCCGGAGGGCCGCGGGAGTTAGGGTTGGGATTCTAGCAGATCCCGCTTTCCGTGCAATCAATTCTGTGCTCGTACCTGCTCAGGGGATCGATGCCCGCCGGCCAACACCGATTCCGCGGAAGCGCGTCCCGGACGGCTCGCAGGGCACGCAGGGCCTGTGGACGCGCACGTCGATGGCTCGGAACGACGTGCACGGGGACGGCCCCGGAGGCGGCATCGGTGCGCATCCACGGAGTCCTGAAGCTCTACGGCTTCCGCGACTTCTCCTTCGCCTCCCTCTCCATCTTCTCCAGCAGCTTCCGAGCCGCGGCTTCCTCGAGGGATTTCATCCCGCCGGGGAGATCCGTCCAAAAGGTGCCGGGCCCGGAGTACCGGAGGAAGATCCGGAGGTCGTCCGGGAGTCGAGTCGCGAAAATGTAATTCGCATACGCCTCCGGATTGCCCATCGCCGCCACGTTTTTCTGAAACCGGTCGGCCTCGGCTCGTTGGACCATCTCGATCACGTCCGCCTCGGCCTTGCCGAGGATCCGTTGGCGCTCGGCTTCCAGTTGGGCCACCTGTTTCATCACCTCCGCGACCGCGACCTCTTTCTCGCCGCGGATCGTGGCCACCTTTTTCTCTCCGTTGGCCCGAACCTCCGCGACGAACTTCTCCGTCTCGGCGCCGACCTCTCTCACCCCTTTCTCGACCTCGGCCCTCAATTCTTCCAGTTCGTTCTGGATGATCTGCGTCTTGCGTTGTTCCTCCTTGGTCAATTGCTCTTCCGCCGCGATCTTGGATTTCTGGATCGGCTCTCGCAGCTCGAACGGCACGTGGATATCTCGGACCAGCCCGATCAGGACGTCGATGTTGCGGCTCTCCGCCTCGCGTTCGAGCTGATCCGTGAACGTGGTCTGAAACTGTTCCCGCGTCGTTCCCTCGATGAAGTCCTTCGCTCCGTACTTGGAGCCCTCGAGTCGGCAAATCGACTCCACCTGCGGTCGAATGATCTTGTCGATGAGCGCCTCCACGTTTCCGAACCGGTTGATGATGATCGGCACGTCCTTGGGCTGGAGGCCCCAAACCACGGTGATGTCGAGGTGGATCGTGAATCCGTCCTTCGAAGGAAAGGAGACGTTTTCGAGCGTAAGCTGGCGGTACCCGATTTCCACGGGCTCCACCTTGTACTCGCGAGGATTCAGGAAGTAGATCCCGGCCTGGAGCACGTTTTTCTGGATGCCGCGCTGGCCCGGTTCGGCCAGCTTCCCTTCCGGCGGGTACTCGCCCGACAAAGCCGTGACGCACCCCACATGTCCCGGTCTGATGATCGTCGCGGCCATGCTCGTGACGCGATGGGAGACGGGATTGAGCCTCCACTTTCCCGGGGTGAGGACCTTACGATGAATTCCCTTAAACCCCTCGTCGGCCAGGAATTGTCCCGCTCCCAGCGATCGTCCGCTCATCGATTCGACCAAGCCGATCTCCTCGGGTTTGATCTCGACGATGCTCTTCTGCCGGTCCACGGAGGTTCCGATCGGGCTGAAGAAATGCCGGCCCTCGCCGCGCACGTCGCGTTGGACTCCTTTCGTGCCTTCCGGAACGACGCGCTGAGTGTCGGGATCGGGGTTCTCCTGTCCGAACTTCGCCGAGACGATCAGGGTTTCCCCCGGACCCGCGTAGATCCGGCACACCATCCACCTCCAAAAGACGACGTAGCCGAGGAAGAACAGCATGGCGAAGACGCCCGCGGCCTTGGCGATTCTCTGTTTCACTTTCCTTCCTTCTTTCCGGAGACCTCGAGCGCCCGGCGAAAGAGCTCGGAGAACGGCCCATCGGTGTTCGAGAGAATGTAGGCGATCCCGGGGGCGATTTTCGCGTGAAGGAGATACCGCACGTACGCGTCGCCGTCCCCGAAGGCCGCCACGGAGTTCTTCAATCCCTGAGCCTCCGCCGCGTTCCGGAAGACGATGACGTCCGCCTTCGCCTTGCCCTCGGCGGTGATCGCTTCCGCCTGATTCTTCGCCGCCTGAAGTTGAAGCCGCGCGACCTCCAGCTTCCGATTCGAATCGATGATCGCGACGTCTTTCTCCTGGGAGGACTTCGTAATCATCACGGCCGCGTCGGCCTCCGCCTGCTTCGTCAACGTCTTGCGCTCCTTCATCTTCTCTTCCATCGCCAGGAGCTTTTGCTGGCGCTCGCGTTCCTTCTGCTGCAGGTACATCTCCCGGAGCCGGATCGCCAGCTCCCGCTCTTTGATCGGCTTCGTGATCGCCTCCGGGGGCGTCGTCCCCCGCACGAGCGCCGACTGGATGATCACCCCCTGGGCGGCGCAGGATTTCTTGAGTCCCGCCAGGAACTGCTCCTGGAATTTCTCCCGCGTGATTCCGCCGATGAAATCCCGCGCCAGATGCTTCGAGCCCTCGATGCGGCTGAAGGCGCGGGCGTTGGGCAGGATGATCTCCTCGACGATCGACTTGACCGAGTCCGGACCGTCGACGTATTTCACGAACACCTCCGCGACCCGAGCGGGATCGATGAACCACTCGATGGTCCCCTCCATCGTGATGTCGAAGCCGTCGAGAGACGGGAACTTGATGATGCGATCCCCGGTCATGTCGAAGCGATGCGACCGGCTGTCCACGGGGATGATCATTTCGATGTAGGGATTCGGGTAGTACGTACCCGGAGGCAGGGTCTTCTTCTGGGTTCCCCGCTCCCCCTCCTGCACGAGGAACTCGTTCGAATTCGCGGGCTCCCTCCCCGAGAGAAGCGTGACGACTCCCACGTGACCCGACTCGACGCTGACCGCCTTGTGAATCTTGACGCTGGTCGCGAGCGTGTTCATCGCGTATCGGCCGGGGAGGAGCGGATCGCGGAGGATTCCCTTCTGTCCCTCTCCCGCGATCACCTGGCCCGGCGGAAGCGGTCCGCCGAAATTGCGCACCTTGACGCCGAGATGTCCCGGCTGAATCTCCACCTGGTCGGCGATCACCCAATCCCACGAGTAGGGATTGCGCCAGTACCATCCCTCGGCCAGGGGATCCGGTTGGATCCCCTTCTGACCTGGCTCCGCAATAATGGTGCCGTTCGGCGGTTCGTCTCCGGTCTTCCGGATGAGGATGGCGACCTTCCCCCGCTCCACCACGACCGTCCCGGAGATCAGGAAAACGATCAGGACGATTCCGGCCACCGCGCCGCAGACGAGCAGTCCCCACCGAAACGCCTTGTCGAGAAGCTCGGGTAGACGAGCGAACGGACCTCGTGAAAAAACATCGACCATGCGATCCCTCCCTTGATGTGGCGTAGGCCGTTATCCGAAGAACACTTCGGCGTCGCGGAAGAAGTCCAAGTCGAACGCGCGCTTCTTCTGCTCTTCGCCGGGGAGTTCCACGTCCGCAATCTGCAGACCGGCCAGGCAGACCATCCTCCCGTACCGCTTGCCGCGAATGAGATCCACGGCGCGGAGCCCGAACCGAGTCGCGATGATCCGATCGAACGCGGAGGGCGTTCCGCCCCGCTGGATGTGACCGAGAATCGTCACGCGCGATTCGATTCCCGTGCGCCTCTCGATCTCCTTGGCGAGCCACGTTCCGATGCCGCCCAATCGGACGTGTCCGAACTGGTCCACGCTCGAATCCTGCGTCACCACCTGGCCGTCGGCCGACCGGGCTCCCTCGGCGACCACGATGATGGAAAACTCTTTCCCGCGCTCGCGCCGGCGCTTGAGGGAGGCGCAGACCTCGTCGAGACTGAACGGCCTCTCGGGAATGACGCAGTAGTCGGCCCCGCCGGCGATGGCGGCCGCGGTCGCGATCCAGCCGCTGTCTCGCCCCATCACCTCCACGACCATGATGCGATGGTGCGACTCCGCCGTCGAATGGAGGCGGTCGATCGCGTCGGTCACGACGTTCACGGCGGTGTCGAAGCCGAAGGTCTGATCGGTTCCGCCGAGATCGTTGTCGATCGTCTTAGGGACGCCGACGACCGCCATGCCCTGCTCCCAGAACCTCCGTGCGACTCCCAGCGTGTCTTCGCCCCCGATGGCGACGAGCGCGTCCAGACCGTACTTCTTGAAGTTGGCCAGCCCCCGCTGAACCGACTCCTGCTCCTGGAAGGGATTCGTCCGCGACGTCCCCAGGATCGTGCCGCCCTTCGGGAGGATCCCCGAGACGGAAAAGTCGGTGAGCGGTTCGACGAGCCCCTTCACGAGCCCCGCCCATCCGTTCTTGATCCCCAGGACCTGGTCGCCGCCCTTCTCGGCCTTCTTCACGATCGCCCGGACCACGGCGTTCAACCCCGGACAATCGCCGCCCCCCGTGAGGACGCCGATCTTCATCAGCGGATCTCCAAGTACCCCCGCGCCCTCGTCGACCCGGTAACGACGACCTCTTCGATGGCCTTGTCTCGCGACATGCTGAGGGTCGCAGAGGTCTTCGAGACGCCGTTCTCCGTGTACCGGATCATCGCCGAGACCTTCCCCTCGGTCACGACGACACTCACTTGGCTCATGGGGTGGCCCACGAAGGAGAAGGTCCGGCTCTCTCCCGGCTCCAGCTCGAAACCGTTCTGGGTGCTTTCGCTGTGGCTGCAACAGGCCAGTGCCGCCACGAACGCGGCCGCGGTCACGAATCGACGCATGTCTCCTCCATCCGATGAACGATCCCTGGGATCATATCTTGAGGTCCTCGAGTTTGAGCTCGACGCTGGTCGTCCCTCTCCACTCGTTGATTTGGGGACGGAAGGCTAGGGAGCACTTTTCCGCCTTCAGGAGTTTTTCAAAGATCTCCCCCATCCCGAAACCCACGGCTCGGATCGTGGTCTCGCCCTGACGGACGAAGAAGGCCACATGGTCCCCCTTCTTTCCCATCAGCCTCGGCTCGCCCGCGATCCGGACGTCGCGTGCCGCGAGGACCGGCTCGGGATTCCCCGCGCCGTGCGGCGCCAGACGTCCCACCTCCCGTACGACGGAGGGCGTGAGCATGCTCAGAGGGACTTCATCGTCGATCTGAAGCTTGGGCTCGTAATCTCGCGAGATCGATCGGCGAGAGGCCCCCGCATTCAGCCGCTCCCGGAATCGGACGAGATTCTCCGTTCGCAGGGAGCATCCCGCGGCCATCGCATGGCCTCCGTGCGAGAGCAGGAGATCGGAACACTCCGCCAGCGCTTCGTGCAGCGCATACCCTTCGATCGATCGGCACGATCCTTTGGCGACGTCCTCCTCCACGGCCAGGACGATCGCGGGACGGCAGAACCGGTCGACGAGTCGGGCGGCGACGATGCCGACCACGCCCAAATGCCATCGGGGATCGGCGAGGACCAGGACCGGATCTTCCATCAGACGGTCCTTTTCGAGCCGCTCCAGCGCCTGCTCGAAGATGTCGCCTTCGATTCCGCGCCTCTGCCGGTTGGCGGATTCCAGCGTCGCCACGATTTCCGCGACCCGCTCGGGCGAGCGTGTCACCAGGAGATCGACGCAATCCTGGGCCGTGCCGACTCTCCCCAGCGCGTTGAGCCGCGGCGCAAGCTTGAAGGCGACATCGAGGGTGTCCAGGTTTTTGTCCGCGACGTTGGCCTTCGCCAAAAGGGCGCGAAGTCCGGGGCTTCGCGCATTTCGCAGCGCTTCGAGTCCGTACGAGACGAAGACCCGATTCTCGCCGACGAGCGGCGAGACGTCCGCGATCGTGCCGAGGGCGGCGCAGGCCATCGCGTCGAGAAGGAAGTCCTGAAACGCGGCCGACTTCCGGACGGCGGAAGGCAGCTCGGACGAGAGCGCCCAGGCGAGCTTGAACGAGATGCCGGTGGAACAGATCCCGGTGAAGGGATAGCCGCAGCCCTGGACCTTCGGGTTGAGAAGAGCGAGGGTCGGCGGAAGCTCCGGCGGCGGCTCGTGATGGTCCACCACGATCGAGTCCATTCCCAATTCGCGCGCGAGGCGGAGTTCCTCCACGTCGGCCGTACCGCAATCGATCGTGATCAAGACCTTGACGCCCTCGCGCGAGAACTCGCGGACCGCCCGCTCGTTCAAGCCGTAGCCGTCGTTCACCCGGTGCGGTATCCGATAGGAGACGGGCTTTCCCACCACGTCGAAGAAGCGATGGAGAATGGCGGTCCCGCTCGTGCCGTCGACGTCGTAGTCCCCGAAGATCCCGATCGGTTCCCCGCTCCGCACCGCCGCGAGGAGCCGCTGGACGGCGGCGCGCATATCGCGGAACAGGAGGGGGTCCAACATCGTGTCGAGATCCGGGCGGAGAAATTGCCTGGCCGCTTCCACTTCGGCGATTCCCCGGTTGACGAGGAGGGCGCCGGTGAGAGGGGAGATCGACAACGCTCGGGCCAGCCGCTCGGCCGCGGTCCGATCGGGCGTCGAGACGATCCAACGCTTGGAGCGCACCGCTGTCCTCATAGAAGCGCCAACCGCACCTGGTCGAGCGCGTGCGTGGCCGCTCGATCCTTGATGTCCGTGCGTCCTCCCGGAAAAACCCGTTCCGTCACCCGCGTCCGGCCGCGAACCGTCACCGCCGTGTAGACCAAGCCCACGGGCTTCCTTTTCGTTCCGCCCGTCGGACCCGCGATTCCCGTCGTCGCCACGCCCACATCCGAGCCCGCAGAACGGGCGACCCCCTCGGCCATCGCCGTGGCCGTTTCGGCACTGACGGCGCCGAACCGCCGGAGCGTTTCTTCCGGCACCGCGAGGCGACGGATCTTCGACCCGTTCGAGTACGTGACGAGCGCCTCCAAGAGCGCCTCGGAGATCCCCGGGACGTTGGTCAATCGGTCGGCCACGAGGCCCCCCGTGCAACTCTCGGCGATCGCGAGGGTCCGCTTCCTCCGGATCAGGGTTCGGCCGACCACTTCCTCGAGCGGTCCGTCAAGGAAATGATCCCCAAGCGCCTTGCGAACTCGGGTCGAAAGAGCTCGAAGCGTCTTCTTCCGCGACGGTCCCTCGGCGCGAATCGAGAGGCTCACGATGCTCCCCCGCACGGTCAGACCGTAGGCGGCTCGAGAGTCCACGATGCGCCGAACGATTTCGTCCACGGTCGCCTCGGGCAGGCCCACCGATTTCGCCTCCCAAAGGTCCCAGTCTTTCCGCAGGCGTCTGGAAAGCTCGGGAACGACCGCGTGCCGGAGCATCGGCGCCATTTCTCGCGGAGGTCCGGGGAGGGCGAACAGAACGAATCCTCCCGAGTCGAGGCGGAATCCCGGCGCGGACCCGTTGGGGTTCGCGAGCGGACGCGCGCCCTGAGGAATGTAGGCCTGCCGGCGGTTGATGGAGGCGCCGCGGATCCGATACCGGCGAAATCGATTTCGAATGATCCGCCAGAGATTCGGCCGAAACCGGAGCGGACGATGGAAGGCCTCCTCGACGGCCGGACGCGTGTAGTCGTCTTCTGTCGGGCCCAGCCCCCCGGTCATGACGCACACGTCCGAACGCGAGGCGGCGAGTTTCAACTCCTCGACGAGTCGCGACGGATCGTCTCCGCAGGTCGCGTGATAGGAAATCTCTCCGCCCACCGACTCGAGCTCGCGCGCGATGGCTCCCAGATTCGTGTCGAGCGAGCGCCCTCGAAGGAGTTCCGTACCCGTGGACAGGACCTGGATGCGCATCAGACCGTCAGCTTCTGAGGATACTGCACGCTCGGGCCGGAATCGCGAGGGACGAAGAGGGAGTGGGGCGAACGCCGTCCCAAGACGGTGAGCGCACCCCGAAAGAGCGACACCCGCACGTCCCCCGTAACGGAATCGTTCAGTCGGAGGAAAAACCCGTCCAGCGCCTCTCGGAGAGAGAGGAACCACTTTCCCTCGTAGACGAGTTCCGCATATCGTCTCGAGAGCGACTCTTGGAAGTGAAGCGAGTCCTTGTCGACCGTGATCGAGGCAAGCGCGCGGTGCGCCGCGTGGAGAATGGCGGCCGCGGGGGCCTCGTAGAGCTCGCGGGTCTTCCGTCCGCTGATGCGGTTCTCGACCACGTCGAATCGACCGATCGCGCAGCGCCCCCCGATCTTGTTCAACATCTCCACGAGCTTCACCGGGGGAAGGACTTCTCCGTCGACGGAGACGGGGACGCCTTTCTCGAATCCGATCTCGAGCACCGTAGGCCTCGCCGCCGCCTCCGTTTGAGGCACGGTCAGGATGTAGGTATCTCTCGGAAGATCCTCCCACGCGTCCTGGACGGTCGGAACCTGGATATTGTTGCCCCAGAGATTCTGTTCCACGTTGTAGAGCGCCGCCCGTTCGCTCGCGACGGGAATGTTGTGCTCTAGCGCATAGGCCAGATCGTCCGTCGGATGGCGCAGGTCGAGCTCCACGAGCGGAGTCAGAACCTGGGCTTCGGGCGCCAGGGCTCGGACGCAGTTGTCGAGCCGAACGCGGTCGTTCCCCAATCCGCGAGATCCGTGGGCGATGAAGTCGCACCCTTCCTCTTCCGCCACCAGGAGGAGTTCCTCCACGATCAGCGGTCGCGCCAGAGCGCTGAACAGAAAGTACCCGTGTTCGTAGACGGCACCGGCCCGCAAGCAAGGGAGGACATAATCCCGCGCGAATTTCTCGCGAAGGTCCGCCAGGTTTGCCGCCGTCGCTCCCAGATCGACGGCCTGCTCCGCGAGGGGTTCGAGGTACTCCGGTTGTCCGAGATTCGCCGAGAAGGTGTAGACCTTCATCCCCTTCACATGACGCAGGTAGTGGACGCAGATCGCGGTGTCCAGGTTCCCGGAGTAGGCGAGCGCCACTTTGGGCATAGGTGGATGGTACGCCTCGCGTGCGGGTCTGTCAACGCGCCGCTAAACGTTGAACTTGATGTGGACGATGTCGAAGTCCTGCATCCCGTACGCCTTGCCTTCCGTCCGAGCCTTTCCTCGCGAGCGGGCTTCGTGATATCCGCCGAACTTTTCCCAATCGACGAAGGACACGACCTCACAATTGATGAAGCCCCGCTGGATGTCGGTATGGATCCGGCCGGCCGCCTCCAGGGCGGTCGATCCCTTCCGGAGATTCCACGCCGTCACATCCTTGTCGCCGACGGTGGCGAACGTCTGAAATCCCAGCTCGCGGTACAGCCTAACCGGCAACCCCATCGTCACGAGCGAGGAGAGACCATAGTCTCTCATGAACGCCTCCCGCTCGGCCCCCTCCATCGCCAGAAGTTCGGCTTCGAGCTTGAGGCAGGTCGCGATCCCCTCGAC
>Ga0137796_10000598_pt1 | contig 22082 bp, 22 predicted proteins | sample OV2TP3_FD_97704 | JGI IMG/M metagenome (GOLD analysis project Ga0137796, IMG submission 97704) | reverse complement strand
GCCGGCGACCAGGACGAACTCGTTGAGGGTCCAGGTGCCCCGGTGCGGCAGCATCGCCTCCTTCGTGTACTTGGTGGTCGTGTACATGAGGCAGACCGCGTCGAGGGCGGCCGGCGCCCGGGCGACCGTGTGGGGGTTGTTGGTCCCCTCGCGCGTCCCGGCGCTCCCCCACGTCTCCGGGGCCTCGCACTCGAAGGTGTAGATCTTCGACCAGTACGCGCCGCAGTGGGTGTCCCACACGACCGTGTTGGCGAGGGCCGGGAGCGAGGTGGGGTGGAAGCTGACCGCCGCGTCCAGGTCATCGTAGTAGCCGTGGGCGGCGTGGACCGGCTTCGAGCCGCAGACCTTCTCGGCCGGCTCGCCGAACAGATCGAGCGTGCCGCGGAGCCCGTGGCGTTCCATGGCGGCCTTGGCGCCCAGCACGCCGGCCAGCGCGGCGATCCCGAGCGCCGAGTGGGGATCGGTGTGGCCCGCGGCCCAGCGGTGGAACCCCTCGCGCGGCTTCCGCTGGGGCACGGGTGCCTGCGACATCCCGGGGACCGCGTCGTACTCCGCGTAGGTGGCGAGCACCGGCCGGCCCCGTCCCCAGCGGGCCCGGAAGGCGGTGGGCATGGTCGCGCTCCCGGCTTCCACCTCGAAGCCCTCCTTGCGGAGGAGGTCCACGTAGAAGGCGGCCGACCGGTACTCGCGCCAGGCCGGCTCGGCGTAGTTCCAGATGACGAGGTGCCAGTCGGACAGGCGCGCCCGGTGCTCGTCGATCCAGACGAAGACCGTCGCTTTCTCCGGGGTCATCATAGCGCTCGCTCCCCAGCGTCCCGCACGCAGAGCGCGGACGCCGACCAGATGGTTACGCGTCGCTGGTTGATCACGATCATAGCGCTTCAGACGGACCTGACCCAGCCCGGCAAACGAGGCCCGCGTTCCGGCCCGCGGATGCTACCGTCGCCGGCGAGGAATGGTAGACTCTGTGCCGGATCCTCCGGGAAGGTGGTGGAACCGTGGTCCGTGTCGAGCCCCCGCTGGAACCCGACCCGGTCATCGAGGCCTACAAGCGGGACATCGACCGCACGCTGATTCGCGAGAACCTCCGGCGCTCGGTCGAGGAGCGGTTCCTCAACCTGATGGCGCTGCAGCGCTTCGCCGAGGAGCTGAGCCGGGCCGGCCGGAACGCCCGAACGGCGCCGTGACCGATTTCCCGGCGCTGCTCCGCTGCCTGTCCGGGGCCGGGGTCGAGTACATCGTGGTAGGCGGGGCTGCCGCAACCGCCCACGGCTCGGCGAGGCTCACCCAGGATCTCGACGTCGTGTACCGCCGCTCCGGCGAGAACATCCGTCGGCTCGCGTCCGCCCTCGGGCCGCACCGGCCCTATCTCCGGGGAGCGCCGCCGGGTCTGCCCTTCCAGTGGGACGTCCGCACCCTCGAGCGAGGACTGAACTTCACGCTCGCCACCGCCCTGGGCGCGATCGACCTGTGGGGGGAGATCGCGGGGGGCGGCACCTACGAAGCGCTGCTGCCGGACTGCGTGACCCTCGAGGTCTTCGGGACCACGTGTCGGTGTCTCGGCCTGGAGCGCCTCATCCGCGTCAAACGCGCCGCCGGCCGCCCGAAGGACCTCGAGGCGATCGCCGAGTTGGAGGCGATTCTCGAGGAACGGGGTCGGGCCCGGTCCTGACGCGCGACCGGACCTCCCGCAGCCCTACCGGCAGGCCTCGTAGACCGGCGTGAGCCGGCTCAGGACCTCGCGGCCGGTCTCGGTGACGACGATGGTGTGGCCGAGCGACATGGCGAGCCCGGCCCGGGCATCGGCGAGGATCGCGTGGAGGAAGAGGACCATGCCCGGCCGGGCCGGCGTGGGGTTCCCCGCGTAGAGCATCGGGGGCACGTCCATCCACGTCGGGCGGTAGGTCGCCCCCAGCGAGTACCCGCACGCCGCCATGCGGGCGTGGCCGAAGCCGGCACCGTCGTAGGCGCGGCGATGGGCCGCGTCGATCTCGCCGAGCGGCCGGCCGGGCGCGGCCGCGTCGGTCATGGCCGAGAGCGCCTCGCGCGTGACCTCGAACATGCGCGCCTGGCGCGGGTCGGTCGCGCCGATGGCGAGGGTCCGCATGAGGCAGGCGGTGTAGCGGCGGTAGGTCGCGGCGAACTCGATCGTCAGCTGGTCCCGCTCGCCGAGGTGCGTCGAGCCCGTCGAAGAGCGCACGAGGAGCGCGCGCTCGCCGGAGCCGAGCACGGGCCCGGAGGGGGCGACGTCGCCGCCGCCGCGGAAGATGGCGCTCTGGCCGGCGGCCAGGATGTCCCCCTCGAAGGCCCCCGGGCGCGCGGCCTGGATCATGGCGAGGAGCGCGTCGTCGGCGAGGGCGGCGGCCCGGCGAACGTACTCGAGCTCCGCCGGCGACTTGACCAGGCGGAGCGCCCGCACCACGTCCGACGCGTCCTCGAGGCGGCACCAGCCCTCCAGCGCCCGCCGGACCCGCTCCCAGTTCGCCCCCGTCAGCCCGTAGGTGGCCAGCTCCACGCCGACCCGCGCGCCGCGGCAGCCCTTCTCCTCGAGGATCCCCTTGAGGTCGAGGGCCGGGTTCGCCCCGTCGGCGTCGTACCAGAGCCGGATGTCCTCGATGACCGACGTGCGCCGGGCCTGCTCGAGGTCGGGCCGGCGCGTCAACAGGGTGAAGGGCTGGGCGTCGGCGGTGAGCACGCCGCACTGGAAGAAGACGTAGCCCGAGCTGTCGAAGCCGGTCAGGTAGTAGAGGCTCTCCTGGGCGAACAGGAGGAGGGCGTCGAGCCCGGCCTCGCGGAGGGCCGCACGCGCGGCCGCCTGGCGCCGGGCGAACTCGGCGCGGGTGAAGTGGAGCGCCATGGCGTGCCCCAGTATGCGGAGGCCGCCCCGAGCCTGCAAGACGCCTCCCCCCCACCCTTCCCGCTTCCCCCAGGGGAGAGGGAAACATTCGGTCAGCCGCCCGCGCGGGCCCGCGAAAGTGCTTGATCATCTCCCGTCCAGGGGCGAGGATCGGACGGGAGGCGACCATGATCCAGCGGCGACCGTTCGGGCGGACCGGGCACCTGAGCACCGTGACGCTGTTCGGCGGCGCCGCGCTGGCCCGGGCCAGCCAGGCGGACGCCGACCGCACGCTGGACCTGCTGCTGCGGTACGGCGTCAACCACATCGACACCGCCGCGCGATACGGGGACTCCGAGCTGCGCATCGGCCCGTGGATGGCGCGCCACCGGAAGGAGTTCTTCCTCGCGACGAAGACCGGGATGCGGACCGCCCGCGAGGCCCGCGAGGAGATCCACCGCTCGCTCGAGCGGCTGCGCGTCGACTCCGTGGACCTGATCCAGCTCCACTCCCTGGGGCACCCGGACGACTGGGAGCAGGCCATGGGGCCGGGCGGCGCGCTCGAGGCGGCGATCGAGGCGCGCCGGGAGGGGTTGGCCCGCTTCATCGGCGTGACCGGCCACGGCTGGACCATCGCGGCCATGCACACGCGCAGTCTCGCGCGCTTCGACTTCGACGCCGTGCTCCTGCCCTACAACTTCTTCCTGGCCCGGGACGAGCGCTACCGGAGGAACTTCGAGGAGGTGCTGGAGATCTGCCGGACGCGGAACGTCGCGGTCCAGGTCATCAAGGCCATCGCCCGCGGCCCGTGGGCCACCGCCGACCGCACGCACACCACCTGGTACCAGCCGCTCGAGGAGCAGGCGGACATCGACCGGGCGGTGCACTGGGTGCTCGGTCTCCCAGGCGTCTTCCTCAACACGGTGGGCGACCTCGCCCTGCTTCCCCGGTTCCTGGACGCCGCCAGCCGCTTCGAGCGCCGTCCCCCGGACGCCGAGATGGCGGCGATGCTCGACGCCAGGCGGATGACCTCGCTCTTCGGCCTCCCCACCTGAGAAGCCGGCCGCGTCGTAACCAGGCGGTGGGCAGCGGGTTTGCGATGGCCCGGCCCCCGCGCGGACACTTCTTGAACACTACCCGGTGCTCGGTAGTGGCCGGTTTTACCGTCCTGAAAACCGGCCACTACACGGCGCTCAGGTCGGTTGATCGGCCCCGGGCGGTCTGCTAGGATCGGTGCCGCCAGGAGCCGGTTCCCTTTCTCGAACGCGCGCACCCGGAAGGAGGCAAGCCGTGAGAGCGTTCAGTCGGTGTGTGGTCGCGGTGCTGGCGGTGATCGGGGTCTCGAGCGCGATCTGGGCCCAGGAGACGGTGACCATCGCGTCCTGGGGCGGCGCGTTCCAGGCGGCGCAGCGGCAGGCGATGTTCGAGCCGTCCGCCAAGATGCTGGGCATCACCATCAAGGAGGACACCCTCAACGGCTACGGCGACGTGAAGACCCAGGTGCTGGCCAAGGCGGTGAAGTGGGACATCGCCGAGCTCGGGCTCCAGTCCTGCGCCCAGGGGACCATCGACGGCGTCTTCGAGCCGCTCGACTACGGGGTGATCACAGCCGACGGCATCACCCCGAAGCTGGTCAAGCCCCACTGGATCGGGATCATCTTCTACTCGAACGTCATCGCGTGGAACACCAGGACCTACGGCGAGAAGGGGCCCCAGTCCTGGAAGGACTTCTGGGACGTCAAGAAGTTCCCCGGCAAGCGCTCGCTCTACCACCGGCCCACCGAGACCCTCGAGGCGGCGCTCATGGCCGACGGGGTCGAGCCCGACAAGCTCTACCCCCTGGACGTGGAGCGGGGCTTCCGGAAGCTCGAGGAGCTGCGACCCCACATCGCGGTGTGGTGGACGTCGGGGGCCCAGGCGGCGCAGCTCCTGAAGGATGGCGAGGTGGACATGATCGGCATCTGGAACGGGCGCGCCTCGACCGTCATCAAGGACGGGGCGAAGGCCGCGTTCACCTACAACCAGGGCATCATGAACGCCGACTGTCTGACCGTGCCCAAGGGGGCGAAAAACAAGACAGGGGCGATGAAGGTGATCAACGCTCTGGTCTCGCCGGAGATCCAGGCGGCCCTGCCCAAGCTGATCGACTACGGCCCCGTCAACAGCCGGGCGTTCACCATCGGCAAGCTCACCAGCACCGAGATGGATCGCATCAACTCCTCGCCGAAGAACGCGGCCACCCAGGCGGTGATGGACGTCGAGTGGTGGAGCACGCGCCTGAACCAGCTCCTCGAGCGGATGGACGCCTTCAAGGCGAAGAAGTAGCTCGGCGATCGGCCGGGGCGGGCGCGTCCCGCCCCGGCCGGTTCCGGTGGTCCGGACACTCCGGGCGCTGAGCCATGCCCGCCTCCGCCGCCTCCGCCCTGCCGATCGAGGTCCGCGGCGTCAGCAAATCGTACGGCCCGGTCACGGCGCTCGACCGCGTGGACCTCGACGTCCGGAGCGGCGAGTTCATCACGCTCCTCGGCCCGTCCGGATCCGGCAAGACGACGCTCCTCCTGGTCCTGGCCGGGTTCATCCGCCCGGACGCGGGCAGCATCCGGTTCGGGGACGAGGAGATGGTCCGGACGCCGCCTCACCGCCGGAACGTCGGCATGGTCTTCCAGAACTACGCCCTCTTCCCGCACATGAACGTCTTCGGGAACATCGCCTATCCGCTCCGGCTCCGGGGGGTCGCCGCGGCGGAGACCGCGCGGCGGGTGGGATGGGCGCTCGAGCTGGTCCAGCTCGCGGGCTTCGAGGGGCGGCGCGTGGATCAGCTCTCCGGCGGGCAGCGCCAGCGCGTGGCGCTGGCCCGCGCCATCGTCTTCGAGCCGCGGGTCCTGCTCATGGACGAGCCGCTCTCGGCCCTCGACAAGAAGCTCCGCGAGCGGATGCAGATCGAGATCCGTCACCTCCACGGCGCGCTCGGCATGACGACGGTCTACGTCACGCACGACCAGCGCGAGGCCCTCACCCTCTCGGACCGGGTCGCGGTGATCCACGAGGGCCGGATCGTGCAGGTGGACGCGCCGGAGCGCCTCTACGAGCGACCCGGGACCCGGTTCGTCGCCGACTTCGTCGGCGAGTCGACGTTCCTCCCCGTGCGCCGGGAGGGCGGGGGGCTCACGCTCCACGGCCGCCCGCTCCTCCTGGACGGCGGCCCGCCCGCGGGGGACGGGCCGTTCTTCCTCATGGTCCGGCCGGAGAAGCTCGCGGTGGTCCCGCCCGGGGACGCCGACGGGATGAACTGCCTGGATGGCACCGTGAAGGAGCGCGTCTACCAGGGCGAAAGCGTCCTCCTCTACGTCACGCTCGCCGACGGGACCGAGCTGGCGGTCCGGAGCCCGAGCCGCCGTGAAACCCTCGCCGCGGTGCCGGAGCCCGGCGGCCGGATCCGCCTCGGGCTCCACCCGGCGGACACCGTCGTCGTCCCCGAGGACCGGTCGTGAGCGGGCCCGGGGCGAGCCCCGTCGCGCCGAACGCGGACGCGCTGGCCCGCGACGCGGCGCGGGAGCGGCGGCGCCTCCTGGGCCTCTCCATCCCGGCGCTGGTCCTGGTGGGCCTCCTGCTCGTCCTGCCCGTGGGCTGGCTCTTCTATCTCTCGGTGGTGGAGAAGGACGCGTACTCGCTGGTCCACTACGAGCGGCTGGTCCAGGAACCGGCCTACGTCACGATCCTCTGGAACACGGTCGAGGTCAGCGTCCTCGTCACCCTCATCTGCGTGCTCCTCGGGTACCCGCTGGCCTATCTCCTGGCCCAGCTCCCGCCGAGGGCCGCCAACCTCGGACTGATCGTGGTCATCCTCCCGTTCTGGACCGCGCTCCTGGTGCGGACCTACGCCTGGCTGGTGCTGCTCCAGCGACGCGGCCTGGTCAACACATTGCTGGTGAACCTCGGCCTCATCGCCGACCCGATCCCCCTGGTCCACAACATGACCGGCACGGTCATCGGCATGACGCACATCCTGCTCCCGTTCCTGATCCTCCCCCTCTACGCCTCCATGCGCGCCATCGATCCCGACTACGTCCGGGCCGCGGCGAGCCTCGGGGCGAGCCCGGTCCGCGCCTTCTGGCAGGTGTTCCTCCCGCTCTCGCTGCCCGGGCTCGTGGCGGGCCTCCTCCTGGTGTTCGTCCTGTGCCTGGGGTTCTACGTGACGCCGGCGCTCCTCGGCGGGGGCAAGACGTATCTGGTCGCCATGAAGATCGAGCAGAACGTCAACACGTACTTCGCCTGGGGCGCGTCCAGCTCCCTGGCGGTCGTGCTGCTCGTCTCGGTCGGGCTGATCTTCGTCGGGCTCCACCGGGTGCTCGCGATCCAGCGCCTGTTCGGGGTCCGCTGAAAGGGCGTGAACCGGTATGCGGTGGGGGGGTCCTGACTGATGGCCGCGAGCGCGCCCGTACCCGTCTCGCACGTCCGGCGGCTGTGGCTGTACGTCTGGTGTGGCCTGGTCGCGCTGTTCCTGGTGCTGCCGGTGCTCGTCGTGATCCCCATGTCGTTCTCGGACACGGTCTACCTCGAGTTCCCGCCGCGCCGGTGGTCCCTGCGGAACTACCGGACGTTCTTCGGCTCCGTCGAGTGGCGAGACGCGACGTGGGTGAGCCTCCGGGCGGCCGTGCTCACCACGGCGGCGGCGACCGTCCTGGGGACCGCCGCCGCGTACGGCCTGGCCGTGACGCGGTGGCGGTGGAGCCGGGCGCTCCAGCTCCTCCTGGTGGCGCCCCAGATGGTCCCGGCCATCCTGGTCGCCATCGGGCTCTTCTACGTGTACGCCCGGCTCGAGCTGGTCAACACGATGCTGGGCCTCGTGCTGGCGCACACGCTCCTCGCCCTGCCGTTCGTGGTGGTGACGGTGACCGCGGGGCTCGCCTCGTTCGACATGACCCAGGAGATGGTCGCCCGGAGCCTCGGGGCGAGCCGCGTCCGGGCCGTCCTGACCGTCACGCTGCCCCAGATCCGCTACTCCGTGATCTCGGCCGCGCTCTTCGCGTTCATCACGTCGCTCGACGAGGTGGTGGTCGCCCTGTTCCTCTCGGGCGGGGAGAACGCCACCCTGACGCGGCGGATGTTCAGCGCGCTGCGTGATCAGATCGATCCCACGATCGCCGCCATCTCGACCCTCCTGATCGTGATCTCGGTCGGGCTGGTGGGGCTGGTCCAGCTCCTCGGCCGGACCCGGCCGGCCGCGCGGAGCGGATGACGCCGGCACCGGGGGTGGCCAGTGGCAGCCTCGGCCTCCCCTCCCCCTCGGGCGACCGGAGGGGCGGGACGTCGCGAGGGCCGCAGGCCCGAGCCGTCCCGGCGATCTGGATGACAGGGGTCGGGGGTGCGGGGGGATCCGAATGACCGAGCCGGAGCCGAATTCGTACTGGGCCGCGACCGCGGGGCCGGAGCCGGAGGGGGTGACCCGCCTCGCCCGGGATCGCGCGGTCGAGGTCGCCGTGATCGGCGGGGGCTACACGGGGCTGGCCGCCGCCTACCGGCTGGCCGGTACCCACGGGATCGAGGCGTGCGTGCTCGAGGCGCGGTCGATCGGCTGGGGGGCGAGCGGCCGGAACGGCGGGTTCGCCATGCTCTCCATCGGGAAGCTCACCCTCCAGGAGCGGATTGCCCGGTGGGGGCTGGACGTCGCGCGGCGCGTGGTCCGGATCGGGATCGAGGCCTGCGAGACGGTGCGGGAGGTCGTCGCCAAGGAGCAGATTGCCTGCGACCAGGAGCCCGACGGCTGGATCAACGTGGCCCACCGGCCCGAGCTGGTCCCGGTGCTGAAGGCGCGCCGGGAGCTCTACCGCGACCGGTTCGATTACCACGAGATCGAGTTCCTCGACCGCGACGCGCTCGCGCAGGACGGGTGGCTCCGCGGTCCGGTGGCGCACGGGGCCATCCGCTACCGCGCCACGTTCGGGCTCCACCCCCTGAAGTACGTCCGCGGCCTGGCGGCGGCCGTGCTCCGGCGGGGCGGGAGCGTGCACCACCACTCGCCCGTCGTGGGGTGGCGGCGAGACGGCGGCGGGCACGTGCTCGCGACGCCGGGCGGCACGGTCCGGGCCCGCCGGGTGGTCATGGCGACCAACGGGTACACGCCCGAGCGCCTGCATCCCTACTTCGCCGGCCGGACGATGCCGGCCGCCAGCAACATCGTCGTCACGCGCCCCTTGACCGAGGCCGAGTGGCGCGAGGTCGGGATGCGGACGACCCAGGTCTACACCGATACGCGGACGCTGGTCCACTACTGGCGGCGGCTCCCCGACGGGCGGATGCTCTTCGGCGGCCGGGCCGGCGTCATCAACACGCCCGCACGCCTCGCGACGCGGCGGGCGTGGCTCGAGGGGCGGATGGCGGCGCTGTGTCCCGCGCTCGCGGGCGTGGGGAGCGAGTTCTTCTGGCACGGCAACGTCTGCATGCCCTACGACCGGATGCCGCACGTGGGCACGGTGGAGGGGGACCCGACGGTGGCGTACGCGCTCGCCTACACGGGGAGCGGCGTCGCGATGGCCACGTACTGCGGCGGGCTCGCCGGCGACCTGGCCGCGGGCGTGGAGGTCCCGCGCGACACGCCGCTCACCGCGGTCGAGATCCCGCGCTTCCCGCTGCCGGTCCTGCGGCGGGCCTACCTGGCCGGCGCCTACCTGGTCTACGGCGCCCGGGACCGCTGGGGCTAGCTCATCGGAGGATGGCGCCGCGCGCCGCCCGTGGAGCACCCCTTGCAGAAGTCTCAGGGGTTGCGGTCGAGGTGACGGAGGGCGCGCTCGGCCTGGCGGACCTTCCGGGGGAGTCGGCGCGGGTTGCCCTTCTTGGGCCGGGCCGGAAGAGCGTCGTCTTCGCCCTTGTCCGGGGCGGGCGCCGGGCCGTGGCTGTGCAGGCGAGCCAGGAACTGGTCGGCGGTGATGGCCAGCGCCCCGGCCCGTGCGGCGGCCCGACGGACCTCCCGGTCGTTGGAGACGACGGCAAGACCCCGGGTGGCCAGCCGGGCGAGGAGTTCGTCGGCTCGCTCCCGGGCACTCGAGAAGATCACGCGCACGCCCTGACCGCCACCCATGCTTCCGCCGCCCCGATCGCCGTCGAAGATCACGGTGAACCCGTCACCGGACCGGCGCGCGATCGTCGAGAGGAGGCGGCAGAGGGCCTCACGTCCCGCCTGAAGGCTCTCCCGCTCCCGGTTGGAGAGGTCGGGGTCGTGGCGGATCACGTTGTAACCGTCCACCAGCCAGCGCATGTGACGAAGGGCCCTGCCCCCGATACTAGATCCGACGGTCGTGCTCGTGCCCACCGAGCTTCGCGGGCTGCGCGTCCCGTTCCCTCCGGCCGGCACCGCGTCGTTCGAGCTGGACGGCGACCTCACCGTGAGGGACGTCACCCGACGGGTCGTCTGGGACGCGACGGCGACCTTCGACGGCCAGGACGTGGGCGTGCGGGCGCGGACCGCGTTCCGCTTCGGGGAGTTCGGCCTGCCCATCCCCCGGGTCGCCGTGGTCCTGAGCGTCGGGGACACGATCCGTCTCGAGGCCGACCTGGCGCTGCGGCGGAGCCCGTGACGGGATGCCGCGCGCTCCCGCGCTCCCCGGTCACCGCCGGCCCGGCTCGGCCGCGGTGACGACGAAGCCCAGGGCCTCCCAGGTCCGCGGCGGCGGGCGCCGGCGCTCGCGTCGGCGGCGCTCGCTCGCGGCGGGGTCCCGCCGCGCTCGTCGTTCGGTCTGGCGGCGGTCCCAGACCACCTGGCCGGCCGTGTCCCGGAGCAGGTCGTAGAGGTTCGTCTCCCCGCGCCGGACGACGACGAGCGCGCCCGGGGCCGGGGCGGGGGGCAACCGGGTCGGGCGGAGAGGGTCGGCGGCGCCGGAGGCGAGCACGGCCCTGGAGGTCTCGCCCGCGCGCCTGAGCTCGCGTACGGATCCTTCGAGCGCCGCCTGCGTGGACCCGGCCAGCCGGCGGAGGTCCCGCAGGCCCGTCTCGAGCAGGATCCGGGTCAGCTCGTACTGGTCCCCGCCGATGCGGGCCAGCCGCTCGTGGACGTCGTGCAGGAGCTGCGTCGCGGCGACGTTCTGCCGGCGGATCTCCGCCAGGGTCCGTTCGAGGGCGAACGCGGCGACCGTCAGGGCGACGACGGCGACGGCCAGGGCGACCAGGGCCCACACCCACTCGGTCCCCAGGGCCACGGTGAGACGCATGACTGCACCTCCCGGCGAACCCTTGCCGCGGTGGCGGGGCGCCCCCGCCCTGACCTCAATTCCTACCACGGGGGTTCCCGATCGCCTAGCCCATCTCGGGGGAGGTCGGTGTGGCCGATGACGTGGAGTGTACCTGAGCCGGACGAGGGTGCCGGGAATCGAGCGAACGTCTCGGTTTCGTGATGCGGGTGGAGGATCGATGGCCCGACGGCCTCGCGACGCGCGGGCCGCCGCCGCGCTGGCGGCGCCACCGCGGGAATTTGACAGCGCGCCGCGTGCTGAGCGACCCTGGATGGGCCGAACGGGAGGGTGGCGACGACGGCCCCGCGCCCCTCCCGGACAGCCTTGGGAGGCGCCACGATGTCCGCTGAGCCGCACGGCGACCAGGCCTCGGTCCCCCGGGGTCCCGGTCTGCTCCGGGTGCTGCTGGTGGACGACGATCCCCAGGTCCTCGCGGTGCTCGCCGACGCGTTCACGATCAACGCCTGTCTCGTCTCGACGGCCGAGACGGCCGAGGCGGCCCTCGATCAGCTCGCGGACACGCCCTTCGACCTGGTCGTGTCGGACATCAAGCTGCCGGGGTTGAGCGGGTTGGACGTGCTGCGCGCCGTCAAGGGGAGCCAGCCCGGGACCGCGGTCGTGCTCATCACCGGGATGCCCTCGGTCAACTCGGCGGTCTTCGGCTTGCGCCACGGGGCGTACGACTATCTGCGCAAGCCCTTTTCCCTGAACGAGGTGCAGGACCTGGTCCAGCGGGTCTCGCGGGATCGCCAGCAGCCGCACCCGGCACGCGGGCCCGGCGCGGTGGCGGTCACGGAGGACCAGGTCCGGCGGCAGCTCGGCGTCGAAGGGCTGTTCCGGATCAGCGAGCTCGCCTTGCAGCGCGCCGATCCGGGGCTCTTCGTCGAGACCGTCCTGGACTACACGCTGCAGGGGTTCCAGTGCGATGCCGCGCTCATCATGCTGCGCGACGACGACGGGAGCGTGACGCAGAGCCAGCGGGGCGACGCGGCGCTCCTCACCCAGCTCCTCAACCTGCTCCATGCCCACTTCGGCCGGCTCGTGAAGAGCCGGGGGCGGGAGGCCCTCACGCTGACGGAAACCGGGGATCCCGTGGCCGGGATCGCCGTCCTGATCCCCGACATGGGCAGCACGAAGGGGGTCCTCTGCCTGGGGCGGCCCATCCATCGCGGGGCGTTCCTGCCGGACGAGCAGGACCTCCTGGTGCGATACGGGCAGGTCGTGGCGCTGGCGCTCCAAAAGGTGCTGTTCCGGGAAAGCGTTGAGACGGACGTCCTCAACACCATCGCGTTCTTCATCACGGCCCTCGAGTCCAAGGACCCGTCGCTGAAGGGGCACTGCGAGCGGGTCTCGCTGTACGCCGCGGAGATCGCCGGCGTGCTCGGCGTCCCTCCGGACGGACTCGCCGTGATCCGCCGGGCGGGCCTGCTTCACGACCTCGGGAAGCTGGTGCTCCCGGATGCGCTCGTCCTCAAGGCGGAGCGCTTGACGGACGACGAGTACGGCGCCCTCCGGCGCTACCCCGTGCTCGGCGCCCGGATCCTGCGGCGGCTCCCGTTCCTCGCGCAGGAGGCGGAGGCCGTCAAGGCCCACCTGGAGCGCTTCGACGGCACGGGGTATCCGGACCGGCTGCAGGGCCACGACATCCCGCTGCCCGCCCGCATCCTGGCGGTGGCGGACGCGTTCGACGCCATGACCTCGCCCCGCCCCTACCGCGAGCGGCGTCCTCTCGAGGCGGCGCTCGAGGAGGTGCTGCGGAATGCGAGCTCCCAGTTCGACCCGGCCGTCACCGACGCGCTGGCGTCGATCTCCCGGGCGCGGCTGGTCGAGATCGGTCAGTTCGAGGCGAGAGTCCAGTCCTGACCGGCCGGGGCCTCCGGGCGACCTTCGCGGGGCCCGCTCCGTCCTCCGTCGCCGCTGCCGCGCGTCTCAGGCCAGCGCCTCCGCGAGCGCCGTGAAATCGGGGACCACCAGGTCCGGGTGGTAGGGCGTGTCCTCGCAGGGCCGCCCCCGGCGGTTCACGAATCCGGCCCGCATGCCGGCCGCCTTCGCGCCGATGCAGTCGAACGCGTGACTGGCGACGTGCATGATCCGGCCGATCTCCGTCTGGAGGATCTCGGCGGCCTTCCGGTAGGCCGCGACGTGTGGCTTGAAGTACCCGGCCGCGGCGACCGAGACGTACCGGTCGAACTGGTCAGACCCGCCTGCATGTCCACCACGGTGCCGTAGAGGTCGAAGGTGAGGACCCGCAGCGTGTCCCGCAGCTCGGCGGGGTCGGTCGTGCCGGTTGGCATGGGCATCGCACGCGCCTCCTCGGTGGTTCCTCCGGAGCGGGAAACGGGCCTCAGCGCGAGATCCCGCGGCGCTCGCCGTGGGCGACCAGGAGGCCGCTGCCGATGATCAGCGCGGCCCCGCCCCAGAGCCAGGCGTCGGGCACGTCGTCGAAGATCAGGTAGCCCGTCGCCGCGGCGCCGAGGAGCTGGACGTAGTTGAACGGGGAGACGACGGAGGCGGGGGCCCACATGTAGGCCCGCGCGACGAAGTAGTGCCCGAGGCCGCCGGTGAGCCCCATGCTGAGGAGCAGGAGCGACCTCGCGAGGGACGCGGGCGCCGTCCAGACGAAGGGGACGATGGCGCTCATGACGACGGTCCCCGCGAGCGCGCTGTAGCCGACCGTGGTCTCGGGCGGGTCCGATGCGGCGACGCGGCGCGTGAGGAGCTGGTAGAAGGCGTAGCACACCGCGGTGCCGAGCGGGAGCAGGGAGGCGGGCTGCGTCGCCTCCGCGCCCGGCCGGACGACGACGAGGACGCCGAGAAACCCGAGCCCGATCGCCGCCCAGCGCCGCGCGCCGACGCGCTCGCCGAGCACCGGCGCGGCGAGGAGCGCGACGAGGCACGGCGAGGTGAACGTCACCGTGGTGGCCGTGGCGAGGCCGATGAAGCGGAGCGCCACGAAGTTGAACGCCGTCGAGCCGAGGAGGAGCAGCGAGCGGAGGAGCTGAAAGCCCGGGTGCCACGTGACGAAGAGCCGCCGGCCGTACCGGGGGCCGAAGGCCGCGACCACGAAGGCGAGGTGCCTGGCGCTCCGCGCCCAGAGGAGCTGGGCCGTGGGGAAGTCCGCGCTCAGGTACTTCGCCGCGGCGTTGAGGAGGGCGAACATCCCCGCGGCCGCGCACATGTGCCCGGCGGCGCGGGCGAGGCTCTGGGGACGGTGGGCGGCGGGGTGGTCCTCCTCTCGGCGTGGAGTCACCCCGGGCGCGCCCGCTCGATCTCGTCGAGGTGCTCGCGGCGGTGCTGGGCGCGGAGGAGGTTGAGCGGGCTCCCGGCGGCGACGTTCGCGGCGACGCGGTCGTCCGGCAGGGCGGCCACCTTCCGGTCCACGGCTTCGGCCGTCGAGACGGCGAGGCGGGCGGCCGCGCGGGGCGGCAAGGCGAGGCAGAGCGCCTTCGCGGCGTCGTTGATCGAGTCCACGTCGTCGTGGTTGATGGGGGGCGGCGTCGCCCCGGGCCCGCCCCGCTCCCAGCGCTCGAGGAGCACGAGGGCGCGCTGGTCCCAGAAGGCCAGGTGCGCGAGGGCGCCGGCGATCGTCCAGCCGGCGGAGAGCGGGCGGGCGAGGTCGGCGTCGCTCAGCCGTTCGACCAGCGCCCGGAGCCGTTCGCGCTGCGCGTCGTTGTGGGCGATGTGAGAGCGATCCACGGCCATGGGTGCCTCCTTGTTCCGGGAGAGCCGGTCTGCCCCGCTATGGTACATCGCCGTGACGGGGTGGAGCGTGCGACTGCTTGACGCCCCCGGCGGGCCGGCGTAGAGTCGGCGGGACTCGCCGTTCCATTTCGCCCACGGAGGGATCGCCGATGAGGGGTCTCTGCCGGCTGACGGTCGCCGGGCTCACCGTCCTCACGCTCGCGGGCTGCGGCCTGCTCTACACGGATGTCCGGGCCGCGCGGGCCTACCGCTCCGCGACGCCGTCCGACGTTAGGGCCGCGCCGGGTGACCCGACCGTGCCCGGGCAGTCCTGTTACCAGACCGTCCTCTCAGCGCCGGGGGGCCCCTGTCCTACCGGACCCTGACGCCGAAGGAGGTCCCGCCGGGGGCCGTTCACATCGGCGAGGTCAGGGGGCGCGGCTGCCAGCACGGGGTCTCCGTGTCCCTACCCACCTCGTCCTCGTCCCGCGCGAGCATCTCCGGGGCCGTTGGGGAGGGCGGGTTCGCAAGGGCGCTGCAGGACATCCGCGAGCGCCACCCCGACCTCACGGGGATCTACGACGTCAAGGTGGATGAGCACTTCCTCGGCATCCTGACCGTCTACTCCCGGCGGTGCATCGAGGTCACGGCCAGGGGGTTCAAGTAGCGCGCGGCTCGCGCGGGCTGGTTTAGACTAGAGATCGTGGACTGGGACGACTCGGAGCTCCTCCGGCACGTCTTCGAGCGCACGGAGGTCGTGCGGAAGCCGCTGACCGGCATCATCGCCGGCTACCACGTGCTGCCGTACGTCCTGGTCGGGCCCGACGAGGGCCAGTCGAGCCGGGCGGTCGAGGTGCGCGGCCGGATCCGGGTCTCGCCCCGGCTCGTGCTCGCCATGGGGGGGTCGGGGCCGACGTACGGCGAGGTCTTCGCCGAGCGGGAGCTGATGCACCGCGCCCTGGTCGCCCGCGTCTTCAGCTTCCGCTACGCGCCGCGCCTGGCCCTCGAGAGCGACGATCTGCAGATCCGGCGGCACCCCGGGGATCCGCACGGGTACCTCGACCGCGTCCTGGACGACCTGGCCCGCCGCGAGGTGGTGAACACCGGGGTCATCCTGTCCCCGGACGTCCGCTTCTACCCGGTATCGCTCGACCGCTTCATCCGGGAGATCCTGGATCAGGAGTTCCGGGACTAGCGCCATGCCGGCTGCGACGCCGCGTGAGCCCGAGCTGCCGCGAGGGATCTGGCTGACCGCCGGCCCGGTCCGCACCCGCATCGAGGCGCTCCTGCTCGACCTGCTGGACCCGCTCCAGTTCTCCCCCCTCCTCCAGGACTCGATGATCGAGGAGCTCGGCCGTCCCGTGAAGCGGACGGACGCCGTCCTGGAGTACCTGGGGCTGCGGCTCCTCGCCGTGGACGCCGAGGGCGAGATCCCGTTGCTCGTGGTGGGCCCCGCGGCCGCGCGGGACCCGTGGCGCGAGGCCCTGCTCGTCCCGGGAGGCGACTGCCCCATCGGGGTCATGCTCAACACGTGGGACCGGGGGCGGGTGGCGATCATCCACGAGGTCTTCGCCACCTTCTCGCCGCCCCAGAAGGGGCTGGTCCGCCGCTACGCGACGCTCGCCGCGGCCGGGGAGCCCCACGAGCGGATCTTCCAACGCCTGAGCGAGGGCCCCGATGGACCCCGGACGTTCGCGGAGCTCCTGACGGGGGCGCGGCGCGAGGTCCAGCTCGCCGACTCCTCGATCCTGATGAGCCCGGACGGACGGATCCGGGTTCAGCTCGGCAGCCTCTCCGACACGACGCGGAACCTCCTGCGGGAGGGGTTCGAGGGGGAGCAGCTCTTCATCCTCCCCTCGACCCTCTTCGAGGGCAAGACGAACTACTCCGACGTCGAGTTCCTCGTCTACCTCAACTTCTTCGTCCGCGGGCGGCGGCGGACGCGGATCGTGGGCACCGGGCCGCAGCAGCTGGCGCTCAAGCGGCTGCTCACGCTGACGGTCTTCGGCCTGTTCGACCCGGAGGCGCCCGACCAGCCGGCCTTCGAACGGCTGCGCGCCGCGTTCGGGGTGCCGGATCGGGAGACCTACGCGCTGCTGCGGATGGCGTACGAGATGTACAGCGTCCGCCAGCGACCGGAGCCGGCGAGCCCGATCGTGGGGATCGACGAGTACGTGGACTTCGTCGTCCTGGAGGGCGAGGAGACCGTCGTGCCGCTGCGCGACGAGACCCCGGGGAATGCCGAGGCGCTCGGCGAGGTCCGCGTGCGTCCGCTCATCCAGGGGGTCGACGTCCGCATCGCGCGGGGCGGGCGGTCGGTCGCCAAGCGGCTCATGCCGAGCCCGCCGCGCCGACGGGTCAGCCCCGTCGCGCGGGAGCTGCGCCGGGTCATCCAGTTCGCCACCGACCGGCCGCGCTTCGGCGTGACGCCGCTCGGGACGAGCCACGGGTTCGACCCGGCGGGCGACCTCACGAGCTTCGTCATCTGGCTCAACGGCAAGGGCATCCTGGTCGACCCCTCGCCCGAGGCGCTCGCCTACCTGGAGCGGATCGGCGTCGCGCCGGTGGATCTGCCGTACGTGATCCTGACGCACGTCCACGCGGACCACGACGGCGGGCTCCTGGAGAAGATCCTGGGCGGCGGGCGGACGACCGTCATCGCGTCCGACCCGGTGTTCCACTCCTTCCTCGAGAAGGTGCGGGTCCTGACGGGCCACGACGTCGAGCGGGAGGGGTTGGTCACACAGCTCTCCGCCACCCCGGGGCACCCCGTGGCGATCGACGTGGGGGGCGAGCCGGCGCTCCTCGAGACCCGGTGGAACCTCCACCCCATCCCGACCAACGGCTTCAAGCTCAGCTTCGGCGGCCGGACCTTCGGGTACTCCGGCGACACGCAGTACGATCCGAAGCTCCTCGCCCGGCTCCGGGACGCGGGAAAGCTCGCCCCGGCCCAGTTCGACGATCTCATGCACTTCTTCTGGTCGCCCGACGGGACGCCAAAGGTGGACCTGCTCTACCACGAGGCCGGCATCCCCCCGATCCACACCGACAAGGAGACCCTCCGGGGGCTGCCGGAGGCGATGCGGAGCCGGACGTTCCTCGTCCACATCGCCGACCGGGAGGTGCCCGAGGGGTTTTCGCCCGGGAAGCCCGAGCTGTTCGACACCCAGGTGCTGCTACCGCCGAGCGAGCGCGGGCGCGAGCGGATCCTGCTGGAGGCGCTCCAGCCCGTCGCGTACCTCCACGATCTCCCGGTCGAGACGCTCCAGGAGATCCTGCGCGAGGCCGAGGTGCGCGAGTACGCGGCCGACGAGATCATCATCGAGCGGGGGCCGGTCCGGAAGGACCAGCCGCTCTACTTCTACGTCGTCGCGGACGGGCGGGTGGCGGTCCGGGACGGCCGACGGATGGTCGCGCTGCTGCGCAAGGGCGACAGCTTCGGGGAGTGGGGGATCAGCCACCAGCGGGGCTTCCGGATCGCCGACGTCGTGGCGACGCGGCGCTCGCAGGCCATCCGTTTCTCGGAGGCCCAGTACTGGTGGCTCATCGGCCGCCATCCCGTGGTCCAGGACCGGATCAGCAAGATCCGCAGCTTCCTGCCGCGCCTCCAGCTCGCCCAGACCCGGGCGCGGCTCAAGGCGCAGGCGGATCCCTCGGCGAGCCGGAGCGTGATCGCGAGCATGACGGCGAACCAGCTCTCGGGGTTCGCTATCTTCAGCGAGGCCCGGGAGTTCAAGCTGGGCCAGCCGATCGTCGTCGAGGGGCAGGAGGCCGATGGCTTCTACATCCTGCTCTCCGGCCACCTGATCGCGACGGTCGGGGGGCGGCTGGTCGGTGAGCTCGACGAGGGGGACGTCTTCGGCGAGATGGGGCTCCTCGAGGGTGGCAAGCGCGCCGCCACCGTGACCGTGGTCTCCGCGGACGCCGAGGTCCTCTCCATGAGCCGGCGGAACTTCCAGCAGCTCCTCCAGGCCATGCCGATCTTCTCCTGGGGGATCCGCGAGACCGCCGCGCTCCGCCGCGCCTCGTTCATCACCGAGTGACGCGACGGGCGTCCCGTCGCGCGGTCCTCACGCTCGCGCTCCTCCTCGGCTGGGCGGTCGCGGCGGCGGCCCAGACCTTCGTCGTGGGCTGGCCCGCCGAGCCGATCCAGCTCGACCCCGCCGTCGTGAGCGACAGCGTCTCGGTCGGGCTGACCCACCAGATCTTCGACACCCTCGTGCGCCTCCGCGGCTCGACGACGGAGATCGGGCCGGGCCTGGCGGAGCGCTGGGAGGCCTCGGCGGACGGGCGGGTCTGGACCTTTCACTTGCGCCGGGGCGTCCGCTTCCACGACGGCGAGCCGCTCGACGCGGCGGCGGTCGTCTGGAACGTCGAGCGCTGGTGGCGGTCGCGACACCCCCAGCACGCGAACCAGCTCCGGGCCGGCCAGACCTTCGAGTACTGGGAGAGCCAGTTCGGCGGCTTCGACGAGGCGTCCGTCGTGGCCGGGGCCGAGGCGGTGGGCCCGCACGCCGTGCGCCTGACGCTCCGCCGGCCGCTGGCGCCGCTCCTCGCGAGCCTCGCGGTCCCGGGCTTCGGCATCGCGAGCCCGCGGGCGGTCGAGCGGCGGGGCACCGAGTTCGGGAAGCACCCGGTCGGAACCGGGGCGTTCCGGTTCGCCGAGTGGCGCCCGGGCGAGGCCGTCGTGCTCGAGGCGAACCCCGACTACTGGGGGCCGCCCCCGAGGGTCCGCCGGGTCGTGGCCCGGACGATCAAGAACAACTCGCAGCGCCTGGCGGCTCTCAAGGCCGGGGAGATCCACGCGATGGAGGGGCTCAACCCGGACGACGTCCGGGTCGTGCGCGCCGACCCGGCCCTCCAGCTCCTTCTCCGCCCCCCCAACACGACGGGCTACGTCGCGTTCAACTTCCGGGTGCGGGAGTTCCGCGACCGGCGCGTCCGCGAGGCGTTCGCCTACGCGATCGACAAGCGGTCACTCGTGGACGCGCTCTACGGGGGGACGGGGCTGCCGGCGACGCAGTTCCAGCCGCCGTCCTCCTGGGGCCACGACCCCGGGCTCCGCGACCGGGGCTCGAGCCCCGCGCGGGCGCGCGAGCTCCTCCGCGAGGCCGGCTTCCCGGGCGGGCTCGCCGCGATCACCTGGGAGGATGGCCGGCGCGAGCCCCTCGTCCTCTGGTACATGCCGGTCTCGCGCCCGTACTTCCCGAACCCGCGCGAGATCGCCGAGGCCATCGCGGCCGACCTCGGGCGGGCGGGGATCCGGGCGCGGCTCCAGACGCTCGACTGGGCCGTCTACCTCGAGCGGGTCAAGCACGGGCGGCTCCCGCTCTTCATGCTGGGGTGGATCGGGGACAACGGGGATCCGGACAACTGCCTCTGCTACGTCTTCTGCGCCCCCGGCGCGCCGGGCCAGGGCTTCTACGCGAACCGGCTGCTGACGGACCTCCTCCTCCGGGCGCAGGCGGTGACGGAGCGGGCGGAGCGCGCCCGGCTCTACCGGCGGGCCGAGCGAATGCTGCACGAGGACGTCGCCCGGCTCTTCCTCGCGCACAATCGGACGCCGATCGCGCTGTCCTGGCGGGTCGCGGGGTTCGTCCCGAGCCCGACCGGCACCGAGAGCTTCGCCACCGTCGAGCTGCGGTAGACGCCACCCCGGGTCCTGTCGCCGGGCTCGCCCCGCGCGCCCGGGCTCGTCACCCGCTCACCTCCTTCCGCGATTCGGCGCATCGCGGAAGGAAGCTGAGGGGGTCCCACTTCGCCCGGGACCCCGCGGGGCTCACCCGGCGCCACCGGGGCGGCCCGCCCGCCCGGCCAGCCGCCGGATTGCCCAGCTTGGACGGATGGACTATCGTGGTGATCGCGGATGGAAGCGCACGCATGGCCAACCGTCGGCTGCCTTCTCCAGTGTCGGATCATCCTGAACCGCGGCCCGGCCGCCGTCCTCAGCCCGGCCGACCGGTTGTTCAACCCACGACCGCCCCGAGCCGAACGCCCGGGCGTTCGGGTTGCCCCGTGCTAGGCTGCAGCACCTCGCAGCATACCGAGTTAGGCGTCGCGAACTAGACCGGCCAAAGGAGGGCTGACCATGGCAAATACAATCCAGAGTGAGCTTGGTTCAGTGGTGTCCCTCTGGCGTTATCCCGTAAAATCCATGATGGGAGAGGAGCTGAACGCCGCCGAGGTCACCGACCGCGGGCTGCTCGGAGATCGAGCCTATGCCCTCCGTGATCCGTCCAACGGGAAAGTCGTGAGTGCCAAGTATCCCCGAAAGTGGGCGAAGCTCTTTGACTGCCGGGCTGCCTTCGCCGAGTCCCCACGCGCTGGTGAGAAGACTCCACCGGTTCGGATCACTCTTCCGAACGGCAGCATCGTTGCCAGCGAGCAGAGGGACCTCAACAAGCTCCTGACGGACGCTCTCGGCCGTGAGGTCACACTTGCGACAACGGCGCCCGACACGCCCAGCCTCGAAGAATATTGGCCGGATATGGAGGGTCTCGCCCACAGAGAAACGGTCACCGAGGAGGCCATGCCAGCTGGCACGTTCTTCGACCTTGCCGTGGTCCATGTACTGACGACTGCCACAATCGACCGGCTGCGGGAACTGTATCCGCAAGGGCGCTTCGAGGTCCGTCGGTTTCGTCCAAACGTCGTGGTGCAGCCTGCCTCCGCCGAGAAGGATTTTGTTGAGAATGCGTGGGTTGGCCACACGCTCGTCATCGGCGGTGACGTTCGCCTAAACGTCACGGGGCCCTGCCCCAGGTGCGTGATGACGACCCTACCTCAGGGTGATCTACCCAGGGATCCAGGCATCCTGCGTGCCGCGGCCCAGCACAACCAGGTCAACGTCGGGGTTTATGCTGCCGTCCTGCGTGGTGGTACGATCCGCCGCGGTGATCCTGTCAGGATCGAGTAGCCTGACCAACTCGACGTTGACGACGCGACGCCTAACGAATTAAGGCTTTAACGAATTAAGGCTTTTTGCCGCGCGAAGCCGCGGCAAATGGCGGTGTTGAACTCGGTCCGCCTTTCGGCTTCGCGCGCTTGGAGATTCAAGGGCGTTTCGGGGATCCGGCGGGAGCGGTGTCGAGCGGCGAACTGGGACCAGCGTGGGGATGGGGACGGTGGAGCCCGCGCGGGAGGGTCGCGTCGGAGCGGGATGAACGACGGGGTTTCGCCCGCGAGACGGACTCCGCCTGGCGGGCCCGCGGGGCGGAGCCGCGGTCGCGGGAGAATTCGCCGGCCGAGCAGCCGGGTGATCATGGTGAGCGGCCACAGGGGGGAAGGGTCTCGACGAGGTGGAGCACGCCGATCCCGCAGACCGGACAGCGCCGGCTCGC
>Ga0137796_10000596_pt1 | contig 22112 bp, 29 predicted proteins | sample OV2TP3_FD_97704 | JGI IMG/M metagenome (GOLD analysis project Ga0137796, IMG submission 97704) | reverse complement strand
CGGGAGACGCCCGCCCCGGCAGCTCGCGCTCGAGCAGCCAGTACAGGCCGGCGCCGGCGAGCGCGCCGGCCGCGAGCAGCGCCGCCCCGGCGGCGGCGTAGGCGCTGCGGCGCCGCGCGCCGCGCAGCGGGGCGAACTCGGAATCGGCGATCGCGGCGCGCACGTGGCGCGCGCTGACGCCGTGCTCGCCGGCGGCGAACGCGGCGAGCAGCGACTTGTCGGCGAGCACGTTGATGCGCCGCGTGAGGCCGCTTGCGCCGCGCGCGATCGCGCTCACCGCCTCGGCCCCGAAGACATCCGGTCCCCGGTAGCCGGCGGTGCGCATGCGGAACGCCATGTATTTCGCCACCTCGCCCTCGGCGAGGGGGCGCATGCGGAAACTGTGGGTGATGCGGTCCTTGAGCTGGCGCATCGCGGGGGCGTCGAGCGCCTCGTCGAGCTCGGGCTGGCCGAAGAGCACGATCTGCAGCAGCTTGGCGCGGCTCGATTCGAGGTTCGAGAGCAGCCGCACCTGCTCGAGCGTCTCGGCCGGCATGGCGTGCGCCTCGTCGATCAGGACGACCACGCGCCGCGCGTCCGCGTACTCGCGGATGAGGTGCGCCTGCAGCTCGCGCAGCGCCGCGCCGCGCTCGGCCGCCTGGCGCAGGCCGAGCTCCTCGGCGATCGCCTGCAGGATCTCGGCGCGCGAGTACGAGGGATTGGCGAGGAACACCGTCTGCACCTGCGCCGGCAGACGCTCCATCAGCACCCGGCAGAGCATGGTCTTGCCGCTGCCGATCTCGCCGCCCACCTTGACGATGCCCTCGTCGTGCAGGATGGCGTAGACCAGCGCCTCGAGGGTGGCGCCGCGGTCCGCGCCGTCGAAGAAGAAATCCGGGTGCGGGGTGATGCGGAAGGGGGCCTCGTGCAGCCCGAAGTGCTCCAGGTAGAGGGCCACCGCGCCTACTTCTCCTTCTCCTCGGAGGCGCCCATGCGGCTGTACAGCGTCGTGCGGTTCACCCCGAGGAGCTTCGCGGCCTGGCTGACGTTGCCGCGCGTGAGCCGCAGCGCCGCCTCGATGTAGCCGCGCTCGAGCGACTTGAGGATCTCGTCCAGGTTCACGCCGCGGCTGCGCTCGAGGTGGCGCAGCGCCTGCGCGACCTCGTCGCGCTCACCGGGCACGGCGCCGGAGGGCGTCGCGTAGGCCCTGGAGTCGAACTCGGGCTCGAGGTCCGCCACCGAGAGCCGCTGGCCCGGGTGCTGGGTGGTGAGCCGGATGACGATGTTGCGCAGCTCGCGCACGTTGCCGGGGAACGTGTACTCCAGCCAGCGCCGCTCGGCCGGCGCATCGAGCGAGAAGGGCTGCACGCCCGCCTGCCGGGCGTACTGGCGCCGGAAGTGCTCCAGCAGCAGCAGCCGGTCGCCCTCCATGTCGCGCAGCGCCGGCACCGCCAGCGTGAACACCGAGAGCCGGTGGTAGAGGTCGGCGCGGAAGGCGCCGCGGCGCACCTCCCCGCGCAGGTCGCGGTTGGTGGCCGCGAGCACGCGTGCGCGGGAGACGCGCGGCTGCGTCTCGCCGACGCGCTGGTACTCGCCGTTCTCGAGCACGCGCAGCAGCTTCGCCTGCATCTCCAGCGGCAGCTCGCCGATCTCGTCGAGGAACAGCGTGCCTTCGTGCGCGTCCTCGAAATAGCCCGCCTTGCTCGCCGCCGCGCCGGTGAACGCGCCCTTGACGTGCCCGAACAGCGTCGGCTCGACCAGCGTCGGCGCGATGGCCGCGCAGTTGAGCGCGAGGTAGGGCTGCGCGGCGCGCGCCGAGAGCCGCTGCAGGCTGCGCGCGACCAGCTCCTTGCCGCTGCCCGACTCGCCCTCGATCAGCACCGGGAAGGGCGAGTCGGCGAACTGCGCCACCTGGCTCTTGAGCTTGAGCAGCGCGGGGCTCTGGCCGATGAGCTCCTCGGTGCCCGGCGCACCCCTCGCCTCGGCCTCGCGCAGCGCGAGCGCGCGCGCCAGGATCCGCTTCAGCGCCGCCGGGTCGCAGGGCTTGGCGATGAACTCGGCCGCACCCAGCGCGCGCGCATGGCGCGCGTGCTGCGCGTCGTTCTGGCCCGAGAGCACGAAGATGCGCATGCTGCGCGAGTGGGCGAGCAGGTCGGCGATCAGCCGGAAGCCCTGCTCCGGGGAGTGCGGCGTCGGCGGCAGCCCCAGGTCGACGAGCGCGAGCGGCGGCGCTTCCGGGCGCCGGCGCAGCAGCTCGATCGCATGCTCGCGGGAATCGCAGGCGAGCACCTCGAAATCCGCGCCGAGGGCGAACGAGAGCGTGTCGGTGATCAGCGCGTCGTCGTCGACGAGCAGCAGCGCGGGGCGCGCTTCAGGCGCGGGCAGGGTGCCGGCCGCCATCGCCGCTCGCCTCCCTCAGGCACCGCAGGAACGCGCGCTCCAGGGTCGGCTCGCCGTGGCGCGCGCACAGCTGCGCCGGGGCGCCGTGAAAGCGCAGCGCGCCCCGGTCCAGCACCGCCATCTCCCGGCACAGCTCCTCGACGTCGGAGAGCACGTGGGTGGTGAGGAACAGCGTCCGCCCGCCGCGGTGGAGCCGTTCGAGCACCGATTTCACCGCGACGCGCCCTCCCGGGTCGAGGCCGCTCATGGGCTCATCGAGCAGGTACAGATCGCGCTCCACGAGGAAGCAGGCGGCGAGCCCGAGCTTCTGCGCCATGCCCTTGGAGAGCTGGCGCACCGGGCGATCGAGCGCCCCCGGCTCGAGCTCGAGCTCCGCGGCGAGCGCCGCGGCGCGCGCCGGGTCGTAGCGCGAGCCCGCCAGCTCGAGCGACATGGCGAGGAACTCGCGCCCGAGCAGAAAATGCGGCGGCATGAACCGCTCGGGCAGGTAGGCGAGGCGCCGGCGCGCCTCCGCGCGGCGGTGATCGGTGCCGAACAGCTCGATGCGGCCGGCGTCGAACGCGCACAGGTCGAGCGCGCACTTGATGAGCGTCGTCTTGCCGGCGCCGTTGGCGCCGACCAGGCCGAACGCGGCGCCGGCCGGGACCTCGAGCTCGACGCCGCCCAGCGCGGCGCGCCCGCCGTAGCGCTTGACGAGCCCGGCGACGCGCAGGGCCGTGCCGTGGGCGAGCGCGTGCATGGGCGAACTATATTTGAAACGGGGGCCGGTGCACGGGTCGAGTAGAATCCGCGCCTGGCGTCGTCTTGCCCGGCCGTGTCCCGTCCCCCCATCGTCGAGATCGAAGACCTGTCCTTCGGCTACGAGCCGGGGCGGCCCGTGCTGCACGGCATTCGCCTGCGCATCGAGCCGGGGACGGTGGTCGGGGTCATGGGGCAGTCCGGCTGCGGCAAGACCACGCTGCTGCGCATCATCGCGGGCTGGCTGAAGGCGCAGTCGGGCCGCGCCCGCGTGCTCGGGGAGACGCTCGGGGCGCTCGACGAGGCGCGCATCTTCGCGCTGCGCCGCAGGATGGGCATGCTGTTCCAGTTCGGCGCGCTCTTCACCGACATGAGCGCCTACGACAACGTCGCTTTCCAGATGCACGAGCACACCGACCTGCCGCCCGAGATGATCCGCGACCTCGCGCTGCTCAAGCTCGAGGCGGTGGGCCTGCGCGGCGCCGCGCACCTCATGCCGGCCGAGCTCTCCGGGGGCATGGCGCGGCGCGTGGCCCTTGCCCGCGCCATCGCCCTCGACCCGCGGCTGATGCTCTACGACGAGCCGTTCACGGGGCTCGATCCGATCTCCTTCGGCGTCATCGCGAGGCTCATCCGCAGGCTCAACGATTCGCTCGGCCAGACCTCGATCATCGTCAGCCACGACGTGGAGGAGTGCTTCGGCATCGTCGACTACGTGTACATGATGTCCGCGGGCCGCATCGTCGCCGAGGGCACGCCCGAGTCGCTGCGCCGCTCCGAGCACCCTTTCGTGCACCAGTTCGTGCACGGCGAGCCGGACGGCCCGATTCCGTTCCACTACCCGGCGCCCGGCTACGCCGCCGACCTCGAGGCGGGAGCCGCCGGTGGCTGAGCGCGCCCTCCTCGCGGGGCTGCGCGACGGGCTGGAGCGGCTGGGCGGCGCCGCGACCAGCCGCATCTGGCGGCTCGGCTTCGCCTCGCGCTTCTTCGCGCACATGCTGCTGCATTCGGGCACCGCGTTCCGGCGCTTCCACCTCACGGTGCGGGAGATCTACTTCGCCGGCGTGCTCTCGCTCATCATCATCCTGGTCTCGGGCCTGTTCGTCGGCATGGTGCTGGGGCTGCAGGGCTACCACACGCTGCAGCGCTACGGCTCGTCGGAAGCGCTCGGCATTCTCGTCGCGCTGTCGCTGGTGCGCGAGCTCGGGCCGGTGGTCGCGGGGCTGCTGTTCGCGAGCCGCGCCGGCAGCGCCATCACCGCCGAGATCGGCCTCATGAAGGCGACCGAGCAGATCGCGGCGATGGAGATGATGGCGGTGGACCCGATCGCGCGCGTGGTCGCGCCGCGCTTCTGGGGCGGCGTCATCTCGATGCCGCTGCTGGCGGCGCTGTTTTCCGCGATGGGCATCTTCGGCGGCTACCTGGTGGGCGTGAAGCTGATCGGCGTGGACGAGGGCGCGTTCTGGTCGCAGATGCAGGCGGCCGTGGACGTGCGCGAGGACATCGTGAACGGCATCATCAAGAGCGTCGTGTTCGGGATCGCCGTCGCCTGGATCGCGGTGTTCGAGGGCTACGACGCGCAGCCCACGGCGGAGGGCGTCTCGAGCGCCACGACGCGTACCGTGGTCACCTCCTCGCTCGCGATCCTGGCGCTCGATTTCGTGCTCACCGCGTTCATGTTCACCGGAGGAAACGGCGGATGAAACGCTCTACCATCGACATCTGGGTCGGCGCCTTCGTGGCGGCGGGCTTCGGCGGCATGCTGTTCCTCGCCCTCAAGGTGGGCAACCTCGCGTCCTTCTCGACCGACCAGACATATGAAGTCTTGGCCAAGTTTGCTAACATTGGCGGCCTCAAGGTCCGGGCGCCGATCAAGAGCGCAGGCGTGGTGGTGGGCCGGGTGTCGGACATCCGGTTCGACAACGAGAGCTACGAAGCGATCGTCACGTTCAACGTCGACGCCCGTTACCAGTTCCCGCGCGACACCTCGGCCAAGATCCTCACCTCGGGCCTGCTGGGCGAGCAGTACGTCGGGCTGGAGGCGGGCGGCGACGGCGTGATGCTGAAGGGTGGGGACCGGCTGCGCCTGACCCAGTCGGCGGTGGTGCTGGAGAACCTGATCAGCCAGTTCCTGTTCAACAAGGCGGCCGAAGGCAAGGACGAGAAGGACGCGAAGAAGTGACGAGGGTGGCGCGCATGCGGGGGTGGGCGGGAGCGAGGCGGCTCGCGGCGGCGCTGCTGTTCGCGGCATGCGCCGGCTGCGCGACCAACGGCCAGGATCCGCGCGACCCCGGCGAGGGCTTCAACCGCGCCATGTACGCGTTCAACGAGGGCTTCGACGAGGCGATCGGCAAGCCGGTGGCGAGCGCCTACCGCGACGTGCTGCCCGAGCCGGTGCGCGGCTGGGTGCGCAACTTCTTCTCCAACCTCGCGGACCTCTTCATCGGCGTCAACAACCTGCTGCAGGGCAAGCCCGCGGACGCGGCCACCGACTGGGCGCGCTTCGCCATCAACACCACGATCGGGCTGCTCGGCATCAACGACGTGGCGAGCGAAGGCGGGCTGGACAAGCACGACGAGGACTTCGGCCAGACCTTCGGCCGCTGGGGCGCGGGCGACGGCGCCTACATCGTCTGGCCGTTTCTCGGCTCGAGCACCGTGCGCGACAGTTTCGGGCTGGTCCTGGACGTGGGCCTCGATCCGGTGGCGCGGCACAGGCCGGTCGACGCGCGCAACGCCATGGTCGTGACGCGGGGCGTCAGCCGGCGCGCCGACCTGCTCGATGCGAGCCGCATTCTGGAGGAGGCCGCGCTCGACAAGTACGTCTTCCAGCGCGACGCCTACCTGCAGCGGCGCCGCAGCCTGATCCACGACGGCAATCCGCCGCGCACCGGGCGCGAGTCGCCGCTCACCAACCGCCCCGGCCCCGAGGCCGCGGTCCGGCTGCTCGAGGAGCCGGCCGCCGCGGCGCCGCAGGCACGCAACGTGTTCCTGCCGCGCGTGCCGAGGAACTACGACGCGGTCGTCGCCGCCGCCGGAGGCTAGAACGATGCTGCGCCTCGCGCTCGGCGCCACGGTCCTGCTGGCCTGCGCGGCCGGGGCGCAGGCGCAGCTCACGCCGCCCGACGTCCTGGTGAAGGACGTGACGCTCGAGGTCGTGAGCATCGTCGCCAAGGACAGGGACATCCAGGCGGGCAACCGCCGCAAGGTGGTCGCGCTCATCGAGGCCAAGGTCCTGCCGCACTTCAACTTCGTCGCCATGACGGCGAGCGCGGTCGGCCGGCACTGGGCCAAGGCGAACCCGGAGCAGAAGACGCAGCTCACCGACGAGTTCCGGACGCTGCTGGTGCGCACCTATGCCAGCTCGATCGCGGCCTACAAGGACCAGAAGTTCGACTTCCGCCCGCTGCGCGCCAAGCCCACCGACACCGACGTCACCGTGCAGGTGCGCGTGCTGCAGCCGGGCGCGCAGCCGGTGCAGATCGAGTACGACATGGAGCAGCGCCCCGCGGGCTGGAAGGTGTGGGACGTGCGCGTCGCCGGCATCAGCCTGGTCGCGAACTACCGCACCGAGTTCGACCTGCAGGTGCGCGACGGGGGCATCGACGGCCTGATCAGGACGCTGCAGACCAAGAACAAGTCGCTCGACCGGCCGGCGGTGGCGGGCGCGGAGAAGAAATGATCCGCCGCGAAGGCGAGCGCATCGTGCTGGCGGGGCCCGTGACGCTCGCGAACGTCGCGGCGCGCCTCGAGGAGGGTCGCGCCCTGATCCGGGAGGGGGCTGCCGTCGCCGACCTCGGCGAGGTCGGCGAGCTCGATTCCTCGGCGCTCGCGCTGCTGCTCGCCTGGCAGCGCGAGGCGCGCCGCGGGGGACGCAGCCTCGCGCTCGCCAACCTCCCGCAGGGCCTCACCGCGATCGCCCGGCTCTACGGCATCGCCGAGCTGCTGAGCGGCGCCGCGGCGCCCTCGCCGAGCCATCACTGAGCCGCGCGGCGGCGCTCGCGCCGTCGCGCCCGCGCCAGCAGCCGAGGACCTGGAACCGTGGTGACGCCGGACAGCGTGCGGCAGAACATACTCGAGGGGCTCGCGTGCGAGCACGTCGAAGTGAGCGGCGACGGCCGGCACTTCCAGGCGCTCGTCGTGTCGCGCGAGTTCGAGGGCCGCAGCCGCGTGCAGCGCCACCAGCTCGTCTATCGCGCGCTCGGCGAGCGCATGCGCGAGGAGGTGCACGCGCTCTCGATGCGCACGCTCACCCCCGGGGAGTGGCGCGCCGGTGGATAAGCTGCTGATCACGGGCGGCGCGCCGCTCGAGGGCGAGGTGCGCATCTCGGGCGCGAAGAACGCCGCGCTGCCGATCATGTGCGCGGCGCTGCTCACCGAAGCGGGCCTGCGGCTTTCCAACGTGCCGCGGCTGATGGACGTGCGCACCATGGGGAGGCTCCTCGCGCAGATGGGGGTCGAGGTCGGCGCGCAGGCCGACGACAGGCTCGAGATCCGCGCCGCCCGCGTGGGCAATCCGCAGGCGCCCTACGAGCTGGTGAAGACGATGCGCGCCTCGGTGATGGTCCTGGGGCCGTTGCTCGCGCGCTGCGGCCGGGCGCGCGTCTCGCTCCCCGGGGGCTGCGCGATCGGCTCGCGGCCCGTGGACCAGCACGTCAAGGGATTGCAGGCGATGGGCGCGACGATCGCGGTCGATCAGGGCTACATGGACGCGCGCGCCGAGCGCCTGCGCGGGGCGCGCATCGTGATGGACATGGTGACGGTGACGGGCACCGAGCAGCTGATGATGGCGGCGACGCTCGCCGAGGGCACCACGCTGCTGGAGAACGCCGCGCGCGAGCCCGAGGTGGTGGACCTGGCGCGCTGTCTCGTGAAGATGGGTGCGCGCATCGAGGGGGCGGGCAGCGACGCGATCCGCATCGAGGGCGCGGGCTCGCTCTCGGGCGCGGCGCACGAGGTGGTGCCCGACCGCATCGAGACCGGGACCTTTCTCGCCGCGGCCGCCGCCGTGGGCGGGCGCGTGAGGCTCACCGGCGCGGCGCCCGGCCTGCTCGACGCGGCGCTGGAGAAGCTGCGCGAGGCGGGGGCGCGCATCACCCCGGGCGAGGCGAGCCTCGAGATCGAGATGGCGGGACGCCCGGCCTCGGTCAGCCTGCGCACCGCGCCGTACCCCGGCTTTCCGACCGACATGCAGGCCCAGTTCATGGCGCTGGCGGCGGTGGCGCGCGGCACCGCGACCATCACCGAGACCATCTTCGACAACCGCTTCCAGCACGCGCTCGAGCTGCAGCGCCTGGGGGCGGACATCGCGATCCGCGGCGACACCGCCGTGGTCACCGGCGTCGAGCGCCTGCAGGGCGCCAAGGTGATGGCGACCGACCTGCGCGCCTCCGCGAGCCTGGTCATCGCGGGGCTCGCCGCCCGGGGGCAGACGCTGGTGGACCGCATCTACCACCTCGATCGCGGCTACGAGGCGCTCGAGGCCAAGCTCGGCGCCCTGGGCGCGCGCATCCGGCGGGTAAACTGAAGACCGTGGGCACGATCAGCATCGCGCTGTCCAAGGGGCGCATCTTCGACGAGACGGCACCGCTGCTCGCGCGCGCCGGCATCCGGCCGCGCAGCGATCCGGAGCGCTCGAGAAAGCTGGTGCTCGCGACCAACCGGCGCGACGTGCGCCTGATCATCGTGCGCGCCTCCGATACGCCCACCTACGTGCGCCACGGCGGCGCCGACCTCGGCATCGCGGGGCGCGACGTGCTCGCCGAGCAGGGCGGCGAGGGGCTCTACCAGCCGGTGGACCTGGGGATCGCGCGCTGCCGCATGATGGTCGCGGTGCCGCGGGGGTTCGACTACCGCAGGGCGGTACGCCAGGGCGCGCGGCTGCGCGTGGCGACCAAGTACGTCAACGCGACGCGCGAGCACTTCGCCGCCAAGGGCGTGCACGTGGACCTGATCCGCCTCTACGGCTCGATGGAGCTCGCGCCGCTGGTGGGGCTCGCGGATGCGATCGTGGACCTGGTGGCGACGGGGGGCACGCTGCGCGCCAACAACCTCGTCGCGGTCGAGGAGATCATGCCGGTCTCGGCCCGGCTCATCGTCAACCAGGCGGCGCTCAAGCGGCGCCGCGGCGAGCTGCAGCCGCTGATCGAGGCTTTCGCGCGGGCGGCGAAGCGATGAGATTGCGCCGCCTTGCGACACGCGAGCGCGGCTTCGAGGCGCAGCTCGCCGCGCTCACCCGCTACCAGGCCGCGCAGCCGCCGGGCCTCGAGCGCGCGGTGCGCGCCATCGTGGGCGCAGTGCGCCGCCGCGGCGATGCGGCGCTGCTCGCCTATGCGCGTCGCTTCGATGGCGCGAGCGCGCGCTCGGTGGCGGGGCTCGAGATCCCGCGCCAACGCCTGCGGGCCGCGCTGCGGGGCCTGGACGAGCGCGAGCGCGCCGCGTTGCGCGCGGCGGCGGGGCGGGTGCGCAGGTTCCACGAGCGCCAGCGCGCGGCATCGTGGACCTTCACGGACGCGGCAGGAACGCGGCTGGGCCAGCGGCTCACCGCGCTCGATCGCGTAGGGCTGTACGTGCCGGGCGGCAAGGCGGCCTACCCGTCTACGGTCCTCATGAACGCCATTCCCGCCAAGGTCGCGGGCGTGCGCGAAATCGTCATGGTGAGCCCCGCGCCGGACCCACTGGTGCTCGCCGCCGCAGCGGTCGCGGGCGTGGACCGGGTTTTCGCCCTGGGCGGGGCGCAGGCGGTGGCGGCGCTCGCCTACGGCACGCGCTCGGTGCCGCGCGTCGACAAGATCGTCGGCCCGGGCAACGCCTACGTCGCGGAAGCCAAGCGCCAGGTGTTCGGGCAGGTCGGCATCGACATGATCGCGGGGCCCTCCGAGATCCTGGTCATCGGGGATGGCAGCACGCCGGCGGAGTGGGTGGCGATGGACCTGTTCTCGCAAGCCGAGCACGACGAGCTGGCGCAGGCGATCCTGCTCTCGCCGCGGCGCGCCTACCTGGACGCGGTGGAGGCGGCGATGCGCAGGCTGATCCGCGGCCAGCCGCGGCGCAAGGTGATCGCGGCCTCGGTGTCCCGCCGCGGCGCGCTCATCCTGACGCGCAGCCTCGCGGAGGCATGCGCCATCGCCGACCGCATCGCGCCGGAGCACCTCGAGCTCTCGGTGGCGAAGCCGCGCGCGCTGCTGCCCCGCTTGCGCCACGCCGGCGCGATCTTCCTCGGCCGCTGGAGCTCGGAGGCGGTGGGCGACTATTGCGCGGGACCGAACCACGTCCTGCCGACCTCGGGCACGGCGCGCTTCTCCTCGCCGCTCGGGGTCTACGACTTCCAGAAGCGCTCGAGCCTGATCGACGTGTCGCGTCGCGGCGCACGCCGCCTCGGCAGCCTCGCCGCGACGCTCGCGCGCGGCGAGGGCCTGCATGCGCACGCAGTAGCGGCGCAGATGCGCTCGGAGCCTCGGCGATGAGCACGGCGGCGAAGGTGGTGCGCCCGGAGATCCAGGCGATGCAGGCCTACCACGTCTCGGATGCCACCGGCCTGGTGAAGCTCGACGTGATGGAGAGCCCCTACGGCTTGCCGCCCGAGCTGGCGGCGGAAGTCGGGCAGCTCGTCTCGCGGCTCGCGCTCAACCGCTACCCGGTGCCCACGGCGCACAGGCTGCGCGGCCTGATCCGCGAGGTGATGCAGGTGCCCGAGGGCTGCGACGTGCTGCTGGGCAACGGCTCGGACGAGTGCATCCAGTACATCACCGCCACCGTGGCGCGCGAGGGCGCCGTGGCCATGGCCCCGGCGCCCTCCTTCGCCATGTTTTCTGCCTATGCCTTCTTCTTTCGCCTGCGCTTCGCCCGCGTGCCGCTGCGCGAGGATTTCACGCTCGACGCTGACGCCTTTCTCGCCGCCATGGCCCGGGAGCAACCGGCGGCGGTGTGGCTCGCGTTCCCCAACAACCCGACCGGCAACGCCTTCCCGGTGGCGGACCTCGAGCGGATCATCCGCGCCGCGCCGGGGCTGGTGGTGGTGGACGAGGCCTACCAGCCGTTCGCAGGCGCGACCTTCATGCCGCGGCTGGCGGAATTCGAGAACATGGTGGTGCTGCGCACCGTGTCCAAGATCGGCATGGCGGGCTTGAGGCTGGGCTACGTCTGCGGCCGGCCGGAATGGATCGAAGCCTTCAACAAGGCGCGCTCGCCGTTCAATATCAACGTCGTGACCGAAGCGGTGGCCATCAAGCTGCTCGAGAACAAGCCGGTGCTCGACGCCCAGGCGGCGAAGGTGCTCACCGAGCGCGAGCGCATGCGCCCGGAACTGGAGCGCTTGCAGGGGCTCACGGTCTATCCTACGGCGGCGAACTTCTTCCTCGCGCGGGTCGCCGGCGGCGAGGGCGCCGGCACGCGCGCGTTCGATCGCCTGCGCGAGCAGGGCGTGCTGGTGAAGGACCTCTCGGGCGGTGATCCGCTGCTCGAGAACTGCCTGCGCATCACCGTCGGCACGCCCGAGGAAAACCGTATACTGCTCAACGCGATGCGCGAGGCGCTCGGATGAGAACCGCGGAAGTCGTGCGCAACACCAGGGAGACGCAGATCCGCGTCCGCCTGGACCTGGATGGGACGGGCACGGCGAAGCTTGCCACTGGGCTGCCGTTCCTCGAGCACATGCTCGAGCAGCTCGCGCGCCACGGCATGGTGGACCTCGAGGTCGACGCCAAGGGCGACCTGCACATCGACGCGCACCACACCGTAGAGGACATCGGCATCACGCTCGGCCAGGCCTTCGCCAAGGCGATCGGCGACAAGGCCGGGGTGCGCCGCTTCGGGCACGCCTACGTGCCGCTCGACGAGGCGCTGTCGCGCGCGGTGCTCGACTGCTCCGGGCGCCCGGGCCTGAGCTGGAACGTCAAGTTCACGCGCGCCCTGGTGGGCGAGTTCGATGTCGACCTGGTGCACGAGTTCTTCCAGGGCTTCGTCAACCACGCGCAGGTGACGCTGCACCTGGACAATCTGCGCGGCGACAACGCGCACCACCAGTGCGAGACGCTGTTCAAGGCCTTCGCGCGGGCGCTGCGCATGGCCGCCGAGCCCGATCCGCGGGCCGCGGGGGCAGTGCCCTCCACCAAGGGGTCGCTCTAGTTGCGGATCGCGGTCGTCGACTACGGCATGGGCAACATCCGCTCCGTGTCCAAGGCGCTGGAGCACGTCGCGCCCGGGGCACAGGTGCTCGTGACCCACGACCCGGAGGCGATCCGCGGCGCCGAGCGGGTGGTGGTGCCGGGACAGGGGGCGATGCCCGACTGCATGCGCCAGCTCGCGGCGAGCGGCGCGCGGGAGGCGGTGGTCGAGGCGACGCGCGCCAAGCCCTTCCTCGGCATCTGCATCGGGATGCAGATGCTGTTCGAGCGGGGCGAGGAGGGCGACACGCCGGGCCTTGCGCTGCTCGCGGGCACCGTGCCGCGCTTTCCCGCCATGCGGATGCAGGGCCTCAAGGTCCCCCACATGGGCTGGAACCAGGTCTGGCAGCGGGCCGGCCACGCGCTGTGGCAGGGCATCGAGGACGGCGCGCGCTTCTATTTCGTGCACAGCTACTTTCCGCGGCCTGCCGAGGACGCGCTCGCCGCGGCCACCTGCGTCTACGGCGTGACCTTTACCTGCGCGGTGGCGCGGGATAACATCTTCGCCGTGCAGTTCCACCCCGAGAAGAGCCAGAGCTCAGGCCTGCGGCTGCTATCCAACTTCATCCGCTGGCGCCCCTGACGCCTCGCCGGGGGCCGCCGGCGCCCCGCCCGTGCTGATCATTCCCGCGATCGACCTCAAGGACGGCCGCTGCGTGCGCCTGCAGCAGGGCCGCATGGAGAGCGCGACCGTGTTCTCGGAGGACCCGGTGGCGATGACCCGGCACTGGTCGGGCCAGGGCGCGCGGCGCCTGCACATCGTCGACCTGAACGGCGCGATCGCCGGCCGGCCGAAGAACGAGAAGGTGATCCGCGCCATGATCGCCGCGGTGGGCGAGACGACCCCGATCGAGCTGGGCGGCGGCATCCGCGACCTCGATACGATCGAGAGCTATCTCGACGCCGGGGTGGCCTACGTGGTGATCGGCACCGCCGCGGTGAAGAACCCCGGCTTCCTGCACGATGCCTGCTACGCATTCCCCGGGCGCATCATCGCGGGGCTGGACGCCAAGGATGGCAGGGTGGCGGTCGAAGGCTGGTCGAAGATGACCGGTCACGATGTCGTCGACCTGGCGAAGAAGTACCAGGACTACGGGGTCGAGGCGCTCGTGTACACCGACATCGGGCGCGACGGCATGATGACCGGCGTCAACCTCGAGGCCACGCTCAAGCTCGCCAAGGCGATCAAGATTCCGCTGATCGCAAGCGGCGGCCTGTCGAGCATCGGGGAAGTGCAGGCGCTGTGCGAGCAGCTCGCCCCCGAGGGCGTGATCGGCACGATCACCGGACGCGCGCTGTACGAGGGCAAGCTCGACTTCAGGCAGGCGCAGGCCGCGGCCGACAAGGCCACGGGCAAGGCCTGACGGTGGCGCTCGCCCGGCGCGTCATTCCGTGCCTCGACGTCACCGCCGGGCGCGTGGTGAAGGGGGTCCGGTTCGTGGCGTTGCGCGACGCCGGCGACCCGGTGGAGATCGCGGCGCGCTACGACGCGGAAGGCGCCGACGAGCTCGCGTTTCTCGACATCACCGCGAGCTCGGACGGGCGCGACATCATCGCCCACGTGATCGAGGCGGTGGCCGCACGCGTCTTCATCCCGCTCACCGTAGGGGGCGGCGTGCGCCGCGTCGAGGACGTGCGCCGGCTGCTCAACGCCGGCGCCGACAAGGTCTCGATCAACACCGCGGCGGTGGACGACCCGGCGCTCGTCGGCGAGGCGGCGGGCATCGTCGGCTGCCAGTGCATCGTGCTCGCCATCGACGCCAAGCGCCGCGCCGGCGGCGGAGGCTGGGAGGTGTACACGCACGGCGGCAGGAAACCGACCGGCCTGGACGCGGTCCAATGGGCCGAGCGCATGAGCGCGGCGGGCGCGGGCGAGATCCTGCTCACCAGCATGGACCGCGACGGCACGCGCGACGGCTTCGACCTGGAGCTCACCCGGGCGGTGTCGGACGCGGTCGGCGTGCCGGTGATCGCCTCGGGCGGCGTGGGCACGCGCGAGCACCTTGCCGCCGGCGTGCTCGAGGGCCGCGCCGACGCGGTGCTCGCGGCGAGCGTGTTCCATTTCGGCGATTTCACGGTGCGGGAGGCAAAGGAGCACATGCGCAGCCGCGGCATCGAGGTGAGGCTGTGAGCGCGGCGCTGCCGTGGTTCGAGCAGCTGCGCTGGGACGCCGAGGGGCTGGTGCCGGTGGTGACGCAGGACGCCGCGAGCGGCCGGGTGCTGATGCTGGCGTGGATGAACCGCGAGGCGCTGCGCCAGACGTTCGAGCAGGGCCGCGCCGTGTACTGGTCGCGCTCCCGCGGCAGGCTGTGGCGCAAGGGCGAGGAGTCGGGGCATGCGCAGCGCGTGCTCGAGATACGGCTGGACTGCGACGCCGACGCGCTGCTGCTGCGCGTCGAGCAGGCGGGCGGCATCGCGTGCCATACCGGGCGCGAGAGCTGCTTCTTCAGAAAACTCGACGACGGGAGGTGGGTGGCGACGGACCCGGTGCTCAAGGACCCGGCCGCCATCTACGACAAGCCATGAAGACGGGACTGTACGCAACGCTGGAGCGCATCGCCGCCACCATCGAGAGCCGCAAGCAGGGCGATCCGAAGGAGTCGTACGTGGCGCAGTTGCTCGGCCGGGACGAGGACGCGGTCCTGAAGAAGATCGGCGAGGAGGCGACCGAGACGGTGCTCGCGGCGAAAGGCGGCGAGCGCCTGCACCTGGTGCGCGAGGTGGCGGACCTGTGGTTCCACAGCATGATCCTGCTCGCGCGCCACGGCCTGGGCCCGGCCGACGTGCTGGCGGAGCTGCACCGCCGCGAAGGCATCTCGGGGCTGGACGAGAAGGCGGGGAGGAAGGCGCGATGAGCGAGGCCGCGGGCTGCATCTTCTGCCGCATCGTGCGCGGCGAGATACCCTCGAAAAAGGTCTACGAGGACGAGGACGTGCTCGCCTTCCACGACGTGCGCCCGCAGGCTCCGGTGCACCTGCTCGTCGTCCCGAAGGAGCACGTGCCGTCGCTGTACGAGGCGGGCATGGCGCAGCGCCGGGCGCTCGGCAAGATGCTCGCGCTCGCCGGGGAGCTGGCGCGCAAGCAAGGCGCCACCGAGGGCTTCCGCGTCATCGTCAACAACGGCAGGGTGGGGCATCAGGAGGTGTATCATCTGCACATGCATATCCTCGGCGGCCCGGATCCCTTGGGCCCGATGCTGCAGAGGAGGCGATAGGAGGCCGTATGGGCACCTGGAGCATCTGGCATTGGCTGGTGGTGCTGGTGATCGTGATGATCGTCTTCGGCACCAAGAAGCTGCGCAACATCGGCGCCGACCTCGGCGGCGCGGTGCGCGGGTTCAAGGACGGCATGCGCGAGGGCGGCGACAAGCCGGCCGAGGGCGCCACGCCGCCGCAGGTCGCCGGCAAGACCGTGGAGGGCGAGGTCAAGGCGAAGTCCGAGACCAAGGCCTGAGAGCCCGCCGGCAACCCACCGAAGGGCGCCCCGCGCGGGCGCCTTTTGCGTCTTAGGGATCCATGTTCGATATCGGCTTCTCCGAGCTGGTGGTGATCGGGCTGGTCGCGCTGATCGTGATCGGCCCGGAGCGCCTGCCGCGCGTCGCGCGCACGCTGGGCCACCTCGCCGGGCGCCTGCAGCGCTACGTCGCCGACGTCAAGGCCGACATCAGCCGCGAGATGGAGCTCGAGGAGCTGAAGAAGATGCGCGACTCGATGCAGGAGGCGGCGAGCAGCTTCGAGTCTTCGGTCAGCACGGAGCTGCACAAGACCGAAACCGAGCTGAATGCGGCGGTCGAAGCCACGTCGAGCGCTCCGGCAGAGCCCGCGCCGGAGGTTTCGCCTGCGGCGAAGGAGCCGCCGCAGGCGATCGGGGAAAAGGCTGCATGAGCACGCAGGACACGTTCATCTCGCACCTGATCGAGCTGCGCACGCGCGTGATGCGCGCGCTGCTCGCCGTGCTCGCGGTGTTCGTCGTGCTCTTCACCTGGCCGGGCGGCGGCGCGGTCTACGACCTGCTCGCGGCGCCGCTCATGAACGCGCTGCCGCAGGGCACGCGCATGATCGCGACCGGCGTCATCACGCCGTTCATGGTGCCGGTGAAGGTCACCGCGCTGGTGGCGCTGATGGCGGCGCTGCCGTACGTGCTCTACGAGGCCTGGGCGTTCGTCGCGCCGGGGCTGTACGAGCACGAGAAGAAGCTCGCGGTGCCGATCGTGGTGGCGAGCACGCTGCTGTTCTACCTCGGCGTGGCGTTCTGCTATTTCTTCGTCTTCGGCAAGGTCTTCGGCTTCATCCACGACTTCGCGCCGAAATCGATCACCCCGGCCCCGGACATCGAGGCGTATTACGGGTTCGTGATGACGATGTTCCTCGCCTTCGGGGTCACCTTCGAGATCCCGATCGTGGTCATCATCCTGGTGCGCGCCGGCGTGGTGAGCGTCGACAAGCTCAAGGCGGCGCGCCCCTACGTCATCGTCGGCGCCTTCATCGTCGCCGCGGTGGTGACGCCGCCCGACGTGCTGTCGCAGTTCATGCTCGCGACGCCCATGTGCCTGCTCTACGAGGTGGGCCTGCTTTGCGCGCGCTTCGTCGGCAAGCGCACCGAGGCGGTCGAGCCGGATGCCTCCCTCGACCGGCCTTGAGGCGATTGTCGAGGGCGCCGGGCCGCAGACGATCGTGATGGTGCACGGCTGGCCCGATACCCACCGGCTGTGGGACGGGCAGGTCGCGGCGCTCAAGGACCGCTACCGCTGCGTCCGCTTCACGCTCCCCGGGTTCGATCTCTCGCCGCCGGGGCGCGCCTACAGCCTCGAGGAGGTGCTCGGGTCGATCCGCGACGTCGTCGAGCGGGAGCGGCGGGGCGGGAAGGTGACGCTGCTGCTGCACGACTGGGGCTGCTTCTTCGGCTACCAGCTGGCGCTGCGTCATCCCGAGCTCGTCGAACGCGTGATCGGCGTGGACATCGGCGACGCCGGCTCGCGCGGCCATCGCGCGGAGCTCGGTGCGAGGGGCATGCTCATGGTGCTCGCCTACCAGATGTGGCTCGCGCTCGCCTGGCGCATCGGCGGCCGGATCGGCGACGCGATGGCACGCTGGATGGCGCGCCTCATCGGATGCCCCACCGATCCGCGGACGATCGGCGCGCAGATGGGCTATCCCTACGCGCTGCGCTGGCTCGGCGTGGCGGGCGGCTTCAAGGGCCTGAGGACCTTCAACCCGCAGACGCCGATGCTCTTCGTCTACGGCGAGCGCAAGCCCTTCATGTTCCACTCGCGCGCCTGGGCCGAGCGGCTCGCCGCGAGCCCGGGCAGCCGCGTGCTCGGCCTGCCCTGTGGGCACTGGGTCATGATCTCGCGGCCGCGCGAATTCAACGACGCGCTGCTCGCTTGGCTCAGCGGCCGTTGAGAAAGCGCTCCACGAGCGCGAGCTGCTCGGCGACGTTGAGCGCCGGGGCGTGCCCGCAGCCCGGGATCGTGACCACCACCGCCCGCGGTCCCCTGGAGCGCATCGCATCTGCCACCTCCGGGAGCAGCAGGTCGGAGGCCTCGCCGCGCAGGCACAGCGTAGGCACGTCGATCCCGTCCCACGCCTCCCACTGGTCGTAGTCGGCCGGGTGGTGGATGAACTGGTAGACCATCTTCGGATCGTAGTGCGGGGTGACCTTGCCCTCGGTGGTGCGCCGGGTGGAGGTCTCCGTGAGCCGGCGCCACTGCTCGTCCGACAGCCAGCCGAAGGGCTGGTACACGCTGCGGAAGTACTGCTCGAGCTCGCTCACGCGCTCGAACTGGGAGGGATTGCCCGCGTAGGTGCGGATGCGCTCGACCGCGGCCTCGCCCAGCTTGGGACCGATGTCGTTGAGCACGAGACGGCGGATGCGGCCTTTGAGCGCACCTGCGGCGAGCCGGATGCCGAGCGCCCCGCCCATCGAGGTACCGAGCCAGCACGTCTCGCGGATGCCGAGCTGATCCATGAGCGAGAGGGCGGTGCGCGCGTAGAACTCGAGGCAGTACTCCTTCTCCGGCGCCGGGCTCCACTGCGAGAGCCCCCGCCCGATGGTGTCCGGGCAGATGACGCGGAAGCGTCCCGCGAGGTGCGCCGCGACCTCGTCCATGTCGCGCCCGGTGCGCGCGAGGCCGTGCCAGGCGATGACCGTCTCCGCGTTGCCCGCGCCCCACTCGGTGTAGTGGATCTCGCGCCCTTCGCAGACGAGGTAGTTGGAGGTGAAGCTCACGCGCGCCTCATGCGCAGCCGTCCCACGATGCCGTAGGGGAAGTAGTAGACGCAGACGATGAACAGGACGCCGAGCCAAAGCAGCCAGCGGTCGGGGTGCAGCAGGTCGGGCAGGAGCGGCACGCCCTTGGCGGCGCCCGAGGCGAGCTTCATCAGGTCCTGCAGGTAGTTCTGCGCCACGACGAAGAGCGTGGCGCCGATCACCGACCCATAGAGCGTGCCCATGCCGCCGATCACCACCATCAGCAGGATGTCGATCATGATGTTGAACGAAAGAGTGGTGTCGGGTCCGGTGTAGCGCAACCAGATCGCGTACAGGATTCCGGCGGCGGTCGCGCCGAGCGCCGCGAGGCAGTTGGCCACCGTGCGGTAAGTGACGATGCGGTAGCCGATCGCCTCGGAGCGGAACTCGTTCTCGCGGATCGAGAGCAGCACCCGGCCGAAAGGCGAGTTGACGATGCGCAGCAGCCCGAGGAACAACACCAGCGTGACGACGAAGACCACGTAGTAGGCGACCAGCCGCGAGTGCAGCAGCTCGGGCAGCCGGTAGCTGAGGCCGTCCTCGCCGCCGGTGAGCGGCGAGAGCTGCGAGGCGAGGATCTGGAAAAACGACGCCACCGCGAGCGTGATCATGGCGAAGAAGATGGCCTTCACGCGCAGGCTGAGCAGCCCGATCGCGAGCGCGAGGACGAGCGAGAGCGCCAGCGCGGCGAGGCTGCCGAAGGCGAGCGCGCCCCAGCCCGGCCCGAGCTTCGCCATGGCGATGCCGACGCCATAGCCGCCGATGCCGAAGAACATGGTGTGCGCGAAGGACACGATGCCGGTATAGCCGAGCAGCAGGTCGTAGCTCGCCACCAGCAGCACGAACACCGCCACCTTCGCCGCGACGTTGAGCGAGCGCGTGCCGGGGAAGACGAACGGCGCCAGCGCCAGGGCAAGGAGGATGGCGAGCAGCACCACGCTGAGCGCACGGCTGCGGGGGAAATCTCCGGAGAGAAGCCTGACGAGCATCGCCTCAGGCCCTGCCGATCGGGTACAGCCCGCGCGGGCGCCACAGCAGCACCAGCACCATGATGAGGATGCTGGAGCCGAGCGCGAGCTTGGGCGCAAGATACCCGGTGTAGTTGGTGGCGAGGCCGATGAGCAGCGCGCCGACGAAGCAGCCACCCACCGAGCCGAGGCCCCCGATGATCACCACGATGAAGATCACCACCAGCATCTGCGCGCCCATCTGCGCGTTGACCTGCTCCTGGTACATGGCCCACATCGCGCCGCCCAGGCCCGCGAGGCCCGAGCCCGCGACGAAGACGCCGACGAAAAGCCGCCTGATGCGGTAGCCCAGCGACTCGACCATCTCGGGGTTCTCCACCCCTGCGCGCACCAGCAGCCCGATGCGGGTGCGGTTGAGCAGCAGCCACATCGCGGCGAATACCACGAGCCCGACGATCACGGCGGCCATGCGGTAGCGCTCGATCGCCGCCTCGCCGATGATGAAGGCGCCCGTGATCGTCCCCGGGCGCGGCAGCGGAATGATGTCCGGGCCCCAGACCACGTGGATCGCCTGCTCGAACACGATCAGCCCGCCCATGGTGATCAGGATCTGCTTCAGGTGATCGCCGTACACCGGGCGGATCAGCACGCGCTCGAAGAACCAGCCCAGCAGCCCGGCGAGCGCGATCGCGGCGAGCACCGCGGGCACCATCGCCGAGAGGTCCGAGGCGAGGCTCTCGGCCTGCATCTGCCTGGTCATGCGCGTCAGCACGGTGGCCGCGCCGTAGGCGCCCACCGAGATGAACACGCCGTGCGCGAAGTTGAGCACGTCCATCAGGCCGAAGACGAGCGTCAGGCCCGAGGCCATCATGAAGATCATCATGCCCATGGCGAGGCCCGCCACCGTCAGCGTGACCCAGGTCGGGAGGCTGCCCACGAGCGGCAGCGCGGCGAGCGCGATCGCCGGGATGAGCGCGAGCGGGGGCCAGTCCAGCCGCGTCACCGGCAGCGCGCTCGCGGGGTCCTGCGCGGGTGCGGCGGCCGCGGTGCTCATTGGTGCGAGTCGAGCGAGAGCCCGAGCAGCCGGGTCTGCAGCGCGCCGTCGGCGGCGAGCGCGTCCATGCCGCCGGTGTGCACGATGCGGCCCGAGTCCATCACCGCCACGGTGTCGCCGAGCGAGCGCGCGAAGTTGAAGTTCTGCTCGACCACGAGCATGGTGGTGTCGGTGCGCTTGAGCTCGCGGAAGGCCTCGACCATGTTGGCGATGATCGCGGGCGCGAGGCCCTTGGTCGGCTCGTCCACCAGCAGGAGCTTCCTCGGCTCGATGATGGCGCGCGCGACCGCGAGCATCTGCTTCTGCCCGCCGGAGAGGTTGCCGGCGAGCGCGTTCCAGAACTTCTGCATCGCCGGAAACAGGCCGAAGATCCACTCCAGGCGCCTGGCGTCGGGCGCGCCGGAGCGCGCGGCGAGCAGCAGGTTCTCGCGCACCGTGAGGCCGGCGAAGATGCCCATGTTCTCGGGCACGTAGGCGACGCCGAGCTGCGCCACGTCCGGCGTGGTCGCGCGGCTGACGTCGTGCCCGTCGATGCGGATCGAGCCGGCGGAGGCGCGCCACAGGCCCATGACCGTGCGCAGGCAGGTGGTCTTGCCGGCGCCGTTGCGCCCGAGCAGCATCGTGAGCCCGCCGCGCGGCACCTCGAAGGCCACGCCGTGCAGGATGTGGTACTGCGCGATGTGCGTGTTCACCCCTGAAAGGGCGAGCATGGGCTCAGGCATTCGCGCTCATCCCCAGGTAGGCCTCCTGCACGATCGGCGAGGCGATGACTTCGGCCGGCTCGCCGTCGGCGACCAGCTCGCCCTGGTGCAGCACGACGATGCGATCGGCCAGCGACCGGACCACGTCCATCTTGTGCTCGACCAGCAGCACCGTCTTGTCGCCCTGCGCCTTGATGTGCTCGATCAGCTCGAGGATCACGGGCACCTCGTCGACGCTCATGCCGGCCGTCGGCTCGTCGAACATGAAGATGTCGGGCTCGAGGGCGAGCAGGATCGCCACCTCGAGCTTCCTCTGGTCGCCGTGCGGCAGCGCCGAGACGACGGCGTCGCGCCGCTCGGCGAGCGCGACGCGGTGCAGGAAATGCTCGGCCTTCTCCACCAGCTCTACGTGCCGGCCCCACATCGACCAGAGGTCGCGCCCGAGCCCCGCGCGCGACTGCACCGCGAGGCGCACGTTCTCGAGCACGGTGAGGCGCGGGAAGAGGTTCGTGAGCTGGAAAGCGCGTCCGATGCCGCGATGCGTGCGCTGCGGCGCGGCGAGCGAGGTGATGTCCTCGCCGTAGAGCGATACACGGCCGTCGGTGGCCTTCAGCTGCCCGGAGATCAGGTTGAAATAGGTCGTCTTGCCGGCGCCGTTGGGCCCCACGATCGCGGTGAGGGTGCCGGGCCTGAAGGCGCAGGAGACCGCATTCACCGCCACGTGCCCGCCGAAGCGGATCGTGAGGCCGTGCGTCTCCAGCACCGGGTGCTCGGTCTCGGCCATTGGCGTGCGTCCCGCCCGGCGCAGCTCCCGCGGCACCGGGCGAGGCTTCAGGCTAGCGCTTGGTGCGGACCGGAA
>Ga0137796_10000594_pt1 | contig 22158 bp, 24 predicted proteins | sample OV2TP3_FD_97704 | JGI IMG/M metagenome (GOLD analysis project Ga0137796, IMG submission 97704) | reverse complement strand
GCTTCACCTGGCGCGAGCGCCGCATCATCGAGCTGGTCAAGCGACGCCTCTCCAATAAGGAAATCTCCGCCATCCTCGCCGTCTCCGAAGGCACCGTGAAATTCCACCTCTCCAACATCTTCGCCAAGCTCGGCGTCCGCGACCGCCACGCCATGATCGACGTCACCTCCGGCCACCCCCACCCCCTCCCCGGCAAACCCAAGTGATGCGAGCGACTTCAGTCGCGACCCTCATCCTGCTCGTCCTGAGCGGAGCGAGGCTCCGCGAAGGAAGCGAAGCGAAGGATCCGCTTTTCAAATCTCAAATCTGAAATCTGCGCTTGTCTTGCGGGAGGTACCAACCGAGGACTTCCGAAACTCCTACCTCTTTCATGTACTACGTACTCTGTACCAAGTACTGCCTCTCACCGGCTCGCCTTGCGTTCCGCGCAGCGGAACGAAGCGTCACCAATCACCGGCCGCCGGTCACCGCTTCTCTCACTCCTTCCCCAACATCACGAGGATCCGGTGCCTCGCCCTCCCCAGATACCGGTTCAGGAAATGCTTCCGCTCCAGGAAGGGAATCACCGGCGGCCGCCGCACCCCCAGCTTCCGCAGCGCCCGCCTCAGCCGCACGTCCTGCTTGGTGTAGGTCAGCCCGACTTCCAGCGCCTCGACCGCGTCTCCCTTGCTCCCTGACTTGATGTAAATCTCCGCCAGGTTCAGGTAGAGCTGCGCGTCGTTCCGCTTCATCCGCAGCGCCGCGTGCCCGAGCTGCTCCGCTGCCTCGTAGTTCTTGTGCGCCAGCGCCACCAGCAGCGCCGTGTAGGAAAGGTAGGTCGGGTTCTGCGCATCCAGCTCCGCCGCCTTCTGGATGTGCGTCAGCCCGCGCGCGTAGTAGCCCGCTTGGTACTGGGTCATCCCTTCCTTGAATTCCTTCTCCGCCTCCGCCGCGGCTTCCTTCTTCACCATCCCGCCCTCCCCGCAGTTCCGCCGCTGAGTCTAGACCTCCCTTTCAAAACCTCAAGTCTGACACTGAGACCTTCGGGCGGCACCCCCCACCCACGGTGCTCGGAAACCCTACGCCATCCCCGCCGGCTTTTCAACCCTTTCCCTCTTGCCTTCTCCGCGATTGCCCCTGTCGCCCGAAGAGAGAATCTCCTCTGCGCTCTCGGCGTTCCCCTGAGGTAAACCCTCCTGGCGTTTTCGTCTGTGTGCATCTGTGTGCATCTGTGGTTTCAAACTCTCTCCGCCACCACTTCCAGCATCCGCTGCGTCACCGACTCCCCTTCTTCCCACTCGCTCTTCAACGTCCTCTCCTTCCAGCGCAGGACTCTCAACCCTCGCAGCGCCGCCCGCACCTCCCCCCGCGTCAACCGGCTCTGGAACCCGCTCACCGGCGTTCCCGCCGGCCCCGCCAGTCCCGTGGGCCGCCCGCGCTTGCGGAAGCGCAGCGTGTTCCCCTCCCCGCGCACCGGCGCCCAGTCCGGGTTCTTTTGCAGCCGCCGGAACACCGGGTCGTCCGTCAACTTCACCATTAAGAAAACCCGAGCGCCACGCGCCAGCGCCTTTCGCATTCTCTTGAGCACCCGCAGCGCCGCGCTTCGCCGCATCATGTGCAGCACCGCGCTCGCCACCACCGCATCGTAGTGCCCGCCCCACTTCCCCCGCGTGAAATCTCCCCGCCGCACCACCAGCCTTACCTTCCGCTCCCACGCTCTCCTTCGTGCCTCCGCGGCGTATCGTCGATCAACCTCCCACCCCTCAACCTCGTATCCTCGCTCTGCCAGCCACAGCGCGTTTCTTCCGTACCCCATTCCCAAATCTAGTGCTTTCTCAGTTTTCTTTGTGTGTCTGTGCCTCTGCGGCCTACGCTTGACGTACCGTCGCAGAATCGCATCCGCCCGCCACGGTTCGCGGGCATCCTCATAGTAGAACCGTGCCACCAGTCAGGCTCCCAAACTTTCTTCCACCGCCGCCGTGATGCTCTCCACCCACTTCGCCACATCCGCCTCCGTCTCCGCCTCCACCATCACCCGCAGCAGCTTCTCGGTTCCCGAGTAGCGCACCACCACCCGGCCTTTCTCGCCCAGCGCCGACTCCGCCTCTCGAATCGCCTGCTGCACCCCCGGCAGCTGCTCCAGCGGCACCTTCTCCCGGACGCGGATGTTTTTCAGCGTCTGCGGAAACACCTGCAAGTCGGCCACCAGCTCATCTAGCCCCACCCGTTTCTCGCGCAGGACGCTCAGCACCTTCAGCGCCGTCAGCAGCCCGTCGCCGGTCGGCGAGTCGTCCAAAAAAATGATATGCCCCGACTGCTCCCCGCCCAGGTTGGCCCCGCGCCGCTGCATCCCCTCCAGCACGTACCGGTCGCCCACCGCCGCGCGCACGAACCCGATGCCGGCGCGCTTCAGCGCCACCTCCAGCCCCAGGTTGGCCATCACCGTCCCCACCACCGCGCCGCCCCTGAGCGTCCCTTTCTCCTTCATCCACCGCGCCGCCGCCAGCAGCACCCCGTCGCCGTCCACCACCCGCCCCGAACTCGACACGAACATCGCCCGGTCGGCGTCGCCGTCGAACGCCACCCCCAGGTCGGCGCGAATCTCCGTCACCTTCGCCCGCAGCGACTCCGGGTGCAGCGCCCCGCAGCCTTCGTTGATGTTCTTCCCGTCCGGCGACGCGTGCATCGCCGTCACCGCCGCCCCCAACGACCTCAACAGCGCCGGCGCCGTCCGCACCGCCGCGCCGTTGGCACAGTCCACCACCAAGTGCATTCCCTTCAAATCGGGGGCTGCTTGCCTCAACAACTTCAGGTATTCCTCCGCCAGAGTCACATCCGCCACTGGACTTCGCGCCGCTCTCTCTGTGTCCTTCTCTGCGCCCTCTGCGCCTCTGCGGTGAGGTTTGTCTCCAAGTAACTCCTGGATGCGCTCCTCAATCTCCTCTTCTACCTCATCCGGCAACTTCATCCCATTGGCGCCGATGAGCTTGATGCCGTTGTCACGATAGGGATTGTGCGACGCGCTCACCACGAGCCCGGCCGCAAAGCCCTTGGTCGCCACCAGCCGCGCCACCCCCGGCGTCGGCAGCACCCCCGCCGACACCGCCTCCACCCCCGCCGCCTTCAATCCGCCCGCCAGCCAGCTCGTCACCCACGCCGACGACTCCCGGGTATCCTCGCCCAGTAACACTCTCACAACGCTGTCATCCCGAGCGACCCCGCCCGTTCCCGCCCCAGGCGAAAGTCCTTGCTCGGAAGATGCAGAACGGGCGGGGGAGTCGAGGGATCTGCTTTTCCCTTTCTGCAAGAACTCCCCGACGGCTCGTCCCACCGCAAAAATAGTCCTCTCCTCCAGCGGCGGCTCCCCCGCCACCCCGCGTATCCCATCCGTCCCAAACAGCTTCCCCACTATTTCCTCTTCGCCACGAAAGTTCCATTCGGCTGATAGAACACCACCTCCGCCACCGCGCCCGCGGCGTCCTTCTTGAACTCCAGGCTGAAGCCCGTCAGCCCTTTGATGTCGAAGGTCATCCCCGTCCGCGGCACCAGCTCATACGGCCGCTGCCCGGGCACATTCAGAATCAGCGTGTCGTCCCCTTGCAGAGTCACCGCCACCGTCTGCGCCCCCAGCACGTACTCGCCCGTCAGCGGCTCCAGGAACGCCCGCTGCCGCATCTGCTCCTCCGCCATCCGCGTGAACACAATCTCCTTCACGTTCGGCTCCAGCGGCAGCAGCAGCCGGTCAATCTGCCCGCTCGAGTTCATCAGGAACTGCACCTTGGTTTTCTCAAACGGGTTGAGCGGGTCTTCCGGAATCTCAAACACGTCGTAGTGGAAGTGCGCCAGCGGCGACGTCATGCGGTTGAAGGTCACCTTCAGCGGCGTATCGCCTTCGCCCAATTCAATGGTGGCAATCCCGTAGCCGGGATGCTCGTACCGCCCCACGTAATCCCCGATCTGGTGCGACGCCTGCGTGCCCTCCACCCGCGGCGTGTAGCCTTTCTTCTTCGCCTCCTCCTCCGCTGCCTCCGACTTCTCCTGCTGCTCCTTGAACCGCTGGCTCCACGGCGCCGGCTCCGCGCCCAGCAGCCGGTCGTAAATCTGATAGGTCACAATCATCGGCAGGGGCTGCCCGCCCCGGTTCGACAACGCCACCACGCCCAGGTTCTTCTGCGGCAGGAACGAGAGGTACGCCCAGAAGCCGTCAATCGCCCCGCCGTGGTTCACCAGCACGTTGCCGCGGTAGCTCGTCACCTGCAAGCCCATGCCGTAGCTGGCGTAGCCCAGCTCCGGCCACTGCGGCGCGCCCCCGCTCACCATCTGCGGCGTGTGCATTTGGGTGATGTTGGCGGCCGACACCATCTGCTTCTCGCCCAGCTTGCCTTTGTTCATGTGCAGCAGCAGGTAGCGGCTCATCTCCTCGACCGACGAATTGATGGACCCTGCCGGGCCCATCTCGTCAATCACGCGGAAGGGCACCCGCTTCAGCTCCTCCTTGGCTTTCTGGTAGGGCTGGGCGAAGTCGGCATCCTGGGCTGACTCCAGCACCGAGAAGTTCGACCGCGTCATCCCCAGCGGCCCGAGCAGCCGCTCGCGCGTCACCTCCTCCCACTTCTTCCCCGTCAGCCGCTCCGCCAGGTAGCCCGCGGTCATGAACATCAGGTTCTGGTACTGATACACCGCGCGGAAGTCCTTGCTCGGCTCCAGGTGCCGCAGCCGCTCTACCATGTCGCGCCGGGAGAACGTCGCGTTGTACCAGAGCGCGTCGTGCCGTGGCAGCCCCGAGCGGTGCGTCACCAGGTCGCGCGGCGTCATGCGCTCGCTGGCGAACTGGTCGTCAAGGCGGAATTCCGGCAGGTACTCGCGCACCGGCTTGTCCCACTCCAGCTTGCCTTCGTCCACCAGCGTCGCCAGGTCCAGCACGGTGAACGACTTGGTAATCGACCCGATGGCGAACAGCGTCTGCGGCGTCACCGGCAACTGCTTCTCCACGTCGCGGTAGCCGTAGCCTTTGAGCAGAATCACTTCGCCGTCCTTCACCACCGCCACCGCCAGCCCCGGCACCATCCACGTCTTCATCTCCTGCTCCACCCAGGCGTCGAACCCCTCCATCGGGTCCGCCGCCTTTGCCGGCGACTTTCTCGCTTGCGCCATCGCGCCGACGTGCGCCACCGACATCAGCAGGGCAACAACCAGAACCATCACCATCGCTCTGCGCATATCGCCTCCGTGATTCTCTATGCCTTCTCTGTGTCCTCTGAATTCGAGCGTAGCCAGAATTCACCCTGAGCAAGCTCCGCTTGCGGACCGCGCCGAAGGGTGCATCCTCTGCGGTAGGTTTGTTCTACCGCGGCGCCGGCCCCACGGGTATGAGCGCCAGCTCCAGCCGCACTTCCTCCGGTACGATGCGCACCACCTCAATCCCCGGCGGCAGCTCCACGTGCGAAACCTCCAACCGCAGCGTGTGGTTCCCCGGCGTGGCCCAGCTCATGTCCACCGCCACGCCCACCTCCTCCGGTTCCAGCCTCCGCATGCGGCCCTCCGGGCCGCGCAGGTGCAGGTGGATGCGCGTCGGAATCTCCCCTTCGACCTGCAGCTCCCGCGGCAGGTTGCGCAGCTCGAGCGGCACCGACATCCCGATCTCCACCGGCGGCGCCTGCGTGACGATGGCCCACAGCGCATAGGCCAGCGCCAGCGACAGCAGCTTCAGCCACCCGTCGTCCACGAAGATGCGCTTGAGCAGGTTCATCCTCTACCCCGCCGGCCGCGTGAACAGCACCCCGCCGCGCGCCCGCAGATGCCGCCGCAGCCGGTCGCGCAACTGCTCCGGGGTCAGCCGCAACTCCACCGAGCCACCGTGCATCAACGCGATGTCGCCCGTCTCTTCGCTCACCACCACCGCCACCGCGTCCGACTCCTCCGTCACCCCGATGGCCGCCCGGTGCCGCGTGCCCAGGTGCGTCGACAGCAGCGGGTTGAGCGAGAGCGGCAGGAAGCAGCTCGCCGCCACGATGCGGTTCTTGCGGATGATGGCGGCGCCGTCGTGCAGCGGCGAGGCCGGCTGGAAGATGCTCACCAGCAGGTCGTAGCTCACCACGGCGTTGAGCGCGATGCCGCTCTCGACGTAGGTCGCCAGCCCGATCTCCCGCTCGAACGCCATCAGCGCCCCAATGCGCTTCTGCGAAAAGTAGCTGGAGGCCAGCACCACGTCGTCCACCGGGTCGCCGCGTTCCCGCTCCCCCAGCAGCGGCACCCCGCGGCTCAGCCGCGTCAGCCCGCGGCGGATTTCTCCCGCATAAATCACGATGAGCGCGAAGATGATGTAGGGCAGCAGGTTCCCCACCAGCCACCGCAGCGTCCCCAGCCGCTCCCAGCCCGTGCCGTAGTAGACGCCCAGCAGCAGCCCCGCCGCCACCACCATGGGCAGCGCCCGCGTGTCGCGGATCAGGCTGAGGAAGAGGTAGATCAGAAACGCCACTGCCAGGATGTCGAGCAGGCCCCACCCCGAGGGCACCAGCGCGCCCCAGTCCACCGCCAGCATGCGCACCGCTTCCACCCGACTCTCCTTTGGTGCTGCGTTTATACCGTGCGCCGCACCCGACACGCAAGCTTGCCCGCTGGTTCCGCGCCGGGTCGAAGCGACTTGTGCGGGTTGACACGAGAGTTCCAGGGGAGCAGAATCACTGAAACTTCGCGCACCCGAACCTCTGCTCCTGCGAGCGCGCACGCTGAAGCCCCTCGGTTTCAGCGGAGGAGGGACAATGAGGATCGCAGAGGCCTCCACCCCCACGCTCATGACCCTGTGGGGGGACACCGAACCGGCGATTCACAAAGCGCCTTTTCTCGAGGATGCGGCCCAGATTCTGCTGACGGCGCTCTACAACCACTTTGAGGATTCCGTGGTCCTGGCCCGCATCTTCCTCACAGTGCCTTTCCTGTCCCTGCCCCCGTCCAATGAAGCCTTCGTCCGCCAAATGGCCGAGTCGGCGGGCGTGGCCTCCGAGCTGAAAGCCACAACCCCGGTCCTGTCCCTCCTGGGCACGCGCGGCCGGGAGCGCGACTGGAATGACCGCCGCAACTCCAAGGGGCACATTGGCATCCCCCTGGTCTCCTCCGCCTTCGTCGACTCCATTCCCATGATCTCCCGGGTGCTGAAGGAGCTCGGAGTGCCCATGCATTGGGTCGACAGCCAAGATTCCCAGGTCGTCCTCGAGGCCATGGGGCGCGCCGCCAGCCTCTTCTTTGTGGAAGACGCCGCCAACGCCGTCGACCACCAGGGAAGGAAAATCATCGTGGCGCAGGACTTTGTCTCAAAATACGATGTGGTCGGCGTCTTCGGCACCGGCAGCGTCTATCCCAACGGGCAAATCCTGGTGCTGATTGTGTTCTGCAAGGAAGCGGTTCCGCGAAAGGTGGCGGAGCAGTTCCTCGCCCTGGTGGAGATGTTCAAGCAGAGGACCAAGACCCTGGCGGCCTCAACCCGGATTTTTGCCGAGGGCTTCCTCCGCTAGGATCGCTCACGCGCGCGGCGCTTTGTCGTTGACGCATCACTCTCTCGCCCCTATGATGCCCGCGCAAGGGAAAAACCAATGATGGCTCTTCGAATCGAACTCGTGTTGTGTCTCGCCCTGCTCGCCTCGGCGCCGCTCGCGGCCCAGACCGCCGAGCTCGGCCGCCTCGACTTCCCCAACTCCGGCGCCGCGGCGGCCCAGGAGCCGTTCCTGCGCGGCGTCCTGCTTCTTCACAGCTTCGAGTTCGAAGACGCGCACGAAGCTTTCCAGGAGGCCCGGAAGGCCGACCCGGACTTTGCCCTCGCCTACTGGGGCGAGGCGATGACCTACAACCATCCCCTTTGGCGCGAACAGGACCGCGACGCCGCGCTGCAAGCGCTCGAGCGTCTCGCCCCCACGCCCGCCGCCCGCCTCGCCAGGGCGCCCACCGAGCGCGACAAGGAGGACGCGCTGCGGCAGCTCGAAGAGGCTGCCGCGGCCGAGGATGCCCTGCCCATCGAGTACGGCCCGCCCGACGTGGTCAAGCCTACCCATGAATTGCTGTGCGAGCTGTTACTGCAACTCGGCCGGGCGCGGGAGGCCCAGGGACAGTTCGAGCTGGCGCTCAAGCGCGCGCCGCGCCGCTCGCCCTCTTTGCTCGGGCTGGCCCGCGCCGCCAATCAGGCGGGCGACCTCGAGACCGCCGAGAAGGCCTACGCCGAACTGCGGCGCAACTGGCAGAAGGCCGACGCCGGCCTGGCCGAGCTTGAAAAAGCCAACGTCAAAGCCGGGCGCACCGGTTCGAACTAAGCGGTACAGGAGGAGACCCCATGGCGGTTCAGATCAGCGTGCGCGAAGCCGGCGGCGTCACCGTGCTCGACCTCAAGGGCGGCGTAGTCCTGGCGCCCGACGGCCGGGCGCTGCACGAGCGCGTCAAGCAGCTCGTCGGCGAGAACAAGACCCGGATTCTCGTCAACGTCGCCGAAGTCACGCACATCGACAGCACCGGCCTGGGCGAGCTGGTCTCCGCTTTCTCTCAGGTCAAGAAAAGCGGCGGGCAGCTCAAACTCGTCAACGCCACCGACAAGCTCAAGCAGATCATCAAGCTCACCAACCTTGACGCCATCCTGGTGAACTACCCCTCGGAACCCGACGCCCTCGCCAGCTTCCGGTAGCGGGGGTTGACTCGAGCGGCGGCACCCCCCTAGGATTGCTCCATCAGCTTCTCGATGCCAACGCTCTCTGCGCTCCATCCGCCCTCCACCAGTGTCGCCGTTGCCCTCGCCGCTTTTCTCTTCGCCTTCCTTTATTGCGCCAGCGTGTGGGTTCGGCGGCGGAAAGGGGCCCTCCGCCCGTGGCGGCACCACGCCACCGTGGGCGGCGCGGTCACATTCATCCTTCTGGAAGTTGCCTGTGTAGCGGCGGCCCGGGAGGATTGGCTGGAGCAAGTCCTGGCTGCACTTCTGGGTCTCTCGCTGACCGTCGGCTTCGCGGGTCTCTGCGTCGGTTACGTTTTCCTCACCCGCCTGGCGGGGGAGAGCCTGGAGGAGCTCCGCGGGCGCGAGGAAGCCTCGCCGCTGGAGGGCTTGATCCAACTCGCCGCGCGCCTGTTGGCGATTGCGCTGTTCATGGCGGCCATGGTCGCCCTCTTTGACTACCTCCCTTACCCCTACGATTGGTTTGCACGGAAGTTCGTGTGGCTCCTGATCGCGGCGGCCTTCTATCAGCTTTGGATCAGCCGCAGCCTCGCCTCCAAACTCCTGCGGGCCCTGCTCCTCCTCTTGTTCGCGGCCGTCCTGGTCGGGGGGACGGCTGGCTTCTTCCATCTACTCTACTCCTATATCTCTCCATGGCTGTTTGTTCCCCTCGCGGCCGCGGTGAGCGTCAACGTCGTCTTCTACTTCCACCTGCGGGCCCTGCCGGAGGCGAAGCCTGAAACCGTTGCTTATCTGGGCTGAAGGATTGCATCGGTCACGCGCGCGACTTGAACCATCTCGGCGACGTCGTGGACGCGGACGATGTGGGCGCCGGCGAGAATGGAGGCGGCTACCGTCGCTGCTGTTCCCCACAACCGCTTCTCCGGCGGGACACCGCCGAGCACCTTCCCGATAAAAGTCTTCCGCGACGTCCCAATCACGATCGGTAGCCGGAACTTCTTGAGGCGACCAAGCCCGCGCACGATTTCCAGGTTCTGCTCCGCCGACTTGCCGAAGCCGATTCCAGGGTCGATCAGCAACTGCGAGCGCCTGACCCCCGCGCGCAGCGCCTGCTGCACCGACCACCCCAGCCCGCGCTCAAGCTCGCGCCAAATATCTCGGGCGAAGGGCTGTTTTTGCATTGTCGCCGGCGTGCCCCGCATGTGCATCAGGAGGAGCGGCACACGCCGCCGTCGCGCCACCTCCGCCAGCCGCGGGTCGAAGCGCAGCCCGCTGATGTCGTTGACCATCGCCGCGCCCGCTCTGAGTGCCCCCTCCGCCACCTCCGCCTTCACCGTGTCGATGGACACAGGAATCCGCAGCCGGCCTTTCAACCCCCGCAGCACCGGCAGCACCCGCCGCAGCTCTTCCTCCGCCGAAATACCGAACGAGCCCGGCCGCGTGGACTCGCCGCCGACGTCAATCAGGTCGGCCCCGGCGCGCTCCATCGCCAGCGCGTGCCGGATGGCGCGTTTGGCGCTGAAGAACCGCCCGCCGTCGCTGAAGCTGTCCGGCGTCACGTTCAGCACACCCATCACCAGCGTCCGCTCCCCCAGCACGAGTCGGCGCGAGCCCACCCGCAGCAGAAAGCGCCTTCGCCCCATTCTCCAACTCCTCACCAGCTGGCCATTATAGACGCTAGGCGCCCAGCCGCCGCGAGCTGACGGCTTTCGCGGTTGCAACCGCAATTTCGCTTGACAACCCCACGACCACCTCCCTAGAATCCACGCCAGAGTTCCTCGAGCAGCGCCAGCCGAGGCCGCAGAGTGGTTGAGCTTACCGCGTTGCAGCGCGAACGTGTGCGCCGAAGTCAACGTGTGTCCGTGGCTCTCCCTGTCCTTCTAACCAGTTTGGATCCCGAAACTCCTTACAGCGAGCATTGCCTAACTTTCGTGGTCAACCGCCATGGGTGCGGTTTGAGGGCTCCGCAACCGATTGGACCCAAGACTCCCGTGCGACTCGATGTCGGCCCCGGCAAATGCAGCGCCACCGCTCGTGTGGTCATGTGTACTGCCATCCGAGGCAAGAAGGATCTCTGGGAGCTGGGAATCGAGTTGGATGTGCCCGAAAACCTCTGGGGCTTTCACTTTCCGCCCCCCGACTGGATTACGGGCGAATCCTGCGAGCCCCCTCGGCCCTTGGACGCGCCGACCGCACCGCCCGGGCCCGAGCCCCCACCGGCCGGCACAACCTGTACTCCCGATCCAGGAGTCGCCCTTCCGCCGACGATTGAACTTCCTCCTGCTGTTTCGCCTGCTTCGGGGGTGATGGCCGCAACTTCAGCCGAGGCAATTGCACTCGCCACCGCGGCCGCCCCCCCTGCGGCCGAAGTTACATTCTCTCTGGAGGAGATTTCGCTCGCGGTTCCACCCTCCGCCCCGCCGGAGGTCCAACCCGTCCCGCCGATGCTGGAGACCCCACCAGCGCTCCCGCTGGCTTTGGACTCCCCGCCCGAGCTGGAAGCGGAGTTGCGGCAGAAAGCTCGCGCCATCTCCGCCGAGTTCGAGGAGGACTACCGCCGGAGCCTGGGCGAGTTGCTGATGCGCTTGCGGGCGGACCTGGAAGAGCAGGCCGCCTCCGACTCGGAGCGGAACCGCCAGCAGGCCCTCGAAAGCCTGCAAGCTATCGCCCAGAAGATCCGCGAGCAACTCGAGCAGGAATCCGCTGCGAGAGCGACCTCCGATGCGGCTCGGGCCGCGCAATTGGAAGAAGTCCGGCAGGCGCGCGATTATGTGGAATCCCTCACTCCCCTGCTTCCGCAGACGCTCGACCAGCGGCTGCAGGAGGCTCTCGCCCCGTTGGCCGAACAATGGCACCAGCGGCTGAGAAACGACCACGCCGCCCAGCATCGCGACCTGAGCGCGCAACTGCAACAGCAGTGCCAGGCTCACGCTGACGAGCTGGCCGCCCAGGCCCGCCAGCGCCTCTTCGACGACCTCGACCGTCACGAGCGCGAATTCCTGGATCGGATCGCGGTCCGCCTGGAAGAGGTGCGGGCCTCCGCCGACCACACCCGCGAGTTCACCAAGCGCACCAGCGCGGAAATCGCCCGCCAGTCGGAGCAACTGCGCGTGGATCTGCAAACGGAGTTCGATTCCCTGTTTGAGCAGCACCGGCGAGACCTGGCGACAAAGCTCGAGGGGCGCCACCAGCAGTTGAGTCAGGCAGCTCACACCGCCCTGCAAAACCTGGGCGGCCGCTTGTGGGAATCCTTGCAACACCGCCTGAAAGCCGACTTTGAAGCCCGAAACCAAGAGCTGCGAGACACCCTGCAAGCCGCCCAGGCCGAAACCCGCCAACTGCGCGAGCACACCAAGGAGTTGGCGGCGCGCCTCGATACCGGCCTGCAGGCTCGCCTGGACCAGGCCGTCGACGACGCCACCAACCGCGCACAAAGCCGGTTCGAGCAACTAGAGGCAGCGGCTCACGAAGAGGATCGTCGGCGGCTCGAGTCGGAGCGCGAGTGTGCGGACGCCCTCCGCGTCCGAATGCAGCAGGTTTTCGCAGAATCTCTGGAAGCCCAGCGGGCGGCTCTGCTGGCCGAGTTCAAGCGCGAAACTGAAGCCATCGCCGCCGGCTCCCGGCTGAAGTTTCAGGGAGCGATGCGGCAGACTTTGGAATCCATCGGCGAAATCCTGGGCCCCAAGCCAACGCAGCCGGGGACGAACGTCGAACCCGGCGCAAAGGAGTCGTAGGTTCAGCGTCGGATCGCGGGCATACCGCTGAACTGATCTCAGGGGCGGGGTGTCGGTAGTTCGCAGGGGGCTGTCAGTTTCGCCGGTTGTGCCGCGGCCGCGTAGTGCGTCACCATGCGGGAGAACTACGATCGCCGTTGCGGGCCGCGGGTGCCTGCCCACGAGGCAGTCGTAGAGCTGCTCGACTTCCGTCCACGCCTGCGCGACATCTCCCAAGCCGGTGCCTTCATCGAGGACCCGCGTCCCCTGCCAGCGGGCCGTATGGTTCGCCTCCTCCTTCGCCTGGGCCCGCACTCTGGGGCCATTACCGTCTGGGGTATGGTCCGGCGCGTGGAAGAAGGAAAAGGGATGGGGGTCGAGTTCCTCCAGATTAGCGCCGGCGACCGGGCTACCCTGCGGCGTTTTCTACAGGAGCAGATGGGGCGGGGTCCGGAAATTGAACCTGACCTGGAACTCTAGCCACCGGCTCGAACGCTCCCGCTGAACGAATCTTTTCATCGCGGGTATCATGCTTGAGCCCGGACTGCAGCACTTAAACGCTGTTGCAAATGCCCAAGAAGATCATCGTCGCGGCGCTGGCGCTGTTCGGCCTGGCGACCTTCTTTCTGCCGCTGGTGTTGATCCGCGCGCCGCTGGTGGGCACGCAGAGAATCTCCGGCTGGGACGCGGTGCGCTCAGCGTCGGACAAGAAGAGCCGCGACGACGCTTCGCTCGACGACGCGCTCCAGGCGCTGGAGCAGATCACCGGTCGCCGCGTGCGCCAAGAGCCGCCGCTGGGGGTCAAGCAGGCCGACTCGTTGAAGGTCACGCTGCCGCTGGCTTATCTCTCCTTGCTGCTCGCCGGCGTTCTCGCCGCGTGGGGCAAGCGGCTCCCGCTGCGCATCACCGTCGCGGTCGGCCTGCTGGCGGGCGCTTGGTCCATCGTTTCGGTTTTCTGGCTCAGCCGCGGCGTCGAGGAGATGGTTGCCGCGGGCGCGGGCCGCCCCGGCATCCCACTGGTCGGGCGCATCTTCAAGTCCGAGCTGAAGCTGGAAGTCGCGCCCGAGTACGGCCTCTACCTTCTGGTCGGCGCGCTGGCCGCCGTCCTGGCCGCCAGCTTCCTGCCCGCCGGCAAGCGCTCGTAGGTTCCAACGCGCCGCCTAGCCGGTAGCGCGGGTTCCCTGAGCGAAGCGTCCCGACAATAGTCGGGGCGCGAAGTCGAAGGGTACCCGCGGCCTTTCAAACCTGCCAGAGGCAAGCCGCAGGTAGCCCTCGAAGACGCCCCGCACCTTGCCCGGGGAGTGAGGCGCAGCGGAGCAACATTTGAAATGGCGGACGAGGCGAGGTTAGAGCCTAGTCTGCAGAGCAAGGTGCGGGGCTCTCGGGCAACCTGCGCTACCCCCGTTCCGAAGGGAACGGTTAGGGGCGCTTTATCACGGCGCCGTCCTTCATCACAAAGTGGACATTGCGCAGCGCCTGGATGTTCTCCAGCGGGTTCTCCGGCGTGGCGATGATGTCGGCCGCCTGCCCGGCCTTGAGGGCCCCGCGCTGGTCGTCCAGCCCCAGCAGCTCGGCCGCATTGGTGGTCATGGCCTTGAGGATGCCGGCAGGTGGCACGCCGGCGGCGCTCCAGACGTCGAGGTAGTCCAGCGTCATCTGGGCGCGGTCCTTGCCCTCCAGGTCGGCCACCACGTCGGAGCCGAACGCCATCTTCACGCCAATCTGGTGCGCGCGCCGCAGGCGGTCGATGATCTTCTCGCCCACCGTCTTCGGGTCTTCTCCCAGCAGGCCGCCGATCGCCGCCAGGTGTTCGGCGGGAAAGTCCGTCCCGACCAGCACCGTGCCCTTCTCCTTCATCAGCGTCAGCAGCTCGTCGTCGAGGGCGAAGCCGTGCTCGATGGAGTCGGCCCCAGCCAAGATGACGTCGCGCGCCGCCTGCCCGCCGTAGGCGTGCACGGCCACCTTCAGCCCGGCGCGGTGCGACTCCTCCACGGCAGCGCGGATGTCCTCCTGCGTGTACTGGTAAGGGTAGCTGTCCGCCACCAGCTTGATGGCCTTGGCCCCGTAGTAGATGTTCTGCCGGATGGCCTTGCGGATTTCCTCGGGTGTGTCGGCGTCGATGTATTCGTACTGCCAGAAGCCCGGCCACTCCGGCGAGAGCCCGGGAAGCTGCCCGCCGAAGGGCGCGATGATCTTGCCGGTGTTGATGACCGTCGGCCCGGCGAACCAACCCTTCTCCAGCGCCACGCGCACGTCGGAGTCGGCGAAATTGGCGGCGTTGCCGACGTCGCGCACGGTAGTGAACCCGGCCTCGAGCATCACCCGTCCGTTGTGGACGCCCCGTAGGGCCCGCAGCGCCGTGCTTTCCCGCGCCAGCGCCGACTCCCACACCGGGAGCGCCCCGGCGGGCGGCAGGTTCATGGTGATGTGCGTGTGGGCGTCCATCAGTCCCGGCAGCACCCACGCGTTCGACAGGTCGATGACCTCGGCGCCCGCCGGGATCTCGACCCGCTCGCCGACGGCGGCAATCTTTCCGTCCTTGATAAGGACGACCTGGTTGTGCGCCACTGTTCCCGTCGCCGGGTCAATCACGTGCCCGGCGCGGATGGCGGTGGTCTGCGCCGCCGCCGAAACCGCAAAGAGAAGCAAGCAGGGGAGCAAGCGTGCGAGCATGGTTCTCCTCCTGAATTATTCCTCCGGAGCCGAAGGGGGGCCCAGCGGGCTGGGTGCGCAATCTTCCGTCTCCACCGTGTAGACGCCGCCGGAAATCTTCCAACCGGATTCGGTCCTCACCAGCGTGAACGCGTCCACCCCGCAGTGGCTGAACTCCCCGTTGCGGTGGAAATCGTAGGGCGCCCACAGCACCGCGATGCGCCCGTGGATCATCACCTTCGGCTCCCACATGCGCTCCAGCAGCTTCTCGGTGCCGGTCGCCAGCCTCGCCACGAAGTCCTCATTGGTGAAGCTGCGGATGATCGGACCCTCGGCGCCCTCGCGGATGGAGTGGTCCCGGCCTTCGGGCAGCACCACCGCCCGGGCGGCGTCGACGTCGCGCGCCGCCATGGCGTCGAAGAACTTCTGCACCACCGCCACCACCGCCGCCTCCTCCGAATCCGGGCCCGCGCCCTGCCCTGCCACGGGAAACACCAAGAGAGCCACCGCCAAGAGCACACACGCCCGCATGACGGCCTCCTTTGCAGAACGGATGGAAGGGAATCTTAGGCTCCCGTGCGCACCAAGTCAACGCGGCAGGAAGCGCAACCGGGCCGGCTACTGGAATTCGCTGGTGACGTCCTGCCAGGCCAGCGCCGAGCGCCACCAATCGCTGCCGCGCCGGTAGGAGTGGAACAAAGCGATGACGGTCTCGAGCCGCACGTCGCGGCAGCGGAAAAGCTGCCCCGCCTCCCGGTATTCGACATCGAACAGATCAGGCCCGCCCATGGCCTGCAGGAAGTGGTTCTCGTCGTCGTCGCTGACCAGGAGGGCAAAGCAGTTCTCCTCTCCATCCACGCTGCGCAACGCCGCCTCCAGGGCGCGCGAGTCCGGGTTGGAGAGCGGCTCCCCTTTTTCCATTTCCAGGCGCATGGGTTACTCGAGGTCGAAATCGCGGAGGGGCTTTGTAACCGGCTGATCTTTGGTTTTCTTGAAGGACTCCTCGAACTTCCGCTCCAGCAGGCGCGCTCGCTCCTTCTGCGCGTCCACCTGCTGGCGGAAGACTTCGTCGCGCTTGCGCTCGGCCTCGGTGACTTCCTTAAGCTGCTCGTCGAAGTCATGCTTGGGCGCCGGCGGCGGCTCGTGCGAAAGCACGGCCGCCAGCTCGGTGTCGATTTCGAGCTTGGTGTTGCAGTGCGGGCAGGTGACCTGAATCGGCTCCGCCGCCTTCCGACCAGCGGAAAGGAGATACTTCTTCGCCGGACGGAGCTTGCGGTTGAACGGGTCGACCTCCAAACCCATCTCTTCCAGAGCGACGACACCCAACACCGGGGTATCCCCATCCCCCCCGAAGATTACCTTGGAAATACCTTTTCGCCCGTCGAAGACAAACCATGCCAATCCCACGTCTCGCTCAATGGCCTCCCCATTGGCCAACAGAAAGGTTTCACGTTCAAGCGGTTCAATGCCCAAGGCTCCAAGCACGCTCGATGGAACCATGCTGTAGTTGGCCCCAGTGTCTACCAACAGCTCGACACCTTGCTCTCGCTCAGGGTGGAAGGGATTGCCTACGGCGATAGTCACTCGCAGCAAGCGCATGAATGCCTCCCCTAGGCCGGGGCGGGCTTTTCCTGGCCGCCCTTGGTGAAGGCGGGAGCGGGCTTGCCGGCGGGCGCGGGCTTGCCGGCGGGCGCGGCGGCTTCGGACTCGAAGGGCGTGGCGACCTTCTTCTCCGGCAGCGGCTTGTCTTCGATGAGCAGCTTGATCTCCTGGGCGTCCAACACCTCGCGCTCGAGCAGCGCCTGGGCGATGCGGTCGAGCACGTCGCGTTTCTCCTCGATGATCTGGCGCGAGCGCTGGTAGGCGGTGGTGACGATCTTCTTGATCTCCTGGTCGATGCGGATGGCGGTGTCCTCGGAGTAGTCGCGGTGCTGCGCGATCTCGCGCCCGAGGAAGATGGCCTCCTCCTTCCGCCCGAAGGTCAGCGGCCCCAGCTCCGACATGCCCCACTCGCACACCATCTTGCGCGCCACTTCCGTGGCCTGCTCGAAGTCGTTCCCGGCCCCGGTGGTGACTTTGTTGAGCGCGACCTCTTCCGCCACCCGCCCCGACATCATCACCGCCAGCTGCGACTCCAGGAAGTCCTTGGTGTAGGTGTGCCGGTCGTCGATGGGGAGCTGCATGGTCACGCCCAGCGCCATCCCGCGCGGGATAATCGTCACTTTGTGCAGCGGGTCGGTGTACGGCAGCATCGCCGCCACCAGCGCGTGCCCGGCCTCGTGGAAGGCGGTGTTGCGCTTCTCCTCGTCGGAGATAATCATCGAGCGCCGCTCGACGCCCATCAGCACCTTGTCCTTAGCCTCTTCAAAGTCTTCCATCACCACGTGCTTGCGCGCGCGCCGCGCCGCTAGCAGCGCCGCCTCGTTGACCATGTTGGCCACGTCGGCGCCGGAGAAGCCCGGCGTGGCCCGCGCCAGCACCGAGGGCTCGACGTCGGGGCCGATGGGAATCTTGCGCGTGTGAACTTTCAGGATCTCTTCGCGGCCCTTCACGTCCGGGCGCGGCACCACGATGCGGCGGTCGAAGCGGCCCGGGCGCAGCAGCGCCGGGTCGAGGACGTCGGGGCGGTTGGTGGCCGCCATAATGATGACGCCTTCGTTGGAGTCGAAGCCGTCCATCTCGACCAGCATGGCGTTCAGGGTCTGCTCGCGCTCGTCGTGCCCGCCGCCCAGGCCGGCGCCGCGGTGGCGGCCGACGGCGTCGAGCTCGTCAATGAAGATGATGCAGGGGGCGTTCTTCTTGCCCTGCTCGAAGAGGTCGCGCACGCGGCTGGCGCCCACGCCGACGAACATCTCGACGAAGTCGGAGCCGGAGATGGAAAAGAAGGGCACATTGGCCTCGCCGGCCACCGCGCGCGCCAGCAGCGTCTTGCCCGTGCCCGGCGGGCCCACCAGCAGCACGCCCTTGGGGATGCGCCCGCCCAGCCGCTGGAACTTCTGCGGGTCTTTCAGGAACTCGATGATTTCCTGCAGCTCTTCCTTGGCCTCGTCCACGCCGGCCACATCCTTGAAGGTGACCTTCTTGCCCTGCGAGCCCACGAGGCGCGCCCGGCTCTTGCCGAAGCTCAGCGCCTTGTTGCCGCCCACCTGCATCTGCCGCATGATGAAAATCCAGAAGCCGACCAGGAGCAGGATGGGGAGCAGGTTCAGCCCCCAGGCGAACCAGGTGGAGCTGGAGGTGTCCTTGACCTTGATCTCAACGCCCTGCTGGCGCAGCACCTTGTAGAAATCGGAGTAGGCGGCGTAGTCGGTGGGGACGGTGGTCTTGAACTTGGTGTTGTCGCGGTACTCGCCCTCCACCCGCGTGCCCGACACCTCCACCTTTTTCACCTGGCCGGCCTCGACCTTGGCCATGAACTCGGAGAAGTTCGGCTCCTGGATGGCCGAGCCCAGGTTGGAGGTCAGCATGGCCACCAAAAACACAATCGTGCCCAGCAGCACCACCCAGAACAGCGCGTTGCGTGCGGTCGCGTTCACCGAGGGCTACCTCTTTTTCTTCCTCTTCTTCTTCGGGTTCCCGGCGGCGGCGGAACGGTTCATCTTGCCCACATAGGGCAGGTTGCCGTGCAGGCCGTTCCAGCTCAGCCCGTAACCGATCACCACATCATTAGATGCCAGACGGAAGCCGACGTAGTCCGGCTCGAGCAGCACGTGGCGGTCGGCCACCTTGTCGATGAGCACCGCGGTCTTGACCGAGCGCGGGTTGCGCAGGCTGATGCGCCGCAGCAGGAAGTCATGGGTGATGCCGGTCTGCACCAGGCCGTCCACCAGCACGATGTTCTTCCCTTCCGCGTCGACCTCGGGGGTGTAGAAAATCTCCTGCCGGGGCTTGCCGGTGTTGGGGTCGACGATGTCGCGGACTTCGGTGCGGATGAAGTGGGTGCGGACCGGGACGTCGAGGGCGCGGGCCAGGTCAGCGACGAAGACGAACCCGTTGTCGAGCACGGCGACCAGGTCGACGGTTTTGCCGCGGAAGTCGCGGCTGATCTCGCGCCCAAGCTGGCGCACGCGCCGCGCGATGACCTCCGGTTTGTAGAGCGCCGTCAGTCCCTTCACTCGCCCTTCTCCTCAATCAGCAGCGCGATCCGGCTGGACTCCGTGAGCGCACAGCCGATCGCCACGCCCAGCCGCCGCACCCAGATGATGTCGCCGCCCGAAACCACCACCGGTGTGCTCTTGCGCTCGCAAAGCGGGATGCGCTGCTGCTGGAAGAGCTTCTTGAGCTTCCTCCCCCGGCTCCCCGCCGGCCGGCCCACAGGTGCGGCTTCGAAACGGTCGCCGGGCCGCCAGTGGCGCACCAGCAGCGGAAACGGCGCGCGCGCAGCGTCGGCGGCGTCTCTGCGGCCATTATAGCCCGGTTCGAGTTGAGCGACCTCAACTAATTTGACCTCGAGCGCGCGGCCGCCGGGCAGCCGCACCGTTTGCGGAGCGTCAATGCGCAGCTCGAAGCCGGTCGCGGCCGCCGGCGTTGAGCCCGCCCGGAATACCAAGCGGTCGAACTGCCGCTCCACCTCGACACCTGGAAGCTCCAGCCGCTTGCCGCTCTGCCCTTCGGTGGCCAGCGCCAGGACCTTTTCGACGTGGGTCAGCGTGATGCGGCGCAGGTCGCCGCGCACTTCGGCGAGGGCGCGGCGCAGCAGCCGCCGCGCCAGCGCCCGCTGCCCCTCGCGCCGTCGGCGCTCGGGCAGCCTGGCGAGCAACGGGTCGGGCTCGACCAGCGCCGCGGCCGCCAGCTCGACCTCTCGCCCTCGGCGCTGCGCGAAGGCCTTGAAACGGTCTTCAACTAGGGCCGCCCAGAAGCTTTCTTCTTCGCGGGCGTGGTCGGCCAGCCGGCCGAGGTGTTCGAGAGCGGCGGGGTTGAACTGCGGAAGCAGCTCGATGCGAAGGCGGCTGCGCAGCCGAGCCGGGTCGCGGTTGGTCGCGTCTTCCCGCCAGGGCTGCTGCAAGGAATCCAGATAGTCTCGCAGCTCGACCCGCCGCACCCCCAGCAGCGGCCTAACCAATTTGATTCGCGGGTAGGGCAGGGGCTTGTCCCCTGCCCTTTTCTGCTCGACCAACGGATAGATTCCCGCCAGCCCGCGCGTCCCCGCGCCGCGCACCAGGCGCGCCAGCACGGTTTCCGCCTGGTCATCCAGTGTATGGGCCACGGCCACGGCGTCGGCTTTGCCGCCGGCGACGAGCGAGGCAAAAAACTCGAGGCGGGCCTGCCGGCCGGCTTCTTCGAGGTTGGACTTGTCCTTTTCCGCGCGCGCGGCCACGTCTTCGCGGCGGACGATGAACTCGAGCTCCAGGCGCTCGGCCAGGCGCCGCACGAAGGCTTCGTCGGCGTCGGAGTCCTCGCCGCGCAGTTGATGGTTGAGGTGGGCGACCAGCAGCCGCAGCCCGAGCTTGTCCTTCAGCTCATAAAGCAGCCGCACCAGCGCCACCGAGTCGGCCCCGCCCGAGCACGCGCACGCCACCCGCATCCCCGGCCGCAGCAACTCCGCTCGGCGAATGGCTTTCTCGACTGTATCGGTCAGGTTCACAAGGCATCCTGCCCACTCCTTATCCTACTCCTCCGCCTCCGTTCCCGGCGAGCCAAGGACGTGAAGGCAGATTCGCTTGACCCCGCCTGAACCAGCGGTACAATACGCGCAAGTTCAGCCGGCCATCTTCGGGGGTGGACCGATGAAGACTTGTCCTTACTGCGCCGAAAGCATCCTGGACGATGCGGTGCAGTGTCCGAGCTGCCAGTCCAACCTCAGCTCACCGCCTCTGGTGGTGGTACCGACGAGCGGCAAGGCCCTGGCCAGCCTAGTGCTGGGCATCCTAGGCGGCTTCTGGATTACGGCCATTCTGGCCCTGATCTTCGGCTATCAAGCGCGGACGGAGATCCGGCAGTCGCAGGGACGGCTGGCCGGCGACGAGTTGGCCCGGGCGGGGATCATCCTGGGATGGGTGTATGCGCCCTTCCTAGCCATTTTCCCCATCCTCATCATCGCCGCCATTGCGATCCCGAACCTGCTCCAATCGCGCATGCGCGCCAATGAAGCCTCCGCGGTGGGAAGCTTGCGCACTATCAACACAGCCGCCGTCTACTACGCCAGCGAGCACCCCCACAGCGGCTACCCGAGCTCCCTGGCGGAAATGGGTCCGGGCGGCGCCGACCTCATCGACCCGGTGTTGGCCGGCGGCCAGAAATCCGGCTACCTCTTTTCCTACGAGGCCCGCGACACTGACGGAGACGGAATCCTGGACGCCTTCTCCGCCACCGCAACGCCCGCCCAGCCCGGGAATACGGGGCAGCGCTTCTATTACACGGATGACAGTGGGGTGATTCGCTTTTCTCGAGACCAGCCCGCCGACGACAGGAGTCCCCCTCTCCAATAAGGAGAGGAAGGAGCACACGTGAGGACTTGTCCAAAGTGCAGACAGCTCATTCAGGAGGCGGCGGCGCTGTGCCGCTACTGCCGGGCGTGGGTGGGCCCCGTGCCCGCAGGGACGCTGGCGCGGCACCCGGAAGCCAGCGGGAAGGCCATCGTGAGCCTGGTGATGGGCGTCACTTGGTTCTGGGGGATTGGCTCTGTGCTGGCGCTCATCTTCGGTTTCTTGGCGCGAGGGGAAATCGACCACAGCCAGGGAGCGCTCACGGGAGGCGGGCTGGCCACCGCGGGCATCATCCTGGGCTTCCTCGGCCTGGGTCTCGTGGCCGGACTCGCCGCCCTGCTTGCCCTCGCACCCTAACCTTGCCTGGTTCCGCCGCTCGGTTGTTTTCCCTCAAGGGCTGAAACCGATTCTGATTTATGCTTACGTGGTGGCACGAGAAGAGCCGCACGCTCCTGCGAGGAGGAAGCCATGGCGTGGATTAAGACGGTCAATGAGAGCGAAGCCAAAGGCGAGGTGAAGGCCATCTACGACGCCAGCCTCAAGCTCTACGGCTTCGTGCCCAACATCCGCAAGGCGCTGAGCCTGAACCCGACGGCGCTGCGGGCCTACACGCAACTGAGCGGAGCGGTTTATCACGGTGGAGTTTTGACGCCGGAAGAGCGCGAGATGATCGCCACCGTGGTCAGCGCCGCCAACCGCTGCCACTATTGAACCACTTCCCACGCAGAGTTTCTGCGTCGAA
>Ga0137796_10000589_pt1 | contig 22252 bp, 21 predicted proteins | sample OV2TP3_FD_97704 | JGI IMG/M metagenome (GOLD analysis project Ga0137796, IMG submission 97704) | reverse complement strand
TGATCGTTTGGAACGTGAGCGGGCCGATGAACCGAGTGGCGGACTCGGTCATGACCACCACGACCTGCGCGTCCCGCTGGACGAGCGGCGAGACGACTTCGGCGGCCTTGTACGCGGCGATGGAGCCGGTGACTCCGACGACGATCTTTCGTCCCGCCAGGGATCCCTTCTTCCGCGCCATCCGCGGCTATTCCTTGGATTCCTTCTTGGACTTCTTTTCCTCTTCCGCGCTTCCGCCGAGGTAGCCCTCGATCCCGATTTTGCCTTGACGGATCTCCTCGAGCACGATGTGGATGAGGTTGCGGCTCTCGACGTCGACCAATCTCTGAGCGCCTTTGGTCAACTCCCTCAGCCGCTTTTGAATGAGCACCGTGAGCTTGTAGCGCCCGCCGAACTTGTCCGCCATCGCGTCGATTTCGGATCGGTTCATTTTCACCTCGCTGCCAACGAAACTTTGCACGGCCCGTTCCTCCTTGTCACAAGATCCCGCGGTTCTTCAGCTCCGTCTCGATGTCCTGCACCGTCTGATCGACCGTGCGATTCACCACGGTCACGTCGTACTCCCGACTTCGTTCGATCTCCGCCTGCGCCGCCTCGAGGCGGCGTTTGAGGGAGGTATCGCCCTCCGTCTTTCTCCCCTCCAGCCGTCGGCGCAGTTCGGACAGGCTGGGCGGGGCGATGAACACGAACACGGCGCGAAGGCCGAGCCCCCGGACGCTTCGCGCCCCTTGCGAGTCGATATCCAACACCACCCGCTTCCCGACGGCCACGGACTCTTCGACCGCCTTCCGCGGCGTTCCGTACAGATTTCCAAAGATCGTCGCGTGCTCCAGAAACTCGCCTTTCGCGATTCCCTCTTCGAACTTCTCCCGCATCAGGAACAGATAGTCCCGTCCGTGCACCTCGTTCGGCCGTGCCGGCCGCGTCGTCGCCGTCGTGACCTTCACGAATCCGGGACGCGCGCACAGCTTCTTCGCGATCGTGGTCTTGCCCACCCCCGAAGGGCCGGACAGGACCACCAACCATCCGTCAGCCATCCGCTGTCCGCTTCCGAGAGCGGAGAGCGGAAGGCTGAGAGCTACTCCATGTTCTCGGACTGCTCCTTGATCTTTTCCAGTTCCGCCTTGATCTCGACGGCATGGATGGACACCGCCGAGTCGTTGCTCTTCGCCGTGAGGGTATTCGTCTCCCGCGACATCTCTTGCGTCAGGAAATCGAGGCGTCGCCCGACGGCGCCTTCCGACCGGAGGATGCGACGGAACTGTTCGACGTGGGAGGCGAGTCTCTGAAGCTCCTCGCTCACGTCGCAGCGGTCCGCGTACACCGCAATTTCCTTCAGGAGATCCACCTTCGTCAACTCCACGCCCCGTTGCGCCAGGAGAGTGGAAACCCGGTCCTCGAGCTTGCGTTGGTAGGCCTCGAGTACGGCGGGACCGCGCTCGCGCACGCGTTCCACGAGCTTCTCGATGAGGGAAAGCCGGGCCTCGACGTCCTTCCGAATGTTCTCCCCTTCTCGGCGTCGCATCCGGGCCAAGTCGTCCACGGCCTTGGCCACGAGGTCGCGAACCGCGGGCCACGACTCCTCGAAATTCTCCTCGTCCGCGGAGTTCCAAAGGTGCGGAAGAGACAGGAGCGTCGGGAGATCCACCTCACCTTTCACCCCCGCGGATTTCCGCAGGACCTCCAGTCGGCGGACCACCTCTTTCACCGTCTTGGGATCGGGCAGAGCGGGAGGCGTCGGGTGAAGCGCCTTGATTGAAACGCTCATGGTCAAGCTCCCGCGTTCGACCTTGGACCGTACGAGCTTCTCGATCTCCCCTTCGCTTCGCGCGAGCCCTTCGGGGAGACTCTGTTTCAGGGTGAAGAACCGGTGGTTGACGGAGCGGATCTCCACCAAGATGTCGAGCCCGCCCGATTTCCCCTTAGCGCTTCCGAAGCCGGTCATGCTTTGCATGGTTTCGTCCCCGGCTTCATCGCCGTCAATCCGCGGCGGCACATCGGGCAGTCAGAAGGAGCCCACGTCGGCGGAGCCAGCTCCAGAAGGTAGCGGTACTCTTCTTCGAACGCCTGGCCCTGACCTCGGTACACGAAACTCGTCACTCCGGCCACTTGGCCTCCCAACTCCCGGACGAGATCGACGACTTCCTTCGCCGACCCGCCGGTCGTGATCACGTCCTCGGCCACGATCACCCGTTGACCCGCGACGGCGAACCCGCGGCGCAACTCGAACTTTCCGCTCGCTCCCCGCTCGAAGTACACCGCGCGCACGCCGAGCTGGCGCGCCAGCTCATAGGCGGGAAGGATTCCTCCGTACGCCGGGCCGGCCACGACATCCGTCAAGACGCCGTTCCAGCGCGCGGCCAGTTCGCGGCAGAGCGTCTCCGCCTCGCGCGGATGCTCCAGTACCTTCGCGCACTGCACGTACGTGTCGCTGTGGAGCCCCGAGGCGAGGAGGAAGTGCCCGTGGAGGATGGCTCCGGTGCGGGCGAAGACGTCGCGGATCTCCGCGTCGGTCATCTCTTCTCGGTCGCCGGCGGTTTCGGCTTTTTGTCCTTGTCCGTACCCTTCTTGGCGTGGAGCAGGTTGATCCCGATCGCCAATCCCAAGAACGCGACCGCCAGGAAAAGGGTGAAGCGGTTGATGTGCGAATGCGCCTTTGTCCCGAAGAAGGTGTCGCTTCCCATTCCACCGAACGCCGCGGCCATGCCTCCCTCGTTCGAAGGCGTAATCACGACCATGAAGACCAGCAGGATCGTGACCAGGACGAACAGGATGGTGAGAAAGATGATCATACTATCTCCACGAACGGCCTCTGCGGATTCGGCCCCCACGCAAGGGACCGACCGCCCACACGAACAGCATCGAGACGACCGCGAGCAGGAATATCACTCCCTGTACCTCGCGATCTTCACGAACGAATGAACTTCCAAACTCGCGCCACCGACAAGCGCCCCGTCGATGTCCTCCTCGGCCATCAAGTCGCAGATGTTGTCGGGCTTGACGCTCCCCCCGTAGAGAATCCTCAGGTTCGAGGCCGTCGCCTCGCCGAACATTTTCGATGTCTGCTTGCGGATGAAATGATGTACCTCGGATGCCTGGCGGGGCGTGGCGGTCTTGCCGGTACCGATCGCCCACACGGGTTCGTAGGCGATCACCATCCCCGAGGCCTCGGGGGCCGAAAGCCCCGCGAGTCCTTTGGACAGTTGGCGGTCCACCACTTCCTGCGTCACGCCCATGCTTCGCTCTTCCAGAAGTTCCCCGACGCACAGGATCGGAGTCAACCCATGGGTCAGGGCCGCCCGAACCTTCCGATTCACTTGGTCGTTCGACTCGCCCATAATATGGCGGCGCTCGCTGTGCCCCAGAATCACGACACGGCAGCCCGTCTCGCGGAGCATCACGGGCGAGACTTCGCCCGTGTACGCCCCTTTGGGCTCCCAATGGCAGTCTTGCGCCCCCAGGGCGATCTTCGACCCTTCCAGCGCCTCCCGCACCCGAAAGAGGTACGGGAAGGGGGGACAGAGGACGATCTCGACCTCCGGAAGCCCCTCCAATTGCTTTCGGATCCCGCCGGCCAGATCCGCGGCTTCCTGCAGCGTCCCATGCATTTTCCAGTTTCCGGCGATCATGGGGGCGCGCATGGGAACCCGACAGTATAACGCGCGAGAAAGGGGGGTCAAGGGGAAAACTGGGACGGCCTCATCGGCAACCGAACGGTGAAGGTGGTCCCCTCGCCCTCCCGGGAGGAGAACGAGATCGTTCCGCGGTGCGCCTCGACGATCCATTTCGTGATGGCCAACCCAAGACCGGTTCCCCCTTGCTCTCGGGAGCGGGCCTTGTCCACCCGGTAGAACCGGTCGAAGATATGAGGACGATCGGACTCGGGGATCCCCACACCGGTATCCGCGACGGAGAGCTCGGCCTCTCGGCTCTCCTCCCGGAGTCGGATCGCGACGTGGCCGCCCTCTCGGTTGTACCGGACGGCGTTGATGACGAGATTCGTCACGACGTCCCGAAGTCGTTCCGGATCCCCGGGGACGGAAAGGTCCGCAAGCTCGGAGGAGAGGGCGACGCTCCGCCCGACCGCGATGGGCTGGAGCAGGCGAAGCGTTTCTTCGACGAGGGGACGGAGCGCCACGGTCTCGTTTCGGATGGGAATCTGGCCCGCATCGGCGCGGGCGAGCGTAAGCAAGCCGTCGATAACGCCCTTCATACGCCGCGCGGCACGAAGGATGGTTTCGAGCGCAGACCGGTATTCCTCGGCGGCCCGCTCCTTCTTTAAGGCAAGTTCCGTTTCGGTCAGCAGAATCGAGAGCGGAGTCCGCAACTCGTGAGAGGCGTCGGAGGTGAACCTTGTCTGGCGCTCGAGTGCCTCCTGTAGTTTGTCGAGATTCACATTGCACGTCTGCACCAGTTGCTCGAGTTCCGACGGCGACTGCCCCGACTCCATGCGGTGGGAGGCGGCGGCCTCCGCGCTCACCCGGGCGACGGGGGCCAGGGCCTTGCGGGTAAGGAGGAGCGTCCCGACCAGGGCGATCCCGAGGGCGAGGCTGCCTGCGAAGGCGATCCAAAGCAGGAAGGACCGCAGGCGGGCGCGTTCGGTCGCGAGAATTCGACCCACGAGGATGCTTGTCCCATCGGGTCCCGGCTCCATGCGTTCCCGAGCCTCCCCGGGAGTCCGCCTCGATCGAGCGAGGATCTCGCCGGAGGCACCTCGCAAGACATAGTAGGCGTCGTCCCGAAAGTACGGTTCCAGCTCCCGCTCGAGCTGCTGCGGCGCGTACTTTGAGGCCTTGTGGCGGACCGTGGCCGCGCGGGAGACGAGGTCGCGGTCCGCCTCGCGAAGAAGGGAAGAACGGAGTTCGAAATAGAGGGCGCTTCCGAACCCTCCGAGGGCGGCGGCCATCGTCACCCCATACCAGAGGACGAGGTTGGAACGGATCGACCTAGCCATCGACGATATATCCTTGCCCGCGCCGAGTTCGGATCAGGGACTTGCCCAACTTGCGACGGAGATTCGAAACGTAGACGTCCACGACGTTGGAGAGCGAATCGTCTTGCTCGTCGTAAATGTGATCGTAGATCGTGGTTCGGGTGACGAGCTTCCCGCGATGGAAGGCGAGAAGCTCCAGGAGGGCGTACTCTTTGGGCGTAAGTTCGACGTCTCGCCCTTGTCGGCGCACGCGTCGTGCCGCGGTATCGATTTCCACTTGGCCGATCCGAACGAGCGGAGCGGGACGGCCCGCGGAGCGTCGGACCAAAGCGCGAAGACGCGCGACGAGCTCCGCGAGTTCGAAGGGCTTCGTCAGGTAGTCGTCCGCGCCGGCGTTCAAGCCCCGGAGCTTGTCCGGAAGCGCGTCCCGCGCGGTGAGGACGAGCACCGGCGTCCTCTTGGATCGACGCAACCGCTCCAAGAGCGTCCACCCGTCGAGGCGGGGCAGCATCAGGTCGAGGACGAGGACGTCGTAGTCCCAGCTGGTGGCGTTGAACAGGCCGCTTTCGCCGTCGGCGGCGATGTCGACGGAGAAGCCCTCTTCTTCGAGAGCCCGCGCGATCGCTCGCGCCAGATCTGGCTCATCCTCCACCACCAGCACTCTCATCGGCCGATGTTCGGGATTGTATCACTTTTCTCCCGCGAGTCGGCGCGCACGGGCACGAACCTCCGGATCGGCCGACTGTTCGGACATCCGTAGGGCCATTCGAAGGAACCGCTGGAGCTCCAGGAGGTCCTTCGCGGCGGAGTCGCGCTTGTCGAGGTCGTAGTCGCCCAGACGCACGAGCAGCGCCCGAACGGAATCCCAGGGTTCGCCCTTTCTAGCAAGGAGGTGCTTCCACTGTTCGTCCCCTGGATGCTGTTCCAAGATCGCCGCCATCTTTCCGGCGACGAAGTCCGGCGATCGCAGACCGCAGAACCGATCGAGTTCGCGTCCGTCGGCGTCCAGAAACACCACCGTCGGGAATCCCGAGACGCCATGACGAGCCATCCGGGCCCGACCCTCGTCGGTCTTTTTCGTACCGTCGACATAAATCCGCACGAACGACTTGGAGTGCTTGACCACCGCGGGGTCCGAGAACGCACCTGCGTCCAGTTTGTGGTCGATGGGTCACCAATCGGCGGTGAAGTACAGCATCGCCGGCATCCCCGTGAGTCGGGATTCGCGGCTCCCCGCGTCGTAGTCCTTCGTCCACTCGATGAGGCCGCCCCGCGGTCCCTTGGAGTCCTGCGTCGTCGCCACCAGCGCCAGAGTCAATTCGATGAGTCCCATTTCGTCTCCTTTCGGCGCGGAGTATATCGCAACCAACCTTAAGGGAACGTGAATGCGCCGGGAGGTTTGAAGAATTGTCTTCCAAGAGGCGTATACTTCAAAGAGGATCGGATGGCCTACTTTTTCTTGTCGCTTCTGCTGGACGCATCTCCTCAGCCGCCGCGCCCCATCGAACGATCCTGGAGGAGTGGCGAGTGGGTATTCGTGACCAACGACCCCTTTCTGACGAAGGAGGACTCGGGGAGCGTGGTGGCGCTGCAGATATCCGGTCGCGGAGAATCGTGTGCCATTCGGCGCCGCCTCTTTCCTCTGAAGAAGAATACGTGTGTCGCGCTTCGAATCCGATGGACCGAAGCGCCGTTCGGTCATGCCTATCCGAGCGTCCACCTTTTTTTCGATCCTCCGCCGCTGACGCACGCCTGGTGGCGGAATCCGATGGAAGGAAACCAGTGGTCTGGGACCGCGCCGGTTTTCCTATTCCACTTCGCTACCGATCCGGGTTGGAGGCAATACGGGATGAGCCGGAAAATCGAATCCTCGGATTGGCGCCACCACTACAGTTCCGCGAAGAATGAGTGGATCGATTTGCGTTTCACCATTTCTTCCCGTGCCATCGACGTTTCGGCCGACGGGAAAGAGGTGGCTCAATTCCACACGCCTCTTTCCGGATATCGCACCTTCGCGATAGGAATCGGCGATCAGACGTCCACGCGCGTGGAGCTGGACGAGCTGCGCGTCTTCTCTCTGCGTTAGCACACCACCAGGATGATCGAAAGCATGACCGCCCCGCCGTTTACCTTCGTTTGGGTCTTCATCATCGTCTCCCTTCTTCCTCGAGACCAGGGATACTATCTCCCCCTCCCACGGAAGGTTCTTGGATAAGGCTCACAAGAGCAAGCAATCGCAACCAATTCGCCGTTAGTAGGTTGCGCGCGCACAAGAGTTTGCGAGTTCCCGGCAGCCCTATGAGTTTGGCTGAGCCAGTTTTCCAGGAATCAGTGGGGCATGATCGCTCCGGCCGCAACCGCCACAAATCCCGCCTTTACGTTCGAGTTCATTTTCATCTCTCTTCTCCTTCCTTTTCTATGCGATCCGTTCTCCTTAAGAGGGGTCGGGTTTTGGGAAAACCGTGGAGCGGGCGGTCGTCCGCGTAATCGCGTCGATAGTCCTCTCCGCCAGCGATATCCCACGCACGGGGAAAAACCTTTGGTCTTATGAGGAAGCCAAGAAACCAGGAACGGCCATCACGGTGTCGGCCACTCCGAGGCAAGAGTCCTCTTCACCTCCCGCGTCGGCTTGACGAAGCCCATTCCGACGTCCGATGGCCCGACCTCGACCCCACGGTAGACCACGGGTACGCTCCCTGGACACAGGAATGGGTTCTCCTGCGCTCGGAGCTCGAGAGCTCTCGCATTTTCATCGACCGATTCCAGGAAGCCCGGACCGAGAGCCTTATGGACCTCGATGGCGGCGCCGGTCAGATCTTCGTGCTCCAGGCCCTTGCTCTGTTCCGTCGCTTCCTGGTTTCTTCATGTTCTATCGGCAGGAACCCGCAGTATTCTCCCCGGCGAGCATACCCCTCGACTCGACTGCGCCTCGCTCGGGCCCTCATCCCGCCGAAGCCTCTTGGCGGAGGCGGGGTAAGCAGGGTGCAACTCGCCCTGTTTGGACGTGCCAGTAGTCCTTCCGATACTGTCGCTTCCCCAGGTCCATGTGCTCGAGTCGTTCGAAGGCGCCGAGCCCGGCGCGGATGCAGTCGAGCTCCGCTTCCTCTTTCTCGCGCGGCGAGATGAATCGATTTTCCGCCCGTGGCGCGTAGACGGCGCAGATCGCGCCGGCCCGAAATCCGCCCACCGAGGCGAGGGTGAGAAGCGCGCTTGACTCTCCCAGGTAGCTTGGATACTATTCGGAAGCGCTTATTCCATATTTAGACTAGTTATGGAATCAGTAGGTAGATTGTTCCAGCCGCCTCAAAGGAGCTTCTTCTTGTGGGGCCCGCGCGGCACGGGCAAGTCGACCTGGACGCGCCAAGCGTACCCCGAGGCTCTTCGCATCGACCTTCTGGAGCCCGCCGTCTTTCGCGGCTACAGTGCGCGCCCGGAACGCCTGAGAGAGCTGGTCGAGGCGAATCCCCAACGCCGCATCGTTGTCCTCGACGAAGTTCAGAAGGCTCCGGAACTGCTGGCCGTCGTGCACGCCCTCCTGGAAGAGAAGGGCGCCCGGAGATTCGTGCTCACCGGATCCAGCGCGCGGAAGTTGAAACGGAGCGGAGTAGACCTGCTTGCGGGAAGGGCCGTGGTGCGCTCGCTCCATCCGTTCCTGGCGGTCGAGTTGGGTCGAGCGTTCGATCTCGAGAAGGCGCTCACTCATGGACTGCTTCCGCTGGTCTGGAATGCCGACGCACCGGACGACGTCCTGAAGGCCTACGCCGCCCTCTACGTCCGGGAGGAAGTCCAAGCCGAGGGGCTGGTGAGGAACGTCGGGAACTTCTCCCGCTTCCTCGAATCGATCAGCTTCTCCCACGCCTCCGTTCTGACCCTCAGCAATGTCGCGCGGGAATGCGAGGTGGAACGGAAGGTCGTCGAAGGGTACGTCGCGATCCTCGAGGATCTTCTCCTGGCTTTTCGCCTCCCCGTCTTCTCGAAGCGAGCCAAACGCAAAGTCTCCGTTCATCCCAAGTTCTATTTTTTCGACCCGGGCGTCTACCGTTCCCTCCGCCCGCAGGGCCCTCTGGACCGGCCGGAGGAGATCGCGGGACACGCCCTCGAAGGCCTGGTGGCGCAACATCTTCGCGCATGGATCGCCTACGGCGGGGAACGGAATCGACTCTTCTTCTGGCGAACGTCCTCGGGAGTCGAGGTGGATTTTGTCGTCTATGGCCCGGACGGGTTCTGGGCCGTGGAAGTGAAAAACTCCGACCGCGTTCGGGACGAGGACCTGCGGGGGCTGAGAACGTTCCTGGAAGACTATCCGGAGACCCGCCCCCTCTTACTCTACCGCGGACGCGAACGCCTCAAGCGCGCCGGGGTCCTTTGCCTCCCCTGCACGGAATTCCTCCAGCGGCTTCACCCGGCAAGACGCCTCGACGCGGGAACGTAACCGGGCCGTCTAGGCCTCATGATAACCCTTCTCACGGGTTTCCACGATCTCCCGGAGCGTCGGCGGTTTCCTGGGACGCGCCGCAGCGGATCTCTTCCGCTGCCGCGCCGCATCCTTCCGGGTCATCCCCAGGATTCCACGCCCATCGCGTACGGAGCCCGGCCACGGCCCCTTCCTGGCGTCCTCGGATGTCCGTCGCTTGCTTGCGTTCCTGTCGCGCATCCTCTGCCGCCAGCAGTGTTTTTCTAGACATGCCAATAGTCCTTCCGATACTGCCGCTTCCACTGATCCATATGCTCAAGTCGTTCGAAGGCGCCGAGACCGGCGCGGATGCAGTCGAGCTCCGCTTCCTCTTTCTCGCGCGGCGAGATGAATCGATTTTCCGCCCGTTGCGCGTAGACGGCGCAGATCGCGCCGGCCCGAAATCCGCCCACCGAGGCGAGGGTGAGAAGCGCGCTGACCTCCATCTCGAGATTGAGCACTCCGAGCTTGGCGAGAGAAGCGGGGAGATCGGGATGGCGCGGCTCGAATCCGGGGACCCTGCGCGATTGGGCTCCGTAAAAACCGGGCGCGGTCGCCGTAAGCCCGGCGTGCGCCTGACGCCCGAGTCCGGCCGCGGCCGAGAGGAGCGCGACGACCACTTCGTAGTTCGCCACCGCCGGATATCCCTCGGGCACAAAATACGTGGACGTATTCTCCAGGCGTACCGCTCCCGTGGAAACGACCAAGTCCCCGAGCCGGAGCCCTTTCCGGAGCGCGCCGCAGCTTCCGATTCGAATGAAGGTGGGATCCTTCGCCACTTGGGAAAGCTCGACGACGGCGATCTCGATGTTGTCGGGTCCGATTCCCGTTCCGACGACCGAGAGTTCGAGTCCCTTGTATTTCCCGGTGAACGTGACATATTCGCGATTCCGTCGCTCGCACCGCAGCGCCTCGAAAAGAGCCGCCGTGCGTTCCGCGCGTTTCGGGTCCCCGCACAGGAGGATGCGCGGGGCCACTTCCCCCGGGGCGACTCCGAGATGATACTGCCGTCCCGAGGCGTCGGAGACGCGCTCCGCCGAGACGATCCTTTTCTTCATGGCCGGGCATTTTAGGTCGGGTCCCGGAATCCACAAAGCATTCTGCGCCAACGATTGACCCCGGTTCCCGTCAGACTTATGATGATGTCCTTGATGAAGACGTCGGCGTTCCTTCTTGTCCTCTCCGGCGTCGCCGCGGCCCAGACCGTCACCGAGAGGAAGGGCGAGAAGTCCATCGAGTGGAAGAACCTTAAGGCGGGCCCCTTGGCCGGCCCCGCCGACAACCTCGTCCCCGGAACGCGGATCAAGGTCACCCTCCGCAACGGAAACACTCTCCGCGGCACCGTGGTCCATCCCGAATTCCTCCGCGAGCTCAATCCGAAACGATGGCGCCCCAAGGCGTACGATTTCTCGAAGGTCGAATCCGTCCTCTTAGACATCCGCCTGGAGCAGCCCCAGCTCGGCGGATACGTCACCCTCCGGCGCGCCGAGCTCCGCGTCCCGATCGTCGAGCTCGACCCCCTGGATCCGGCCACCCGCGAGAAACTGGAGGCGGAGCGGAAACGCATCGAAGACGCCCGCGAACAGTCCTTCAAAGACTACGAGGAGTGGAAGTCGTCGCGGGAGCGAGAGGACGACGAAGCCCGGAAACGGGCGGAGAAGGAGAAGGAGCGCGAATCCGAAGGGGACGAGATCGAAGCCAAGAAAAAGGCCCTCGACAAGATGAAGGAGGCGCTTCAGATCTTCGACAAGTTCCCCGAAGGGAGCGTCGAGGACCAGCAGGCGGGAAAGGCCTGGGGATCGGAACGACTCAAGACGATTCAGCAGAAGACCAAGGTTCTCGTTCCTCTCACCGCGGAAGAGCAGGAGTTCATGACGAGCTACGATCTCTGGTCGCTCGGCAGGAAGATCCGCGAAGAGGAAAAGAAAAAGAAAGAGGAGAAGAAGGAGGAAAAACCATAGCCCCGGCGGGCGACAAGCGATCCGCTCCGCGCGAGCCGATCACTCCACGCCCGCCTCCGGTTTCCGTTTCATGATCTACAAAGGCATCACCCTGGATTCGTTTCAGGCCGAGGCGATCGGGTACATCGACCGAGGCGACTCCGTGCTCGTGGCCGCGCCGACCGGCGCGGGCAAAACCCTCATCGCGGAATACGCGGTCGAGAAGTGTCTCCAGGAGGGCCGGCGCGCCGTCTACACGGCTCCGATCAAAGCTCTCTCCAATCAGAAATTCCGGGATTTCACCGCGCTCTACGGGAACCGCATCGGGATCAAGACGGGAGACGTCACCATCAACCCCGACGCGGACGTCATCCTGATGACGACCGAAATCTTTCGAAACACCATCTTCGAATCGCCCGAGGCGATGGCCGACGTCACCTACGCCGTCTTCGACGAGATCCACTATCTCGACGACATCGACCGCGGAACGGTCTGGGAGGAGTCGATCATCTTCGCGCCGGAGCACATCCGATTCCTTTGTCTCTCGGCGACCGTGCCCAATCTGGATCCGCTTTCCCGTTGGATCCGACAGATTCGCCCCCATACCCGCTTGCACACGGTGGTCGAACTCCGGCGCCCGGTCCCTCTCCGACACCATATCGTGGTGCCCGGTCTGGGCGTACGCGAGCTGGCGGACCTGAGCGCGCTGGAGAAGGAGCGCAAGGAGCACCACTATTTCTCCCGAGTCGACCGCGACGAAGACGCCCCGCGCTGGCGGGCGTCGCTCGTCGACCATCTCGCGGGCGAGGACCGATTGCCCGCCCTCTACTTCGCGTTCAACCGACGGGAGTGCGAGAACTTCGCCTCCGAGGTTTCGCGGAACCTCCTGGGCGAGGATGAGCGCTCGCGGATGCTCTCCCTCTACGACGAGCTGTGCCAGCGGTTCGCGATCGAGCCCGACGCCAACGTGCGCCACATGCGGACGCTCTTGCTGAAGGGAGTGGCCTATCATCACGCCGGACTCTTGCCCACGCTCAAGGAGGTCATCGAGCGAATCTTCACCAGCGGGCTCCTCAAGCTTCTGTTCGCGACAGAGACGTTCGCGGTGGGGGTGAACATGCCCGCCCGGACGGTCGTCTTCAACAGCCTGCACAAGTTCGACGGACGGAGGATGGGCTTTCTCAAGACGCGCGAGCACCATCAGATGTCCGGTCGCGCGGGCCGTCGGGGAATCGATCCCGTCGGATACGTCTACTCGGTGGCGGAGTGGCCCCACGTGCGCGCGAACACCATCCAGCGCGTCATCCACGGCGAGATCGAGCCGATCCGGAGCCAGTTCAATCTCTCCTACGCTACGCTTCTCACGCTCTGGGACCACTTGGGGGAGCGGATCTACGCCGCGGCCGAGAAGTCCTTCAGCAATTTCGCCGGACGAAAACGAAAAAGCGCGAGCCCGCACGCGTTCGCCGACAAGATGGCCCAGATGAAAAAGAAGCTCATGCTCCTTCGAGGACTCGGCTACATCAAGGAAGGAAAGCTCACGCCCAAAGGTCGGTACGCCCGGAATATCCAGGGATACGAGCTGCAGGTCACCGAGCTGCTTTTTCGAAACGTCCTCGTCCATCTCGGCGAAGAGGAGCTCGCGATGGTCTTCCACGCGATCGTCTACGAATCCAAGAAGTCCGATTGGCACCGCCCGATGCACGGGGATCGCACCAAGTGGATCCGCAAGTCCGCGTACAAGACCGTGGACGACATCCTCGTCGCCGAGGACTCCTTGGACATCGAAGATCGCACGAAAGAGCTCGACTTCCGGCTCCAGAGCGCGATGCACGCCTGGATGAAGGGATGCGAATGGAAGGACCTCGAGGCGCATACGAGCGCCTCGGACGGCGACCTGGTGCGGTATTTCCGTCTGACCATCCAGCTCCTTCGCAACGCCTTCTACGCGTTGGACCGTGAAGATCCGCTCCGCGCCAAACTCCGTCGCACCGCCGACCAGATGAATCGCGACGTGGTGGACGCCGAACGGCAACTCCGACTCGGGTCCGAAGAGCTTCCGGCTCCCGCGCCGTGAATTTTTTTTCACGAAAATCGGCGGCTCTCCTCTTTACCCGCCGCGAATCCGCGATATAATTCTCGCGTGCAGGGAGTCTCCGGAGTACCGGAGGGAAGGAGGGTACGCGATGAGTGAAGGCGAGCCACGATCACCGGAGCCGTTCAGGGAGAGGAACGGTTCTGCGACGGTGGCCCAATGCGGGGAAATTCAGAAACACATCCAACACCTCCTCTCAGACGACTTTCACGTGCGCGCGGAATCGACCGAGCAGCTGGAGCACTACGGCAAGGACGCCGCGTCCGCCATCGTGGACACGCTCTTCCGAAAGTCCGCTCAACCCCACGCCGTTTCGAGCCTGACCGAGGCCCTCGAAGAAATCGGCAAGCCCTCCGTTACCGTGCTGATTCACGCCCTCGACCACGTCGTCGAGGTGCGTCGACCCCAGCATGCTTATCTCCTCGAGAACCTGATCGATACTCTCGGCCGGATCGGGGATCGTCGCGCCGCGACGCCCCTGGCTCGGCAACTCCGGAAGCTCAACGACGCGATCGCGCGCAATCATCACCACGTCCTCGTCGACATCTGCGAGGCGACGAAGGTGCGGATTCACTGCATCCTCGCCGAACTCGACGACCGTTCGGGATACCGAGACCTGCTCCGCATGCTCGGCGACGGACGCCGGCGCGTGCGGGACGGAGTGGTCCAGGCGCTCGAGAAAGTCGGCGACCGGCGGGCACTCGTCCCGCTGGTACGGCTCTACATGATCGAGGACGATGTGTCTCTTTCAGGCGCGGCCGCCATCCGCCGGACGATCCGCGAGATCTTCCGTCGGGCGAAGGTCGACGAAAACGACGGGGCGTTCCGCGAGCTGACGCCGGCCGAACGCGCGATGCTATCCAAGGTGACTCCACGATCGAAGCGGGGGGATAGGGTCACTCCACGGTCCGGTCCGATCGCCGGCAGCGGCCGGTAGGACACGCGAGGGGAGGGGGAAGTTTCCAACGGCGACTGCGGTTTCGGTGTACTTTTTTTCGCGGGAGGGCACGTAGGGATGAAGACGGAAACGGCTTCGGAGACAGCCGTCCTCGAAGCGGCAAGGGCGTACGGACCTCATCTTACCATCGATGGATACGAGGCTCCCCGTTCGCTCCTCGGAAACTACCAGTCCATTTTCGACCTGCTCGATCGGCTCCCCGAGCAGATCGGAATGACCAAGATCACGCAGCCGTACGTATTCCCGTACTACTGCGGACAGGCGCAATCCGGCCATCCGGAGTGGGGAATTACGGGCGTCGTGATCATCGCGGAGAGCCACATCTCCATCCATACGTATCCGGAGAAGGGGATCTTCTTCATGGACGTTTTCTCCTGCAAGTCGTTCGACACGGAGGAAACGCTCGAGTTCGTCAGAAAGGCACTCCGCCCGAAACGGATCGACCGAAGCGTCGTTCAGCGCGGGTTGGACTTTCCTCGGTAGCGCGAGCGCGTCCGCTCTCAGCCGTCAGCTGTCCGCATTCGGAATGCGGAAAGCTGAACGCTGACTGCGGAAGGTCGATCGACCCCTCGTCCGACACGGTTCATCACCGGGGTACACCGCAAACACTCCTCACCCCTGCACGGAAGGGATCGATAAGGAAGCCAGGAATGGGCCACCAACATGTTGAGCGGCCATGGACTGCGCTGCAAGTTCCGTTCCTGGATTCTTGAGTCGCCCGTAAGAGATCCCTTCCGCTGGGCAACGAAGGCGCCGACTCCCCCAGATCTCGCGGGCAACCCATACGCTTTACAGGATGGGCGAAGAAGGATTCCGATGGAATTCCGTACGGGATAGTGCGGGGACCCACAGAGATAGGACGGAGGTCGGAGGGGCGCGCCCCGGCCGATGCTCAGACGGAGGAGTGCCGATGCGAAGCTGGATCCGTGCGCTCTGCGGCGTCGTGCTGTGGGCGACGCCCGCGCTCGCCCGGGCCCAGACCGGGCCGGACACCTGGAGTGATCCCGCGGTGACGACCGTCCCGACGATCTTTTCCTCCGGCGGAGGACTCACCGGCGCCGGAGGCGATGCCTTCTACGCGCTCCATGGGGGAAACACTCCGCAGCTCTCCAAATACACGATCAGCACTCATTCGTGGCGACGGATGGCACCGGCCCCCGCCTCCATCACCTACGGCGGCGCACTGGCATGGGGAGGAGGCGATTCCCTCTACGCCCTCCGCGGCAACAGCACGACCTTCTACCGCTACTCCATCAGCGGCGACACCTGGACGACCCTCGCCCCTGCCCCGGCCACGACCCATCTCGGCGCGGCGCTGGTGTGGGACGGCGGCAACTTCCTCTACGCCCTCCGCGGAAACAACTCCACCGACTTCTGGCGATACAACATTGCGTCCGTTTCGTGGGAGGTGCGCCAGGCGACGCCCCAGACCGTATACTCCGGCGGAAGTCTGTCGTGGGACGGAACGTACGTCTACGCGCTCCGTGGAAACTCCTCGACCACCTTCTGGCGGTACGACGTCGGCGCAAATTCCTGGGCCGCCCGGACCGCCGCTCCTGCCTCGGTGGGCGATGGCGGCGCGCTGGTCTGGGACAAGTCGAACACGATCTACGCCTTCCGCGGGAACAACATGGCGGAGGCGTGGAGCTACAGCATCAGCGGAAATGCGTGGACCGCGCTCCCTTCCGCCCCCGCCAATCTGTCGGGGGGAAGTTCACTCCATTTCCCCGGCGCGGGCGATTTCGTCTACGCCGCGCAGGGAAACTCGACCGGACTCCTCCGATACTCCGTCAGCAGCAACGCCTGGTCCACGCTCACGACCAAGCCGACTACGGTCAGCTCGGGCGGGGCGCTGGCCGCGACGGGAAACGACTACCTCTACGCGCTCCGCGGAAACTCGACGTCCGACTTCTGGCGCTACGCCATCAGCACCCATTCGTGGTTTCCGATGGCCCCCGTACCCGCCACCGTGGCCGCCGGGGGCGCGCTCACCTGGACCGGCGGTGACTCTCTTTACGCCTTCCGCGGAAATGGGACCGCAGAGTTCTACCGCTACACGGTCAGCACGAATACCTGGGCTGCGCTCGTCTCTCCCCCGGCCACGCTCCTGGGGGGTAGCGCGCTCACGTGGGGAGGAGGCAACTTTCTCTACGCCTTCCGCGGAAATCCTACCTCCACCTTCTGGCGCTACGATATCTCCGGCAACAGTTGGACCACGCTGACCTCGCCGCCCAACACGGTTGCGCTCGGGGCGTCGCTTCTCTGGGACGGCGCGAACTCGATCTATGCATTCCGGGGCGGGTCTCCGACGTTCTGGCGCTACGACATCCCCCTCAACACGTGGTCGACACTTGCCTCTGCTCCCGAGACGATCGGCGAAGGAGGATCGATCACCTGGCTCGGCGCCGGGAATTTCCTCTACGCGACGCAGGGCGGCAACACGACCGGATTCATGCGCTACTCGATCAGCGGGAACTTCTGGGCCCTCCTCGCCCCGACTCCGGACACCGTCTACAGCGGCGGTTCCATCACCTACCCCGGCGCCGGCGAGACCCTTCATGCCCTCCGGGGCAACACGACGAGCGATCTCTGGTCGTATCGCATCAGCGCCGATCAGTGGACTCCTATCGCGCCGGCGACCGTCGCCTCCGGCGGATCCCTCACCTCCGACGGAACCTATCTCTACGCCCTGCGCGGAAACGTCTCCCAGGACTTCTGGCGGTACCACCTCTCGAGCCGCGTCTGGACTCCGCTCGCGTGGACTCCCTCGATCGTGTACTCCGGTGGAGCGCTGGTCTGGGGCGGAGGCGACTTCGTCTACGCCTTGCGCGGAAACGGCACCGGCGACTTCTGGCGCTTCAGCATAAGCGCGAACGCGTGGACGAGTCTCCCCTCCGCCCCGGACACGATCTCGGACGGCGGGAGTCTCGTCTGGACCGGGGCGAACCACAATTACATTTACGTGCTTCGCGGCGGCGCCCGGAACGACTTCTGGCGCTTCAACCTGGCGAGCGGCGCCTGGGAGACGCGCGCCTCCACACCCGCCACCGTCAACTACGGTGCGGGCCTGGCCTGGGACGGGGGCAAGTACCTCTACGCCCTGCGCGGGAACGACACCACCGACTTCTGGCGGTTCGACATCGCCGACAACAACTGGACCGTCCTGAGCGGGACCCCCGAGGCCATCGGGTCCGGCGGCGCTCTGGTCTATGCGGGCGGTTCGTTCTACGCCTTCAAGGGATCGATCCTGGCCAACCAGGCGAATCTCTTCTTCCGGTACGCCGGGGGCGCGTGGAGCTACGTCGCGCCGACGCCCGAGAGCGTCTCCTTCGGTGGCTCCCTCGCCTATCCCGGCGCGGGATCCTATGTCTATGCCTTCCGCGGAAATACGAGCCGGCACTTCTGGAGGTACCAGTTTCAGCCGGCGGACGGGAGTCCTCCGACGCCGGGCGTGGTGAACGACGGCTTGGGAGCGGACATCGACTGGCAGAACACCGCCTCCTCGATCTCGGCGAACTGGTCGGGCTTCGGCGACCCGGAGACCGGCGTCGTCCGATACGAGTGGGCGATCGGGACCACCCCCGGCGGGACCGAAATCCAGCCGTTCCTGAACGTCGGCCTGAACACGACCGCGACCGCGTTCGTCGCGCTGGTGGACGGGATGACCTACTACCTCTCCGTTCGGGCGGTGAACGGCGAGGGACTTGCCAACACGGCCTTCTCCGACGGCGTGCGAGTCGATATCAGTCCACCGGGCCCCGTTTCGGTGACGGTCGATTCGGGCAACACCTACACCAGCAGCACCGGCGTCACGCTGACCACGTCGGCCGTGGACGCGGGTTCCGGGATATCGGCGATGCGCTTCATGAACGACGAAAACGTCAACGGGCTTGCCGACGATTCGTGGAGCCTGCCTCAAGCGTACTCGAATTCAACCTCATGGACCCTCTCTCCGGCCACGGCAGGCCTGCGCCGCGTCTTCGCCGAATTCCGCGATGCGGTCGGAAACGCATCGAGCATCGTCTACGACGACATCGTCCTCGATCCGACGCCGCCCGTCGCGGGGACCGTGCGAGACGGGACCGGTGCGGATATCGACTTTCAAGCCTCGGCCACTTCCCTCTCGGCGAACTGGTCGGGCTTCAGCGATCCGGAGAGCGGGATCGCGCGCTACGACTGGGCCGTAGGAACGTCGCCCGGCGCAACCGATATCCAGAGCTTCGTGAACGTCGGATCCTCCACGCAGGCGGGCGCCTCCCTGGCCCTCGCCGACGGCGTGACCTACTTCGTCACCGTCCGCGCCGTCAACGGGTCGGGCTTGAACATGACCGCGTCTTCCGACGGAGTGACGGTGGACGCCACGGCTCCGGCGCCGGTCTCCGTCACGATCGATTCCGGGGCGGCGACGACGTCGACCGAAAACGTCTCCCTCACGCTCGCGGCCTCCGATTCGGGCTCCGGCGTCACCGACATGCGGATCATGAACGACGTCAACACCAACGGTGCGTCCGACGATGCCTGGGGCGCCTGGCAGGCCTTCGTCACGGGCGCCTCCTGGGGCCTCGCGCCCACCGGCTCGGGTTCGCGCCGCGTCTTCGCGCAGTTCCGCGACGCGGTCGGCAACGTCTCGACCTCGGCCTTCGACGATATCGGGCTCAACGGCTCCGAAGGGGGCGGACCCGATGGCTCGGGGCCGATCGCGGGCATCGTGAACGACGGAACCGGCGCGGACATCGACGTGCAGAGCTCGACGTCGAGCCTCTCGGCGAACTGGTCGGGCTTCACCGACCCGGAGAGCGGAATTGCGAAACACGAGTGGGCGATCGGGACCGCCCCGGGCGCGACCGACGTGCAGGGATTCGTCGACGTCGGGACCGCGACGGCGGTCTCCGTGTTCCGTGTGCTCACGGAAGGGACCACCTATTACGTGACCGTACGGGCCACCAACGGCACCGGACTTACGGTGACCGCGAATTCGGACGGCGTCCGTGTGGCGCGGCTTCTCCTCCAACCGCTGGACGCGTGCGTGCCGGCGCTCGGCAAGGAACGTGCCGGTGCGGTCCGGGTCCCGATGAACGCCCTACGCGTCACCGCTCCCGTTTCGGAGGATGTGCGGATCGTCTCGATCCGGCTGACCGGCTCCGGGAGCGGAAACGAGCTGGCCGACGTCCGATCGGTCGAACTCTTCCTCGATGTCGATCGCAACGGCCTCTTCGATCCGGGAATCGATCAGGATCTCGCCGCACCGCAGTCGTTTCCGGGAGACGACGGCGTGGTCGAATTCCGCGAACTCCGACTTCTGATCCCGGCGGGCGAGTCGAGAGGCCTGCTGGTGGTCTGCAGCCTGGCCGAAAGCGTTCCGATCGGCGCCACGTTCCAGATCTCGCTTGCGGCCGCGGCCGATCTGTCGGCGGTCTCCAACGCGGGCGAACCGATCGGTATCGTCGGCTCGTTCCCCCATGCCGGCCGCGTTGTCCAGATCGCGGCGCCTGGGACGACCGGTTCGCTCTGGATGGAGCCCGGGACGGCGGTCTACCTCCCCGGTCGGGTCGCGGTGGGAGAGCGCTCGGTCGCGATGGCGCAGATCCAGTGGCACGCCACCTCCGTCGAGGCGGCCCGCATCGCCGGAGTCCGGGTCCGGCTCTCCGGCACGGCGGACGATTCGCTTGCCGTCGGTCTCGTGCGCCTCGTCCGCGATGCCGACCAGAACGGCATGTACGATCCCGCCGTCGACGAGTCGATCGATGCGAAGACTCCCATTGCCGACAATGAACTCCTCGTCTTCACGTTCCTGCCGCGGGTCCTTGCGGCCGGATCCGGAGAGAAGTGGCTGATCGTCTACGACCTCTCCCCCAGCGCGGTCTCCGGAACGACCTTGGGCATCGGCGTACTCAAGACGGACGTCACGGCGTTCGGAGTGGAGACGGGAGCTGCGGTGACTCTGGAAGGGTGCGACGTCGAGGGCCCACTCCGGATGGTCGACTCGGTCGGTTCGCGGTTGAGCCTGTGGATCCATCCCCTGCCTCCGCCTGAGACGGCGCTTCCTTTCGGACAGGATGTCGCGGTCCTCTCGTTCGACGTTCAGGTCGGCGGACCCGAGGACGTCGTCCTCGACCGATTGCGGATCCGGGTCTGGGGCAGCGGGAGCGAACCGCAGGACCTCCGGCGGGCCTGTCTCTGGCGCGACGGCCGGGCGATCGCCGTCCTCGAATCGCCCGTGTCCGCGAACGACGGGGAACTGACGTTCGACATTTCCGAGAGAGTCCTGACCGGGACATCGGGTCGATGGCACGTCACGCTCGATCTTGCGGGTTGGTCGGCGAGCGGGATGGTCTATCAGGCCTTCTTCGATGTCATAACCGGAACCCCCGTGACCGCGTATTCCGCAAGCGGCGTTCCGGTGGCGCCCTCGGGCGGGCTGGTGATCGGCTGGTGGACGCCGGTGCAGCCCCTGGACGGGTCGGAGGGCCGGAGCGCTTCGACCTGTCTGGGATCGGTCTGCTCACGGACGTGCACTCCGTGGTTGCCGCTCGGGATGGTGATGCTCGCCCTGATGGCGCTCCGACGAAGGGGAGGCGCATGATGCCGCTGGGTTTCGCGGGAATTCTTTTCTGGCTTTCGGTTGGCGGACAGGCGCAGGAGACCGAGAAGGTCGGTCCGCGAGAGGAGTTCTCGGTGCTCCATCTCGTTCCGCCGAAGCCGCTCTATCGGAGCCCAGCCCGGATCTCGTCGAACAATCTTCTTCAGGCCCTTTTCGGTTTCCTGCCCCTCGAGTCGGCGCGCACACTCGAGGAATGGCGGCTCGACGTCGGCGTCACCGAGGACATCTCGAGCGGGAGCCTAGACGTCGTCACGGACGAGTACTTTTTCCATTACGACGCCACGCTCTTCGAAACCAATATCGAGTTGCGTCTCGGCCTCCCGGCGGGCTTCGAGGCGCGTCTCGGTTTGGACATCTCCGAGCTGTTTCAGGGGGACGACAAGATCATCCTCGAACGCAATCCGGGCCTGTTCCTGGTCGAGCCGGGCGAGCGCGGGTTCGGGACCGGCGACCTGAAGCTCTCCCTCAAGAAGTCGATCTGGACCTTCCAAGGTCAGGAATCCTCGGGAGGCATCGGATTGGTGGCCGGAATCAAGATCCCGGTTCCGACGGACCAGGAAGATCTCCTGACTTCGAGCGGCGTGGATTTCGCGGCTTCGGTGTTGTACACCCACGAGGTCGGCCCGTTCTCCTTCCACCTGAATCTGGGACTGATCCTGGCGGGTTCGGCCCGCGTCTTCGGCGAGGATGTGGAGACGCGTCCGGCCCTGACGTTTGGAGCCGCGGTAGCATATCAGTTCGCGGAATGGGGGCTCGCGCTGATCCAGATTCAGGGGAATCAGAGCGTCTTCAGCGGTTCGGCGGATTCGGTGTCGATCCTCGACGACTGGGTCGCGACCGTCCATCTCGGCGGGCGGTTCCGCATCGGCAGCTACTTTCTCGAGCCCAGCATCGGAACGGGATTGGGCGACCGATCCTCGGGGTTCGTGGCGACGGTCGGGTTCGTCGTTCCGTTCGGCGGCGCCCGGTGATCGCAGGGGGATTTCGCTGTACAGACTTTCCTCCAGGAGTTTTCGTCCCGAATCTCTAGGCTCTGTCTGACGAATCATCGTGGCCGCGGTGGCGGCGCCGAGGGTGCAGATGCAAGGCGCGACGACGAGACGAGCCTCGCAGAGGGCTGTCGAGGAGGAGCAACGCCGCAGATGCGCCCTCGCCGCCGCCATCCCCCCTGGAGGGGACGCGCCGATAACCGTCGCCATCCGGCGTCACTCGTCGTCGACAACCTCTTCAAGGTTAGGTCTCCTCCTCGTTCCTGGGCTGGCTCGGTGTGGG
>Ga0137796_10000588_pt1 | contig 22255 bp, 22 predicted proteins | sample OV2TP3_FD_97704 | JGI IMG/M metagenome (GOLD analysis project Ga0137796, IMG submission 97704) | reverse complement strand
GCGAGACGAGCGCCCCGCGGTCGAGGCGAACGGCGTGCGCTACCGCTGGCCGCGCCGGCCGGTGGTGGTGGTGTGCATCGACGGCGGCGACCCGGCCTACTTCCGCGAGGGGCTGCTGCGCGGAATCCTGCCCAACGTCGCGCGCTTCATGACGCGGGGCTTCGCCGCGGTCGCCGAGGGCACGGTGCCGAGCTTCACCTGCCCCAACAACATGTCGATCATCACCGGCACGCCCGCCGCGCGCCACGGCATCTCGGGCAACTTCTATCTCGACACGCGCTCGGGCGAAGCGGTGGTGATGACCGGGCCGGAGCTGCTGCGAGGGGATACGATCCTCGCAAGGTTTGCCGAGGCGGGCGCGCGCGTGGTCTCGATCACCGCCAAGGACAAGCTGCGGCGGCAGCTGGGCAAGGGGCTCGACCTCTCGGGCGGGAGCGTCAGCTTCTCCTCCGAGTGTGCGAGCCGCTGCACGCTCGCCGAGAACGGCGTAGAGGACGCGCTCGAGCTCGCCGGCATGCCGCAGCCGGAGATGTACTCGATGGAGCTCTCGCTGTTCGTGCTGGAGGCGGGCATCCGGCTCCTCGAACGCGAGCGGCCGGACCTCATGTACCTCTCGCTCACCGACTGGGTGCAGCACAAGTACGCGCCGCGGGAGCCCGAGGCGATGCGCTTCTACGCCGCCCTCGACCACGCCTTCGGACGGCTCGAGGCGCTCGGCGCGGCGGTGGCGCTCACGGCCGACCACGGCATGAACGACAAGTCCGACGCCGCGGGCAGGCCGAACGTCATCTGGCTGCAGGACCTGCTGGATGCGGAGCTGGGCAAGGGCGACGTGCGCGTCATCTGCCCGATCACCGACGCCTTCGTGGCGCACCACGGGGCCCTGGGCGGCTTCGTGCGCGTCTGGTGCACCGGGAAGTCGAAGCCGCGCGACGTGATCGCCGCGCTGCAGGGGCTGGAGGGGATCGAGCAGGTGCTCGACAAGGCGACCGCCTGCCGCGTCCACGAGCTGCCGGCGGACCGCGAGGGCGACGTGGTGGTGATCTCGCGCGCGGAAGTCTGCGTGGGCGGGTCCGAGTCCGCGCACGACCTGAGCGGGCTGGCGGGGCACCGGCTGCGCACCCACGGCGGCGTGTCGGAGGCAAGAGTCCCCTTCATCCTCAGCGAGCCGCTCAACGACGCCTACCGGCTGATCGCCGCGACCGAGGCGCTGAAGAGCTACCGCGTGTTCGACTACGCGCTCAACGGCACCGCGTGAACGTGCGCCGGCTGCATCCTCTGTTCGCCGCCGAGGCGGATCTCGACCTTCGCGCGGCGGTCGATCGCACGACGCTGGACGCGATCCGCGCCGCGATGGATGCGCACGCGGTGCTCGTGTTCCACGACCAGCAGCTCACCGACGCCGAGCAGCTCGCCTTTGCGCGCCGCTTCGACGGCGAGCTGCACGCCAAGACCGGCGCCTCGGTGCTCGGCAGGAGCCGCTTTGGCGACGAGGCGCTCACCGACATCTCCAACGTCGACGAGACGGGCGCGCTCGTGAAGGCGGACGACCGGCGCCGGGCCTATGCGCTCGGCAACCGGCTCTGGCACACCGACGCCTCGTTCCAGGACCCGCCGGGCCGCTACTCGATGCTGCTCGCCCGCGTCGTGCCGCCGGTCGCCGCCGACACCGAGTTCGCCGACATGCGCGCCGCCTACGACGCGCTGGACGAGGAGATGCAGGCGCGGATCGCGAAACTTCGCGCGCATCACTCGATCACGCACTCCCGCCGGACGCTCGGCTTCGAGTTCTCGCGCGAGGAGGAGGAGAAGCTCAAAGGAGCGGTGCACCCGCTGGTGCGCGTCAATCCCCGCACCGGCAGGAAGTCGCTCTACCTCGCCTCGCACGCCTCGCGCATCGAGGGCTGGCCGGTGCCGGAGGGCCGGCTGCTGCTCGCCGAGCTCACCGAGCACGCGACGCAGCCGCGGTTCGTCTACCGCCACGCCTGGCGCGTGGGCGACCTCGTGATCTGGGACAACCTCGCCACCATGCACCGCGGGCGGCCGTTCGACGACACGAGATACCGGCGCGAGCTGCGGCGGGTGACGACGCTCGATCTCTAGCCCGTTGGCGAGCGCCTGGCGGAGAATCCGCCTGGGCTGAACCCCGATTTTCCCCTTGCGCCACTTGAGACCGAGCTCGGCATGCTCAAGCGAGCCACGGTCAACTCGATACATCACCAGTCCGTGAAGGCGCTCGGCCGCGCCCTCACGGTTGAAGCCGTATCGCCCGCGGACGGTGTCATCGAGGCGGTCCGCTGGGGCGGGTCGAGCCACGCAGTGGGATTGCAGTGGCATCCAGAATTTCATGAGTCCGGAGAATCGGGGTTGCAGTGGCGTGGCGTAAAATAGTTTGATCTACGATTGGCCGGTCGCGTTCGCCCGGATTGCGTGGTCCAAGATCCGCCACGGTGATCGTTGGAGAATCGAAATCCGAACGACTCGTCACCAGGAGCACATATGGCAACCAAAAGGCGCGGTAATCCTTATGGTACGGCGGCAAAGAGGGCTCGGATCGAGGCGCGGCGAGCGACCGCCGAAATTGCTGCTAGCGCAGAGGCGCGCCAGGCGCTGGCACGTGCCCGGGCGGCCGTTACCGCTCTGGGCAAGGCGGCAGCCGCCGCCGGCGAGCTGGCGCGTGCGGCGTGGCGCACGGGCAGCAGCCACACGCGAGCGCTTGCGGCTTCACGCGAGGTGCGCGCGCTCCAGACAAGCGTGCGCCGCGCCGCGCAAACGGCGACCACCGCGACCCGCGCCGCGACTGTCGCCGCAAGGAAGCGCAGCAAGGCGGCCTGGAAAATCGCTGTGGCACGTGGAAGAACGGCAATGTCGAACGCCCGCAAACGGGTCAACCGCCGCTGAAGTCCTCGTTCGGACGTTAGAAGTTCGACTGATCCTCGCTGAGAAGGAGTCACTATGGCTGTGAACTGGTTCGCCTCGTTCAAAGACGTTCCCTGGTCAAAAGTGATAGGCATGGCCCCGACGATCGTCGAGAACGGCAAGAAGCTGTGGGACAAGGTCTCCAACAGGACGGGGAGCGACGGCTCGGGTGAAACGACGCAAAGCGCGGCGCAGCTGCCGGTTCCCGCGGCAATTGCCGCGTTCGAACTCCGCCTCGAGGCGCTCGAAAAGAAGTCGGCGCAGCTGCGCGAGGAAGCGGTGGCCTCGTTCGACGTCGTCAGATCGATCACGGATCAGCATTCCCAGGTCGTCCAGGCGGTCGACGTGCTGCTCGTGCGCACGCGGGTTCTGGTCTGGATCAGCATTCTTCTGGGGGTCGCCTGCGTCGCGCTGTTTGTTCTCGTGCTGAGCCGGTAGATGCGCCGACGCGAGTGACGCGTGGCTGCGGCGGCTGGTCGTCGCCACGATCGCGCTGCTTATCTACCAGGCATTCCCATGCGCTTGACTCCCTGGCGAGCAACTTCCAGATTTTGGCCGCGAACGGAATGGTCCGCCGCTACGGCACAAATCCGTCACAACGACGGAAGTGATGAAGCAGCGGACCTAGCAGTAAGTAGCTGAATACTGGCGGAGAGAGAGGGATTCGAACCCCCGGTACCCGATGGGTACAACAGATTTCGAGTCTGCCGCAATCGACCACTCTGCCATCTCTCCGCGGCGGGCGAATCTTATCAGGCCAGCCCTCTAGATCCTCGCGTTGGCCGCCGCCGAGCGGCTCCACAGGGCGTGGCGCCAACGCCAGCCGATGGCCAGCGTCAGGGCGAGCCCCAGGCCGGCGTACAACGTGGCCGTCGCGGCATAGCCGAGGTGGGCGATGATCGGCCCGGCCGCAAGCAGCCCCAGCGGCAGCCCCCACACCGCGAGGATGCGCATGCCCATGACGCGGCCGCGCATCTCCTCGGCGCTCCCGCGCAGCATCACCGCGGCGAGCGGCGTCAGGCTGTAGCTCTGCATGAAGCCGGCGACGAAGAGGAACGCGAGCCCGGCGGCCATGGTCGTCGTCTGGCCGAAAATCAGGATCGTGACGAACCACGCCGCGCTCCCCGCCAGCATGGCGCGCGCGGCCCTGAGCGGCAGGCGGTTCGCGCCCACGAGGAGCGACCCCGCGAGCGCTCCCGTGGCGAACATCGCCGCGAGCCAGCCGAGGCCCGCCTGGTCTATGCGGTACACCTCCTTCGCGACGTAGGGGAGCAGCCCGAGAAAGAAGGGAAACGCGAGCAGGTTGACGAGGAAGGCGATGCTGAGCGCGCCGAGCAGCTCGTCCTTGCGCCACACGTAGCCGAACGCCTGCCTGAGATCGGCGAGCGGGTGCGCCTCGGCAGCGCGGCGCGGCGAGCGCGCGACGCCGAGCGAAAGGAGGAACGCGCCTACGTATATCGCGCTGACGATCACATAGGCCGGACCCATGCCGACGAGCGCCACGCCACCGGTGCCGGCGAGCGCGCCCGCGATACGCGCGGTGTCGGAGGTGGTCCGCGAGATGCCGAGCGCGCCGAGCAGCGTCTCCGGCCGCATGGTCTGCGCGACGAGCGCGTGGCGCATCACCAGGTCGGAGGGCCGCATGAGGCCCGCGATCGCCGAGATCGCGAACACGTGCCAGGGCGCGAGCCGCTCGGCGAGGGTCAGCGCCGCGAGGAGCGCCGCGAGGAGCGCGTACGCGCCGCGCGTGACGCAGAGCAGCGTGCGGTGGCCGATGCGGTCCCCCGCCACGCCGAAGAACGGCGAGAACAGTGAGCCCAGCCACGCCAGCGCCCCGAACGCCACCAGCGCCTGCACCGAGCCGGTGGCGGTGAGCACGTACCAGCCGAGGATCAGCACCTCCATCTCGAAGGCCCACGAGGTGGCGAGGTCGGCCGGCCACTGGAAGCGGAAGCTGCGCGCACCGAACGGGGCGAGCGCCGTGGCGCGGGTCAGGCGGGTGCGATCCTCTCCGCGCCGCCCATGTAGGAGCGCAGCGCCGCCGGCACCACGACCGACCCGTCGGCCTCCTGGAAGTTCTCCATGATCGCGATGAGGGTCCTCCCCACCGCGAGCCCGGAGCCGTTGAGGGTGTGCACGGGCTCGGTCCTGCCCTTCTCGTTCCTGAAGCGCGCGCGCATGCGCCGCGCCTGGAAGGCCTCGAAGTTGGAGCAGGACGAGATCTCGCGATAGCCGTTCTGCCCGGGGAGCCACACCTCGATGTCGTAGGTCTTGGCCGAGGCGAAGCCCGTGTCGCCGGTGCACAGCGTCACCACCCGGTAGGGCAGCTCGAGCTTCTTCAGGATGCTTTCTGCGTGCGCGGTGAGCTCCTCGTGCGCCGCGTAGGATCTCGCCGGGTGCACGATCTGCACCAGCTCCACCTTGTCGAACTGGTGGTTGCGGATCATGCCGCGCGTGTCCTTGCCCGCGGCGCCCGCCTCCGACCTGAAGCAGGGCGAGTGGCAGACGTACTTCAGCGGCAGCGATTCGAGCGGCAGGATCCCGTCGCGCACGAAATTGGTCACCGGGTACTCGGCCGTCGGGATGAGGTAGAGGTCGCGCTCCTCCACCTTGAAGAGGTCGCCCTTGAACTTGGCGAGGCTCGAGACGCCGTCGGCGCAGGCGCCGCTCACCAGGTAGGGCACGTAGACCTCGGTGTAGCCGTGCTCGCTCGTGTGCACATCGAGCATGAGCTGGGCGAGCGCGCGATGCAGCCGCGCGAGCGCCCCGCGCATCAGCGCGAAGCGCGAGCCCGCGAGCTTGGCCGCGGTCTCGAAGTCGAGCATGCCGAGGCCCGCGCCGACATCGACATGATCCTTCGCCGCGAAGTCGAACCTGCGCGGCTCGCCCCAGCGGCGCTGCTCGCGGTTCTCCTCCGGGCTCGTCCCCACGGGAACGCTCTCGTGCGGCAGGTTGGGGATGAGGCCCACGAACTCGTGCAGCCGCGCCTGCAGCGTGTCGTTCTGCACCTCGATCTGCCTGAGCTTCTCCCCGATCTCGGCAACCTGGGGCATGAGCGCGGCGGCGGCGGCCTCGTCCCTGCGCGCCTTCGCCTGGCCGATCTGCCTCGAGAGCGCGTTGCGCCGCGCCTGCAGCTGCTCGGTGGTGGTCTGCACGTCCTTGCGCTGCCGCTCGAGCTTCTCGAACTCCGCGACGTCGAGCCGGTAGCCGCGCGTGGCGAGCCGCGCGCCGACTTCCTCGAGCGAGGTCCTCAGCAGGTGGAGGTCGATCATTTGCCCTTCTTCTTTTCGGCGTCGCGGCGCCTGAGCTCGGCGAGCTTCTCCCGGATGCGCCCTTCCAGCCCGCGCTCCGTGGGCCGGTACCACTCTACCGCCGGCATCCCCTCGGGAAAGTAACTCTCGCCCGCGGCGTAGGCGCCCTCCTCGTCGTGCGCGTAGCGGTAGCCCGCGCCGTAGCCGAGCTCCTGCATGAGCCGCGTGGGCGCGTTGCGGATGTGCAGCGGCACGGCCCGAGTGCCGTCCTGTTGCACGAAGGCGCGCGCCGCATTGTACGCGGTGTAGATCGCGTTCGACTTGGCGCAGCAGGCGAGGTACACGACGGCCTCGGCGAGCGCGAGCTCGCCCTCGGGCGAGCCCAGGCGCTCGTAGGTCTCGGCGGCATCCAGCGCAAGGCGCAGCGCGCGCGGATCGGCGAGCCCCACGTCCTCGACCGCCATGCGCACGATGCGCCGCGCGAGATACAGGGGGTCCGCCCCGCCATCGAGCATGCGCACGAGCCAGTAGAGCGAGGCGTCGGGGTCCGAGCCGCGCACCGACTTGTGCAGCGCCGAGATCTGGTCGTAGAACTGCTCGCCGCCCTTGTCGAAGCGCCGGAGGTTCCTGGCGAGCGTCTGCTCCACGAAATCACCGGTGATCGCGCCCTCCGGCTTCGCATCGAGCAGGATCTCGATCGCGTTGAGCAGCCGCCGCGCGTCGCCGTCCGCGAAGCCGACCAGCCGCTCGCGCGCCTGCGCGTCGAGCTTCGCCCCCGAGCGCTCGACGAGCGCGCCGAGGTCCTCCGCCGAGAGCGGCTCGAGCACGTAGACCGAGGCGCGCGAGAGCAGCGCCGAGTTGACCTCGAACGAGGGGTTCTCCGTGGTCGCGCCCACGAAGGTGAACAGCCCCTGCTCGACGTGCGGCAGGAAGGCGTCCTGCTGCGCCTTGTTGAAGCGGTGCACCTCGTCGACGAACACGATGGTCGGCTTCCCCGATCGGGCAAGCTCGGCCTGCGCCGCCGCGATCGCCTCGCGGATCTCCTTCACGCCCGAGAGCACCGCCGAGAGCTGGATGAATTGCGCGTCGAACGCCTGCGCCATGAGCCGCGCGAGCGTGGTCTTGCCCGAGCCGGGCGGCCCCCACAGGATCATCGAGTGCGGCCGGCCGGACTCGAACGCAAGGCGCAGCGCCTTGCCCGGCCCGAGCAGGTGGCGCTGCCCGAGCACCTCGTCGAGCGTCCTCGGCCTCAGCCGGTCGGCGAGGGGCGCCGCCGGCCGCGGGGCGCCGAAGAGGTCACTCCCGCCCAAGGACATCGACCCCCTTCGGCGGGGTGAAGCGGAACAGGTCCGGGTGCAGCTGCGGGTTGCGCACCACGTCGGAAAAGCGCAGCAGCGTGGTCTGGCCGAAGTGGTCGACGAGCTCCATCGCCTCCACGCCCGTGGTGCCGAGCCCGAGGCGGATGCGCTCGAAGCCGGCTTCGCGCTCGCGCGGCCTGGCCTCGAGCCAGGCCAGCCCGTCCCGGCTGCCCGCGGCCGAGAGCTCGAAGGCGCGCTCGATGTCGGAAGAGCCGGCGAGCAGTGCCGCGGGCGTGGAGCCGAGCGCCTTCGCCATGCGCCGCACGGTGACCTGCTTCAGGTCCAGGTCGTGGATCCAGACGCGCTCGCCGTCGCCCACGATGAGCTGCGGGTAGGGATCGGCGTAGCGCCAGCGGAAGCGCCCGGGGCGCAGGAACGAGAAGCTTCCCTTCGATTCCTGCACCAGCTTCTTCTCGCGGTCGTAGACCCTCTGCTCGAACTTCGCCGAGGCGGCCTGCGTCGTGCGCAGGTAGGCCTGGAAGCGCTCCAGGCTGTCGGCGGCGGCCGAAGCCGAGAACCCGAGCGCGGCTGCGAGGGCGAGGCGCCGCACCGGCTACTCCGCCCTGGCCGGGGCGAGCACCTCGCGGTTGCCGTTGGACTGCATCGGCGACACCAGGCCCGCGCGCTCCATGTCCTCGATCAGGCGCGCGGCGCGGTTGTAGCCGATCCTGAGGTGCCGCTGCACGAGCGAGATGCTGGGCCTTCGCGTGCGCACCACGATTTCCACCGCCTGGTCGTAGAGGGGATCCTTCTCGCCGGAGAGCTCGCCGCCGTCCGCGGCGTCCTCCATCGGCGCGGGCTCGAGCACCTCCTCGACGTAGTCGGGCGCGGCGAGGCCCTTGAGGTGCTCGACCACCTTGTGCACTTCGTGGTCGGCGACGAAGGCGCCGTGGATGCGCTGCGGCAGCCCGGTGCCGGGCGGCAGGAACAGCATGTCGCCCGCACCGAGCAGCGCGTCCGCCCCCGACTGGTCGAGGATGGTGCGCGAGTCGACGCGCGAGGCGACCTGGAAGGCGATGCGCGCCGGGATGTTGGCCTTGATCAGGCCGGTGATCACGTCCACCGAGGGGCGCTGCGTGGCGAGCACCAGGTGGATGCCCGCGGCGCGCGCCTTCTGCGCCAGGCGCGCGATCAGCTCCTCGACCTTGCGGCCCGAGGACATCATCAGGTCGGCGAGCTCGTCGATCACCACCACGATCGCGGGCAGTCGCGTCGACGGCTCCTCCTCCGGTCCCTTGAGCGAGTGGCCATGCTTCTCGGCTTCCGCGACCTTGTGGTTGTAGCCGGAAAGATTGCGGCAACCGTGCCAGCTCATGATCCGGTAGCGCCGCTCCATCTCGGCCACGCACCAGCTGAGCGCGTTCGCCGCCTGCTTCATGTCGGTGACCACCGGCGCGAGCAGGTGCGGGATGTCCTGGTAGGCCGAGAGCTCGAGCATCTTCGGATCCACCAGGATCAGGCGCACGTGGCGCGGCTCGGACTTGTAGAGCAGCGACAGGATCATGGCGTTGATCGCGACCGACTTGCCCGAGCCGGTGGTGCCCGCGACCAGCAGGTGCGGCATCCTCGCGAGGTCGGCCACCACGGGATTTCCCGCGATGTCCTTGCCGAGCGCGAGGGCGAGCGGCGCATGCGCCGCCGCGTAGGTCTCCGAGCCGAGGATCTCCGCCAGGCGCACCGTCTGGCGGTGCGGGTTCGGGATCTCCAGCCCCATGCAGGATTTCCCCGGGATCGTCTCGACCACGCGGATCGCCGCGACCGACAGGGCGCGCGCGAGGTCCTTCACCAGGTTCACGATCTGGCTGCCCTTGACCCCGACCGAGGGCTCGATCTCGTAGCGGGTGATCACCGGGCCGGGATACGCCGCGAGCACCTTCACCGCGACGCCGAAGTCCGAGAGCTTCTTCTCGATCAGGCGCGAGGTGAACTCCAGCGTCTCCTGCCCCACGCCGGCCTTGGCCTCGTGCGCGGCCTCGTCGAGCAGCTTGAGCGGCGGCAGCGGCGTGTCGGGCAGCTCCTCGAACAGCTTGGCCTGCTTCTCGCGCTGCACGCGCTCGGACTTGCGGATCTCGGGCGGCGGGGGCGCGATGACCAGCGGCTCGGCCCGCTCCTCGCGCTTGCGCTCCGCCTGCAGCACGACGTCGCGCTCCTCGCGCGCCTGCTCGCCGATCCTGCGGTCGCGGCGCCGCGCCCAGAGGGCCTGCGCCACCGCCAGCGTCGACTCGAGCGCGAGGCCCGTCAGCTCGGCGATGCGCAGCCAGGACACGCCGCTGAACAGGCTCCAGCCGGCCGCCGCGGCCGCGAGCGCGAGCAGGGTCGCCCCGGTGTCGCCCATGACGCCCGCGCCGGCGTCGGCGGCGAGCCTGCCGACGATCCCCCCGGCCCGCTGCGGCAGCCCCTCGCCGTAGCCCTGCAGGCGCAGCGCCTCGAGCGCGCTGCTGGCAAGGAGCAGGATCAGGAAACCCGCAAGCGAGAACACGAGCGGACGCCGGTCGGCGCCGCCGACGTCCTCGAGGCGGCGATAGCCCCGCGCGATCGCCACCGCGCACAGCGCCACCCACCAGTACGCGGACCAGCCGAAGAGCGCGAGCAGCAGGTCCGAGAGCCACGCGCCGAACCGCCCGCCCGAGTTCTGCACCAGGGGCCCGGTCATCGAGCGCGACCAGCCCGGGTCGCCGGCGTGGTGCGTCAGCAGGATCAGCAGCAGGTAGAGCGCGAGCGCCGCGAGCAGCAGCCAGCGCGCCTCGCGCAGCCGCGCCGCGAGCTTCGCGGGGAGCGCCGGCGGGGTCTTCGGTGCTGCGGGCATCGCCGCCGGCGCTCGGCCTCCGGGGCGCTACTCGGGCAGGACGATGGTGTCGCGCAGCAGGATGGTCGAGCCGCGCACCTCGATGTAGCCGCCCATCTGCAGGTCCTTCATGACGCGGCTCACCATCTCGCGCGAGGCCCCGATCATCTTGGCGATGTCCTGCTTGGGCAGGCGCTTGGTGACCATCTTCTGGCCGTTGACCTCCTCGGACATGTCGAGCAGCAGCCGCGCCACCCGCCCGTAGACGTCCAGCAGCGCGAGGCTGCCGATCTTGCGGTCGGCCTCGCGCAGGCGGTGCACCAGGCCCCGCATCACGGCCATCGCCATCTCGAAGTTCTCGGCCAGGCTGCGCTTGAAGTCGCGCTTGGCGAGCGCGAGCAGCTCGCAGGGCTCGATCGTCACCACGCTCGCCGAGCGCGGGCTCTCGTCGATCAGCCCCATCTCGCCGAAGAATTCGCCCGGGCCGATGAGGCTCAGGATCACCTCCTTGCCCTCGGAGTCGCTCATCAACACCTTGAGCCGCCCGGAGATCACGATGTAGAGCGAGTCGATGGCATCCCCCGCAGCCATGATCACCGAGCCGCGCGGCGCGCTGCGGCGCTGGATCGCGCCGACCAGCATGCGCAGCTGCTCCTCCGGGAAGCCGGCGAACAGCGGCACCGACTTCAGCACCGTCGTCGAAACCGTGGTCGCGGTCCCCGCCATTGCGGCTATGGTAGCAGAACCCCTCCCTTATACTTCGCGCATGACAGCGCCCGAGCGTCGCGTGCGGCTCCTGATCCTCGGCGCCGGCCCCGCCGGCTACACCGCGGCGGTCTACGCCGCGCGCGCCAACCTCAAGCCGGTGCTGCTCACGGGCATCGCGCCGGGCGGCCAGCTCATGACCACCACCGACGTGGACAACTGGCCGGCGGACGCCGCCGGCGTGCAGGGGCCGGAGCTGATGGAGCGCTTCCAGAAGCACGCCGAGCGCTTCGAGACCGAGGTCGTGTTCGACCATGTGCAGCGCGCGCGCCTCGCCGAGCGCCCCTTGGTGCTCGAGGGCGACGCCGCCAGCTACGCCTGCGACGCCCTGATCATCGCCACCGGCGCCTCGGCCCGCTACCTGGGCCTGCCCTCCGAGCAGAAGTACCTGGGCAAGGGCGTCTCGGCCTGCGCCACCTGCGACGGCTTCTTCTACAAGGGCGAGGACGTGGCGGTGGTCGGCGGGGGCAACACCGCCGTCGAGGAAGCGCTCTACCTCGCCAACATCTGCCGGCGCGTCACGCTGGTGCACCGGCGAACGGGCTTCCGCGCCGAGAGAATCATGGTCGACAAGCTCATGAAGCGGGTGGGCGAAGGCAAGATCGTCCTCGAGCTCGACTCGGTGCTCGACGAGGTGCTCGGGGACGCGAGCGGCGTCACCGGCGTGCGCATCCGCCCGGTGCAGAACGGCAGCGTCAAGCAGCTCGCGGTGAAGGGCCTGTTCATCGCCATCGGCCACACGCCGAACACCCGGCTCTTCGAGGGCCAGCTCGAGATGGAGAACGGCTACATCGTGACGCGCGGCGGGCTGGGTCTGGCAAGACAGGGCGGCGCCACCGCGACCAGCGTCCCCGGCGTGTTCGCCGCCGGCGACGTGCAGGACCACGTCTACCGCCAGGCCGTCACCAGCGCGGGTACCGGCTGCATGGCGGCGCTCGACGCGGAGAAGTACCTCGATGCGCTCGGATGAATTTCGCCAGGCCGTGGCCGATGTCGAGCCGCTGAGGCGCGCGCCGCGCGTCGCGCCCGCCCCGCCCGCGGCGCCGCCGGTGCCCGAGCAGCGCCTGCGCGACGAGCGTGCCGCGCTCGCCGAGAGCCTCGCCGGCCCGGTGTCGCTCGAGGACGCGCTCGACTCGGGCGAGGAGCTTGCCTACCTGCGCGAGGGGCTCTCGCGCCAGGTGCTGCGGCGCCTGCGTCGCGGGCACTGGGTGGTGCAGGCGCAGCTCGACCTGCACGGCATGCGCCGCGAGCAGGCGGCGCTCGAGGTCGCCGCGTTCCTGCGCGGCTGCGCGGGGCGCGGGCAGCGCTGCGTGCGCATCGTGCACGGCAAGGGGCGCGGCTCGCGCAACCGCGAGCCCGTGCTGAAGGCGAAGCTCAGGCTCTGGCTGCCGCGCCGCGAGGAGGTGCTGGCGTTCTGCCAGGCGCCCGCCGCGCACGGCGGCGGCGGCGCGCTGCTGGTGCTGCTTCGGACCCGAAAAGGGGTCTGACCCCTTTCTTGCTAGACCGCGGCTTCGTTGGTCTCGCCGGTGCGGATGCGCACCACCTGCTCGACCGCGGTGACGAAGATCTTGCCGTCGCCGATCTTGCCGGTGCGCGCGGATTTCACGATCGCCTCGATCGCCGGCTCGACCTGGCCTTCGGTGACCACGACCTCGATCTTGACCTTGGGCAGGAAGTCCACCACGTACTCGGCGCCGCGGTACAGCTCGGTGTGGCCCTTCTGGCGCCCGAAGCCCTTCACCTCGGTCACCGTGAGCCCGGTCACGCCCACCTCGGAGAGCGCCTCGCGCACCTCGTCGAGCTTGAACGGCTTCACGATCGCTTCGATCTTCTTCATGGTCTCCTCCCGCGGCAGGCAATTGTACAACCTATAATCCGGCCATGGCGACGCCTGTGCCGCTGTACCGCCTCGGGCGGCTGCTTGCCTTGCTCAGGCTCAAGCGCCTCGCGCTGCGCGCCTTCGGCCGGCTGACGCGCGCCGATCCCCGCCACCGCGAGGCATGGAGCTGCGCCGGGTTCCTGCTCGCCGAGCGCGGCCGGCTCGAGGAGGCGCTCGGCGCCTTCGAGCACGCTCGGGCGCTCGAGCCCGGGGACGCGCGCGCGCACTTCAACATCGCGTTCCTGCAGCAGCGCCTGGGGCGCGATGCCGAGGCGCTCGAGGGGTTCCGGCGCTCGCTCGAGCTCGATCCGGGGCTGCAGCGCGCCGAGCGCGCGCTGGCGCACTCGCTCGAGCGTCTCGGGCGCGCCTAGCGCTTGCAGCGCGTGCGCGTCGCGGAGTCGCTCGCCGGCGTTGCGGCCGGCGAGTGGAACGCCCTCTGCGGCGGCGATCCGTTCACGCGCCACGAGTTCCTCTCGGCGCTCATCGAGACCGGCTGCGCGAGCGGGCGCACCGGCTGGCAGCCGCAGTTCCTGCTGCTCGAGCGCGGCGGGCGGCTCGCCGCGGCGATGCCGCTCTACCTCAAGTCGCACTCCTACGGCGAGTACGTGTTCGACTGGGCCTGGGCGGACGCCTACGAGCGCCACGGCCTCGCCTACTACCCGAAGCTGCTCGCCGCGGTGCCGTTCACCCCGGTGACGGGGCCGCGCCTGCTCGCTGCGCAGGACGCGGATCGCGCGGCGCTCGTCGCGGCGGCGCTGGAGCTCGCGCGCGAGGTCTCCTCGCTGCACGTGCTGTTTGCCACCGCGCAGGAGGCCGCGCTGATGCAGGCGGCGGGGATGATGCTCCGGCGCACGGTGCAGTTCCACTGGCAGAACGCGGGCTACGCCGACTTCGAGGACTTTCTTTCCCGCATGACGCGCGCGCGGCGCAAGAACATCCGCCAGGAGCGCCGTCGCGTGCGGGAAGCCGGAATCGCCTGCCGCTGGCTGCGCGGCGCCGAGATCGGGCGCCGCGACTGGGAGCGCTTCGAGCGCTGCTACCGGCGCACCTATGCGGCGCACCGCTCGCGCCCCTACCTGAGCCTGGAGTTCTTCCTGCGCCTGGGCGAGGTGCTGCCGCAGCACCTGCTGATGGTGCTCGCCGAGCGCGCCGGGCGGCCGATCGCCGCCTCGCTCTGCGTGCTCGCGGGCGAGGCGCTCTGCGGGCGCTACTGGGGCGCGCTCGAGCACGTGCCGCTGCTGCACTTCGAGTGCTGCTACTACCAGCCGATCGAGTACGCGATCGCCCACCGACTCGCGCGCTTCGAGGGCGGCGCCCAGGGCGAGCACAAGCTCTGGCGCGGGCTGATGCCGGTGCGGACGCACTCCGCGCACTGGCTCAGGCACCCCGGCTTCGCAAACGCCGTCGAGGACTACCTGCGGCGCGAGTCGGCCGGTCTCGCGCGCTACGTCGACGAGCTCGACGAGCACTCGCCGTTCAAGCCGGCGGCTCCCTATAATCCGGACTTCTCCAGGGGGACGGCATGAGACTCAAGGGCAAGGTGGCGATCGTGACGGGCGCCGGCAGCGGCTTCGGCGAGGGCATCGCGAAGCGCTTCGCCGAGGAAGGCGCGGGGGTGGCGGTCGCGGACATCAACGAGGCGGGCGGCGCGCGCGTCGCGGGCGCGATCTCGAGCGCGGGGGGCAAGGCCGTGTTCGTGCGCGCCGACGTGACGCGCGGCCAGGACTGGGCGAACCTCGTGGGCGCGACGCAAAGCGCCTTCGGGCGGCTGGACATCGTGGTCAACAACGCCGGCTGGACCCACCGCAACAAGCCCTACCTCGAAGTCACCGAGGCCGAGTTCGACAAGGTCTATGCGGTCAACGTCAAGAGCATCTACCTCTCGGCGCTGCACGCGGTGCCGGTGTTCCGCGGGCAGGGCGGCGGCGCTTTCGTCAACATCGCCTCGACCGCGGGAGTGCGGCCGCGCCCGGGACTCACCGTCTACAACAGCTCCAAGGGCGCGGTGATCCTGATGTCGCGCTCGATGGCGGGCGAGTTCGGGTCCGACCGCATCCGGGTCAACTGCGTCAATCCGGTGTTCAGCCCGGACACCGCGCTCTCGGCGGACTTCGCCGGCGGCGCCGTGACCGAGGAGGCGAAGCAGCGCTTTCTCGCCACCATCCCGATGGGGCGCTTCTCGACGCCGCTGGACGTCGCCAACGCCTGCCTCTACCTCGCCTCGGACGAGGCCGCGTTCATCAGCGGCGTGTGCATCGAGGTGGACGGCGCGAGGAGCGTCTAGTCTCAGGCTTCGAGCCGCCTGCCGCTCGCCGGGTCGAACCAGTGCACCTGCGCGGGGTCGTAGCGCAGCGGCAGCTTGCCGGTGCGCGCATCGACGGAAGCGTGCAGGCGCGCCGCGACGCGGGCGCCGTCCCCGCCAAGGTGCCCGTAGACAAGCGTGTCGGCGCCCAGGGGCTCGATGAGGTCCACCTCCACCGTCAGCATCGCCTCGGATTCGGCGCAGGGCTCGAGGTGCTCGGGGCGGATGCCCATCAGCCGGCCCTCGCGCGGGATCAGGTTCATGGGCGGGGAGCCGATGAAGCCGGCGACGAAGGTGGTGGCGGGCTTCGCATAGACCTCGAGCGGAGCCCCGATCTGCTCGGCGCGTCCCGCATTCATCACGATCATGCGCTGCGCAAGCGTCATCGCCTCGACCTGGTCGTGGGTGACGAACAGGCTCGTCGTGCCCAGGCGCCGGTGCAGCGCCTGCAACTCGCCCCGCATCTGCACGCGCAGCTTCGCGTCCAGGTTCGAGAGCGGCTCGTCGAAGAGGAAGACCTTGGGCTCGCGCACGATGGCGCGCCCCATGGCGACGCGCTGGCGCTGGCCGCCAGAGAGCGCGCGCGGCTTGCGCTCGAGGAACCTGGCGAGCTCGAGGATGCCGGCGGCTTTCTGCACCCGCGAGTCGATCTCGGCCTTGGGCAGGCCGCGGATGCGCAGCCCGTAGGCCATGTTGTCGTACACGCTCATGTGCGGGTAGAGCGCGTAGTTCTGGAACACCATCGCGATGTCGCGGTCCTTGGGCTCGAGATTGTTGACCACGCGCCCGCCGATCGCGATCTCGCCCCCGGTAATCGTCTCCAGCCCTGCGACCATGCGCAGCAGCGTCGACTTGCCGCAGCCCGAGGGGCCGAGGATGACGATGAACTCGCCGTCCTTGATCTCCATGCTGACGCCGTGGATCACCTGCAGGTCGGCGGTGTAGCTCTTCCTGACGTCCCTGAGCGATACCGAGGCCATTACTTTTCAGTCTCCACGAGGCCCTTGACGAACCACTTCTGCATCAGCAGCACCACCAGCGCCGGCGGCAGCATCGCCAGCATCGCGGTGGCCATGATCAGGTTCCACTCGTTGATGGCGTCGCTTCCCGTGATCATGCGCTTGATCCCGATCACGGTGGTGTACATGGACTCCTCGGTGGTGATGAGCAACGGCCAGAGGTACTGGTTCCAGCCGTAGATGAACTGGATGACGAAGAGCGCCGCCATCGTGGTCTTCGAGAGCGGCAGCAGCACGTCCCGGAAGAAACGCATCGGCGTGGCGCCGTCGACGCGCGCCGCCTCGGCCAGCTCGTCGGGCACGGTCATGAAGAACTGGCGGAAGAGGAAGGTGGCCGTCGCCGATGCGATCAGCGGCACCGTCAGGCCGGCGTAGCTGTTCAGCATCCCGAGGTCCGCGATGACCTTGAAAGTCGGGATGATGCGCACCTCCACCGGCAGCATGAGCGTCACGAAGATCATCCAGAAGATGAACATGCGCAGCGGGAAGCGGAAGTAGACGATGGCGAACGCCGAGAGGATGGAGATCGTGATCTTGCCGAGCGGAATGACGAGCGCCATCACCGTGCTGTTGACCAGCATGACCGAGACGGCGGCCTTCGATCCCCTGGTCGAGCCTGCGGTGAGCACCTGCGTGTAGTTCTCCACCAGCTTGTCGCCGGGCAGGAGCGGCATCGGCACCTGCATGATCGCCTCGAGCGTGTGGGTCGAGGCGACGAAGGTGACGTAGACCGGGAACGCGACCAGCAACACCCCCGCGACCAGCACCGCGTGCGAGAAGAACGTCAGCCAGGGCCGGTTCTCGACCATCAGTACTGCACCTTGCGCTCGATGAAGCGGAACTGCGCGACCGTCAACGCGATGACGATGAACATGAGGATCACCGACTGCGCCGAGGAGCCGCCGAGGTCGGCCGCCTTGACGCCGTCGTGGTAGACCTTGTAGACGAGGATCTGGGTCTCCTGGCCGGGGCCGCCCTGGGTGGTGGCGTCGATCACGCCGAAGGTGTCGAAGAAGGCGTAGACGACGTTCACCACCAGCAGGAAGAACGTCGTCGGGGAGAGCAGCGGGAAGACGACCGTCCAGAAGCGGCGCGTGGGCCCGGCGCCGTCGATCGCCGCCGCCTCGATCAGCGAGCGCGGGATCGACTGCAGCCCGGCGAGGAAGAACAGGAAGTTGTACGAGATCTGCTTCCATACCGAGGCGATGACGATCAGCAGCATGGCCTGGTCGCCGTCGAGGATCCAGTTCCAGTCCACCCCCAGGCCCCTCAGGGCATAGGTGATGATGCCGATCGAGGGCGCGAACAGGAACGCCCACAGCACCCCGGCGACGGCGGGCGCAACCGCGTAGGGCCACACCAGCAGCGTCTTGTAGGCGAGCGCGCCGCGCAGCACGCGGTCGGCCATCGCTGCGAGCAGGAGCGAGATCGCGATCCCCGAGAACGCCACCAGCACGCTGAAGATCGCGGTGACGCGGAAGGAGGCGAGGTAGTTCGCGTCCCTGAAGAGGGTGACGAAATTCTGCAGCCCGACGAACTGGGTCTTGAGGCCGAACGCGTCCTGCAGCTGGAACGAATACCAGACCGCCTGCGTCGCCGGCCAGAAGAAGAAGACGACCGTGATCGCGATCTGCGGCGCGACCAGCGCGTACGGCAGCCACGCCGAGCGGAAGACGACCCGCTTTTCCATGGCCCGGCGTGGCTGCGGCGGCTTACTTGTTCGCGGCCTCGAACTGCCTGAGGATCTCGTTGCCCCGCTTCACCGCGTCGTTGAGCGCCGTCTGGGCGTCCTTCTTGCCCTGGAACACCTGCTCCATCTCCTCCTCGATCACCGTGCGCCCCTGCACGAAGTTGCCGAAGCGCAGGCCCTTCGAGTTCGCCGTCGGCGCCTTGTTCGTGAGCTGGCGCACGGCCATGTCGCGCCCGGGGTTCTTGTCGTAGAACCCGGACTTCTTCGTCACGTCGTAGGCCGCCTGGGTGATCGGCACGTAGCCGGTCTTGATGTGCCACTCCATCTGCACTTCCGGCCGCGACAGGAAGGACATGAACTTCGCCACGCCCTTGTACTCCTCGGCCTTGCGTCCGCTCATCACCCAGAGCGACGCCCCGCCGATGATCGAGTTCTGCGGCGCGCCCTTCACGTCGTCGTGGTAGGGCAGGAAGCCGATCTCCCAATCGGTCTTGCCCAGCTTGATGACGTTGCCCAGCGCCCCGGCGCTGATCGTTGCCATCGCGCACTCGCCGGCGGCGAACCGGGAGTCCGCCTCGTTCCTGCGCCCGGTGTAGGTGAACAGGCCCTTCTTCGCCATGTCCGCGAGCATGGTGATGTGCTTGACGTGCACCGGTGAGTTGACGGTGAACACCGTGTCGAAGCCCGCCATGCCGTTCTGCTTGGTGCCGATCGGGACGTTGTGCCAGGCGCTGAAGTTCTCGATGTGCACCCAGGAAGGCCAGCCGGTGGTGTAGACGCACGCCTGGCCGGCGGCCTTGAGCTTCTCGGCGACCGCGATCAGCTCCTTCCAGGTCTTCGGCGGCGCCGGCGGCACGCCGGCCTGCTTGAACTTGTTGCGGTCGATGTAGAAGAGCGCCGTCGAGCTGTTGAAGGGCAGCGACAGCATGTTGCCCTTGGCGTCGCTGTAGTACCCGGTCACCGTGGGCAGATAGACCTTCGGGTCGAAAGGCTCCTTCGCTTCCCTCATCAGCTGGTAGACCGGCTTGATCGCGCCCTTGGCGGCCATCATGGTCGCCGTCCCCACCTCGAACACCTGCAGCATGTGCGGCGCCTGGCCGGCGCGGAACGCCGCGATGGCGGCTGTCATGGACTCGGGATAGGAGCCCTTGTAGGAGGTGACGACCTTGTAGTCCTTCTGCTCGGCGTTGAACTGGTTGGCGAGGCCATTCAGCGCCTCGCCGAGCGCCCCGCCCATCGAATGCCACCACTGGACCTCGATCTGGGCCTGGGCATGGGTGCTGAACAGCCCGGCGCCCGCCAGCGCCGCGACTAAGAGCTTGATACGCATGGTTCTCCTCCGAGTTTGGATGCCCGGTCTCGCGCCGGACGAGCGCCGAGTATAGCCAAAGCAGGTGAAGAAAATGCGACTTACTTTCCGCCCTTGCGGCCCCGTTTCGCCGGCGCCGCGGGCCGGTTGGCGAGCTCGAACGCGCGCAGCAGCGCGTTGCCGCGCTCGGCGGCCTGGTCCAGCGCCAGCTTCGGGGGCTTCTCGCCCCGCCACACCGCCTCGAGCTCCTCGTCGATGACGGCGCGGATGCGCAGGAACTCCCCCAGGCGGATGCCGCGCGACTCGCGCGTCGGGGCATGGAGCAGCAGCTGCCGGATGGGGATCTCCTGCTCGGGGTGCGCGTCGTAGAAGCCCTGCCGGCGGGTCGCCTCGTAGGCCGCGCGCGTCACCGGCACGTAGCCGGTCCTCTGGTGCCACTCGGCCTGGATCTCGGGCCGCGCGAGCCAGGCGAGGAACTTCGCCGCCGCGCGGTACTCGGCCGGCGGCCGCCCGGCGAGCACCCACAGGCCCGCGCCGCCGATGAGCGTGTGGTGCGGTGCCCCCGGGATGTCGTCGTAGAACGGCAGCTGCGCGGCGCCGAAGGCGAAGCGCGCGGCGCGCCGCAGGTCGCCCGTGCGCGAGGACGAGGAGGTGATCATGGCGCACTCGCCGCTCATGAAGCGCGCCTCGCCCTCGTCGCGCCGCCCGCTGTAGGTGAAGTAGCCCGAGCGCGCCCACGACGAGAGCATCGAGACGTGGCGCACCATGAGGTGGGTGTTGAAGACCAGCTTCGCGTCCAGGCCCGCGAGCCCGTTCTCGCGCGTGGCGAAGTCCTGCCTGTGCCAGGTGCTCATGCTCTCGAGGTGCACCCACGACTGCCACGCGGTGGTGAGCGCGCACTCGACGCCCGCCTCCTTCAGCTTCTCGATCGCGGCGGGCATCTCGTACCAGGTGCGCGGCGGCTGCTGCGGATCGAGCTGCGCCTTGCGGAACGCGTCCTGGTTGTAGAACAGCACCGGCGTAGAGACGTTGAGCGGCAGCGCCTGCAGCCGGCCGGCGCCGTCGGAGAAATAGCCCGCCACGGCCGGCAGGAACGCCGCCGCCTCGAGCCGTTCGCCGGCCTCCTGCATCACCCGCCACAGGGGCCGCACCGCGTCGCGCGCCGCGAGCATGTCGGCGGTGCCGACCTCGAACACCTGCGCGAGGTGCGGCCCGTTGCCGTCGCGCCGCGCGGCGAGCGCCGCGCGCATCGTCTCGTCGTAGGGGCCTTTGTACTGCGCGGCGACGCGCACCTGGACCTGCGACTCGTTGAAGCGGCGCACCAGCGTCTCCACCGCGTTGCCGCGCGTCCCGCTCATCGCGTGCCAGAAGCGCACCTCGGTCTGCGCGGCCGCCTCGGCGCAGGCGAGCGCGGCGAGCAGCAGGGTCGAAACGGCGGCGCTTCTCATGCGAGGCGCATTGTATGATGCAGGCGATGAGCGCGATCCACGAGCTGGACGCGGTCGAGGTTGCGGCGCAGTACGCGAGCGGCGCGCTCTCCCCGGTCGAGGCCGCGCGCGCTTCGCTCGAGCGCATCGCGGCGTGGGAGCCGAAGCTGAACGCCATCTACCGGCTCGACGCCGAGGGCGCGCTCGCCGCGGCGCGCGCCTCCGAGTCGCGCTGGCGCGCGCGCGCGCCGCTCTCGCCGCTGGACGGCGTGCCGCTCACGCTCAAGGAGAACATCCACACGCGCGGCGATCCCTCGCCGATCGGCACGCGCGCCAACGAGGACGCGCCGCCGCAGGCCGCCGACGCCCCGCCCGCGGCGCGGCTGCGCGAGGCGGGCTGCGTGATCCTCGGCAAGACCACGATGCCCGACTACGGCATGCTGTCCTCGGGCCTCTCGAGCCTGCACGGCATCACGCGCAACCCCTGGCGCCCGGACCGCAACACCTCGGGGTCGAGCTCGGGCGCGGGTGCCGCGGCGGCGGCGGGCTACGCGCCGCTGCAACTCGGCACCGACATCGGCGGCTCGGTGCGCCTGCCCGCGACGCACTGCGGCATCTTCGCGCTGAAGCCCAGCCTCGGGCGCGTGCCCATCTACCCGCCCTACCTCGGCCGCGTCGCCGGACCCATGACGCGCCGGGTGCGCGACGCCGCGCTCATGATGAACGTGCTCGCGAAGCCGGACGCGCGCGACTTCATGAGCCTGCCGCCGCGGAGCGCCGACTACACGCGCCTCGAGGGGTTCGACGCCCGCGGCCTGAAGATCGGCTTCCTGCCCGACATGAAGGTCGGCCTCGCGGTGCACCCCGAGGTGCGCGCCGCCGCGACCGGCGCCGCGCGCGCGCTCGAGTCCTCCGGCGCGCACGTCGAGGAGCTGCCCTCCTTCCTCACCGCGGCGCTGCTGGACGGCATGTGCCGCTTCTTCGAGGCGCGCTCCTACAACGACTTCGCGCAGCTCTCGCCGCAGCAGCAGGCGAAGGTGCTGCCCTTCATCGCCGAGTGGTGCAGCTGGCGGGCGAGGGACTTCAGCGGCCGCGACGTCATGGCGGCCCTGGGCGCGTACATGACGCTGCGCGAGGTGACCGCGGCCGCCTGCCAGCCGTTCGACTACGTCATCTCGCCCACCTCGCCCATCCTGCCCTACGAGGCGGAGGCCGCCGCGCCCGGGGACGACCCGCGCAACGCGCTGCCGCACATCGCCTTCACCGTGCCCTACAACATGTCGGAGCAGCCCGCGGCCTCGATCAACTGGTCGTTCGGCTCCGAGGGCCTGCCGATCGGCGTGCAGGTGATCGGGCGGCGCTTCGACGACGCCGGGGTGCTGAGGCTGTGCCGGGTGCTCGAGGAGCTCAGGCCGGCGCAGCGGGCGTGGCCGCAGCCGGGGTAGTTCTCCAGAGGGAAACTATTCTTACTGTGTCACAAGAGTTTACTTGCGCTTCGACGCCCGCAGTGCGGACACTGATCGAGACGACGAATGAGCCGAACGCTGAGTT
>Ga0137796_10000586_pt1 | contig 22267 bp, 19 predicted proteins | sample OV2TP3_FD_97704 | JGI IMG/M metagenome (GOLD analysis project Ga0137796, IMG submission 97704) | reverse complement strand
GTCGTTAATTCTTTTTCAGTGTGCTCCACGAATTCCGGATCATTGCTTCCGATCTCCAGGAATTCCTTCAAATCATTCAAATTCTTCACCCCGGCCTCCAGGGGATCCACGATCGACTTTAAAACTTTCAATTCCTTAAGCAGCTTATTGGAATGGGCGGAGTCATTCCAAAAATCCGGCTGGCTCATCTCTCGTTGGATGGACTGGATGGATTCTATCTTCCGAGGAAGGTCAAAGAAACCTCCGCAGGTTGTGGAGGGTGGATTCCAGGGTTTGAATTCGTTTCTGTACGGCCTCACTCATCAGCCTCTCCTTTGTTTTGTGGATCAAAGAATAATCACGATTGTATTGTACCCAATCCCTCTTTTTGTGTCTAACAAATCTCAGCTTTTATCCTTCTTAAGATAAGGGGCGATTTCTTTTTCGAGCCTCAATAAAAATTCCTTTCTCGCCAAACCGGTTTTGCCTTGATAACCGCCGAGCGAGCCGTCGCTTTTGATCACGCGGTGGCAGGGAACAACTGGCGCAAAGGGGTTGTTTCTTAGAGCCTGACCCACCGCCCGCGCAGCCTTGGGACGCCCGATCGCCCGGGCAATCCACTGATAAGTTCTGGTCTCCCCCGGTGGAATCTGCGCCGCGGCCCCTAAGACTTGCCATTCAAAGGACGTTAAGGTTTTCTTAGGTTTGATCATGTTTTAAGCCCGGTCATCTCCTCCGTCGGCTTCCCCCAAAAGATCCTCGGGACCTCCAAGACTGACGGGTGTAGCGGTAAGTCTGTTTAATCCTAGGGGCAAACACCTCCGGTGGGATATCCGGATGCTGCGAGATGGGCAAAGCAGCGTTGATGACTCGCTCAATCTTCGCGACGTCCTCTCTTTGCTCGGAAGTGGCAAAGGAGATCGCATGACCGGGCCAGCCGGCGCGTCCGGTACGCCCGATGCGGTGCACATAATTCTCGGCATCATCCGGCAAGTCATAATTGATCACGAGCTCGATGCCTTTGACGTCAATCCCGCGGGCCGCGATATCCGTGGCGACCAGCACGCGGTACTTTCCTCTTTTAAATCCTTCTAAAGCGGCCCGCCGCTGTACAAGCGACCTGTCCGAATGGATTTCGGCCACATTATACCCCCGCTGGAACAGCGCCGCGGTAATCCTGCGCGCCCCAATCTTGGTCCGGCAAAAGAGCAGGACCGAACCGCGGAATTGATGCAGCAGCTTATCGAGCAGGGCTTTTTTCATCTCGCTTTTGACAATAAACAATTCGTGCGTGACCTGTTCGGGCTTGGTCCCGGAGGGGGCAATCTCAACCGAAACCGGTATGCGCATATGGCGCTTAACGACGGAAATAATGGCCGGCGGCATCGTCGCCGAAAAAAGCAGGGTCTGGCGTTCGTGCGGCACGGATTTCAGGATCCATTCGATCTGCGGAGCAAACCCCATATCGAACATCCGGTCCGCTTCATCCAGAATCAAAATTCTGATTTCATGAAGATGGACTTTGTGCCGCTCCATAAGATCAATGAGGCGTCCGGGTGTGGCAATCAAAATACGCGGATGGGCCGCCAAAGCGCGCAGTTGGTTGGGCAGGGGCTCCCCCCCGATCAAAACAGCCGTTTTGATACCGAAGGGCCGGCAGATCTTGGCAAAGCTCTCTTCCACCTGAAGCGCCAGCTCGCGCGTCGGAACCATGACCAGGGCTTTATCTCGGTTCTGTGCCAGCCTTTGAACTGTGGGGATAGCGAACGCCATGGTCTTGCCGGTCCCGGTCTGGGCAACGCCCATGACATCTTTGCCTTCCAGCGCCAGCGGGATCGCCTGATGCTGGATCGGTGTGGCATGTTGAAATTTCAGCTTCTCTAAAATATCTTTGATCTTAGGCGCGATGCCCAGACCGGAAAAATTATACTTTGTCTGTTCCAAATGAAGCTCCTTTTTTGATGTGGCCGAGCCTTAATCCTTCTGTTTCATCCGGGTCGAGCGGCGTCGCGCCCGATGGATGATGTCTTTGAATGATTTGATGATTTGTGACGATGAAACGGATTTTTTATTGTATGATTTTGTCATCGTAGGGACAGAACAATGTTCTGTCCCTACACCCATTCCACCAATAATGATAATCCCATTTCCTGTTGCGCATCACTCCCCCACACCTTCGCGATCCGGGCTTTGATTTCTCCATTTTGTGGAATTCTTATTGTTTATCCTTCAATTGACAGTAGCAAGGACATACTCCATTCTGCGTTGTTTGCACCACATCTCCGCCGCTTTGCGCTTGCGGATTGTCGACGCGCATCAGGATGCGGTAATGCGTCCAGCTTAATTCGTGACGCAGTGCGTCACGTTTGGGATAGGCAAGATAAAAAGACCGAATATTGCGCAGATTCGATTCGTCAAATCCCGCCCCAAAAGAGCCGGTTGGGTTCGAGTTTGGGATGGCCGAAGGAGACGCGCTCGACGACCTGAAACGGCAGCATCACCTGCGGAAACAGCTTGCGAAAACCCTTGCGCCGGTCCCATCCAAGAGGTTCCTTTTCCACCGGCACGCTGCCGAAGCGCGTGGGAGGCTTCCAAAATTCCTCCCTGCCTACCGCCAGGCAGGCTGCTACGGCAACGCGTCCGTCCGCTCGTCAGCATCCGCCATTCCCGGCGGCGGAATGAAATCACCCTTCATTGGGCCTGTTAAAGGCTCCTCTTGATCCGCCTTGTCTTGCTTTGACATTATTCTGTTTTCCCTCTTCACTTTCTTAACTAAACGGATTCTAGGCATAACGATGCGGTCTTAATCAGATGGTCGCTCTGCTGAATTGCTGATTTTATTTTTCCACAATTGAATTATGCTACCTAAGCACCTCAAACACCGATTAAGGCTGTCTGAAACCTGAGATGCTATTTCTGGCCTCCATGGATCATGTTGTCCAGTTACAAATTCGATCAATCGGGAAGAATAGGCAGGTCCGACAATCCGCCCGCCGCCGGGGCGCGGCACCATGTCTTCGCGAATAGCTCTCAACCGGGATCTCCGGGCCAGATTAACCATAACTTCTTTTGGATTTACGACTGCCTCGGGATTGGACGGGATTCTTTGTCTGGACAATCGCAGAAATTTACTCAAATTTTCTTGATCCGCCAAAAGCCAGGATTCAATTTCTCGAACAGCTACACGAAAACAAAGAAACTGTCCTGGATTACCAAGCCATTGCTGTTTTAAAATCGGGGCACAATCCGCTTCATGGTTAAGATCTACAAGAATAACCCATGGAGAATACCTGGCAGCATTATTATAACCATTGATATTTCTTCTCAATGCCTGTTTTCCATTCTTGCCATAGACCGGCCCTAAGACAGCTCCAGAATGTTGAATCAGGCGCTGGATAACGGCCTGATCTATATCGCCTTCAACGACTGCCGATATAACGATATCATCTGCGCTCATTACAAATTATCAAAAAGTGTTAATTGTTCAGCTTTCTTCGGACGCGTATGCGGGATGACCGCATCCGGGAGGTTCACCCCACCCTCTAACAGCCTCTTAATTTCAGCAATACTGTCTGCCGATTTGATTGAAGTCCCCTCCGTTTGCGGGAGTAAAAGCAGTGTTTCATCAAGCCCGATTCCTTCGTCCCGGAGCAAGTCCACAGAGTGGGAGCTGACCAGAATTTGACGGCCAGATTTTCTCTGGATCCTGGCGAAAATCTGGGGGATAAATCGGACAACCTCCGGATGCAGAGACAACTCCGGTTCTTCAAGAAGAAGAGGCCCTGCCCCATCCATCAATGCCCACAACAGACCCATCAACCTCAGGGTTCCGTCAGAAAACTGTTCTTCCGTCTGCCACGCCCCCTGGAGACGCCAATGTTCATACTTGCCGCGTAAATGGCGCGCCCCCTTCTTGTCACGGGATAATTCGATCTCCGCAAGCTGCGGTACGGCCACTTTCAAAGCATCCGTGATTTTTCTCAACCTGGCTTTCTGTGTTGTCTCTTTTGTCTGCGCCACCTGCTCAAGAAAGTCTCCTCCAAACGGATCGTTGTTTCTGCCAACAGATCGGTCGGGTTCCCTAACAAGCTGCGGCACAATATGCAGGTACTTAATCGAAGCAAAAAAATCATTTATATTTCTGAATTTTTGATTAACGTTGACCTGCTCTAAATACGTTTGCGTTAATCTTTCTGGGTCTTTTGTATCTTCTTCATCCGGCCGGCTCAATTCCTCTACCCCGTTGATCACGACCTTTTCCTTCTTGACAACAGGCCGGCTTAAATTATCTTGGGAAAAATGCAATTCATACTCTGAATTTATTTTCCCCCCTTCATCACTAACGACCACATGTATAACAATGTCCGGAGCCTTTCTAGCTGCCAGGCAGCGCAGGCTTGAAACACCGCCTCGTTTCTTAACAGCATGTTGAAAGCCCCCTCCTACGGAAGCAATGTCGTGAAGAAAACGAAAGACATCAAGGAAGTTTGATTTTCCCGAAGCGTTCGGCCCGACAAGAAAAACCCGCTTAGTTAGTTGCGTGTCAACTTTCTGAAAATTTTTCCAATTACAAAGTTCAATTTTCTTAAATCTTCTTATTTTTTCTTCTGCTTTGTCTTTAGAGTAGTTCATTTTGTATCCTTTCGAATAAGTAGTTTATTCGAGATTTTTATCCAGAATTTCTCTTCATCGCATACTACGCGAGTTTTTCGCAGCAGACATCATATCATGATGCTCGATGCTTTCCTGCCTACCGTCAGGCAGGCCTTCCGGTCGTCCTTAAGCTTTTGAATCGCGCAGTCGTAGGGACAGAACATTGTTCTGTCCCTACTCTTTCAGCCCGTTACCGGCGCCAAGGCCGGTAATTTATTCCAGGGGACCACCTGGCCGTAAGACCGTTTCTGCTCCTGGTCGCCGCCGTATACAACATAAGAATCAGCGGACCCCATACCGGCGAGTTTCCGATAATACTGCAAATTACTAAAGAAATCTTCCGTCACGGTCTTCCCCGATTTTATTTCAACAAGCAGGGGGCCACTGGAGCGCTCAACAAGACAATCAATTTCATGCCCGTTCTTGTCTCTCCAGAAATGCAGATTCGGTTCTTCCCCTTTATTAAACCGCGCTTTCAACAGATCGGAAACGACAAAAGACTCAAACAACCCCCCCGGAGAGGATGGTGCAGAAGGTGCTGTTTATTTTCAATATCGGCCAGATACGCAGCCAGCCCCGTGTCATAAAAATACATTTTCGGCATTTTGACCAAACGCTTGTTAAAATTCTTATGATGCGGCCGCAGAAAAAAACAATATAGCTGGTTTCCAAAAGTGAAAGCCATGCCTTGGCCGTATTATGAGTGATCCCGCAGTCCGTTGCCAGCAACGATAAATTCAAGAGCTGTCCCGTCCTGTGCGCGCACAGTTTAAGAAAGGTATGAAACGCGGTCAAATCATGAATGTTTTTCAAAAGCCGGACATCTCTCTCAATATACGTCCGGACGTAGTTCGCGTACAAATCTTTAGGCAGAACATTCTTGTCGTAAATGCGCGGATAGAACCCGTGGATCAGATAATCTTCGAATATGGACATATTGTCAATATGATTTACAATATGTCCATATATAATAATTTACTGCAATTAAAAAATTTATAACTATTTCGTATAAGATTCCAAAGCGATCGCCTAAGGATCTCCCTACGACCGATCTTTTTTCCACACCGCTTTCCTGCGCAAGGTGCGGTGATAGGCCACCGCAAAGCGGTGGGCCTCGTCTCTCACTCTTTGCAACAACTGCAAGCCCAGCGAATCGCGGGTCAACCGCAACGGATTTCTTTTCGCCGGGACAAAAATCTCCTCCTCTCTTTTGGCCAGAGCGATGATCGGAATATCCACCTCCAAGGCCTTCAGTTCGGACAACGCCGCAGACAACTGGCCTTTGCCGCCGTCGATCAGGATGAGATCCGGAAAGATGGCGCGCTCCTCCTTGAGGCGCCGGTACCGCCTTTTGACCACCTCCGCGATCATTTGAAAATCATCGATCCCCTCCACCTCCCGGATGCGAAACCGGCGATAATTGTTCTTGTCGGGCTTCCCATTGAAAAAGGACACCATCGATCCCACCGCCTGCTGGCCCAGGATATTGGAGATGTCAAAGGCCTCCACGCGCTCGGGGTGCCGCGGAAGCCCCAAGGCTCGCTTGAGCTGCTCGGCTTCTTTATAATAATTGAGATCGGGACTGCCGGAGTACAGCGCGCCCATCGCCCGGATCTGGTCGCGCACCTTGGCGGCCTCTTCAAATCTTCTGTCCTTAACCAACGCCTCCATTTCGTTTCTTAAACCGCGGTACAGCTCATCCTTTTTCCCCTCCAGGATGAGGCAAACATTGCGAACGATCTTATGATACTCCTGGGCGCCGATATTCTGGATGCAGGGCGCATCGCACAATCCGATATGAAAATCCAAACAGGCCTTGTTGGGAAACGGATCGCAGGTGCGGAAATGAAAAATCTTGCGGATGATATCCAAGGCCTCGCGGATCAATTTGGGATTCACATAAGGCCCGTAATACGCAGAATCCTTTTTAAACGCCGGACGCTCGACGGATATCCGGGGGAACTCCTCGTTGGTAACCTGGATAAAAGGATAGCTTTTGTCATCGCGCAGCTCCACGTTAAATTTCGGCTGATACTGCTTGATGAGGCTGGCCTCTAAGATCAAGGCCTCGGCCTCGCTGGCTGTCGGGATATAGCCAACATCATGGATTTGAGGAACCAAAAGATCGGTTTTGGTGACAACACCCCGGGAGGGACGAAAGTACGACTCGACCCGCTTCTTTAAGCAAACCGCCTTTCCGATATACAACACCCGGCCCTGGGCGTCCTTCATGAGGTATACCCCGCTGGTCATGGGTAAAGCGTTTATTTTTTCCGGAAGATCCATGGCATCACCCCAGGTCAATTTCCCAGCCGGCTGGGATTTCTTGTGGGCGCTGATTTTCTCCTGAAGACCCATTGCATAACCCCCGTGACTCCGTCCAGCTTCAACATCCAGGCGAGAAAAACGAAGCTCACACACCCCAAAAGACCAATCCCCAAAAGCCTTAAGGGTTCGCTTAAGACTAAACCGGATCTTAACCCCGCGATCACAACGGCCGCCATCCCTAAGCTCGCCAGCGTCAATCGCGCCATAAAGCCGCGCATCTCCTCTTTTAATCCCGTCAGTCTTTGATCCATCAGAAAAAATAATATCAAAAAATTGAGGGAAACGGCAATCGAGCTCGCCAAGGCAATCCCGCCGACCTGTAAGGGCCCTATAAGCAAAAAATCCAAAACCGCGTTCACCAGAAAAGACAAGGCCCCCACTTTCACCGGCGTTCTGGTATCCTGCAAGGCAAAAAAGCCACTCGTTATGATCTTTTGTCCCCCGTAGGCCCACAACCCCAGGCTATAAAATAAAAGGGCGTTGGCGGTGATCTGCGTGGAGTAGGAGGTAAATTCCCCTCTTTCAAAAAGAACTCGGATCATGGGAACAGCCAGAAGAAAACACATCAAGCTGACAGGGAGCATGATCAAAAAAATATTTTTTAAGGAAAAAACCAAAGTGGTCTTTAAATTTTTCCAGTCCTCCTTAACCGCAAAGCTCGAGAGACTCGGCAAAACAGCCGAAGCGAGCGCGACCCCGAAAATCCCCTGAGGAAACTGGACAATGCGGTTGGCGTAATAAATCGCAGAAACCCCACCCGGCCCAACGATCGTAGCCAACGACGCACACAACGTGTCCACAAAGACATTCAACTGGTAAATCCCGGAGCCAACCAGCCGCGGCAGAAGCAGCTTCCCGATTTTCCGGGCCCCGGGATGAATCAGCGTCTTCGGCCACACCCAGCGCATCCCCAATTTCTTCAAGGCCCTCATTTGAAACCAAAGCTGCGCCACCCCTCCGGCCAAGACACCGGCCGCCAAACCGACAATCGGCTCCTCCATGGTTTGGGAGGCCCAAAAAGCGGCTATGATCATGGCGACGTTCAAAAGGCAGGGGCTGAAGGCCGGCCAGAAAAAAGAACGCAGCGTCAGCAAAATCCCCATGCTGTAGGCGGTCAGACCAATCAAAATCAAATAAGGAAAAAGCAGCCTCGTCAATCGAATCGTCAGGTTCAATTTCTCCGGTTCCATGATAAAACCCGGGGCCATCAGACGAACAATCCCTGGTGCCAGAAGAATTCCCAAAAGACAGATGACACTCAAGACGATCGTGCATAAAACAAAAATCACACCCGCCAGATGTCCCAGCGCGGTTTTGTCTTTTTGATTGGGATCCGCGTATTCGGCCAAGACCGGCACAACCGCGGAGTTGACGGCCCCCTCTCCCATCAGATCCCGCCACAGGTTGGGAAGCCGGAAGGCAACGAAAAAACTGTCCGCCGAGGAGGTGGTCCCGAACACGCGGGCCAGAATCACGTCCCTTACAAAGCCTAAGATTCTGGAGGCCAACGTCCCCAAGGAAAAAATAGAGGTGGATTTGAGGATCGAAGGGTTGGAATCCCTGTCCGATTTATCCATTGACATCTTTGTGGGTCTCTGCTATAAAATGGGCCTTATAAAAGAAAGGGGATGAGACCTTGCCACAGCGAAGAAATGCCATCAAGGCCTTGCGCATCAATCAAAGAAGACGGCTCCACAAGATCCATATCAAGACGGACCTTAAGAAAACCATCAAGAGATTCAAATCCCTTGCGGCCGCCCAGAATGCGAAAGAAGCCCAAACGCTCCTGCCTCTTCTCTATAAGAAACTTGACAAAGCCGCCAAGCGAAACATCCTCAGCAAAAATACGGCTGCCCGCCGAAAATCCCTCCTGACGCGGCTTCTGGCCGGCACCCCGGCAGCCCCCTCATCGTGAGAGCATAAGCTTAACAACCAAAATCTCCAAGGCATGCTCCGGCTTGAGGCGGCTGCGCTTGATATGAAGGTCTGTTTCTTGAAGCGCCGTCAGCCCCTTCTCAAAACGCCCCAGGGCCATCCCCGGCCGGGATTGGGCCCACCACCACACCAACCCTCCCATAATCTGCAGAGGATGAATCCCTAAATCGAAAAGCTGATCCATGATCTTTAAGGCCTCGATTTCGTTTTTGGCCTCCATGGCCTTCGTCATATCAAAGACGTTGAATTTCCGTGCGGCCCGAGTGCTGAGGACTTTTGTGTTTTTCAGTTTTCTAATAAAAGCATCGCGGGGTTGCCACTGTGAAGAATCGAGAACCAAAACGGTTGTGGAGAGGAATTTCTCCATCAAGTCGACGATCAGATCTTGATGAAGGGGTTTGAGCTGATGAGCGCTGCGGATAACGATCAGCCGCTTGGGGGCGAGGGCCGGCAACATCAGCAGGGCTTTCTTTAAAGTCCCCGGATCCAATTTGTGGGGATCCAAAGATTCATAGTCGAAGGAGAGCGCCCCGGACTGAGGGAAAAGGCTCTTTTTTAATTCGGCGATTTGGGCGTCTTTGACGAGGGTATCTTCGCCTAAGAGAAGATAAATCACGGACAATCACCAATTTTCGATGGTTCGTTCGACAATCCGGCGGGCTAGATCCTTGAGGGCCTCCTCCAACGCGACCGTCTCTGATTTGGCCGAAGGCCCACTCACAAAGTAGGTTGTGTCTCCGGTAAAACTGGGTTCTTCCCAGAACGGCTCATTCCTTTTTTGATCCCACATCTTCAAAGACACATCAATTGCGATCCGGTATTCCTGAACGTCTCTGTCCTCGGTATAGCGCAGGCCTTCCCGCCGGTAGCTTAAGAGCTCGCCTTTCAAAATCAAATCGGCCTTGTCGCTGTCGGCCACCCGGAGATTCCCGTCAAAGAGGAATCGATCGACGACGGCGTTTCGAATCTTGACCTCTAAAAGGGGGATATAGGTCCCGGGAGTGCTTTCGTCGGCTGAGATGATCTTATTTTTGAAAGGGGCGACGTGAACGGTCTTGATTCGGCTCGGCAAAAGCGACCGTGTGGTGTAGCCGCAGCTGGCCGTCCATCCCAACAAGCCCAGCAGAAGAATCCACAGAAGAGATTTTTTCATTGAGTTTTGCGCTCCAATTCCCGGATCTTCTCTAAGGACTTGGCAGCCCAGACGGTATTCTGATAATCGTCGATGATGGCGGCATAATAGATCTTGGCGGCCTTATAATTTTTCTGCTTTTCATAAAAATGAGCGATTAAAAAGGCGTTGTGCGCTTCTTTGGTGCGCAAGTTTTGGATATGGTCTTGCGCCTCTTTCGACAGCTGGGCGTTGGGATAGGTTTTCACAAAGTCTTTAAATCCGTCCACAGCCGCCTGGGTCGTTTTCTGGTCATACTGGGCGCTGGAGGAGCGCTCGGCGTCCACTAGCGCCAATTGATACTGCGCGGCCTTGGCCCATTCGCTTTCGGGATAATCATTGACGACTTTTTCAAATTCATCCCGGGCCTCCTGGTAAAGCTCCTTCGCTTTAAGATACAATCCGATTTTATACTGGGCCGAGGCCGCGTAAGGGCCGTAGGGCGCGTTTTTGATCACCGCCCGGAAGACCTCCACCAGGCTGTAATCTCCGCCGGTAACGGCCTCCACAAACTTACTTTTCTTTTGATCCCCTTTCAGGAGCCGTTCGCCGATCCTAAACTGCTTTTCGATCACCTGCGGGGAGCGCTCACTGAAAGGATATTTCTCAATCACCTGCTGATAGGCCTTGAAGGCCTCGTAGGGCTTTTCTTCTTTCTCTAAAGAAAGGCCGATATAGTACTGGGCCTCGGCGGCTTCCCGGGCGCGGGGGTAATGCTGAATCAGCTTCTTAAACTCGGCGATCGCCTTGGGGTATTCTTTAGTTCGATAGAATTCGCGGGCGTATTCGAATTGGGCCTTGGGGGTCTCTTTGACCACGTATTTGGGATTGACCCACCGATTGGTCTCGGGGGTCCACATCCAGAAGGCAAGGCTCGGCGGGCACATCCAGGTCCATATCAAAATTCCCCAAAACCCCGTCATCAAAATCCTTGTTTTCATAACGTTCACTCTATCATAGGAGATTTTCCGTGTCAACCCTTCGACTCGCTTCGTCCTTCGACAGGCTCAGGACTTGGAAGCCGTTTTATAACTTCGGCGGCGTGCGCTTAAAGGAACAGTAAAGAAATTCTTGCTTTGTATTCCAAGGGGTTAAATGGGTTTCCGTAACATTCCCGATGCATTCAAAATCCTCTCCCAATTCTTTTTCCATCTTTTCAGCATTGTATCGCTTGACAGGGAGTCCGCTGCATTTTGGGGGGCCTTCCAAAGCAAAGGCCGAAATGATCGCACGCCCGCTCGGTTGAACAGCCTTCTTGAGGACTCCCGCGTACTTTCGCCGGTCTTGAGGGTCCGTGAGAAAGTGAAATACCGCCCGGTCATGCCACAAATCGTAAACGCAGGCAGGCTCGAACTCAGTAATATCAGAGATGATCCAAGTGACCTTTTCTGCCCGTGTTTTTAATCTCTCCTTGGCATAATGAAGGGCATGGACGGAAATATCCAAAACGGTCACATCCGTATATCCATCTTCGAGAAGTTTATCCACTAAGACAGAAGCCCCGCCACCCACATCAATAATTTTGCTGGAATGATTTATCCCCGCTGAGGCAATCAGTTGAAGAGAGAGGGCCGGCGTTGTTTGATACCAGCTCACCTCAGTCGGTGCTTTTTGAGTATACACACCCTCCCAATGATTTTTACGATTAAAGCTCATCTGTCTCCCTCTTGAATAAGTTAGGATTCTTAGTTTACCAAAATAACTGAGCCCTCGGGGAGTTTTTTATGTCTGGGCTCATCCTATGGATGCCTCAAATAAACCAAATCTTCTGTATGAAATAAGGAGAGGAATAACAAGAGGTAATCCCGCAGATGGCGGGTCAGAAGGAAATTATTCTGGATGTGCTCCCGGCCGTTTTCCCCCAATTGTCGGGCATAACGGGGGCTGTTCAAAAGCTGTTTGATGCCGAAGGCAGCGCCTTCCAAGGTATGGCACAAAAGTCCGGAATACCGATGCTTGATCTGTAAAGGGATTCCGCCGACATGAGAGGCCACAACCGGTTTGCTTTTCCATAAGGCCTCGGCCACCGTAAGGCCAAATCCTTCTTTGAGCGACTTCTGGACAATCACGGTTGCGGCCCGCTGGAGGGCATTGATTTCCAGATCATTCTGCGGCAGCAACAAGATATGGACATCCTCGTCGCCTCGCGCTTCGTCTTTCACTTCTTCCAGGACCTTTAAGCCTTCCGGGTCGTCGCTGGCCCCTCCGCCGGCTAAGACCAATCGGCAATTATTATACCGTTTCACCTGACGGTAGACCTTCACGACGCCAATAGGATCTTTGAGGCGGTCAAACCGGGAGATTTGGGTGATGATGGGTTTGTCTTTGGGGATGTGGTATTTCCGTAAAACCGCATCGATTGTTTCTTGCGGCAACTCTTTGTTCTTATCGCTTAAGGGGTCAATGGAAGGGGCAATCAAAAACTGCCGGATGGGGAGCTCGGGAGAAAAGGCCGGAGCCGAGAATACGGCAGAATCATACTGAGTAACGAAATCGCGCAGAAACTGCCACACACCGGGGTCGGGGCTGGAGATGTCGATATGACAACGCCAAATCCATTTGTTGTCCTTCTTCTTTTCGATTAAGGCGATGGGCTGGGGGTCGTGAACGAAAACAATATCCCCGGAGATTTCGAGCTCTTCGATATTCTTCTGACTGGCCTCGAGAAAGATCTCAAAATCCTTAGGAGTGATTTCGGCGCTGCGTCCGTGGAGGGCATTGTGGAATTTTTTGGTGACCTCAAAGAATTGCTCTCCGCCTTTGATCACATCCCATCTCGAAGACACTCCCAGCTCTTTCAAAAGAGGCACCATGCGGTTCAAGATTTCCGCAACACCCCCGCCCACCGCCGTAGAATTAATGTGCTGCACCGTTTTGCCTCTGAGCTGATCGGCCAGGCGCCTCAAATCGTTGATCGTGGACTCCCCCACAACGGGGATATAATCGGCAAGGTTAAACATAAGCGGAGTTTTCCTTAACACCGGAGGCGCTGGCCTCGATGAGCCGGATGATGGTCGCGCGCAAATCCTCCAGGGTATGAGTATAAGGATCCAACTGGGCAATCCGCTGAGCCAAGGGCTTGTTCCCCAAAGATGTCTCAATCCAATTGGAGAAATCATTGGTCTTCTTTTCCAGCCGTAGTCTGGCTTCAAAAATATGAAAGTAGAGGGAATCCATGGTGATCTTTTTAAAGACCTCCATAAACTCCTTGAGATCAGAGACCACATGCTCGGTCGGCAGGACAAAGCTGACCGATTTGGTGAAGTGGAATTCTTCACCTTTTTGGGCGGATTTGTTTCTGGCCGAAGGATTCTGCTTCAGGTACTCCTCTAGAGTCAAGGCAATCTTTTCCCGGAGGCTGCGGATGGAAAGAAACTGCACCGTGTCGATTGCGGCCAACTGTTCCCCTAAAATCTCTTCCCCCAGAGTTCCCGTCACCCAATAGGCAAAATCATTGGGCGGTTCCGGAGACCAAAACTGATGTTGTTGTAAAAACCGGTGGGTGTGGTGGTAAATGCAGGATCCCGGGACCTCCTGAACCAATTCCAATAATTGCGGAATCGTAGAGGCCTTCAGACCCGTTAGTTCTGATAAATGGAACCGGGTATAAAACTGGAAGGAATTTTTAGCCTTCACGGCTTCGGACATAGAAGATCCTTTTTGAGAGGAGGTTTCATTTGGAGCTCTTCTTGAGAGCAGTGAGCTCGTTGATAAAACTCCCGGCCCAGCTCATCTTCTCTTTTAAAGAATTTTTTTCATTTCTTATGGATCTCCCCGATAAGGATTGTACAGCCGGAAAGGCCGCGGGTCTATAAAAAATGAAAGCAGACGAAACCCCTGCCTTAGGCCTTTAATGAGGAGCCCTCGCCAAACGACCAGAGCCACAATCAGATAATACAAAACCACCTCTATCCCTAAAACTTTCTCGAGATAAAAATAAGCGCCGGGAATTTTTGATAAAAGATACGTCAACGCCACCATCAGGTTCAAACCCAGCTGAGCACACATTGAAAAGATCAATGCCAACCCCGGAAAAAAAAATCCCGTCAAAAGCAGCCCTAAGCCCAGAGCCGTGATCACAGAAACCAAAGGGACGATAAAAAGATTGGCGACAATGGTGATCGGGGTAACGATATGAAAATAATACGCAATGAGACCGGCGACGCCGATCCACGCCGCTAGAGATACAGCCAAGGACCCCAGGAAATACCTCTTAAGATAAAAGAGAAATCCTTTCCCTCCCTCATCCGGGAAAATCCCATTCCACATCCTGGGAACCCCCTGAATCAAAGAGAATACACAGACAAAGGACAGTTGAAAACCGACATCAAATAGGTTCAAGGGATTCGTGAGGAAAAGTACGGTCGCCGCCAAGGCCAGAGAGTTCAAGGCATCCGATTCCCTTTCCACCAGAAAGGCCCCCAGAAAGATCACGGCCATGATGGTCGCCCGGACAACGGGCGCCTGGCCGCCGGTTAAAACCGCATAACCGATCAAGATCAAGATGGTCAAGGCATACTGTGCGTTTCTTCCAAACCGCAGCACCTTTAAAAAGAGAAACACAACAAAGGCAATGATGCCCACATTAAAACCGCTGACGGCCAGGATGTGGGCCGTGCCAGTTTGCACAAAAAGCTCTTTGAGGCTCCGGGGGATGTCGTAGCGTTCTCCCAAAATCAGGGCGCTCATCATCGCGGCCTCATTGTGAGGAAGATACCGTGCCAGCACATCCTTGAATTTCCCCCGGAGTCTCAAAGCGCCTTCTTTCAGAGGATTCGCTCGATGAGCATCCAGAAGCTCCACATGGCCGCGTTTTTTGACGCTCAGGATCAGCTTGATTCCCTTTTGGCTGAGATATTCCTTGTAAGAAAAAGGACCATTTGAGGAGAAATCAAACGGCTCGTGGAGCCGCCCCTCTAGAAGAACGGCATCCCCGTAGTGCAAATCCACCGCTCGAAAAACCTGAACCAGAATCCTTCCGGTTTTGGCACACGGACTTTCATATTTGGCTTTAAACCGTCTGGCCTCCAGGGTAAAGACCGTTTTTTGACCATGAAAAAATTTTCTTTTCTGGACATCAGAAACAATAACTCCTTCCACGAAAACCGGACGGCCGCGATAGTCTTCAAAAATGCGGTAGAGATGATCGCTGGAGACGGTCTTTGAGCTCACAACCGACAACGCCCCCAGGAAAATCAGGCTCACCCATAAAAGGCTTAAGGAAAGGGCTTCTCTTTTTATAAAAAGCACGCTCAAAGATAAAGACAACGCACACCCGATCCCCAAAAAGAGAAAACCGGACCAAAGGCAGGATCCGGCCATAATCCCCAATGCAAAAAACACACTCACACCCACCAGGGGCCGGTGAGAAGGCATAGGGAGCTCACTTTTTAATCCAGTCCGTCTCGACAAGATCCAGCATCTCTTGGAGGCGCGGATTGAGCTTGCAAAGATATTGGACGGTGATCCCGACCCAGAAGACGACCGCCAAAAAGATTAAGACCAATCTCTCCTGTCGTGTGAGATGAAACATAGGATTGTGGTGTTGAGGTTAAAGATACGGGGTGAAGGGGAATGCTAGAGGGGAAAGCGCATTGGTCTCGTTTAAACCTCAAATGAGACCTTTCGATTCATAGAACAATATTAACCAATTTATTGGGTACGACAATAAATTTTTTGATTTCCTTTCCTTGCACAAAATTCTGAATCCTTGTCTGTGACAAAACAATTTTCCTCAACCGTTCCTCTGAGCTGTCGATGGGAACGTCGCATTTCGCCCGCAGTTTGCCGTTGATCTGAATGACGACCGAAACCACCTCTTGACGGATCGATTGCTCATCGAAACTCGGCCAGGGGGTTTTACTGAGCCGCTCGCTATGGCCGGTTTTCTCCCACAACTCTTCACACACGTGGGGTGTAAAAACTGACAGAAGCACGATCACGGTCTCCAGCGCCTGATTGAGGACCGTTTGATTGAGGGCGCCTTTTGAATCGGCCCCGTACAAATCTCTACGAGGTTCTACGGGGCAGGCAAGGCTGCAGTATTTTTCGATCGCATTAACCAGGATCATGATCCGGCTGATCGCCGTATTTAATTTATAATTATTCTCGATATCTTCTGTCACCTCTTTGATCGCCAGATTCCTTTGCCGTTCGAGCTCGCGGTCTTCTCCCTCAAGGGATGCGGGCGATTGGGTCACAGCGCCGGTCTTATACCGTTTTTCAACGAGATTAAAAGCGCGGCTCAAAAATCTCCAGGAGCCTTCCAAGGCCTGCGGATTCCATTCCAGCTGATCTTCGGGTGGTGCCGCGAATAAAATAAAAAGCCTTAACGTGTCGGCGCCGTATTTTTCAATCACTGCATCCGGATCCACGGTGTTTCCTTTGGACTTCGACATCACCTCGCCGTCTTTGAGGACCATCCCTTGAGTCAAGAGCCGTATAAAAGGTTCTTCAAAATCAATCAACCCCAAATCTTTGAAAAACTTCGTGAAGAAGCGGGAATACAAAAGATGCAGAATCGCGTGTTCAATACCGCCGATATACTGGTCCACGGGCATCCAGTAGGATGCCTCGTTTTTGTCAAAAACCTCCCTGGCATTCTGAGGAGAACAAAACCGCAGGAAATACCAGGACGAATCAAAAAACGTCGCCATGGTATCAAACTCTCGGATAGCGCCTTCGCCACATGTGGGACACTTCGTATGAATAAATTCTGCACTCTTTGTTAAAGGGCTTCCGCTCTTTCCAGTGATTTGAATATTCTCTGGCAGTTTAACCGGTAAATCCTCTTCGGGAACAGGTACCATGAACTGTTTGCCCTCTCTGCGGCATTTCCCAATACAATACACAACCGGGATCGGCGTTCCCCAATACCTCTGACGGGAAATCAGCCAATCCTTAAGACGCCATTGCACAGTGCTTTTGGCCATGCCTTGATTTTCCATCCAGCCGGCAATCTTTCCCTTGGCCTCCTGATTGGGAACTCCGTTGAAAAGCCCGGAATTGATCTGAACGCCTTCGCCCTCATAAGCCGCTTCGAGCTCTTCGGGCCTCAAGTGAGGACGAGCTGGATCTTGAATAACGATCCGCACGGGCAAATGGTGTTCCCGGGCGAAAAGAAAATCGCGCTGATCATGAGCCGGCACCGCCATAATGGCGCCAGTCCCATACTCCATCAACACGTAATCGGCGATCCAAATCGGGAGGACTTCCCCATTGACGGGATTGACCGCATAGCGTCCGGTTGCGATCCCTTCCTTTTTGAGATCTCCAGCGATGCGTGAGCTCTTGGGTTTCTGAGAAACCTTCTGGATGAAATCCGAAACCGTTTTCTCATCCGGCGATCCCGCGATAATTTTTTTGACCAAAGGATGCTCGGGGGCCAAAACCACATACGTGGCGCCGAAGATGGTGTCGGGACGCGTGGTGAAAACCGGCAGGACATCATTCGTTTTGTGGATCTTAAAAGAGATCTCTACTCCATAACTTTTCCCGATCCAGTTTTCCTGCATGGTGACGACCCGCAGCGGCCAGGATTTAAGCTTTTTCAAATCCTCCAGAAGACTCTCGGCGTAGGAAGTGATCTTGAGATACCACTGCTCCAGATCTTTTTGAACGACCGTACGGGCGCAGCGCCAGCATTGCCCGGAGATCACCTCTTCGTTGGCGAGGGTGGTCTTGCACTCCGGGCACCAGTTGACCGCCGAGGATTTTCGATAGGCAAGGCCGCGCTCGAACATCTTTAAAAAAATCCATTGATTCCATCGGTAATATTCTTGATCGCAGGTGGCGATCTCCCGGTCCCAGTCGTAGGAGAACCCCATCCTTTTTAATTCCTGCCGCATCTCATCGATGCACGCGGTGGTCCACCGGGCGGGATCGGTCTTGTGCTTGATGGCGGCGTTCTCGGCGGGCTGGCCAAAGGCATCGTAGCCGATCGGGTGTAAGACGTGAAATCCCTGCATCCTCTTGAAACGGGCCACGGCATCGGCGATCGTATAATTGCGCACGTGCCCCATATGGATCTTCCCGGAAGGATAAGGAAACATCTCTAAAACATAATATTTTTTCTTCCGAGGATCAGCTTCGACTTTGAAGGTCTTTTCGCTCTGCCAGATCCTCTGCCACTTCTGTTCGATTCTTTGGATTTCTTCGCTGGTGTAGGGCATGGGCCTGAAATATTTTCTCCCAAGGTCACAAAGTCACCACGTCACAATGTCACAAGTAAAGACTTTCACTCTACCTCGAACGTGTGACATGTGACCTTGTGACTGGTGACCCCTAATCGATTTTTCCCCTCTACTATAACACAAAAGGGGATCATATGACTCCTATAATCCCCTCTCTAAAAAAATCCCAATTTTTTAAACGTTGCTTGTTGTCAGCTGCGGTTCCTTTTTGGCGATGGTGACCTCTGGAATCCTAGAGTTTCCTTTCTTAACCATCAGGGTGTGATAGTTGGTATCCGTTTTGTAATAATCGATGCCCCGTTCGATGAATTGTTCATCCATGCGTTTGGGCGCAAAAAATCTGCGGCAGATTTCTTTGGCCTTCGGTACGCTGAAACACTTGCAGCAATAGATATCAATAGAGATATAATTTCTGGGGGACAAGGTGTGGATGACGATGGAGCTTTCAATCAAGGGCGCCCATCCCGAGAGGCCGGCTTTATCGGGGAAGCGGAGGGCGTCAGAGCGGAATATGCTAGGAGGAGACTGTTTCTCCATCCCCAAGTCTTCGACGATCTCGTCGAGAAATTGATAGCATAAACCCAGATCGTCGCAGACACCGGGTGTACACTCGTACAGATCGAGCAGGAGCTGATACCCAAAGATTGGATTTTCTTTAACCGGCATTTTAATCAAAATCCTCCCCAGCAACTCTTCCCAAAAATCTTTAAAATTGAATCAAACGCCAAACTTTCAGCATTGAGATTAGAATAATTATACAATCTTCCACCAAAAGTCAAAAAAAAATCTATTTTTTTTTAAAAGACCCTGTGTCCCCATGCTTAAAGGATCTTTTAAAACGGCGTCAATCTTTTTATTGCATTTCATTTAAAGTTTGATTATTCTAATAGGTGTGCGGGATTCACGTCGGAATCCTTCGGATTCGTACCCTTCTTAAGATAGGATCCCATAAGGACTCTTCCTAAAGAGCTCTGTCCCAAAAGGTCGGGTTTTGATGAAAATCATCTTAAACGGTCAGACAAAAGAATGTGAGGATTCTATCAGCCTCAAAAATATCGTAGATCAATTTTGTAAGGAGGCCCGTCTCGTTATTGCGGAGGTCAATGGAACCATCATTAAAAGCCGTCAGTGGAACGAAAAAATTTTATCACCGGGGGACGTTGTGGAATTGGTGAACTTTGTGGGAGGTGGTTAACGTGCCTATATCTGTTGCCGCCATCGAAGATGCCCCTTTAATGATTGCCGGCCGCGCATTTAAGAACCGATTCTTTTTGGGAACGGGAAAATTCAAAAACAAATCTGATCTGGCGCAAAGTCTCGAGGCCTCCGGAAGCGAGCTTGTCACCGTGGCTTTACGGAGGATCGATTTAGAGCGCCATCAAGAAAATATCCTGGAGCATATCCCGAAGGACACAACTTTGATGGTGAATACCTCGGGGGCCAGGAATGCCGAGGAGGCGGTACGGATCGCGCGACTGGCCCGCGAATCCGGATACGGCAACTGGATTAAGGTGGAAGTCATCAACGACACCAAGTATCTTTTGCCAGACAATCACGAAACTATTTCGGCAACCACCATCCTCGCCAAGGAAGGTTTTGTGGTTTTGCCCTACATGTATCCGGATCTCACCACGGCCCGGGAATTGGTCAAGGCCGGGGCCGCAACGGTCATGCCTTTGGGTTCTTTGATCGGAAGCAATCAGGGCCTGAAGACAAAAGAGTTTATCAAAATCCTGATCGACGAGATTGATTTGCCGATCGTCGTGGATGCCGGATTGGGCTCTCCTTCGCAGGCCGCGGAGGCCATGGAGATGGGATCCGATGCGGTTTTGGCCAACACCGCGATTGCAACCGCCGGGCATCCCGCGGCCTTGGCCAAGGCCTTTTCACTGGCGGTTGCCGCCGGACGATTGGCGTATCTTGGCAAAGCGCCTCGGCAAAAAGATTTTGCCGATCCCTCTTCTCCTTTAACCGGATTTCTGTTTGATCCGCTTGATCCGCCTATTCCTTCAAACCCCGGACGTGAGTCCGGGGATTTGGAAAAAGGCGGATCAACCCCGCCGTTTCGCTTTGTTCCCCGAAATCGCAAAGCGATTTCGGGGATTTAATCCCGGAAAGGCTTTGCCTTTCACGGGACGAAGCAAAGCGGGCGGGGCGTAAATCCCGGAGCTTCATGATGACGACCCCTTACGAAATCAAAACGATCCTTGCTGATCGAAGCCGAGAGAAAACGGAAGACCTCGCGCAGGAAGCCAAGCGGCTAACCGAGCAGTATTTCGGAGGAGCGATTGCGCTTTATGCGCCCTTGTATCTGTCCAATTACTGCACGAGCCACTGCACCTACTGCGGCTTTCACAGCCACAACCGCATCCCCAGAATCAAATTGACCGAAGACCAAATGCATCAAGAGATGTCTTATGTCGCCAAAACCGGCATCGAGAATATTTTGCTTTTGACCGGCGAATCTTATAACGTCACGCCGCTCTCCTATCTTAAGACCGCGGTCGGTGTTGCCAAACAATATTTCACGACGATCGCCTTAGAGGTTCATCCGATGGCGACCGACGAATATCAGGAGCTTTTTATCCACGGAGTCGACGGCATCACGGTGTACCAAGAGACCTATGACCGCAATCGTTACCGGGAGGTGCATCGCTCAGGGCTCAAGAGCGATTATGATTATCGCTACGCTACTCCCGAACGCGCCGCCAAAGCCGGGATCCGGCAGATTTCGATGGGGATCCTGCTGGGACTGGCGGATGCCGCTTTCGATCTGGATTCTTTGTATCAGCATCTTAAAGGGATGGAAAAAAAATATCCGGGTGTCGAATACAGCCTCTCTTTTCCGAGGCTGCGTCCCATCAAAGGGGAGGACTTCGTCGACCGCGGCGTGGATGACATCACCTTTATCAAGATCATCTGTTTGACACGGATCCTTTTTCCGCGCGTGGGGATTAATCTCTCCACGCGCGAGAGCCCGGGATTGCGCGACCGTCTTTTGGGCTTGGGGCCAACCCGTATCTCGGCGGGGTCCAACACCTCTGTCGGCGGTTACACGATCAAACCGCCTGAGGAACAGGACCCGCAGTTTGATATTGAGGATACGCGCAGCGTCGCTCAGATCGTGCGGATCTTGAAGGAAAAAAATTTCGACCCGGTCTTCACCGACTGGAGGTTCGTCAAATAGATTTTAACGAGGTTGACTCACTCCTGTGCCGAGTGACCATAGCAATAAATTTATGTCACGAGGCACTGGCGGCCGATAACACCATCCCCACCGGACAATGGTCTGAGCCTAAGACGTCTTTCAAAATGAAGGCCTCTTTCAGATGAGGCTTCAAGGAAGAAGACATGCAAAAATAATCGATCCGCCAGCCGATATTCCTCTGGCGGCACTGACCCATTGGACTCCACCACGTGTAATGGCCACCGCCTTTTTCAAACTCCCGAAAGGTATCAATAAAACCTGCTTTGATGATCGCCTCAAACCCTGCGCGCTCCTCGGGGGTGAAGCCGTGATTCTTGACGTTCGCCTTAGGATAGGTCAAATCGATTTCCTTGTGCGCCACATTCATGTCCCCGCAGAAGACAACCGGCTTTTTCTTCTCCAGGGCTTTCAGATGCTTTAAGAAATCCTTATCCCATTCTTTCGTGCGATAGCCCAACCGCGAGAGATCGCGTCCGGAATTGGGCACATAGACATTCACTAGATAAAAATCCTTAAACTCCAACGTCAAGAGTCGTCCTTCTTGATCGTGCTTAAGGGTGCCCATGCCTTCCCTGACTTCGAGGGGTTTGATCTTGGTTAAGACCGCGGTGCCGGCGTAGCCCGGCTTTCGGGCGTGGCTCCAATGCTGATCAAAACCGGGCGCCTCGATCTGGAAGCCATCTCCCGACAATCTCGTCTCCTGCAGGCACAGGATATCGGGGTCATGCCTTTTCACAAAATCCCCAAATCCTTTTTTCAAAACCGACCGCAGACCGTTAACGTTCCAGGAGATGAGTTTCA
>Ga0137796_10000585_pt1 | contig 22269 bp, 16 predicted proteins | sample OV2TP3_FD_97704 | JGI IMG/M metagenome (GOLD analysis project Ga0137796, IMG submission 97704) | reverse complement strand
AAGCGCTCAAACAGGAGGTCGTACTTGATGGGGTCGATATCGGTGATCCCGAGACAATAGCTCACAAGGCTGCCTGCTGCCGAGCCACGTCCGGGCCCAACAGGGATGCCCTGCTCCCTGGCAAATCTCACAAAATCCCACACGATGAGGAAATAGCTGGTATATCCAGCTTGCTGGATGACGTTCAATTCGTGGTCAAGTCGCTGGAGGAGTCCTTCGTCGATCGTCGCGTAGCGTTGTGTGAATCCCTCCTGGGAGAGCGTTCGAAGAAACGCCTCCTGCGTGGTGTCGCCCGGCACCTCGAACCGAGGCAGATGCGGCGTGCCAAACTCCAGCTCAAGATTGCACCGTTCCGCGATCTCAATCGTGCTGGTGATCGATTCAGGAATCTCTGCAAACAATGCCTTCATCTGCTCAGCGGACTTGAGATAAAACTCTGGCCGGTCATACCGAAGCCGGTGGGGGTCGTCTAAAGTCGTTTGGGTCTGGATGGCCATCAACGCGTCATGGGCTTGGGCATGGTGCGGCTCAAGGTAGTGCACATCATTCGTAGCGACCACCTTCAGTCCAACGTCTTTCGCCAAACGCAGGAGCTGCGGTCGGACGGTATCTTCAGGACGTAAGCCGTGATCTAGGAGTTCCACGTAGACCTGCTCCCTTCCCAGGATCTGGACATAGTCATCAAGTTCACGCCGAGCATGTTCAAGCTGTTCCTGAAGCAGGTAGACGTTGAGAACCCCCTTAAGACAGCTCGTCAGGGCAATAAGCCCTTTGCCGTATTTGCTCAGCGTCTCCTTGTCAATCCGCGGCTTGTAGTAGAACCCCTCCAAGTAGCCGATGGTCACCAACTGCATGAGGTTGGCATAGCCCGTCTCGTCCTTGGCGAGAAGGACCAGGTGGGCGTTGGATTCTTTGATATTGGAAGCGGTTCGATCAAACCGGTTCTTCGGCGCGACATAGGCCTCGAGCCCAATGATCGGTTTAATCCCCCCCTTCATGCACGTGTCATAGAACTCGATTGCCCCAAAGAGATTGCCGTGGTCGGTCATCGCGAGCGCAGGGAACTTCAGCTCGGTCGCTTTCTTCACGAGTTCTGGGATCCGGCAGGCTCCATCCAGAAGGGAGTAACTCGTGTGGAGGTGCAGGTGGACAAAATCAGCGTGCAACATGAGGCGCGAGGGACAAGAGATGTGAGACGCGGGATGCGCGAGTCATCGCCTCGTCCTTACCAGTGTAAAATGTCTTCTCGAAACTGAAAAGCGAAAAGTGCGACAGTGTTATTTCTTTACCCCACGCCCCTCGCTCCTTGTCTTACTCGAGGGGGCACCCAGCTCGTTAAGGCGGTGGATCAGCTCGATCAGTCGACCGTAATCTTGCCGGTTGAAACGAAGGACGAGGCGAGGCAGATGCTGGAGATGCGGTTCGTCGGCTTCATCAGGAAGCGGGCCGCCTTGTCTGATCGATCCGGCTTGGAGCAGATCGCGAAACTCTTGTGTCAGTTGCTCATCCGCGCCATGAGGAAGGGCGTGTTGCAGGCGAAGCACCAACCATTCCCTGACGTATCGGAGGGAATGGTAGACGCTGTAGAACCGCAGGATCATCTCCACGGCTTCTTCGGGGGAGGAAGCCAGTTGGTAGATCGACCGTTCAGTGAGCCCAATCGTCCGTTCGCGCACCAGACGGGTGTTGAAAAATCGCAGCAGGGGTGTCCAGAAGTTCCCTCGCGGGGTATCCACAAACACAATGGGTCGCGGATCGGATTTACCAGTTTGGACCAACGTGAGCGACTCGAAGCCTTCATCGAGCGTCCCAAATCCCCCGGCGAACAGGGCCGTCGCATGGGACTCCTTGATGAAGAGCAGCTTACGCGTGAAAAAATATTTACACATAATCAGCTTGGGGTCTTTGGCAATGACGGGGTTCGCTTCTTGCTCAAAGGGCAGACGGATATTCAACCCAAAGCTCGCGGCCCGCCCCGCCCCTTCATGACCGGCTTTCATAATGCCGCTCGCCGCTCCGGTGATGACCATCCAGCCCGCGTGGGACATCAGACGGCCAAACCGTTTCGCGATCGTGTAAGCGGGGTGACGACGCGGTAGGCGAGATGAGCCAAACATCGCAACTTTACGGATCTGCCGATAGGGACGGAAGATGGTAAAGGCGTACCGGAGCTCTTTCAGGGCGGCGTTCAGAATCTTCAGATCGCCTGTCGAGGAACGGTCCATCCCAAGGCGATAGACAGAGGTGAGCATCTCCGCCAGCAACCGCCGGTCGAGCGCATCCTCAAACGGCTTGACCAGTTCCGCAATCTGCGTATCGATCAGGGCGTTATGGGTGGAGTAGGGGCGAAGCATCTTGAGGTTTCTGAGCGGCGATGAGGAGATAGGACGGAACACGAAGCGTCGTCCCGTTTTCACGAGCCGAGTCGAGCAGATCGCGTAAGGCGTTGTCCTGAATGATCGCGGGATCGAGTTGAACGCGGTCTTCATGAATCGGATAACAGCCGAGCGTTGCCAGCCCCTGGCGATGGTACAGCGCGGCAAGCTGCTCTGGGGTCTGCCAGTTGAAGTAAGCCCCCTCGGGCGTTGCGCCTTCGGATCGATGCGCCACAGAGATGGCTTGGTCAGGCTGGCCGCGACGCAACGCACAGACCACGTAGTACATGGCCGGCCGGTGGGAGACAAACAGCAGTCCTCCAGGCTTGACCGAGTCCGCCAACAGCCGAAGCAACTCCTGGTGGTTCCTGCAGAGGTACAAGACTTCCGTGCAGATGACAGCATCCAGGCTTAACGGACTCACCCAGCGTCTGAGGTGAGCAATATTGCCCCTGTGCACCAGGACGGAAAGACGGTGATCCTTGGCGTGCTGCCTCGCCCGATGCAAGGCAAAGCCCGAGGTATCGATGCCGATCAGTCGATGGCCGTCTTGGGCAAGCGGGATCAGCAGTCGGCCGGCTTGACAGCCCGCGTCAAGGATTGTGAGCAGCTGATTGCCAAAGCGCTCGCGAAGATGTCGTCGAACAAGATCAAGGTATTCGGCAGCCGCGGTGCGGGACTCTTCGTCTGCGTACATGTCGCAGAACGACGGATCGGAATTGAGCAGCGCCCGCTTAATTTTCCGGAGTAATTGCGCCATTGTTTAGCACGCAGCAGTTAGCACACAGCACACAGAAGTTATTGCGCTGTTTGCTGCCCTTCTCATTCCCACTCAATCGTCGCGGGCGGCTTGGAACTGATGTCGTAGACTACCCGGTTCACGCCCGTGACTTCATTGATGATGCGGTTCGAAATTCGTTCCAAGACGTTCGCCGGCAACTTGGCCCAGTCGGCGGTCATGGCATCTTGGCTGGTGACGGCTCGTATCGCGATCACATGCTCATACGTGCGCTCATCGCCCATGACGCCAACGGTCTTCACCGGCAACAGCACGGCAAACGCCTGCCAGAGCGACTCATAGAGGCCCGCGCGTTGAATCTCCTCAACGACCCGGCAATCCGCTTCCCGCAAGATCGCCAGGCGCTCGTTGGTGACCTCCCCCAAGATGCGCACGGCCAGGCCCGGGCCGGGGAAGGGGTGGCGGACGAGCATTGCCTCCGGCAGCCCAAGCAGTTTGCCCAACTCCCGCACCTCATCCTTGAATAAGTCGCGAAGCGGCTCCACCAACTCAAGCGACATCCGTGCCGGGAGCCCGCCGACGTTGTGGTGCGTTTTGATCGTCGCCGAAGGACCGCCCCACGCCGACCGACTTTCGATCACATCGGGGTAGAGCGTACCCTGGGCGAGAAAGCGAACGTTGGGGACTTGCCGCGCTTCCTCCTCGAAGACCCGGACGAACTCCTCCCCAATGATCTTCCGTTTCTGCTCTGGGTCTTCGATCCCCCGGAGGCTGTTCAAGAACCGCTGGCGGGCGTCGATGATCTTGAGGTTGAGCTGGACAGGCTGGCCGAATGTCTCTTGAACGTGCTCGCGCTCTCCCGTTCGAAGGAGGCCGTTGTCCACGAAGAGACACGTTAACTGATCGCCAATGGCGCGGTGGATCAACACCGCGGCCACTGACGAATCGACTCCTCCGCTCAAGCCCAAGACGACACCAGCCCTTCCCACCTTCGCGCGAATCTCTGAGATGGCTTCGTCAATGAACGACCGCATGGTCCATTCACCCTGGCATCCACAAATCCGAAAGAGGAAATTCGAGAGGATCTTTTGACCCTCCTCTGTGTGGACGACCTCCGGATGAAATTGGAGCCCATAGAGTTTACGATCTGGATTGGCCATGGCGGCAGCGCGTGTATTGGTCGTGGTCGCGCTGACGACGAATCCCGGCGGGGGGGTTGTCACTGAATCCCCATGACTCATCCAGGACACCGACTCGGTCTTCACCTGTTCGAACAACCCATTGGACTGGAGAATGGTCACTGGCGCCCGTCCATATTCGCGCCGTTCGGCTCGCTCAACCGTCCCACCCAACAGATGCGCCATCGCCTGCATCCCATAGCAGATGCCCAACGTGGGAATTCCCAGCTCCAAAATCTTCCGATCAGGCAGCGGGGCGTTTGGCTGGTAGACGCTGGCTGGCCCTCCTGAGAAGATCAGGCCGCGCGGTTTGAGCGTTCGAAGCTCGTCCTCTCGGAGGGCCGCTGGAGGAATGATCCGGCAATAGACGCGGAGTTCTCGAATCCGACGGGCGATGAGTTGGGTATATTGCGAGCCGTAGTCAACGATGAGGATGAACTCGTGCGCCATGCAGTGACTGAGTGGCTGCGTGGCTCACTTCACTGGGCCACTGGGCCACTTATCCTTTGCGGGCCATACCGACCCGTTGAACCTGCTGAAAAATCTTGCCTTCGGTTTGGATGGATGGGGCGATGATAATCTCAGCCAGTTGGAATTCTTTGATCGTCTTGGCTCCGACCGTGCCCATGCAGGTGGTGATCGCGCCCATGAGGTTCTGCGATCCGTCATCGGTGACAGCGGGCCCGAACACAATTTGTTCCAGCGTTCCCGTCGTCCCCACATAGATGCGCGTCCCCCGTGGGAGACTTGCGTGGGGGTAGGCCATTCCCCAATGATAGCCTCGTCCAGGGGCTTCCTTGGCTTTCGCAAAGGCTGAGCCCACCATCACCGCATCGGAACCGCAGGCAAAGGCCTTACAGATATCCCCCCCGGTTCGCATCCCACCATCGGTGATGATAGAGATATATCGCCCTTTCTTCTTGTAGTAAAAATCCCGCGCGGCGGCCACGTCAACCGTCGAGGTGACCTGGGGCACGCCGACGCCGAGGACCCCACGGGTGGTGCACGCCGCCCCAGGACCAACCCCCACGAGCAATGCCGCGGGGTTCGTCTCCATGAGCTCAATGGCCTGGTCATAGGTCACGCAGTTGCCAATGATGACAGGGAGTTTCATCCGCTTGATGAAGCTTGAGAAATCGAGTGGTCTATACACCTTCGCGACGTGGCGGGCGGTGGTCACTGTTGATTGGACAATGAAGAGATCGGCTCCCGCCTCTTGGGCGATTGCGCCAAATCGCTCCGCATGCTGGGGGATGGTGCTGACCGCGCACGGCACCTTGGCCCGCTTGATCTCGCGGACCCGTTTGGCGATGAGCCGCTCCTTGACCGGGGCTTGGTAGATCTTCTGGACCAGCTCGGTGGCTTTCTCATAATCCGCTTTGACCATCTGGTTGATGACTTCGTCAGGTCGTTCGTAGCGGGTCTGGACCCCATCCAGGTTCAAGACGGTCAGCCCCCCCAGCTTGCCCATCGCAGTCGCAAACTTCACATCGACGACGCCGTCCATGGCCGACGCCGCGAGGGGCACACGGAACTTGAGCCCACCGACCTCCCAACTCGCGTCCACCTCGGCCGGATTGACCGTCACCCTCCCGGGGACCAGGGCGATTTCATCAAACCCGTAACAGCGTCGGGCCCGCCTCTCGATGCCAATCCACTCAGCCATGAGACACAAAAACTCCTTGGTGACGATCCGGGTGAACCACGTACCACGGCCTGACGGGCGGGGCTTCCGTGGTACGGGGTGAACAGAAAAGCCCTGAAGGAGTCTTTCGAAGAGCAGGTATTGTGTGAGCCATAGAAAATTCTAGCGGAAGTTCGCGAGCGTGTCAATGCGTGTCGGGCTTGTGACTCGCGTTACCCGCCCAACTCGACCTGTTCCCTTCATCCCAGGCGGGAACTCCGCGCTGATCTCTGACAGAGGCCTTTCAAGAAACACACAACCCCTCGCAGCCTAGGGCCGCAAGGGGTTGGCGTAGGATTGTCGTTTTTCGGTTGCCGATTTTGGACTGTTCAATCCAACATCCCAAATCCGAAATCAGCAACTCAGCAATGGTCAGTCTGTCACAATGGCCAGCACGTCCTCTTCACTGAGGAACACGTATTCTTTATCGTCCACCTTGATCTCAGAACCGGAGTACTTGCCGAAGAGGATCCGATCCCCGGCCTTCACGACCAGCGGAATGACCTTGCCGCTCTTGAGCGTTCGTCCAGACCCTACCGCAATGACCTTGCCTTCCTGGGGTTTTTCCTGTGCGGTATCCGGCAGGTAGAGACCGCCACGGGATTTCTCTGCTGAGCCAAGCCGTTGGACGATGAGCTTATCACCGATCGGCTTCAACTTCAGTGCGGTGTGGGATGCCGTTGCCGTTGCCATGGTCCCCTCCTTCAATGAGTGCGCGACTTACGGAGCGTTAGCGAACGTAAGTCGGTGCGCGAATTGAACCCAGCACTAATTTTCCGACCCTGATGCGTGTGCATGTTCGCCCCGCTTCTGCTTCAACACTTCGGTTCCATAACACCAATTCGCCGTAGAAAATTAGTGCTGGGTCACATTCGGCCAACAAACTTACGCTCACTGCGTTCCGTAAGTTTGGGCCTCATGTGATTAGTACATATCACCATGACCGCCAGGAGGCGGCATCTTCTCTTTCTCCTTTTCAGGGATCTCAGTAACCACCGCCTCCGTGGTGATCAGGAGGCTCGCGATGCTCGACGCGTTCTGGAGCGCGGTTCGGACGACCTTGGTTGGATCGATCACCCCGGCTTCCAACATATCGGTAAACTCGAGCTTCTCAGCGTCAAAGCCGACGTTGGTCTTCTCGGTCTTGATCCGTTGGACGATGACCGATCCTTCTTGTCCGGCGTTCTCCGCGATCTGGCGAGCCGGCTCTTCGAGCGCCCGCCTGACGATCTCCACGCCGATTTGCTCATCGCCCGACAGCCTCAGTCGTTCCAGAGCCGGCAGGGTCCGGAGCAAGGCGACACCGCCCCCAGGCACGATCCCCTCTTCCCGGGCCGCCTTCGTGGCGTGGAGCGCATCTTCAACACGGGCCTTCCGCTCCTTCATCTCGGTTTCGGTGGCTGCCCCGACGTTAATCTGCGCCACCCCGCCCGAGAGCTTGGCCAGTCGCTCCTGCAGCTTCTCCCGGTCGTAGTCGGAATCCGTTTCCTCGATCTGTTTCTTGATCTGCGCAATGCGCCCGTTGATCGCTGAGGTCTTCCCAGCACCCTCAATGATCGTCGTATTCTCTTTGTCCACCTTGATCCGTTTGGCGCGGCCGAGGTCTTCGAGTTGGACGTTCTCCAGTTTGATGCCGAGATCCTCGGTGATGGCCCGTCCGCCCGTCAGGATCGCGATATCTTCCAACATCGCTTTGCGGCGGTCACCATACCCCGGCGCCTTGACCGAGCAACACTGCAGCGTCCCGCGGAGCTTGTTGACGACCAAGGTGGCCAACGCCTCACCCTCGATATCCTCGGCGATGATCAAAATGGGTCGTCCGGCCTTGGCGATTTTCTCAAGGAGCGGCAGCAAGTCCTTCATCGCGGAGATTTTCTTCTCATGGATGAGCATGTAGGGGTCATCGAGCACCGCCTCCATCCGCTCAGCATCCGTCACGAAATACGGTGACAGATGTCCTTGATCAAACTGCATTCCCTCGACCAAATCCAACGTCGTTTGGGCAGACTTGCCTTCCTCGACCGTGATGACGCCATCCTTGCCGACCTTCTCCATCGCATCGGCGATGAGTTCCCCGATCGTCTGGTCATAGTTGGCGGCGATGGTCGCCACTTGGGCAATTTCCTTCTTTTCTTTGACCGGCTTCGAGAGCTTCTCCTTCAGGTGCTCCGTGATGGCCTCAACCGCCCTTTCGATTCCCCGCTTCAACGCCATCGGATTGGCGCCTGCGGTGACGTTCTTGAGTCCCTCACGGAAGATCGCTTCCGTCAACACCGTGGCGGTGGTTGTGCCATCCCCGGCGATATCCGACGTCTTCTCAGCGACTTCCTTGACCAGCTGGGCCCCCATGTTCTCGTAGGGGTCACTCAGCTCAACCTCCTTGGCGACCGTCACACCATCTTTGGTGATCGTCGGAGAGCCGAACTTCTTCTCCAACACCACATTGCGACCCCGTGGCCCCAACGTCACCCTGACGGCCTCGGCCAGCTTGGTCACTCCCGCCAGCATTTTCCGGCGGGCATCCTCGTTAAAGAGCAACTGTTTCGACATAACCTCTCCTCCTGTCTCTGGCTTACAAGGCTCCTATGACTGCACGATGGCGAGGACGTCCTCCTCCCGAAGGATGAGATAGTCCTCTCCTTTGATGTGCACTTCTGTCCCGGTGTACTTGCCATAGAGCACGCGGTCGCCCGCCTTCACGTGCAGCGGCTTCACCGTCCCATCCTCAAGCAATTGGCCAGGGCCGACCGCCACCACCTTCCCCTCCTGAGGTTTCTCTTTCGCGGTATCAGGCAACACAAGGCCGCTTTTCGTTTTCTCCTGGGCATCGAGCTGCTTCACCGCGAGACGATCTGCAAGTGGTCTGAGTGCCATCAACTACCTCCTTCTAGCAGTCTATTTCTATGAGTGCTATTTTCTAACTATTATAGTCATAAAAATGACTATTTCAAGGGTGAAAAAAAGTATATTTTGTTACTTTATAGGGTATTTTCTTCAAATAACTTGTATTTTCTAGATAAAATGCTTTATTACAGTGACATGGTTCAAATAGGCTTGCGACGTCCTGTCCGCAGACTGGCAAGGGCGTGGAGTCCCTCCAGCACGAGATGGGGCTTGAAGTGGGCAATGGACTTGGCATACTTGGCTACAAGCGGGCTAGAGCCTCCTGTAGCGACTACCGTGGCCCTTGGGGCGTAGCGGGCCTTCAGCTGGGCGGTGAGGCCATCGCACAGGGCAGCACAGCCATAGATGAGGCCCGCGCGGATGCTGTTGGCGGTGTCGCGGCCCAACAGCTCGGGAGGCTCCCGAAGCTCTACCTTGGGAAGCAGGGCCGTGCGACTTGCCAGCGCCTCCAAGGAAATGTCCAAGCCAGGCGCGATCACCCCGCCCAAGTACTCCCCCGCTTTCGTCACGACATCGATGGTGATGGCCGTGCCGAAGTCCGCCACGATGCAGTCGCGTTTGAACGCCTTCCAGGCCGCGTAGGCTCCCACGAGCCGATCTTGACCGACCTGCTCGGGGTACCGGTAGCGATTCTTCAGCGGCACCTGGAGGTCTTGGCCCACCACGCGAATCGGCGCCGCATCCAGAGAGCGTAACGCTTGCATCAACACCCCCGACATCCGCGGCACGACACTGCACAGGATCACCTGCGCCGCGCGCCGCAAATGGAGCTTGCGGGTCTTGGCGAGCGCCTTGAGTTGGAGTGTCATCTCATCGGCGGTCCGGTTGGCTTGGGTCGCGATGGCAAACTGCGAGCGCAGGTTGTCCTTATCGAACACGCCGAAGTTGGTGGTGGTATTGCCGATGTCGATGGCGAGAATCATGTCAGGAACCAGCGTCACACAGCGGCCAACGATCCTACGGCTTGCTTCTTCGCCAATGATGCCACCTCACGGTACCGGAAGCAGTGGACGAGATGGTCGTTCACAAGACCTGTGGCTTGCATGTGGGCGTAGATGATTGTGCTGCCGACGAAGGAAAAGCCTCGGGCGATCAAGTCCTTGCTGAGGGCATCTGACTCCGATGTGCGGGCTGGGAGTTCCTGCGGGCGCCGCCAGGCGTTGCGCCGAGGCGCCCCACCGACAAAGCGCCACACGTAGTCGTCGAAGCTGCCAAACTCGCGCTGCACCTCCAGGAAGGCCTTGGCGTTGCGGATGGAGGCGTTGATCTTAAGCCGGTTGCGCACGATGCCCGCATCCCCCAACAGCCGGCGCACCTCACGCGCTCCGAAGGCTTCCACACGCCGTGGGGTGAAGCCAGCATAGGCGCGCCGGTACGCCTCACGCTTGCGCAGAATCGTCTCCCAGCTGAGGCCCGCTTGCGCTCCCTCGAGGATCAGAAACTCGAAGTGTCTCGCGTCATCATGGACCGGTACGCCCCACTCCTCATCGTGGTACCGCTGCATGAGCGGATCTGTTGTGGGCCACTCACACCGTCTCAACGTCTTCATGGCGCGTCCTCATTCCTACACGGACGGTTACGGTGTAGGCCAGCTATCGTCATCTTGGATCTTTCGGCTCACCATCGCCTAGGGTGTGGCAGGTTTCGATGGCGCGGCCGCAGCCCCATCAGAAAACGCCAGGTACCCAAAGAAAATGGGTGGCCCCAGGTAGGGAAGCAACAGCAACAGCCCCCACGGCCACGGCTTTCCTCTGGCTTGCGAGACCCGCGCGCCCCACAGGATGAAGACCGCAATCGGCAACAAGACCATCCAGACCAGGAACCAAAGGCCAAGCCCAACACCACTCAACTTCATGAGCCCGCCGAGGTAGAGATAGAGAAACGGAGCAGCTGCCAATCCCAGGAGCCACCACGCCGAGAACCCAGCCACCCAGCACATCACGACAAGCTGCAATACAGGAACCCAGGCCATCCACCTGTGTGAAACGCCGAGCTTTTTAGCGATCAGGTAGAGACAGAGCAGAAAAAAGACATACTCAATCAGCCCGAGCAATGCAAGCCATCGTCGCATGCCTGCGGGGAGTTCTCTTGCACGACTACGCTGTCTCAGTCCCTGCTTGAAGCCCTCGAGGAGTTGTTTCTTCATCTCAGCTTTGCTTGCTGTCGCTTGTTCCAGCTGTTCGCTCTGCTCAAGAGGGGTAGCGGTGGTCTCCGAAACCATACTGACGTCTGGCTCGCTGGGCTTCTCCACAACCTCCGGTGGCTCCGTTGATGGCGTGGGAGGCGTCTCGATGTGAGAAAACTCAGGAGTCATGGGTGGCGGCTCCTGTGGGATGTCGCTCGGCGACTGCTCAATGGAGGCAATATCATCGCGGTTGAATGTGACCGTGCCTGCTCCAGGAATTTCAAGGGTCACTTCCCGCTCATCGGAGCGGACCACCTGGCCTTGCAACGAGTTCCCGTTTTTTAAGCGGATGGTGTCGGCTGCCACCGCCTGCGAGACGAAGTTCATCGTGGCTATCGTTGCCAGCGCAAGAACCAGTGGAAACCAGCTTCTCATCAAATCCCTCCGTTGTTCATCTCAACACCAGTCTCTACTCCCAACGTCACTATCTAAGTAGAGTGATTTCTCCGGCATCAAACGCGCGCACGATCCCGGAATCCAGGCGCACAAGGAGGCGGCCGGATTCATCGAGGTCCGTCGCAGTGCCCTCAAGCTCCTCGGAGCCGGCGGTGACATGGACGACCTGGCCGAACAGCGTAATCCACGGACGCAACGCCTGACGGATGGGAGCAAACCCTCTCGCGGTCCACTCATCGTACCACCCTCGAAAATGACCGTACAGCGCCCCTGCGAGGCGGTGCGCATCGCAGGCCCTACCAGCGGCTGCGAGTGAGGTGGCAGTTACCGGCAGCAACCGCGGATCGGTCGTAACGTTGACGCCGATCCCCACGATCACCGCTTCGCCCTTGGCTTCGACGAGGACGCCACAGACCTTTTGGCTTTTCAGCAACACATCATTGGGCCATCGAATGCTCGGCGCAAGGCCCGTCAACTTCTGGATCGCCTCAACCACGGCCAGACCTGCGACAAGGGACAGTTGCGAAATTTCGGAGGAGGACCGCCTCGGCCGGAGGATGAGGGAACAATAGAGGCCCCCTTCAGGAGAGCTCCACGTCCGGCCAAGCCGTCCCCGCCCCTTGCTCTGCCGGCGTGCGAACACGAGCGTCCCTTCGGTGGCGCCCTGCGTGGCGAGGCTCGAGGCCATATCTATTGTGGAACCCAGTTCACGAAAGGCGTAAATCGGCGCGCCGTCTCCGACGTGCTGGGCCAACCGTTGCTCAAGTTCTTGATCTCTTGCTTCCATATGTGACGGCCTTAAGTCTTGTCCCTTGTCCCCCTTCCCCCCGGCCCGCCTGGTGGTTCGCCAGCCGGGGCGGGCTTGTCCCAAGACTTGGATGCTTTTCTCGCAGTGCATTGATCTGATCCCGCAACACCGCGGCGCGCTCAAACTGAAGGCGCTTGGCGCACAACACCATCTCTTCTTCGAGGTCGGAGAGCACTACCATCAGGTCATGGTCCTCAGGGGTCTGGCCGGTGCGCTCAACGGCCAGCTCCTCGGCCTCACGGACCGCTTCGATGCCCTCGCGGATGGCCTTCTGGATCGTCATGGGCGTGATCCCGTGCCGCTGGTTGTATTCCAGTTGTTTCTGCCGGCGCCGGGTAGTCTCGGCGATGGCGGTGCGCATCGCTCCGGTCACCTGATCCGCGTAGAGGATCACCTCGCCGTGGACGTTCCGGGCCGCGCGCCCCGACACCTGGATGAGCGACGTCGCCGAGCGCAGGAACCCCTCTTTGTCTGCATCGAGCACAGCGACCAAGGAGACCTCTGGCAAATCCAACCCCTCCCGCAGCAGATTGATCCCAATCAGACAGTCAAACGCCCCGAGCCGCAAGTCGCGGAGAATCTCCACCCGCTCGATCGCCTCGATATCGGAATGGAGGTATTTGACCCGCAGACCCGCTTCGGTGAGATACCGGCTCAGATCCTCGGCCAGTCGCTTGGTCAGTGTGGTCACCAGCACCCGTTCGTGCTGCTCAACCCGCCGTCTGACTTGCTCGATGAGATCGTCGATCTGGCCGGTGGTCGGCTTCACGGTCATGACCGGATCAACCAGGCCGGTGGGGCGAATCACCTGCTCCGCGACCTGATTGCGGCAGCGCGCCAGCTCGTAGGGGCCCGGCGTGGCCGAGGCGAAGATCACTTGCGGGATGAGCTGTTCAAACTCCTGAAACGTCTGTGGCCGGTTATCCAAGGCAGACGGCAGCCGGAACCCGTATTCAACCAAAGTTTCCTTGCGGGCGCGGTCACCTTCGTACATCCCACGGATCTGCGGGACCGTCACGTGCGATTCATCGATGACCATCAGGAACGGCTTCGGGAAGTAGTCGATAAGGCACGAAGGCCGCGAGCCTGGCGGGCGGCCAGACAGATGCCGGGAGTAGTTCTCGACCCCGTGGCAGAAGCCGAGCTCTTTCAACATCTCCATGTCATAGCGGGTCCGAGACTCCAGGCGTTGAGCCTCCAGCAGCTTGTTGTTGGCTTGGAGAGTCCTTACGCATTCGACGAGCTCGCGGTTGATCGACTCCAGCGCTCGCACCACGCGGTCCTGGGTCGTGACAAAGTGCTTCGCGGGATAGATAGCAATCTGATCAAGCTCGGCGATGGGGTTGCCGGTGAGCGGATCGATCTCTCGGATCCGGACAATTCGGTTGTCAGCCAGTTCGACCCGGTAGGCGGTCTTCCGGTAGGCGGGAAACACATCGATGACATCCCCGCGGGCGCGAAACGTCCCTCGGTGAAAGTCGATGTCGTTGCGGCTGTAGTGAATGCCCACCAGCCACGAGAGCAGTTCATCCCGTCGGGCCGCTTTCCCCTTCACCAGCCACACCATCAGCTCCCGGTACTCTTCCGGGTCGCCCAGATTGTAGATGCAGGAGACGCTGGAGACGATGATCACGTCCTGGCGACTCATGAGGTTACTGGTTGCTGAGAGGCGCAGCCGGTCAAGCTCCTCGTTAATGGAGGAGTCCTTTTCAATGTAGGTGTCTGTGGAGGGAACATAGGCTTCGGGCTGGTAGTAGTCGTAATAACTGACAAAGTATTCCACGGCATTCTGGGGAAACAGGGCTTTGAGCTCGCTGTAGAGCTGAGCGGCCAGCGTCTTGTTATGAGAGATGACCACGGTCGGCCTGTTCACGTTGGCGATCACATGGGCGATGGTAAAGGTCTTTCCTGAGCCAGTGACGCCAAGGAGCGTCTGGTGCTTTTTGTCTTCGAGGACGCCCTTGGTGAGCGCCTCGATCGCCTCGGGTTGATCCCCTTTCGGGGTCATGTCCGTAACAAGTCGAAAATGATCCATTCTTTTCGGTTACGGCAAACGGTTTCGGTAACGGCCACATATCGTTTGGCGCCCATCGGCCTCGTCTTTCGTATGAGACGACATACGAAACCGCTCTCCGTAACCGAGGCGTGGCCAAAGCCGCAACCGATAAATGCAACTCATCTTTCAAAGCACCTCAAGCGCCACATCAAGCGCAGGCGCCGAATGGGTCAGCCGGCCGATGGAAATCCGGTCCACGCCGGTCTTGGCGAGTGCCCGAACGTTGGAGAGCGTGACGCCGCCAGAGGCCTCCAACAGGGGGGACATGGGCCATGGGCCATGGGCCATGGTGTTTCTCAGCCTGACAGCCTTGCGGATATCAGCAAGGGACCAATTATCCAGCATGATACTATCCGGCTTGGCTTTTAGGGCAGCTCGAAACTCACGTAGATTCATCACCTCGACTTCAACAAGTTTTCTCGGACGCTGTTGTTTAGTTGCCTGAAGCGCTTCCTGAATGGTCTGTCCCCTGCCCCCCTGGTGGTTCGCCAGCCGGGGCGGGCACGCCCCGTGCCCCATCGCCTTCAAGTGGTTCGTTTTGATCAGCACCGCATCGTGGAGTCCCATCCGGTGATTGTGCCCTCCCCCGATGCGCACCGCGTATTTCTCCAAGCGGCGAAGACCAGGCAGGGTCTTGCGGGTGTCCATGATTTTGACCGGGTAGGAGTAAACGCGCTTCACGAACTGGCGGGTCAGGGTCGCAATGCCGCTGAGGTGACCCAAGAAGTTCAAGGCGGTCCGCTCAGCCGCCAAGATGCTGCGGGCCGAGCCTGCGACCGTGAGAATCGTTTGGCCTGGTGCGACGGTCTGGCCATCTCGGCGGCGTATCGTGCAGCGCAACGAGGGTTCCAGCGCCTCAAACACCCAGCAGGCGACCTGAGCACCCGCGATGATGCCTGGGGCTTTGGCCCGAATGACTGCGCGGGCGTGCTGTGCGGGGTTGATGACGGCCGCGCTCGTGGAGTCCCGGCGCGCCGCATCTTCGGCGAGGGCCGCACGGACGAGCGGAAAGATCAAGGATTTGGTGAGTCGGACGGCAGACGTCCTCATCGGACTCGGGACCTCGTGTGACGTGTATCGGTTACAACGACTGGACGAGCTCAAGATGCGCGCTGACGTTCTTGAGCGTCTCGGAGACCTGGTCGCGCCGCGCTTTTGCTTGGGCCACGACGTCGCGGGGCGCGCGCTGGGCAAACCGGCGGTCGCGCAGGCGGGCCTCGAGCCGTCCAAGCTCCACCGTCAATTCCTCCACGCGCCCCTGGAGGCGTTGCTGTTCCTTGGTCGCATCGATCAGGCCGCTGAGGGGCATGAGGATCTCGATGCCGTCTACGACCGTCGCGGCGGCATCTTTGGAGCGCGTGTGCGATTCTCTCACCGTCACGTCGCCAACCTGTGCAAGCGCTTGGACGAATGGGCGCTGGGCCTCAAAAAATTCTCGCGTCGCCCGGTGTTTCGCCGAGAGGTGAATGGGCGGCCTGGTCTGGCTGGGCACGTTGAGCTCAACCTTCGTATTGCGGATGGCCGTCACCACCGCCTTGAACAACTGGAGCTTGGCTTCCGCGTCCTCATCGAACCATCGCTTCTCAACCGCCGGCCATGCAGCCATCATGATTGACGTGCTGCGCTCCCTTCTCCTCTGCTCCCTGTCCTCTGCGTTCAAATGCTGCCACAGTTTCTCTGTCACGAACGGCATGGTCGGGTGGAGAAGCCGAAGGCCTGTGTCAAGGACGGCAAGTAAGATCGCCAAGGTCACCGGTCGTTGGGCGTCTGGGATGCACTTGGACAGCTCCACGTACCAGTCGCAATAGTCGTGCCACATGAACTCGTAGATGGCCAACGCGGCCTCGTTGATCGCAAAACGATCCAGCGCCCTGGTGACCTGGTCAGTGGTCCGATGCAGCCGTGAGAGAATCCACCGATCGATCACTGACAGGGAGGCGTTGGCGTGGGAGGCGTGAGGATCCCAACGCTCAATCCGGACCGCGGCGCCCTGAACGGCGTCGAGCACATAGCGGGTGGCGTTCCAGAGTTTGTTCGCGAAGTTTCGGCCTGCAACGAACTTCTCGTCCGAGAGGAAAATATCCTGGCCGATGGCCGTTGAGGTCACCAGGGTATACCGCAGGGCATCGGTCCCGTACTGCTCGATGATCTCAAGCGGATCGATGATGTTGCCTAGTGACTTTGACATCTTCTTGCCGGTGAGATCGCGAACGGTGCCGTGGATATAGACCTGCCGAAACGGCGGCTTGCCCATGCAGAAGAACCCGGCCATGATCATGCGCGCCACCCAGAAGAAGATGATCTCCGGGGCGGTCACGAGCGTGTCGGTGGGGTAGAAATAGTCCAAGTCTCTGGTCTTCTTGGGCCAGCCGAGCGTCGAAAACGGCCAGAGCCACGAGGAGAACCACGTATCGAGCACATCTTCGTCCTGCGTCAAGTCTGTGGAACCGCAGGTGGAACACCGCTCCGGCCTCGTCTTGGAGACAACCACACCTCGTTGAGGGGCGAGAGACGAGGGGCGGGGGGCGGGGGCTTGGGCTTTCCCTTGCCCCTTGCTGCAGTGTTCACAGTAGTAGACAGGCAAGCGATGGCCCCACCAAATCTGCCGACTGATGCACCAGTCCTGGATATTCTCCATCCAGTTGAGGTAGACCTTGGTCCAACGCGATGGGGTAAACGTGATCTGCTTTTTCTTAACCGCCTCGATCGCCGGCTTGGCCAGCGGCTTCATCTTGATGAACCACTGGAGGCTCAGGCGTGGCTCAACAACGGTGTCGCATCGGTAACAGTGACCGACGTTATGCAGATGCTCCTCAGTCCTCACTAGGAGTTGTTGGGCCGTCAGGTCCTCAAGGACCTTGCGGCGGCACTCGAAGCGGTCCAGCCCCTGATAGGCGGCTGGGACGTTCGCCATGCGCCCATCATCAGTCATGATGTTGATGAACTCGAGGCGATGGGTCTTGCCCAACTGGAAATCGGCTGGATCGTGCGCCGGCGTGACCTTCACCGCCCCGGTGCCGAATGTTCGATTAACGACCTCATCCGCAATGATCGACAACCCTCGATTGACGAGCGGAAGGATAGCGCGCTGCCCAATGAGGGATTTGTAGCGCTTGTCCTTCGGATGGACCGCCACGGCCGTGTCGCCGAGCATCGTCTCCGGCCGTGTCGTGGCAACCACAATCGAGTGCTGAGTGCTGAGTGATGAGTGGTGAGTGTGTGTTTCTGGTCTTTTGCTCGTCACTCGGCACTCGTCACTCATCACTAAAGGATAGCGAATGTAGTACAACTTCCCTTGTGTTGGTTTGCGGGGCGCTTCTTCATCCGATAGGGCGGTTTGGCAACGCGGGCACCAGTTGATGATGTAGTGGCCGCGATAGATCAGCCCCTTGCGGTACAGTCTCACGAAGACTTCGGCGACCGCCTCCGAGAGCCCCTCGTCCATCGTGAAGCGGGTTCGTTGCCAGTCACAGGAGGACCCTAATCGTTTGAGTTGGTGGATGATCGTGTTGCCATACCGCTCTTTCCACTGCCAGACCCGTTGGAGGAACGCCTCACGCCCAAGATCCTGCCGACGCTTCCCTTCTTTAGCCAGTTCTTTCTCAACGACGTTTTGCGTGGCGATTCCGGCATGGTCCGTCCCGGGGACCCAGAGGGCGTTGTCGCCCTGCATCCGCTTGAACCGGACGAGGATATCCTGGATTGTGTTATTGAGTGCATGGCCCATGTGCAGAATCCCGGTGACGTTCGGTGGGGGAATGACGATCGTGTAGGGCCTGCGGGATTGATCTGGCTCAGCGTGGAAGAGCCCTTGTGATTCCCAGCGTTGGTAGAGCTGCTCTTCGACGTCTGCAGGGTGATAGCGAGGAGGGAGTTCGGTCATCAGACGAGGTCAGATATCAGAAGTCAGGGGACAGAAGATAGATCAACGACGCCCCGATGGCTTGGCCTGTTCTGACTTCCGACTTCTGACTTCCGACTTATTCCTAGAATCTCTTAACAATTTGTATTCGATGGAATCAACGAGGGCTTGCCAACTGGCCTCAATGATGTTCTCGGACACCCCGATGGTCCCCCATGACTCGTGTTCATCCTGGGATTGAATCAGCACCCTGACTTTGGCGGCGGTTCCCGCCTTTTCATCCAGGACGCGCACCTTGAAGTCGGTCAGGTGCATCCGGGCCAAGGTCGGGTAGAACTGCGTGAGCGCTTTGCGGATGGCATTGTCCAGGGCGTTCACGGGGCCGTCGCCTTCTGCCGCGGCATGCTCGTGCATCCCGCGCACCTTGAGCTTGATGGTGGCCTCGGACACAATCCGCGAGTCTTTCTTCTCAATGATGACGCGGAAGCTCTCCAAGCCGAAGAAGGGCTTCAGTCGTTTCAGATGGCGCTGCAACAACAGTTCGAACGACGCCTCCGCCGCCTCAAAGTGGTAACCCTGGTGTTCCAGGTGCTGCAGCAGCGCCAAGAGCTTCTTAGTCTGGGGCGTTTCCTTCGAGAGATTTACTGCCAGCGCTCTCGCCTTGACGACGAGGGAGGTGCGGCCTGAGAGCTCCGACACCAGAATTTTTCGCTGGTTGCCGACTCGCGTTGGGTCGATGTGTTCATAGCTCTTTGGGATCTTCATGACCGCGTTCACATGGACCCCACCCTTGTGGGCAAACGCCGCAGCGCCCACAAACGGCTGGCCAGGCCGCTGAACCATGTTGCTCACCTCGGCGACAAAGTGCGACACGTCAGTGAGTTCCTTGAGCTTATCGCTCGGCAAGCACGCGAGACCCATCTTCGTCGCCAAGATGGCAACGATCGTGGTCAAATCCGCATTCCCACACCGTTCTCCATACCCGTTGATCGTCCCCTGCACCTGGCGGCAGCCAGCCTGCACGGCCACGAGGCTGTTCGCGACCCCCAAGCCACAGTCGTTGTGAGCATGAATGCCCATTGATACTCGGACACGCCGCTTCGCTTCGGTAATGATCCGCGAGAGCTCATCGGGAAGGCTGCCTCCATTGGTGTCGCAAAAGACCACCGCGTCTGCGCCCACCTCCTGGGCTGCCTGGATGGTTTTCAAGCAATAGGTAGGGTTCGCTCGATAGCCGTCGAAGAAATGCTCGGCGTCATAGAACACCGTGCGGCCGCGGGCCTTCAAGAACCGAACCGAGTCCTCGATCATTGCAAGGTTCTCATCGAGTGTAACCCCCAGCACCTCACGCACATGCAGATCCCAGCTTTTGCCGAAGATGGTCACGACGGATGTCTGGGATTCTACGAGCGCCTTGAGGTTTGCGTCACGGCTCGGAGTGACGTGCGGCCGCCGGGTGCTGCCAAAGGCCACCAGGGTAGCTTGCGTCAAGCGGAGCCGACGAGCCCGCCGGAAAAACTCCGCATCCTTGGGATTCGAGCCGGGCCACCCCCCCTCGATGAATGGCAACCCTAGCGCGTCCAGTTTCTCGGTGATGCGCAGTTTATCTTCAACCGAATAGGAAATCCCCTCGGTTTGAGCGCCATCCCGTAATGTTGTGTCGTAGAGGTCGATGGTCCGCGTCATGGTGGTCTCGCACCCAGTGCCGTTCCGACTTGAGAAGCCCAACCCCCGACCCTCGGCGGAACGAGTTGGAACGGCACTAACGGCTCATGCGAGCTATGGCCGCTTGCTGAGCCCGAACGCCTGATGGATCGCCCGCATGGCCCGCTCGGCATGGGCTTTGCGGATGACACAGGAGAGCTTGATTTCTGAGGTGGAGATCATCTCGATGTTGATCCGTTGTCGGCCCATCGCCTCAAACATCTTGGCCGCAACCCCTGAGTGGCTGCGCATGCCGATGCCCACAATCGAGATCTTCGCGACCCCCTCGTCGGTCGTGACCGCACCGGCCCCAATGCGTTGGGCCACGCTGCGGGCGATCCGAAGGGTCGTGGGCAGATCGTGCTTGACCACGGTGAAGGAGACATCGGTGGAGCCTTCACGGCTGACGTTCTGGACGATCATGTCCACGTTGACATCTTTCTCGGCCAACTCACGGAAGAGTTGGGCGGCCATGCCGGGCTTGTCGGGCACATCTTGAACCGTCACCTTGGCCTCATCTTTGCGAACGGTCACCCCGCTCACCACGACATCCTCCATCGCTGCGGCCGCTTTGGTAATCATCGTCCCCTCCTTGGCTGAGAAACTGGATCGGACATGAATCGGTACATTGAATCGCTTCGCGACGAAAATCGATCGCGCCTGCATGACTTGAGCTCCCAACGAAGCCATCTCGAGCATCTCATCGTAGCTCACGGTGGCCAGCTTCCTGGCGGCCGGGACGACGCGAGGATCGGCGGTAAACACCCCCTCCACATCCGTGTAGATCTCGCAGATCGTCGCCTTGAGCGCCTTGGCCAGCGCCACGGCGGTCAAGTCGGAGCCGCCCCGCCCGAGGGTCGTGATGTCCTGTGTCATGGACACCCCTTGAAACCCCGCCACAATGACGACGCGGCCCTTGGCAAGCTCTTCAAAAATTCGCTTGGCATTGATGTCAATCAGTTTGGCTTTGGTGTGCGTCCCGTCCGTGAGGATCCCCACCTGAGCCCCGGTGAATGAAATCGCGTCCTCTCCCAACTCCTGAATGGCCATGGCCAGGAGCGCGACGGACACCTGCTCGCCGGTTGCCATGAGCATGTCCAATTCACGTTCCGGCGGGTCCTCGCTGATTTGCTGAGCGAGGGTCAACAACTCATCCGTGGTGTCTCCCAAGGCGGAGACGACCACCACCACATCAGCGCCCTGGCGTCTTGACGCCACGACACGCTGGGCAACCCGCTTGATGCGCTCCGGATTGGCCACGGAACTCCCACCGAATTTTTGGATAATCAACGAACGTTTCATGGGCTTCGTCCGCTCAGTGCTTATGACGCGGTCACTACTTCCCTCGAAGGCTCATCGCAAAGCCCCGAGGAGTCAAGAAACCACCGCAATAAGGCCGTCCCATCCTGAAACGCCAGCGGCGTGTGCGCCGCGGCTTCAGGGGTGAGGCGAACCGCTGGATGGCTTGGGAGATGGGCCCCGAACGCTACAAATGGCATGGTGGAGGTTGTCCGATCATCGACCGCCACCAGACACCGAAAGGCTCCCCGTTGCATGAGCTGCTCGACCACCGGTTTCAGGAAATGGTGATCCAGCCGTTCCATCGCACATTGTCGATCCACCGGGTCCACCTGCTCAATACGAACGGGCAGATAGATCACATCATCCACGTCCAGCATGTCTAAGAGCTTCTGACTGAGCCGCCGCACATCACGCTCCTCGAGGCGGGTGGGTCCTTCGAGATGTGTCAGACCAAGACGCTGCGCGATGCCTCGGAGCGGAAAGGCCGTAGAGATGACGGCCCCTGAACATCCATAGCGCGCTTTGAACGACTTCACCCGGCGACCAGTGCCAGGCCCCCACAGCCACACCATGTTGGCGGGGTTTTCTCCAAGATCCACGCGCACCTTGTTGATCTCGTGACGCTCAAGTAGTCCGGCCGCTTCGTCAAGCAGTGCGCGAAGCCAGATCCCAGCCGCGTGGCGTGGCAGATGCCTTCGCCACATGCGACCAATCAGATGCTCGGGGGGATCGATCGCTGTGGTGGCGAGCGCGGCAACCTCTGGGCTTGCCTGGAGCATCACCAAATGATGGGCCTGCTCACCAGTTACCCAGCGCCTTGTTGGCCCCCCAAGCCTTGCGTTCAACAACGCGATGAGGGGAGCCGTCTCCTTGGTCGTAATGCCTCCGGCTGTTGGATCAATCACGCGTCCGTCATGTTGGGTCACGAGCTCGCAACACCACCCCACTTCTCGACCCTGAGGCTCGACGCCGAGGCCCGCTGCGTAACAATCGGCTTCTCCGAGCGCCTCGTCACCCGTCGCGGTCGATTCAGCGGCATGGCGTGGTCTGGCATACCCCAGCCAGGCGAGGTGCGC
>Ga0137796_10000584_pt1 | contig 22285 bp, 18 predicted proteins | sample OV2TP3_FD_97704 | JGI IMG/M metagenome (GOLD analysis project Ga0137796, IMG submission 97704) | reverse complement strand
GCGCCTCATCGCCACCGGCGGCCAGATCCCACCGCCGCTCGAGAACAGCCCCAAGTGCCCACGCTGCTCGCTCGTCGGCATCTGCCCCCCCGACGAAGTGAAGTTCTTCCGCAGGGAGCAGGAGCCCCCGCGCCCGCTCGCGGTCGGGCGCGACGAGGCGATGCCGATGTACGTGCAGGCGAACCGCGCCAAGGTGTCGCGGAACGGCGAGACGCTCGAGGTGAGCATCGAGGGCAAGGTCGTCAATCATGCGCGCGTCAACGAGGTGTCTCAGCTCGTGCTGCTGGGGAACGTCTACGTGACAACGCCGTGTCTTCAGGAGCTGATGAGCCGGGGAATCCCGATCACCTGGATGAGCTACGGCGGCTGGTTCATGGGGCACACCGTCGGCACCGGGCACAAGAACGTCGAGCTGCGTACCGCGCAGTACCGCGCAAGCTTCGACGAGGCGCACTGCCTGCGCGTCGCAAAAGGTCTCGTCGAAGCGAAGATCCTGAACGCAAGAACGCTGCTCCGGCGCAACTGGCGCCAGGACGACAAGCCGGAGGCTTTGCTCGACGCGCTGAAGGAAGACGCGCAGGCGACGCGGCGCGCGAAATCGCTCGCCGAGCTGCTGGGGGTCGAGGGCAACGCCGCGGCGCGCTACTTCGGCGCCTTCGCCAACCTCATCAAGCCCGGCGACACCGCGTCGGGCGAGCTCGACTTCGATTTCGCCGCGCGCAATCGGCGGCCTCCGACCGATCCGGTCAATGCGCTGCTCTCGTTCGCGTATTCGCTGCTCGTGCGCGCGTTCACGGTGACGCTCGCGGCGGTCGGGTTCGACCCGTATCGCGGTTACTACCATCAGCCCCGCTACGGCCGGCCCGCGCTCGCGCTCGACCTGATGGAGCCTTTCCGCCCGCTCATCGCCGACTCCGCGGTGATCATGGCTTGGCCTCGTTATCCGCGGCGAAAGGCCGCGGCCTCATTGAAGCCTGTTCGGCCTCGGCGGCTTTCGCGGCTTCCTCGTCGTTATCCGCGGCGAAAGGCCGCGGCCTCATTGAAGCCAACCAGTGCCGCTGGTAAGCCTTGTGCTCAAGGCCGTTATCCGCGGCGAAAGGCCGCGGCCTCATTGAAGCCACGGCCGCGCGGCGTCGGCGAGCAGCGCCTCGAGGTTATCCGCGGCGAAAGGCCGCGGCCTCATTGAAGCTTTGCAGAGATGGTAGGCACGCGCGATCGGGTCAGCGTTATCCGCGGCGAAAGGCCGCGGCCTCATTGAAGCTATATTCCGACGATCGAGCCGTGGAACATCACTGATGTTATCCGCGGCGAAAGGCCGCGGCCTCATTGAAGCTCCACATCGGACAGCTTGTAGAGCTCGCGCGCGTCGGTTATCCGCGGCGAAAGGCCGCGGCCTCATTGAAGCCGGGTATGCCCGCCGCAGTACCGGCACGGATGGGGAGTTATCCGCGGCGAAAGGCCGCGGCCTCATTGAAGCGACTTCGGCACGGTGGCGAACGTGCGCATCACCGGCGTTATCCGCGGCGAAAGGCCGCGGCCTCATTGAAGCAAGATGCCGCGGGCGATGCGCCGCTCGGTGTTGATGGTTATCCGCGGCGAAAGGCCGCGGCCTCATTGAAGCGTAGCGCAAAGCAATGGCTTTGTTGATGTCGAGACGTTATCCGCGGCGAAAGGCCGCGGCCTCATTGAAGCGGTAGTCACCGTGTCCCTGAGCAGCGACTGATGCTGGTTATCCGCGGCGAAAGGCCGCGGCCTCATTGAAGCAAGTACTGCCACAACGCGATGCCGAAACCGACGAGCGGTTATCCGCGGCGAAAGGCCGCGGCCTCATTGAAGCGATCAGGTCGAGGTTCGTGAGATCGTCGCTCCCGAGGTTATCCGCGGCGAAAGGCCGCGGCCTCATTGAAGCGGGCTGGCCGCCATGCGAACAAGGCCCGCTTGGGCGTTATCCGCGGCGAAAGGCCGCGGCCTCATTGAAGCGACAAGATTGACGACGCCGACTTCTCGGATCTCCACGTTATCCGCGGCGAAAGGCCGCGGCCTCATTGAAGCCGCTGGTAGGCCCGATCCAGCTCTTCGGCTTCGAGCGTTATCCGCGGCGAAAGGCCGCGGCCTCATTGAAGCAGAAACTACTTCCTTTCGGTGAACCCTGAGCACTACCGTTATCCGCGGCGAAAGGCCGCGGCCTCATTGAAGCCGCTCGTCGAGGACGTCATCCTCTTTGAAGCGCGCGTTATCCGCGGCGAAAGGCCGCGCGGCCTGCGCGCCGGAGATCTCGGGCGCACCGTGCGCCGGCTCGAGGAGCAGATAGCCTACGGAGTGAGAAGCAAAGCGAGCGTGCCGATCGTCATGCCGGCGGCGATTCTACAGACCCTGCTCCGCTGCATCGGCCTGGCGCGCCGGCGTTCGGCGCCCTGCTATGATCGTGTCTCGCACAGCCGCATTCCCCGGCATAACGATCCATGAACCACCACGCACCACAACCCTCCGGCACGCGCCGCCGCGCCCGCGCCGCGCCGCCCGCAGCGAGCGGGAAACTGCGCATCGGCGACGACTGGAACGCCATCACGATCATCGCGCTCTCGCAGGACAACCCGCTGAAGGCGGTCGCCGAGCTCGTGGAGAACTCGATCGACGCGGGCGCGCGGCGAATCACGATCACGCGCGGGCGCGAGCGCGGCGAGCACTACCTCGAGGTCGCCGACGACGGCCGCGGCGTGCCGCGCGACGGCGAGGGCGCGCCCGACTTCCGCTACGTGGCGACGCACATTTGCGACTCGGTCAAGCGGCGCCTGAAGGCCGACGGAGCGCGCGGCGTCCAGGGCGAGTTCGGCATCGGGCTGCTCTCCTTCTGGACCGTGGGCGAGGAGCTCGCGATGAGCTCGGCGGGCGCGGACGGGCACCTGCACGAGATGCGCATGCGAAAGGGCGATCCGGGCTACAGCGTGGTGCGCCATCGGGCGCTCGTTTCCGAGCCGGGCACGCGGCTCAAGGTGAAGCCGCTCCTGCCCGGCGTGCGCCAGCTCTCGGGCGAGAAGATCCAGCGCTACCTCGCCTCGGAGCTTCGCGAGCGCATCCGCCATTCGGGCGCGACTATAAGCGTGCTCGATCGCCAGGCGAGAAAGGAGCTCGCGGTCGAGCCGCGCCAGTTCGCGGGCGAGCTGCTTCATCACCTGCCTGCGCCCGCCGCGCCGCAGGGCGAGATCTACGCGGAGCTCTATCTCAACGCGCCCGATGCTTCGAACGAGGTGGGGCTGTACCGCTCGGGCACGCGCATCCTGCGCTCGATCGCGGAGCTCGAAGCGTTCCAGCGGCCGCCCTGGAACGCCGGCCTCCTGCAGGGCATCGTCGATGCGCCGTTTCTCAGCCTCACGCCCGCCACGCGCACGGGCGTGATCCACGACGCGGCGCTCGAAGCGCTCGCCGGGGCGATGGCGCCGCTCGAGGCGCGGCTCTGCGGGCTGATCGAGGAGCGCAAGCGCGCCGAGGAGGAGCGCAGCTCGCGCGACACGCTGCGCGCCATCCAGCGCGCGTTCCGCGAAGCGATGCTCGCGCTTCCCGCCGAGGACTACGACTGGTTCGACGTCGATGCGCGCCGCAAGGCGGCTGCGGGTGCCGAGGTCGACGCGCAAACCGCGGGCGAGGCGGGCGAGAACGGCATCGCGGTGCCCGGTGAGGCGGCGGCGCCGCAGCGCGAGTTCTTCGAGTTCGCCGGGCCGCTGCACAGCGTGCGCATCGCGCCCTCGGCCTGCACCTTGCCGGTCGGCGCCTCGCGCACGCTGCGCGCGCTCGCGCGTGACGCGAGCCGGCGCCACGTGGCCGGGGGCGTCGAGTACGCCTGGCGCATCGCGGAAGGCGCGGGGCGCATCGAGCGCGAGGCCGCGGAGTACGCGACCTTTCACGCCCCTGAGGAGCCCGCGCTCGTGCGCCTGGCCGTCGCCGCGCGCCAGGGCGAAATCGAGTGCGAAGCCGAAGCGCTCGTTACCGTGACCGACAGCCTGCTGCCCGAGGCAAAAGAGCGCACCCCGGGCGGACACGGCCTGCCCGGTTACACGCTCGAGCACGCGCCGGGCAAGCTCTGGCGCTCGCGCTACGACGTCGAGCAGAACGTCATCGTGGTCAACAGCGGCCATCGCGACTACGCCTTCGCCGCGCGCGCCAAGGCGCTCAAGCTGCGCTACCTCGTACGCCTGTACGCCAAGGAGATGGTGCGCAGGAATTTCCCGGGCCTGCGCGGCGAGGAGCTGCTCGACCGGTTCATCGAGCTCTCGCTCTACACCGAGGAGCACCTGCGCTGAGAGCGGGCGCACGCGCCGCGCGCGCTTGAGTTAGTTCACTTCATGGTCTAGAATCGGCCATGATCAAGCTGAACATCCACGAAGCCAAGACCCACCTTTCCAAGTACCTGTCGCGGCTCAAGAAGGGCGAGGTCATCGTGCTGTGCAAGCGCAACACGCCGATCGCCGAGATCCGGCCGCTGCCCGCGCCGCCCGGCAAGCCGCGGCCGCTGGGACTGGCGAAAGGCACGATCGAGATCCTGCCGGGGTTTTTCGAGCCTCTGCCCGCCGATGAGTTGGCGGCGTTCGAGGGCGAGGAAGCCTGAGGCTGCTGCTCGACACCTGCACCTTTCTCTGGGCGGCTGACGAGCACGCGCGGCTGTCCGCGGACGCGCGCGCGCAGATCGTCGAACCGGGCAACGAGGTCTATCTGAGCGCGATTTCCGCCTGGGAGATCGCGGTCAAACAGGCGCGCGGCACCCTCAGGCTGCCGCAGCCCGCGGCGCGTTTCGTTCCGCATTTCCGCGCCGCCCACGGCTTTCTCGAGCTGCCCCTGGACGAAGCGTCGGCGCTCCAGGTCGCGCGCCTGCCGAGAGCGCACAAGGACCCCTTCGACCGCATGCTCGTCTGCCAGGCGATCGCGCACGGCCTGACGATCGTCACGCCCGATCCTCTCATCACGCAGTACCCGGTTCAGATTCTCTGGTAGCTGCCTCCGGCGAGACAATTTCGTTCTCATGATCTCGAACCTAAGACGCGTGATCGCCGCCGCCGCGCCGCTTTGGGCGGGCGAGGCGGAAGTCGTGCGCACCTATTTTGCTTCGCCGCAGCGCAGCCGCGAGAGCGACCTGCTGTGGCTCGCGCGGCAGTGCTTCAAGGAATTCTGGGGCTCGGGTGTCGGCAAGTACGACCGCGGCGGCGTGGTTCCCGGGCAATTGAAGAAAATCGCCGAAAGAATCCTCGAGGTCGACACGACGCTCGGTCGGCATGAGGTCCTCGGCGTGTTCGAAGGAATTCGGGCCGAATTCAGCCACTACTGCGCCTTCGCCGACCTCTACGACGCGATCCGCCCGGCCGGCACTCCGGCGCTCAATCCCGCGATGCTCGAGGAATGGCCGGAGGAACAGGCTCTGACCGCGCTGCGTTTCAGGCACCAGCAGGAGCACGGCGCGCTCGGCATGCGCGCCTGCAAGCTGACCGAAGGCGGCTACTGCACGCTGTTTTCGGAAGGCATGGCCCTCAAGGGCAGGCCCGGCGCGGACGGCATGATCGCCGAGGCCTGCGCCAAGGTGTACGACGACGAGTTCGAGCACATGCTCGGCGGCATCGCCGGTATCGCCGGCGAAGGCCTCGGGGAAAACGACTGGCAGCTGCTCGAAAGCCTGCTCGTCGAGCAGCTCAGGCAGCGCATCCGCATGCGCAACGCCCAGTTCAGCCTGCCGCTCTCCGAAGAGCGCGTGCTGGCGATCTACCGCGGCGAGATCCGCCCGCTGGAATTCGACTTCGAGCTCGCCAGGCTCGTCGCCTAGCGCATCACGGCATCTGGATCTTGCCGCCGCCGCCCAGGGCGCCCGGCGGCAGGCCGCCCTGCGGAATGACGATCGACGATTGCGCCTGGCGGCGCAGCTCCTGCAGCTCCTTCACCGTGCGCTCGATCGCCTCCTTGGCGAGCTGGCCGAACTTCTCCGCCGCCTCCTCGAGCGATCCGGCGCCGATCTCGAAGCCGATCGGCAGCGCGCCCGCGGGCGTCAGCACCTGCGTCTCGCCGATATAGAGCACCGCGCGCGCGCTGTCCCGCACGCCGTCCTTCTTGACCGGCGTCAGGCGCCGGATCGTGCCGACGCGGCGGTCGGTGAAGACCTCTTCCAGATAAAGCGAGCCCGGATCGACCTTGAGGTCGGCCGTGCCTTCAGGTTTGGTAGCCATAGGTGGATTTTACCCCTGGGTCGCCAGGAGCCGTCCTTCCCATGCGGCGATCACCTGGGGCAGCGCCGCGGCTGCGCGAGCGCGAATCTCGTCCTCGCTAAGCGAGCTCAGCGGGTGCTGGATGACCACCGGGACGAGGCCTTCCATGCCCAGCGCCGCGCACTGGAGTTTCGCCTCGTGGACGAACTGCGTCGTTACGATCACCGCAGTCGGAACACCGAGCGATTCGAGGCTGATGGCATCGTGCATACAGCACGACGTGCAAGACCCTCAATCGCCGATGGCGGTGACGACGATGTCGTTCTCGGCGCGGATCTGCCCGAGCAGCTTCGGGTCGGCGAACCGGGAGAAGCTTTCCTTGCGGTAGTAGTTCACCGCCTCGAAGCTGTGGCCGAGCTCGAGCTCGTCGCGCAGCCTGCGCAGCAGCTTGTTGGCGTTCCACTTCGTGTTGTCCAGGATGCCGAGCCGCAGTCCGTCCGGCGCGGCGATCCGCGGCGCGATCGGTCTTGCCTGCGCGCCGACGACGCCGCGCGGGTCATAGGTTTCACTCATGTTGCTCTCCTCTAGAGTTGACAGGTTCCGTCGACGCAGCGCGGCGCCCGCTCGCCGGCAGCCGCCGCGCCCTCGCGCTCGATCTCCCGCAATACGGGGCTGGTCATGTTGCCCCAGCCGGGAATGAAGGCTGAAAAACGGCCGGCGTCCCCGCCGATCACGAAGAGATGGATGTTGTCCGGGCTCGGCACGATGGGAATCCGCGACTCGGGATCGCGCTTGTACCATACGGGCAGGCTGCGGTTGTACACCTTGCCGTAGCGGTGGTCGAACGCGAGGCTGCGGAACTTGTTGCCGGAATACATCCACAGATAGTGGCGGATATCGCTTCGCTTCCAGCCATGCGAGGCGATCGACGCCGCATGCTCCGGCCCGATGACCACCGCGCAGTGGCCCTGGGCGACCGCCGTATTATGCGCATAGGTGCTCATCGCCGAGCAAATGCTGTCGAGTATCCCCTCGGGATCGTTCGCTACGTGGTTGGTGACGCTGTGCGGCGCCTCCGCGGCGATCACGAATACCGTCGAGTCGTCGGCCGTGAAGCCCTTTTCGACGTGGTAGGGAGCGAAAGGGCTGATGTCCTCGTTCTCGCAGACCGCGTAGGTGTACTTGCCCGGATGACCGAGCGTGCTCTTGTCCAGGTCCCCCGGCCATCCTCCTCCCACGTTGAGCAGCACGAGACGAATCGCCCGTCCGATGGTCGCATTCGCCCGATTGCCGGAGCCGAACGCATTGCAGCCGCCGTTCATGCCGGCCGCCTTCGCTGCAGGGCCGTTGACCACCAGAAGCGGCGCCGCCATGTGGGTGGTCGCCTGCACGCCGTTCAGGTTGAACGCCGGCTCGCACAGCGCCAGGATCGCCGCACGCACGATGCGGGCGTACCCGGGCAGGCACCCGGCCATCACCATGTTGACGGCCAGCACTTCGCGCGTCAGGCCACCCCAGCGCGGCGGAACACGGCACTCCAGCTTGTCGGGCTCACCGCCGAGCGCCGCAATCATCGCCGCCATCTTTTCCGGCGTCGGCGGAACGACCGGCAGGCCGTCGGTAAAGCCGCGCTCGTAATAGTGCTCGACGAGGTCGACGTCTTCCCCGACCCGGGCAGCCGCCGGGGCGAGCGGCGCAGTCATAGCCTTCATCTTAGCCGGCCGGAGCAGCGATCTGTCGCCTTCTTCGAGACTAGTCCAGCAGCTCGAAGGCATCCCAGGCCTTCAACGCCTGCCAGACGAGGTCCGCGCCCTCCATCACGAGCTGCTTGGTGGTCAGCAGCTTCTCGATGACCTCGCGAATGCGCTTACGGTCGGCGCCGTAGGCTTAGGCGAGCACCCACACGAGCTCGCACAGCGTGACCGCGGCAATGAATTCCGTCAAGCGCAGGCCCAAGGCAAGCGAAGTCGCCGCCCGCTCCGGGGGGCTGAATCACTTCTGCCGCGTCCGCGGCCGCGTCAGCATGGGCGCCGCGCAGGCAGTCACGAAACAGGCTCTTCGCCTCGACCCGTGCGAAGTCCATGAAAGCGCGCGCAGCCACGGAAAGGCGCTTGCCGACGGGATAGACGAAATGCCAGTGGCTTTCCAGGGGAAATCCTTCGACGTCCAGGCAGACGAGCTTCGTCAGCACCGGGTCCAGTCCGAGCGTATAGCGCGGCAGGATCGACACGCCGAGCCCGGCAAGAATGGCCTCCCGGATCGCCTCGTCGGAGCTCAGTTCCATGCGGATTTTCGGGACGATCCCGTGTCGCGCGAAAAGCCTCAGGGTGATCATTCGCGTGCCCGACCCGGGCTCGCGCATCAGGAACGGCTCGTTGGCCAGGCGCGCGAACGGAATCTCCTTCTCGCCCGCCAGCGGGTGATCGCCGCAGGCAAGGACGACCAGGGGGTTCGGCACGACGGCCTGCGCGACGACTTCCCGCCCGCCGGGCGGTTCAACGAACATGTAAAGGTCGTCCTCATCGTTCTCCAGCCGTTCGACGAGGGCGAGGCGGTCTTGGATCTGCAGCGATGCCTGGATGCCGGGATTGTGCTGCACGAAGGCGCCGAGCAGCCGAGAAGCGAAGTGCTTGGCGGTCGAAGGCACGGCCAATCGAAGACGCCCCGACGCCACGCCGCGCATCCCGGTCAGCGCCTGTTCCATGTTGGACAGGGCGCGAAACAGCTCGCTGCAGCCGGCGTAGACCCGCTGGCCGGCTTCCGTCAGGTGGATGCGCTTGCCCACCTGCTCGAAGAGCGGAAGGCCTACCGTCTCGCTCAGTTTCTTGATCTGCACCGAAGCCGTCGCCTGAGCCATGTGCAGCTCCTCGGCCGCGCGAGTGAAGCTTCCTAATCTTGCGCTCGCCTCGAAGGCGCGCAATTGCGGCAGCATTCCGTGCTTCAGGTAGCGTCGGATGTCCGATTGCGGCATGGCATCGCTCCTCGATCGAGTCGGTCTTCACCTCGAAGCGAAGGCGCGCGGAAAGGCGAACCTTCGCTCATCGGCAAAGGTCTCGCTCGCATCGTCGTTGGAGTGATGCCGGCGCGACCGGGGCAGGAAGCCCGTTTTGACGATCGCGCCACAGCGGCCCGCCGGCCGCCGAAGCTACTCCCCTTTGGAGGGGCCCCTGGCTTTCGCCAGGCAGCGAAACATTAATACCACCTTCATAGCGGTCTTTCAAGGCGGCCGGTCATTACGAATCGTAATGTGAGCCTTCAAGATCCGTGCAAGCTGCGCTTTTTCGTAATGGAAGGCATCAGAAACTTCAAATTTTCTTTGCGGCCGGGCCGCCTCATAGTTCCGCATCAAGACGCGGAGGTTGCCATGCAGGTCAAGGAAGCGCATGCCAAGCCGATTGAGGAGGTGCTCGCCGGGCTGCAGGCGCACCTCGAGCGAGGCCTGGGCCAGAACGAAGCGCAGGAGCGCCTGCAGAAATTCGGCGCCAACGAGCTGACCGAGCGCCCGCGGCCGGGGTTCCTCGCCCTGCTGTGGGATCAGTTCAACAACTACCTGGTGATCATCCTGATCATCGCGGCGGTCATCTCGCTCGCCCTCGGAGAGTGGGTCGATTCGATCGCGATCATGTGCATCGTCGTGCTGAACGCCGTCGTGGGCGTGATCCAGGAGTCCAAAGCGGAGCAGGCGCTCGCGGCGCTCAAGAAAATGGCGGCGCCCAACGCGCAAGTCATCCGCGACGGCCATCAGATGACCGTGCCCGGCCGCGAGCTCGTCCCGGGTGACCTCGTCGCGCTGGAGGCCGGCAACTATGTTCCTGCCGACCTGCGCCTCGTCTCCACCGTCAATCTGAAGGTGGAAGAGGCCTCGCTGACGGGCGAATCCGTCCCTGTCGACAAGAACGCCGCGGTCATGCTGGACAAGGAGATCCCGCTCGGCGACCGCAAGAACTCCGCGTTCATGAGCACGATGGTGACGTACGGGCGCGGCAAGGGGCTCGTGACGGGTACCGGGATGAACACCCAGATCGGCATGATCGCCGAGATGATCCAGTCCTACGTGGACGAGGACACGCCGCTGCAGCAGAAGCTGCAGCAGCTCGGCAAGGTCCTCGGCAGCGGCGTTCTGGTGATTTGCGCGGTGGTGCTCGTCTACGGCCTGTTCCGCGATACGCACCTCACGGACGTTTTCGAAATCGGCTTCCTCAACTATCTCGAGGCCGAGCAGAAGGACATCATCAATCTCTTCATGACCGCGGTGAGCCTGGCGATCGCCGCGGTTCCCGAGGGGCTGCCGGCGATCGTCACCATCTGCCTCGCCCTGGGAATGCAGCAGATGATCAAGCGCCATGCGCTGATCCGCAAGCTCCCCGCCGTGGAGACGCTGGGGTGCGCGACGGTCATCTGCTCGGACAAGACCGGCACCCTGACCCAGAACGAGATGACGGTGGTCCAGGGATGGACCGGCGGCAAGAGATTCAAGGTGACCGGGGAGGGATATAACCCGAGCGGAAAATTCCTGCGCGACGAGCAGTCCTTCGATACGAGCGCCGATCCGGACGCAAAAGTGCTGCTGCACGGCGCATTGCTTTGCAACGATGCGCTGCTCGACCAGAAAGAGAACGAAGGGGGCGCGCCGTCCTGGCACGTCATCGGCGACCCCACCGAGGGCGCCATGGCGGTCGTGGCGATGAAAGCCGGGTTCCAGCGCAGCGAGCTGGAAAAGGCGCTGCCCAGGGTCCAGGAAATTCCGTTCGATTCGGACCGCAAGCGGATGACGACGATTCACAGCGCGGGCGGAGTTGCCGGCTATCCGCCGACCTTCGCCTTCGTGAAAGGGGCGCCCGACGTGGTGCTCGACCTGTGTACGCACATCCGCGAGAACGGCCAGGCCGTTCCTCTCGGCGAGGAAAAGCGCCGCGAAGTGCTCGACCAGAACCGCGATCTCGCCAGCCATGCGCTGCGTGTGCTTGGCGTCGCCTACCGGCCGCTCGATGCCGTCCCCGACAGCCCCGTCCCCGAGACTGTCGAGAAGGACCTCACCTTCGTCGGATTGCTCGGGATGATCGACCCGGCACGGCCGGAGGTGGTCGAGGCGGTTCGAGTCGCGAGCGGGGCCGGGCTGAAAAGCGTCATGGTCACCGGCGATCATAAGGAGACCGCCGAGGCAATCGCGCGCGAGATCGGCATCCTCCGGCCGGGAGGCGTGGTGCTGACCGGTCCGCAGATCGAGAAGCTGAGCGACGCGGAGCTGGCGTCGAAGGCCGAGAACCTCCAGGTCTGCTGCCGCGTTTCCCCGCAACACAAGACACGGATTGTCGACGCGATGAAAGCGCGCGGCCACGTCGTGGCGATGACCGGCGACGGCGTGAACGACGCGCCGGCCCTGAAGCGCGCGAACATCGGGGTCGCGATGGGCATCACCGGCACCGATGTGTCGAAGCAGACCGCCGACATGGTGCTCACGGACGACAATTTCGCGAGCATCGTCGCCGCCATCGAGCAGGGGCGGATCATCTACTCGAACATCCGCAAGTTCGTCTACTTCCTGCTCGCCTGCAACGTCGGCGAGATCCTCATCATTTTCGGCGCCATGCTGGTCGGCATGCCCATCCCGCTGCGCCCGGTCCACCTGCTCTGGCTGAACCTGGTCAGCGACGGCGCGCCGGCGCTCGCCCTGGGCATGGAAAAGGGCGACCCGGACATCATGAAGCACGCCCCGCGCCCGCCGAAGGAGCCGGTGATCAATCGCGACATGGCGATCGGCATCGGCGTGGTCGCGCTGGTCGACGCGATCGCCATCCTGGCGGTGTTCTACCTGGGCCTGCAGCGCTATCCCGGCAGCCTCGAGGCCGCCCAGACGATCGCCTTCGTGACCCTGTGCACTTCGGAGCTGGTGCGGGCCTTCACCGCGCGCTCGGAGTACCACTCGGTGTTCTTCATCGGCGTGTTCTCGAACCGCTGGATGGTGTGGGCGGTCGGCGCTTCGCTCCTTCTCGTGCTGATGGTGGTGTACGTGCCGTTCCTCCAGCCCTTCTTCGACACGGTGCCGCTCACGCTGGACGACTGGCTGATGATGCTGCCGTTCTTCTTTGCCTCGGCGATCGCGATGGAGCTGGTCAAGGTCTACTTCCGCCGCCGCTCCGCAAAAGGGCTCGAGACGCCGCAGGCCGCCGCGCTTTCAAGCCTCGCATCCACATCCGCATCCGCGCAAGGAGGCAACATGCTCAAGATACTCATTCCCGTGGACGGCTCGCGCAATTGCGAGTTCGCGGTAAGGCACGTCATCAAGGAGTTCATGAACAATACGGCCATGGAGATTCACCTGCTCAACGTGCAGGCGCCGTTCAGCAGCTACATCACGCGGTTCGTGAGCAGGAAGAACGTGCAGGAGTACCACCATGATGAGGCCGATAAGGCGCTGCGTCCGGTCCGGCTTCTGCTCGACAGCTTCGGTATTCCATTCGCCGTCCACATCGAAGTCGGCGACCGGGCGGAATGCATCACGGCAACGGCGCACCGCCTGCGCTGCGACCATATCGTCATGAGCGCGGCGCGCAAGAACTCCCTGACGCGCCTGGTCGAGAACTCGACCACCAACCGGGTGCTCGAGCTGACGTCCGTGCCGGTCGAGGTCATCGCGGGCGACGCCGTGTCGCCCTGGGAGCGCTACGGCATCCCCGCCGGCCTCGGCACCCTGCTCGCGCTGCTGCTCGCCGCCGCGGCCGACTGAGCGGCGGCGCCCCGGCTACGTCCGTAATTTGAACCGCTGAATCTTGCCTGTTGCCGTCTTCGGCAGCTCGGTCCTGAATTCGATCCAGCGCGGGTATTTGTACGGCGCGAGCTTGTCCTTGACGTGCTGCTGAAGAGCGGCCTTCAGCTTTTCATCCCCGGTTTGGTTTTGCTTGAGGACGACAAAAGCCTTCGGCTTGATGAGCCTGTTCTCGTCCTCGGCGCCGACGACAGCCGCCTCGAGGACGGCTTCGTGGGTGATGAGGGCGGATTCGACCTCGACCGGCGAGACGTAGATGCCGCTCACCTTGAGCATGTCGTCGGCGCGGCCGCCGTAGAGGTAGTAGCCCTCCCCGTCCACCGTGTACTTGTCGCCGCTGCGGGTCCAGGGGCCCTGGAAGGTGCTCTTGGTCTTCTCGCGCTGGCTCCAGTACATGATGGCGGCGGTCGGGCCGCTGATCTGCAGCTCGCCGAGCTCGCCCGGCTTGGCGATGACGTTGCCCTGGTCGTCGACCAGGCGCATCTGGTAGCCGGGGACCGGCTTGCCGGTGGTGCCGTAGCGCACGTCGCCGGGCCGGTTGGAGAGGAAGATGTGCAGCATCTCGGTCGAGCCGATGCCGTCGAGGATCTCGACGCCGGTGCGCTCGGTGAAGCGCTTGCCGAGGTCGGCGGGAAGCGCTTCGCCTGCGGAGACGCAGACGCGAAGATTCAGACTCTTTCTGTCCGGAAAATTCTGACTTGCCAGGAGCGCCGCGTATAACGTCGGCACGCCGTAGAAGATCGTCGGTTTTCCTTCAATCAATCTCCTAAAAACAGCATCCGGCGTCGGGCGCTCGGCCATGAGGATGGCGGTTGCGCCCACGGCGAGCGGGAAAGTGAGCGCGTTGCCCAGGCCGTAGGCGAAGAACAGCTTCGCAGCCGAAAACACCACGTCGGTCTCGCGGATGCCGAGCACCGGCCTGGCATAGAGCTCGGCGGTGGCGATGAGGTGCGAGTGCAGGTGCACCGTGCCCTTGGGCGCGCCGGTCGAGCCCGACGAGTAGAGCCAGAAGCAGATGTCGTCGCGCGTGGTGGGGGCCGCCTCGGCCTTCGGGACAGCGGAAGCCAGGAGATCCCTCAGCTTCTCCTGCGGGATGACGTGCTGCAGATCGGGGCATTTCAGCCCGGAGAAATTCTTCAGCAGCGGCTCCGACACGAACAAGGCTTTCGCGCGGCTGTCGCGCAGCTGGTACTCGTAGTCCGCGGGCGTGAGAAGCGTGTTCATCGCCACCGGGACGATCCCGGCCTTGATGGCGCCGAGGAAGACCGCCGGCCAGTCGCAGGAATCGAGCATGGCGATGCCGATGCGCTCTTCCCGACGGATATCCAGCGAACGAAGCACGTTCGCGGCGCGGTCGACGCGCTCGGCGAGCTCGGCGTAGGTGCAGGCGCCGCCGTCGTCGATGAAGGCGGTCTTGGCGCCGCGCCCGGCAGAAAGGTTGCGGCCGACGAGGTCGACGGCGGCGTTGTATTCGCGAGGGATCCCGGCGCTCACTCAGACCACCTCGAACTTCGCGTCCTTCATCGAGCCGGCGAAGCCGTAGAACACCTCGTGCACCTTGCTCCAGCTCTTGAGCGACTTCATGCGCTGGTACCAGCGGTTGAGATTGGGGTAGGCGCCGAAGTCCGAGCGGATGAACTCCGCCAGGCTGACGAACGAGGAGGCGAAGTAGTCGGCGATGGTGATCTCGCCGCCGCACAGGTACTGCTTTTTCGGGCCGATGAGGTTCTCGTCGAGGATCTTCATCCATCCCCGGGCGCGCTCCTTCGCCCAGGCGAGCGTCCCGGCCTGCTCCTGCTCGGTCGGCCGCTTGTGCGTCGGGAAGATCTGCGGATAGACCAGCCCGTAGGCGAGATCGCGGCAAAGCTGGGTGTTGATCCAGTCCATCATCTCGTTGACCCGCGCGCGGGCGCGCACGTCCTTGGGATAGGCGGGCGAATTGAATTTCTCGGCCAGGTACTTGAGGATCGCCGAGCTCTCGGTAAGGCTGAAATCGCCGTCCTGGAGCACCGGGACCAGCCGGTTGGGGTTGATCGCCGAATACGGCGGCTGCATGTGCTCGCCCTTCATCAGGTCGATGACCTGGAACTCGACCGGCAGGGAATTCTCCTGCGCGAAAAGCATGAGCGGGCGGCTGGTGGTCGAAACCGGGTGGTAGTAGATCTTCATGTCCTCGCCTTCATGAGCTCGGAGGCCATCAGCTCGGGCGCGATGCCCGCGGCTTCGGCGGCGTCGTAGTTGAGCTCGATCTTGATTCCGTTGGGGTCGTAGAAGAAGAGCTGGAACAGCGCCTGGCCGTTGGCTCGGCGCCGGGTAAAGGAGATTCTCTCCCTTTCGAGATGCTCCAGCATGGCGCGCAGGCCGGTGGCGCGAAAGGCGATGTGGTCGAGCGCGCCGGTTCCCGCGCCGGCGTCCTGCGAGGTGCGGCCGAGATACTTCTTCTGGATCTCGTTCGCGCCCTTCGCGCTCGGCCCGATGTGCACGACGTCGCGGCTGCCGAGGTACATCCAGTGCACCGGGAAGCCGAAGTCGGGGTGCGGGCCGGAGGTCATTCCCAGCACGCGCGCGTACCAGTCGCGGCTGGCGTCGATGTCGTCGGCCGCCACCAGGAAATGCTCTATGTGGGAAATTGGCATGCACTAATATATACCCGAGGAGGGGTCATGCACGTCGCGGACGCGAAGCGCCTGACGTCGGCGGGCGCGAAGAAGATCATGGAAACGGCGTTACGGCGCGGGAGGGAAGCGAATATCGCCATCACGGTCGCAATCGTCGATGCCGGCGGCCATCTGCTGCTGCTCGAGCGCATGGAGGGCGGCCGCTTCCATACCGTGCACTCGGCGACCGCCAAGGCCGTGTGCGCCGCGTCGAACAAGCGGATGACCGGCTCGAAGGGTGCCCAGGGCCAATCGCTCGATGTCGCCCACGCGCTCGGGCTGGCGCTCGCCGCCGGCCCGGAGCGCTGGACGGCGATGGAAGGCGGCTGCCCGATCATGGCGGGCGAGGAGTGCATCGGCGGCGTCGGCGTCGCCGGCGGCGACTGGGAGTTCGACCAGCGCGTGGCGCAGGAAGCGGCCGGCTCGATCAAATGAAGGTGGCCTGCATCGGCATGGGGTGGTGGTCGGACGTCCTGGCCGACGCCATCAAGCGCTCGGGAAAGCTCGGCATCGCCGCCTGCTACAGCCGTTCGGAGGAAAAGAGGAAGAAGTTCGCGTCGAAATACGCGTGCAAGGCCGCGTCTTCCTATGAGGAAATTCTCGAGGACAAAGCCATAGAGGCGATCATCAACACCACGCCCAACTCAGTGCACCTCGAGACCGTTCTCGCCGCCGCAAGCGCCGGAAAGCACGTCTTCCTCGACAAGCCGATCGCGAACACCATTGCCGACGCGCGCGCGATCACCGAGGCCTGCCGCAAGGCGAAAGTCGTGCTTGCGCTCGGCTATCAGCGTCGCCGTGAAGCTCATTTTCGCTGGATAAAGCGGAACCTTGAAAAATTCGGAAAACTGGTCAACGCCGAAGCCAACATCAGCCGCGACCGGCTCGGCAAGATCGACCTCGCCTCGTGGCGCTATACCGCGGGGGGCATGCCCGGCGGCGTGATGCTGCAGATCGGCATCCACTACACCGATGTCCTCGAGTACCTGCTCGGGCCGGTGAAGGCGGTGAGCGGGCACCTCGCGAGGCTCGTGCTTCCCGGCGACAACCCGGATGTCGCCAGCCTGATCCTCGAGCACGAGAACGGCGCGCTGTCGACGTTGAACGCGAGCTACGCCTCGGCTTCCGAGTACTACCTGATGAACATCTACGGCAAGCAAGCCACTGCCTACTACGATCTGCATCAGGGCCTGCGATGGCTGAGACGCGGATCGAGCCGGGCTGAAGCGATTTCCTGCAAGGCAAACGACCCCATCGTCGAGGAGCTGGAAGAGTTCGCCGCCGCGGTGCGCGGCGATGCCGAGCCCGAGATGGACGGCGAGCGCAGCACGGCCTCGCTCGCCGTCATCCTGGCCGGCATCCGCTCTGCCAAGGAAGGGCGCCGCGTTGAGATCTAGGAGGTTCTGAAATGAGAGCTTTGTGGTTTTTTGCTGCGTTGGTCGCATTCGCGTCTCACGGACAGGAATTTCCTCAAAAAAACCCGATCGAGATCACCGTCCTCTTCCCGGCGGGCTCCTCCGCCGACGTCACGGCGCGCATGCTCGCCGACGGCATGTCGAGGCACCTCGGCCAGCGCGTGCTGGTCGTCAACCGGCCCGGCGCCGGCGGCGCGATCGGCTACAAGTACGCCGCGGCGCAGAAGCCCGACGGCTACTCGCTGGTATGGAACTCCAACTCGATCTCGACCACCCACCATTCTGGCCAGCTGCCGTTCGACTACCAGGCCTTCGATGCCGTGGCGCGCGCGCTGGTCGAGTCGGTGGTCGTCGCGGTGCGCTCGGATTCCCGCTGGAGAAGCCTGAATGACATGGTCCTGGAGGCAAAGGCAAAGCCCAAGGCAATCAGCGTGGGCCACTCCGGCATCGGCAGCCACACCCATATCTCGCTCGCCGCCCTCTTCCGTGCTTCCGGCGTCGAGGTGAACGAGGTGCCCTTCGGCGCCGCTCAGGTGGTGCCGAGCCTGCTCGGCGGGCACGTCGACGGCGTCGTCCAGTTTCCCGGAGCGCTCGCCGGGCCGGTGAAGCAGGGGCAGGTGCGCCTGCTCGCCGCGCTCACCCAGAACCGCGATCCGGCCTGGCCCGACCTGCCCACCGCGCGCGAGCAGGGTTTCGATGCCGCGCTCGATGCCTGGCGCGGCATCGCGGTGCCCAGGGGGGTCTCGAAAGCCACGATTTCGCTCCTCGAGACGGCGATTCGCGCTACGGTGGAAAGCCCTGAATTCACCAGGGCGAGCGAGAAGCTCGGCGTGCGGCCGGCGTTCATGCCCGCCGCCGAGTTCAGCGAGCTGATCGCGAAGGAGGACGCGGCGCTGTCGCGCCTGATGCAGCTGATCGGGCTGAAGAAGTAGCCTCCGAGATCAGCTTGGCGCAGTTGCTGTCCTTGCCCGGTCCCTGGTTGATCAGCGGGATCACCGCGAGGAACGGGTTGATGATGCCCATCACCAGCGCGCCGACGCCCCTGGTCGTGATCCGCCTGTAGTCGGGCGAGGGCTTGGGCGAGGAAAACGTGCCGCGGACGTAGAGCGGGCTGTTGAGCGAGGCGATGCTGCGGTCCTTCGGCTCGGGCATGAGCTTGAGATCCATCTGCTCGTTCTTCAGGTTGACGGTGCCGCTGCCGCCGATGTTGACCACGCTGGTATCGAACACCAGGGCGTTCGCGTGCATCATGCCGTTCTTCACGCCGAAATCGGCGATCGCGCAGCGGATCTCGACCGGCTCGTCGCCTCTCAGCTTGACCCTGGCGATGCCCCAGAGGTCGATTGCCGCCAGCTCCATCAAGAAACCGCTCACCTGCCCGCTGTCGACGAAAAGCCCGATCTTGCCGCCGGCGCTCGCGAGCATGCGGGCCACCGAGCTGCCGGTCCCGGTGAGCTCGACCAGCCCGCCGACGTCGCCGACCGACATCCGGCTTTCCTTGACCGTCGGGAACAGCTTGGCGAGCTCGAGCTTCTGCACCTTCATCTTCACGTCCGCCCGGATCGGGTCCTTGCTCCCGTCCAGCCGCACGGGGCCGACGAGCCTGCCGCCGGCGATGCCGAACTCGAGCGGGTCGAGCGTCAGGACCTTCTCGCGCATGACGATGCGCGTCGCGAGCTTCTCGAGCGGCAGCTGCTTCGGCCGCTTGATGGTGCCGGCGCGCAGCCTGACGTCGGTATCGACGCTGTCCCAGCGCGCCGTGTCGAAGGGCGCGTCGGGCAGCACGCCGGTGCTCTTGCGCGGCTCGTCGGTGCCGACGAGCACGCCGAGGTCCGCGAGGTTCAGCACCCGGGAGCCGAGGTTGCCGCGCATGAAAGGCCGCTTCGCGCTGGTATCGACCTGCAGCGTTCCGGCGAGGTCGCTCTCCCCCACTCTTCCCTTGAACTCCCGGTACTCGACGAGCTTGCCGCTGCGAATCAGGCGGCCGGAGGTGGCGTAGGGCGGCGTCTTGGGAAACGCGATCCCGACCACGTCGTAGAGCTGGGCCATCGATTCGCCCCTGAGCTCTATCGCCATGTCGATTGCGCTCAGCTCGGCGAGGTTGGTGATGCTGCCTTCGGCCTTGATGCGGGTGGCGCCGATTTTCGCGTCCGCCTTGAGGGGATAGGGGGTGCGGTCGTCGCGCACGGCGAGCACCGGGCCGCCGCGCCCCGTCGCGTCGAGCGGCAGCCCCTTGTAGACACCCTTGGCGACGAACAGCACGCCGGCCTCGTCCGTCGACAGGTCGGCCGCGATGCTGATGTCGCGTCCCGGCTCGTCGTAGGCGAGCAGCCCCTGGTCGAGCGTCAGCCGCCGGATATGGATGCGCGACTCGCGCGCCTGCTGGTCGCGGCCGAGCAGCCAGTTCTTCCTGCCGTCCGGCGTCATCTCGAGGTTGACCTCCGGCCGCGCGAGATGCACTTCGGGCAGCACGACGCGGCCGGCGAACAGGGGCGCAACGCTGAGCGCGATCTCGACCGCCTGCGCCTTGAACATGTGGTCTTTCTGCGCCCATTGCGGGTTGGCGAAGCTCACCTTCTCGGCGCGCAATCGCGGGTGCACCCAGGTCCAGACCGGCTTCAGGTCGCCTTCGATGAGCAGCTCCCGGCCCGTGGCCTGGCTCGCCACGCGGGAGATCGGCCCGCGCAGCGCATTCAGTCCGAAAGCAACGAACAGGGCGAGCGCGACGACGAGAGCGAGGACGAAGCCGCCGACCCATTTGAGGGCACGCACGCGCGGACCCGAGCAAACTTCGTGCCGTCTAGGCGGGGAGCTTTTCGCGCACCTTGCGCAGCCAGTCCTGGCACCACTCGAGCGCGGTTTCCTCGGGAAGCACGCCGCTCGAGGCGTCGTGCTTGTGGCGCTCGCCGATGCGCTCGGCGCCGAGCTCGCTCAGCAGCTCGTCGAAGCGCTTGCCGCCGAAGTTGAAAGTCTCGGCATAGGTGCGATCGCCCAGGCCGAAAACGCCGTAGCGCACCTGCGACAGGTCGGGACGCTTCTCCTTCAGGTGCTGGTAGAACGCGCGGGCGTTGTCGGGCACGTCGCCCTGGCCGTAAGTCGAGGTGCAGACGAGAAACACGCCTTCGCGCGAGAACACCGAGGCGTCGAGCTGGTCCATGAGCAGCGTCTCGACACGGGTTTCGCCGTCGTCGAGCGCGAGCTCCATCTCCTGGGCGCAAAGCTGCGCCGTCCCGGTCATGGTGCCGACGAGGATGGTGATCCTGACTTCCATTGACTCTAAACTATATTGCATACTAGAATGCCAGTCAAGCACTATAGTTCATGAACGCACCGCTTTCGACCCAGCAGCAGGAGACCGCCTATCTCGCCCGGCTCGGCGAGCGAGTGCGCGCGTGGCGCACCGAGCACGGCATGACGCGCAAGTCGCTTGCGCTCGCTTCCGGCCTCTCCGAGCGCTACCTGGCGCAGCTCGAGGCAGGCCGGGGCAACATCTCGGTCCTGCTGCTGCGCAAAGTGGCGCGCGCGATGGGCGTGCCCGTCGAGCGCCTGGTGCGCGAGGAGGCGCCCTCCTCGCGCACGCAGCGCATCGCGCTCGTCGGCCTGCGCGGGGCGGGCAAGTCGACGCTCGGGGCGAAACTGGCGGAATCCATGAAAGTTCCTTTCGTGGAGCTCGATCTCGAGGTCGAGAAGGAAGCCGGCGCGGCGCTGGGCGAAGTGTTCGCGATGTACGGCCAGGACGCGTACCGCCGTTTCGAGCGCCGCGCGCTCGAGCGCGTGCTCGCGCAGCAGGAGCGCGCGGTGATCGCCGCCGGCGGCAGCCTGGTCACCGATCCATCCACCTACGAGCTGCTGCTGCAGAGCTGCCTGTGCATCTGGCTCAGGGCTTCCCCGGAAGAGCACATGTCGCGCGTCATCGCGCAAGGCGACATGCGTCCTTTCAAGGGCCGCTCGGAGGCCCTCGACGAGATCCGCAAGCTGCTCGCCGACCGCGACCGCCTCTACGGCAGGGCCGACGCGGCGCTCGACACCTCGGGAAAGTCGCTCCGCCAGAGCCTCATCGAAATCAGGAAGGCCATCTCATGATCAGCTTCGAGACCCAGCCCGGGAGCTACCACCACTGGAAGCTCGGCTGCGACGGCCCGCTAGCCACGCTCACGCTCGACGTCGCCGAGGACAAGCCCGTCGCGCCGGGCTACAAGCTCAAGCTCAACAGCTACGACCTCGGCGTCGACATCGAGCTGGCGGACGCCCTCGAGCGCATCCGCTTCGAGCACCCGGAGGTGAAGAGCGTCGTGATCACGAGCGGCAAGAGCCGCATGTTCTGCTCCGGGGCCAACATCTACATGCTGGGCCACTCGAGCCACGCCACCAAGGTCAACTTCTGCAAGTTCACCAACGAAACGCGCAACGGCATCGAGGACGCGAGCCGGCATTCCGGCCTCAAGTTCCTCGCCGCGCTGAACGGCACCACCGCCGGCGGCGGCTACGAGCTGGCCCTCGCCTGCGACGAGATCGCCATGATCGACGACCGCTCCTCGACGGTGGGCCTGCCTGAAGTTCCCCTGCTCGGCGTGCTGCCGGGGACGGGAGGATTGACGCGGCTCGTGGACAAGCGAAAGGTGCGGCGCGACCTCGCGGACGTGTTCTGCACCACCGCCGAGGGCGTGCGCGCCGACCGCGCCAGGCAGTGGAAGCTGGTCGACCACGTCGCCCGGCCGCAGCAGTTCGCCGACGCGGTGAAGGCGCGCGCGCTCGAGCTGGCGAAGCTTTCCGACCGCCCCGGCGGCGCAGGCGTGTCCCTGACGCCGCTCGGAGAAAACCGGATTCTGGAGCTGAAGGTCGATTCCGCCGGGAGGACGGCAGAGCTGACCGTCAAGGGTCCCGGGAAGATCGATCTCGAACGGACCACCGAGTGGTACCCGCTGCGCCTGGCGCGCGAGCTCGACCGGGCGATCCTCGACCTGCGGCACAACCACCTCGATGTCGGGTTGTGGGTCCTGAAGTCGCGCGGCAGCCTCGATTCCGTTCTCAAGCTCGACGAGATTCTCGAGAAGAACAAGGACGACTGGTTCGTGCGCGAGACGATCGGCTACCTGCGCCGCGCCTTCTCCCGCCTCGACGTTTCCTCGCGCTCGATCTTCGCCGTCATCGAGCGGGGCTCGTGCTTCGCCGGCACGCTGATGGAGCTCGCGCTCGCCGCCGATCGCAGCTACATGCTCGACGTCGAGGAGGGACCGCAAATCGCGCTTTCCAGCCTGAACCTCG
>Ga0137796_10000583_pt1 | contig 22301 bp, 15 predicted proteins | sample OV2TP3_FD_97704 | JGI IMG/M metagenome (GOLD analysis project Ga0137796, IMG submission 97704) | reverse complement strand
CTCGAGCGGTAGTCCTGCTCGAAGCTCGCGACGACGAACTTCTCGCTCGGGTACTGGATCATGGCGAGCCGCGAGACGCCTACCTTGATCGAGCGCTTGGCGGCGTTCACCTTGCGCTTGTGCGCGGACCAGGCGGCGAGGTCCTGGTCGCCCGCGCTGAAGCGCGCGGCGTAGTGCGCGAGGTAGCGCTCGGTGTCGCGGCTCTCCCAGTCGGCGCGCCAGGCCTCCAGCTGCGCGAGAAACGCTTCCCGCTCGGCCTGAACCGCCGCGGCCGTCCACCACTCGACGCGCTCGGCGATCAGGACGGGCGTGACGCCCGGCTCCACGCGCGCCGCGAGCTGCTCGACCTCGGGGTTCGCCAGCGCGACGCAGCCGTCGCTCGCAAGCGGCGCACGCGCGTAGGTGTCCGAGGGCACGCCGTGGATCCAGATGCCGTAGCCGGTGCGCCCGGCAAGCCGGTCCCACTCGTTGGGGTAGCTGAGCGGCAGCGCCCCCCAGCCGTACAGGTCCGGCAGCTTGCGCCCCGGGATGCGCGAGGTCACGTGATACACGCCGACCGGGGTCTTCTGGTCGCCCTCACGCTGCTTCTCGATGCCGCGCTTGCCGAGCGTCGAGTAGTAGTCGAGCGCCAGGCGCGGCGCGCCGTTCGCGTTCTCGAACACGTAGACGCGCGCGCGGCTGGCATCGACCACGATCGCATGCTTCTGGGTATCGGCCAGCCGCATCAGATAGCGCGGCAGCCGGTCGGGTGCCGGCCGGTCCCTGCGCGCCGCCTCCCGCGCACGGGCTTCGGCGCGCAGCTCCTCGAGACGCTCGGGCGCGGCATGCCCCGTGTTGCCGAGCGCCGCGATCGGCCGGACCCGTGCGAGCAGCAGATCGCCACGCACCAGGTGCGCCAGCCTGAAGTTCGGGTGCTGCGCCACCAGCGCGTCGAGCTCGCGCAGCGCCGGGGCGAGCCGGCCGCGGGCCACCTCGTCGAGCGCGCGCTGCAGCCCTGCCTCGGCAGCGCCCTGCGAGAGCGCGCCGCACGCCGGCAGCGCCAGGACGGCGAGCGCGAGCATCCGCAGGACCGCAAGCTGCCGCGCGATCACCGGCGACTCTCCTACTTCGCCTGCTCGATGCGCGTCACGGTGAGCGCGCCGCCGAGCTTCTGCGCTTCGAACTTCACCTTGTCGCCCGCCTTCACCTGCTCCAGCATCGCCGCGTCCTTCACCTGGAACACCATGGTCATCGGCGGCATCTCGAGGCTCTGGATCGGGCCGTGCGTGATGGTGATTTTCTTCGCGTCCTTGTCCACTTTGCGGACTTCGCCGTCGGCGAGCGCAGCGGCCCGGTGGTGGGCATCCTCCGCGAGCGCCGGAAGCGCCAGCAGCAGCACGGACAGTATTGCGGCCAGATAGCGGCTCATTCTCGTCATCGTTTCTCCTCTGCGTCGAAGTCGAAAGATCCCCTGTCCATCAATGTCCGGAATGGCCGCCGGGTTTGCGCGCCCGGACCGTCCGCCCCGAGTTCCCCGCCGGCGCGGCCTTGGCGCGCGCCGCCGCCGGCGGCTCGCCCGCCCAGGCGTAGGCCACCGTGCCCGGCCGGTGCTGGTACCAGCCCGGGTCCTGGTAGTCGTTCTTCGCCAGCCCCTCGCGCACCTTCACCACCGTGAACATGCCGCCCATCTCGAGCGCGCCGAAGGGACCGGTGCCCGTCATCATCGGCAGCGTGTTGTCGGGGAGCGGCATCTCCATCTCGCCCATGTCGGCCATGCCGCGGCTGCCCATCGCCATGTAGTCGGGAACGAGATTCGCGATCTTGCGTGCCGCCTCGCGCTGGTCGACCCCGATCATGGTCGGCACGTTGTGCCCCATCGCATTCATGGTGTGGTGGGACTTGTGGCAATGGAACGCCCAGTCGCCCGGCTCGTTGGCCACGAACTCGATCGCGCGCATCTGTCCGACGCCGACGTCGATCGTAACCTCCGGCCAGCGCGCGCCCTTCGGCACCCAGCCGCCGTCGGTGCCGGTGACCTCGAAATCGTAGCCGTGCAGGTGGATCGGGTGGCTGGTCATGGTGAGGTTGCCGATGCGGATACGCACCCGGTCGCCCTTTCGCACCGCCAGGGAATCGATCCCCGGGAAAACGCGCGAGTTCCAGCACCACAGGTTGAAGTCGAGCATCGTCGCCACGCGCGGCGTAGCCGAGCCCGGCTCGATGTCGAAGGCGTTCATCAGGAACACGAAGTCCCGGTCCACTCTCATGAACGAGGGATTCTTCGGGTGCACCACGATGAAGCCGTGCATGCCCATCGCCATCTGCAGCATCTCGTCGGCGTGCGGGTGGTACATGAAAGTGCCCGACTTCTTCATCTCGAACTCGTAGACGAAAGTCTTGCCCGCGGGAATCTGCGGCTGCGTGAGCCCCCCCACGCCGTCCATGCCGTTGGGCAGGAGGACCCCGTGCCAATGGATCGTCGTGTGCTCGGGCAGCCGGTTGGTCACGAAGATCCTCAGCTTGTCGCCCTCCACGCATTCGATCGTGGGCCCGGGCGACTGTCCGTTGTAGCCCCACAGCTGCGCGGTCATGCCCGGCGCGATCTGCCGGCGCACCGGCTCGGCGACGAGGTGGAACTCCTTCCAGCCGTTGCGCGTCCGCCATGGAAGGGTCCAGCCGTTCAGTGTCACCACCGGGTGGTACGGGCGGCCATCGGCCGGCTCCAGCGGCGCCTGCGTCGCGGGCTTGTCCTGGGTCTGCGCCTCGGGGAGCGACGCGGCCTGGGCGCGCGACAGCAGCGCCGCGCCGAACAGGCCCGCGGCCGAGCGGGCGAGAAAACTTCTGCGTGAGGTCATCGGTGCTCTCCCTTCAGCGCCCGGCGGTCATCGCCGCCTGCAGGTCCGATTCGGCGACCCAGAAGCCGCGCAACGCATCCATGGAAGCGTTCACCGCGGCGACCTGCTCGCGCGCATCGGCGAGCAGCGCGAAGACGCTCATCAGCATGCCGTTGTAGCGCAGCAGCACCTCCTCGGAGATGCGCTTCCTGAGCGGCACGATCTCGTCGCGGTAGTGCCGCGCCAGCTCGAAGGCGGTGCGGTAGGCGCTGTACGCCTCGCGCACCTCGGAGCGCGCCTGGACTGCCGCGTCCGTCGCGCGGTTGACGGCCTGCATGTAGAGGTGTTCGGCGCGCGCGCTGCGCGCCCCGCCGAAGTCGAAGATCGGGATGCGCAGCTCGATCTCCCAGCCGCGCTGGTGGCCCCGGCCGGTCTCGTCGTTGTGGTGGTAGCCGAGCTCCGCGAGGTCGATGAAGCGGGTCGCGCGGGTGAGCCCCAGCGACCCGGCGAGCGACTCGGCGTCGCGGCGCGCCGACTGCACGTCCAGGCGCTGCGCGAGCGCCTGCGCCTCCAGCTCCCGCGGCTCGCGCGCCTCGCGCGGCAGCTCCGGCAGGCGCTCGGGCAGCCGGTAGGCCGCGTCCCCGCCCGACAGGCCGAGGGCGCGCGTCAGCCGCTCGCGTGCGGCGAAGCTCGCGTGGCGCGAGCGCACCAGCTGCGCGGTCGTCTCGGCGTAGAACGCCTGCTCGCGCGCCTGGTTGAGCTTCGACCAGTTGCCCGCTGCCGCCATGCGTCGCGCGAGCTCCGCGCCCGCCTCGGCGGCCTCCTTCGCCTGCGCCAGGTAGCGCTCGGCCTCCGCAGCGGCCACCGCGTCGAACCAGGCCTTGCGCGCCTCCAGCGCCACGCGCAGGGCTTCGGCTGCGGCACGCCCTTTCGCCGCCTCGAAGCGCTTCTCCTGAGCGCGGGTGGAGAGGGGAATCGTGATGAGGCCGAGCAGCTCCACGAAGACGCTCCTCTCGTACTCGGTCTCGCCGCCGCGCCGCAGGCGCGCGAACGAGAGCTTCGGCCCGCTCCAGCGGCTCGCCTGCACCAGGTCCGCTTCCGCGATGCCGAGCTCGGCGTAGGCGGCCTGCAGGCCCGGGTTGTTGAGCAGCGCGATCTGCGCTGCGGCCTCGGGCGAAAGCGGCTGCGCGAGCAGCTCCTGCACCCGCGCACGCACCGAGTCCGCGTCGCTTTCGGAACGCACCCAGCGCGCCTGCTGGCCGGTGCGCTCGCGTACCGTGGTCTCTACCGTCCCGAAGCCCCCGTCCTCCGAGAACGTCGCGCAACCACCCAGCAAGACGGCCGTGACCACCGGCGCCGCAATTGCAAATCCGTGCTGCATGAGTCCCTCGTTCGAACAGGCAAGCGCGATACCACGCACACGCGCAAGCACGCGGAGCCTTGGCAGCGGCCCCGCCACGCTGTCGGAAACGTCAGGAATGAAGGGGAGGTCGCTCGACCTGCTCGGGCACGAAACCCGGGCCGGCGCGCTTGCCGAAGGGGATCGGCCCGGCACCCGCCGGAGTTCCGAGGCCTGCGTCGGCTGCCGGCGTCACGAAGGAGAGCCCGGCGCAGTGTTCGGCGCAGTAGCTGCAGGTCGCAGCCCGCCCATCAGAAGACGAGCCATCGTGCCCCTCGTGATGCGCGGAAGAGTCATGGCCCTCGTGCGACGCGATGGCTTCAGGCCCGCCATTGGACGCGCACAAGCCGATGGTCACCGACGCGACCGCGCGCAGCGGCAGCAGCGCAAGGAGGAGCACGACCAGCAGGATTCTTGCCCGGGACTGCATGAGGCGATTATGACACGCGACCACGGCGCAGGTTCAATGCACCGGGCGCCCTCGGCCCTTCCAGGATCGGGCACTCGGGCCGCTCGTCGCCGTGGCAATGCTTCGCGAGGTGCTCGAGCGCCCCGATCGTCGCCTCGAGCTCACGCATGGCGATCTCAGGCGAGGTCGCGCAGCATCTCCCGCGCGCAGTTGTGCCCCGGGGCACCCGTGACCCCGCCTCCCGGATGGGCCCCGGCACCGCAGAGGTACAGCCCCTTGATCGGGGTGCGATAGTCGGCGTAGCCGAGGAGCGGTCGCGCCGACCACAGCTGGTCGAGCCCCAGCGCCCCGTGGAAGATGTCGCCGCCGGTGAGCCCGAACTCGCGCTCGAGATCGGCCGGGGAAAGCGCGCCGTGCGCGATGACGCTCGCCCTGAACCCCGGCGCGTGCGATTCCACCACCTCGAGGATGCGCCCGACCGCCTCGTCCTTGCGCGCCGCCCAGTCCACCTCCGGGGCGAAATGCTGGCAGAAAAGGCTCGCCACGTGCGCGCCCGCGGGCGCAAGCGAGTCGTCCAGCGTGCTCGGGATCACCATCTCCACGATCGGCCGGCGGGCAATCCCCTCGGCCCGCGCATCCAGGTAGGCGCGGTCCATGTACTGGAGCGAAGGCGCGAGGATGATGCCGCTCGCGTGGTGCGCTCCGGGCTCGGGGCGGCAGGAAAAGCGCGGCAGGGCAGAGAGCGCCACGTTCATGCGGAAGCTCGCCGAGCCGCAACGATAGCGCTGCATGCGCGCTGCGAACTCGGGGGGCAGCGCGCTGCGCTCGACGAGCTTCAGGTACAGCAGCTTCGGATTCACGTTCGCGGCGATGGCGCGCGCCGCGAGCTCCCGCCCATCCTCGAGCTTGACCGCGCCCTCGCCCACGCGCTCAACCGGTGCCTCGCACTCGATCTCTACGCCCAGGCGCCGCGCCTCCCTCGCCAGCGCCTCGCTGATCGCGCCCATGCCCCCGATGGCATGGCCCCAGGCGCCGCGCCTGCCGTTCACCTCGCCGAAGCAGTGGTGCAGCAGCACGTAGGCAGTCCCGGGATGGAAAGGGCTCGCGTAGTTGCCGACCACCGCGTCGAACCCGAACACCGCCTTGGGCGCCTCTGATTCGAACCAGGCGTCGAGCAGGTCGGCGGCGCTTCGCGTGAAGAGCTCGAGCAGGTCGCGCCGCCCCTCCATGTCGAGGTAGCCCGCGAGCCGCGCGGCGCGAAAGCCGCGCCAGAGATCGAGCAATCCGCCCCCTACATTCGGGGGCGTCTCCAGGACGAGGCCGCGCAAGACGCCGGCGACGCGCCCGATCATGCGCCAGTACTCCGGCAGGCGCTCGGCGTCCCGTGCCGAGAACTTGGCGAATTCGCGCTGCGTCGCTTCCAATCCGCCGCCGACGGCCAGGCAGCCGCCCTCGAGCGGCAGGAAGTTGGCGAGCGGGCGCTCCACGATCCTCAGGCCGTGCTCGGCAAGCCGCAGCTCGCGGACCACCTTCGGCTGCAGCAGGCTCACGGTGTAGGCCGCGACCGAGTTGCGGAACCCCGGGTGGAACTCCTCGGTCACGGCGGCGCCGCCCACCACCGCGCGCCGCTCGAGCACCCTGACCTTGAGCCCGGCACGCGCCAGGTAGCAGGCGCAGACCAGGCCGTTGTGCCCCGCGCCGATGACGATCGCGTCGTAGCGCACGCGGACTACTCCACGGTCACCGACTTCGCGAGGTTCCTCGGCTTGTCGACGTCGGTGCCGCGCGCAAGCGCGGTGTGGTACGCCAGGAGCTGCAGCGGCACCACGTGGGCGACGGGCGAGAGCAGCCCGTAGTGCTCGGGAAGCCGGATCAGGTGCATGCCCTCGTCCGCGACGATGCGGGTGCCCGCGTCGGTGAGCACGTAGAGCTCGCCGCCGCGCGCCTGCACCTCCCGCATGTTGGACTTCAGCTTCTCGAGCAGCGCGTCGTTCGGCGCCACGGTCACCACCGGCATGTCGGCGGTCACCAGCGCAAGCGGCCCGTGCTTGAGCTCGCCGGCCGGGTAGGCCTCGGCGTGGATGTAGGAGATCTCCTTGAGTTTGAGCGCCCCCTCGAGCGCGATCGGGTAGTGCGCGCCCCGCCCGAGAAACAGCGCGTGCTGCTTGCCGGCGAAGCGCTCCGACCAGGCGATCAGCTGCGGCTCGAGCGCGAGCGCCGCGGCGAGCGCCATGGGCAGGTGGCGCAGGGATCGCAGGCGCTTGCGCTCCTCGGCCGCCGGGAGGCGCCGGCGCAGCTTGGCGAGCGTCAGGGCGAGCAGGTGCAGCGCGACGAGCTGCGTCGTGAAGGCCTTGGTAGAGGCGACGCCGACCTCCACCCCGGCGTGGGTAAGAAAAGCGAGCCGCGTCTCGCGCAGCAGGGCGCTGGAGGCGACGTTGCACACGCCGAGCGTCTTCTTCTGGCCGAGCGCGCGCGCATGCTTCAGTGCGGCGAGCGTGTCCGCCGTCTCGCCGGACTGCGACACCACCACCACCAGCGTGCCCGGATCGGGGACGCTGTCGCGGTAGCGGTACTCGCTCGCGATCTCGACCTGGGTGGGCAGGCGCGCGAGCGACTCGAGCCAGACCTTTGCCGTGAGCCCCGCGTAGTAGCTGGTGCCGCAGGCGAGCACCAGCACCCGGTCCACCGTCCCGAGCACCTTCCCCTTGCGGTCGCCGAAGAGCCCCGGCGATAGCGCCTCGATGCCCTCGAGCGTGTCGGCGACCGCGCGCGGCTGCTCGAAGATCTCCTTGTGCATGAAGTGGCGGTAGGGACCGAGCTCGGCGGCCGCACCGCGCGCCTGCACGCTGCGCACCGGGCGGCGCGCCTCGCGGCCCGCCGCGTCGAGCACCCGAAAGCCCTCCAGCCCGATCTCGGCGACATCGCCTTCCTCGAGGAACGCGACGCGATCGGTGGTACCGGCGAGCGCGAGCGCGTCCGAGGCGAGGAAGTTCTCCGCCGCGCCGACGCCGATCACGAGCGGGCTGCCCGCACGCGCGCCCACCACGCGGTGCGGCTCGCCCTTCGCGAGCACCGCGATGGCGTAGGCGCCGACGAGGCGACCGGTCGCCTTGCGCACCGCCTCGAGCAGGCTCCCGCGGTAGCAGCTGTGCACCAGGTGCGCCACCACCTCGGTGTCGGTCTGGGTCTCGAACTCGTAGCCGCGGCGCCTGAGCTCCGCGCGCAGCTCCTCGAAGTTCTCGATGATGCCGTTGTGCACGAGCGCGATCTCGCCGCGCGAGACGATCGGGTGCGCGTTGCGCGTCACCGGCGCGCCGTGCGTCGCCCAGCGGGTGTGCGCGATGCCGGTCTCGGCGCTCAGGGCCTGCGCGGCCACCTGTCCGGCGAGGTCGGCGACGCGCGCCACGCTGCGGATGCGCGCGAGGCCCCCGTTGGCGAGCGCCGCCACGCCGCAGGAGTCGTAGCCGCGATATTCCAGCCGCCGCAGCCCCTCGATCAGCACCGGGACGATGTCGCGGCGCGCCGCCGCCCCCACGATCCCGCACATGGCGCTACCTGCCTCGCGGCGGCTTCCAGCCGCGCACCGTCACTTGGCGCGCGCGCGCGAGCGTGAGGCGCCCGGGCGGCGTGTCCTCGCTGATCGTGGAGCCCGCACCGATATACGAGCCTTTCGCGATGCGCAGCGGCGCCACCAGCGTGGCGTCCGAGCCGATGAAGCAGTCGTCCTCGATCACCGTGCGGTGCTTGGCGGCGCCGTCGTAATTGCAGGTGATGGTGCCGGCGCCGATGTTGACGCGCGCCCCGACCTCGGCGTCCCCCAGGTAGGCGAGGTGGTTCGCCTTCGAGCCGGCGCCGAGGCGGCTCGCCTTCACCTCGACGAAATTGCCCACATGCACGCCCTTGCCGAGCGTTGCGCCAGGGCGCAGGCGCGCGTAGGGCCCTACGCGGCAGCGCGCCCCCACCGCGGCGTCCTCGAGGAGCGAAAACGCACGGATCTCGGTGTCGGCGCCTACCGTCGCGTTGCGCAGCACGCAGTTCGGGCCGACGCGCACGCGGTCGCCGAGCCGGACGGTGCCCTCGAAGACGCAGTTCACGTCGATCGAGACCCCGCGGCCGCAGGCGAGCTCGCCGCGCACGTCCACCCGCCAGAGGTCGGCGAGCGCCACCCCCGCCTGCAGCAGCTCGCGGGCCCGGGCGTTCTGGTACGCCCGCTCCAGGAGCGCCAGCTCCTCGGACGAATTCACGCCCGCGAGCTCCCAGCGGTCCTTGATCCCCACCGCCGTCACCGGCGCTCCGGCGGCGGCGGCGATGCCGATCACGTCCGTGAGGTAGTACTCCTTCTGCGCATTGCGGTTCGCCACCTTGGCGAGCCACCCTGCGAGACGCGAGGCGTTGGCCGCGAGCAGGCCGCCGTAGCACTCGCGGATGCTGCGCTCCTTCGGGCCGGCGTCTTTTTCCTCGACGATGCGGCGCACGCGCCCGGCGGCGTCGCGCACCACGCGGCCGTAGCCCGCGGGGTCGGCCAGCTCGCAGGTGGCGATGGCCAGGCCCTTGCCGGCGGCCCCGACAAGGCGCTTCAGGGTCGCCGCGCGCGCGAGCGGCACATCGCCATTGAGCACCAGCACGGTCGCGCTGCGCGCCACCGTGGGCAGCGCCTGCAGCAGCGCGTGGCCGGTGCCGAGCGGGCGCGTCTGCTCGGCCCACTCCAGGGGGACGCCAGCGAACGCCTGCTTCACGGCGTCGCCACCGTGCCCGTGCACCACCACGACGCGTTGCGGCCTGAGCGCGCGCGCCGCCTCGATCACGTGGGCGAGCAGCGGCCGCCCGCCGAGGGAGTGCAGCACCTTGGGCAGCGCCGAGCGCATGCGCTTGCCGAGACCGGCGGCGAGGACCACCACTTCGAGCGCCATGGGGCGCCGATTCTACTCGCGAACCCCCTCTAGGCGCGCAGGGCGAGGATGTTGTGGGTGCGCACCGGGCGCGCGAGGCCCTTGAGCGAGAGCTCGCCGACGTGCTCGGCCTCGACGCGCTCCTCGACCTTGCCGAAGACGCGCTGCGAGACGAGAACCTGGCCGGCGTTCGCCTCGGCGCACAGGCGCGCGGCGAGGTTGGTGACCGGCCCGATCGCGCCGTAGTCGCGCCGTCCTTCGAAGCCGATGGCGCCCAGCGTGGCGTAGCCGTCGGCGATGCCGACGCCGAAGCCGAGCTCGTGACCGCGCTTCCTCCAGCCCGCAGCGAGCGTCCCGACCTCGGTCCGCATCTCGAGCGCCATGCGGATTGCCGCCAGCTCGTGCTCGGCGACCGGCACCGGGTCGTTGAACAGGATCATCACGCCGTCGCCCGAGAAGTGCTCGATGGTGCCCTCGTGCGCCATGACGATGCGCCCGAGCGTCGCGTGGTATTCGCGCAAGACCCCCATCACCTCCTCGGGCTCGGCGCCCTCGGAAAAAGCGGTGAAGCCGCGCAGGTCGGTGAACACGACCGTGATCTCGCGCCGGTGCGTCCTCAGCGGGTCGTCCACCTCGCCGGCGACGATGAGCTCGCCCACCCGGGGCGAGACGAAGCGCTTGAGGCGCGCCAGGCGCTCGATCTCCGCCACCTGCTCGGCGACGCGCTTCTCCAGCCCCGCATTGAGCGCCGCCAGCTCGTCGTGCAGCTGCTTCACGCGCAGCAGCGATTTCACGCGCGCGAACAGCTCGGGCTGGTTGACGGGCTTGGAGAGAAAGTCGTCGGCGCCGGCCTCGATTCCCTTGACCCGCTCCTGATGCGGGTCGAGCGAGGTGCACATGACCACCGGCAGGAGCGCCGTGGCGGGGTTCTCCCGGATCCTGCGGCAGACTTCGTAGCCGGAGATCCCCGGCATCATGACATCGAGCAGCACCAGGTCGGGGCCGTCGGCCGCGATCTTCGCGAGCGCCTCCTCCCCGCTCGCCGCGGTGCTCACCGCGTAGCCCTTCACCGCGAGCAGGTCGGAGAAGAGCTTGACGTTCGCGGGCGTGTCGTCGACGACGAGGATCTTCGCCGGGTCGCTCATGCGCGAACGCCCTCGAGAAGGCGTTTGACCGTCTCCAGGAACTCCCTCAGCACGATCGGCTTGCCGAGGAAGGCATCGAACCCGGCGCGGCTGATCTCCGAGCGGTCGGCGGGGGTCACCGAGGCGGTAAGCGCCGCGACCGGAATCTTCGCCGTAGCCGGGTCCGCGCGCAGCTGCCGGAAGGCCTCGATGCCGTTGATCCCCGGGAGCTGGATATCCATGAGCACCAGGTCCGGCTTGTTCTCCTTCGCCAGGCGCACCCCCTCCTCCCCGGTCACGGCCTCCAGCGTTCCATAGCCCTTCGCCTGCAGCACGTCGCGTGCGAGCTTCATGTTCTTCTCGTTGTCTTCGACGATCAGTACCACGCTCATGTGCGCACCGGTAGGGTGAAGGTGAAGGTCGAGCCTTTGCCGGGCTCGCTTTCGAGGCGGATCGTGCCGCCGTGCAGCTCGACGAAGCGCTTGGTCAGCGCCAGGCCGAGCCCCGTGCCCTCCGCCTTGCGCGTGTAGTCGCGCCCGACCTGCTTGAACTCCTCGAACACCGATCGCTGGTCCTCCGCGGCGATGCCGACGCCGGTGTCTGCGACCGCGATCTCCACCGCGCTGCCGTTCGGCCGCGCCGCGACGCTCACGCGTCCGCCCTCGGGGGTGAACTTGACCGCGTTGGACAGCAGGTTGAGCAGGATCTGCTTGAACTTGCGCTCGTCGGCCTGCAACTCGCTCAGGCCCGGGTCGACCTCCAGCGCGAGCGCGATGCCGTGGCGCTGCGCGCGCTCGCGCACCAGCGTCATGGCGTTCTGCAGCGCGGCCGGAAGGTCGAAGCTCGCGATCTCCAGGTCCATCCGGCCGGCCTCGATCTTGGACAGGTCGAGGATGTCGTTGATGAGCGAGAGCAGGTGCTTGCCGGAGGAGTGGATGTCGTTCAGGTAGTCGAGCTGCTTCTCGTTCACCTCGCCGAACATCTTCTCCAGCAGCACCTCCGAAAAGCCGATGATGGCGTTCAAGGGCGTCCTCAGCTCGTGCGACATGTTGGCGAGGAAGTCCGACTTGTGCTTGTTGGCGATCTCGAGCTGCGCGCTCTTTTCCTGGATCTCGCGGAACAGGCGCGCGTTCTGGATCGCGATCGCCGCCTGGTCGGAGAACGTCCTCAGCAGCGCGATCTCCTTCTCCGTGAAGGGGCCGGCGAAATCGCGCCCCACGAAGATGACGCCGATGCCGCGCCCTTCCCAGAGCATGGGCGAGAAGATCGCCGCCTTCACCCCGATCGCCGCACAGCCGCGCTTCGTGACCTCGGGGACATCCGGCCCGTTCTGCGCGTCCGGGTAGTGCATGACGCGGCCGTGGTGGATCGCCGCGCCCGAGCCCGAGCCGTCGCCCTGCGGGAAGGGCTGCACGCGTTCGAGCTCCGCGCGCCCGGGACCGTGGTAGGCCCCGATGCGGATCTGGCCGTCCTCGCCCACCAGGTTGATGCCGACCTGCTTGCCGGCGAACAGCCGCTCGCAGCTCTCCAGGATCTTGTCGAACACCGGCTTGGTATCGGCGATCGAGCTGGAAATCACCCCCAGCACCTCGCCCGAGGCCTGCTGCTGCTCGAGCGCGTCCTTGGTCTCCTTGAACAGGCGCGCGTTCTGGATCGCGATCACCGCCTGGTCGGCGAAGGACTTGAGCAGCGCGATTTGCTTCTCGGTGAAGGCGCGCGGTTCGGTGAAGGACGTGGTGATGCAGCCGATCGCCTCGCCCTCGCGAAACATCGGCACCACCAGGATCGACCTCAATCCGGTGGATTCGACGACGGCCTTGGTGATCTCGGGGCGGTCCGGGTCGGAGAGGATGTCCGGGACGTGGATCATGCGCTTCTCGAGGATCGCGATCCCGGCGTAGCTGAGCTTGGTCAGCGGCGCCGGGAACAGCCTCGCCATCGTCACGCGTTGCTCGTCGCTGAGCCCGCTGCTGCCGACATGGTGGAGATTTCCGTCCCGCGCCAAGAACAGCTGCACGCGCGAGTTCTGCAGCACGCCCGCCGCGGCGCGCGCGATGGCGTGGAACACCGGCCTCGTATCCTCGACCGACTTGGCGATGATGCCGAGGATCTCGGCCGAGGCGTTCTGGTGCTCGAGCGCCTCCTGCGTCTCGTTCACCAGCCGCGCGTTCTCGATCGCGATCACCGCCTGGTTGGCGAACGACCGCATGAGCGAGATCTGCTTGTCGTCGAACGCGATGGCGGCGCGACGCGCCGTGACGATGGCGCCGATCACCGCCTCCTCCCGGATCATCGGTGCCGCGAGGATCGCTCCCCAGCCGAAGTCGCGCGCGATCTCCTGCGACGCCGGCGGCGCCTCCGGGTTGCCGACGATCGGCGTGAGGTGCTGCACTTCGCCCGTCTGCATCGCGCGCCCCGAGACGGTGTCGCCGTCCAGGGGCCGCGGATACCGCTCCCGGATGCGCTCGAACCCCGGTTCGCCCTGGATCGCCGCCATCGCGATCTGGCCGTCCTGCAGCAGCATGACGGCCGCGTAGCGCGTGCCGAACAATCGCAGCAGGTTGCGCGTGATGGCCTCGAACACCGGCGCCGTGTTCGAGATCGAGCCGCTGATCGAGGCGAGGATCTCGCCGCTCGCCTTCTGCGAATCGAGGGCCTCCCTGGTCTCGTTGAACAGGCGCACGTTCTCGATCGCGATCACCGCCTGGTCGGCGAAGGTCTTGAGCAGCGACACCTGCTTCTCCCGAAGCTCGAATCCCGGCTCCGGGTGCACGATGACGATGGCGCCGGTCCCCTGGTCTTCGCGCACCAAGGGCACGAGCATCGCGGAGCGGAATTGCCCGGCGCGGCCGAAGGCCGGGTTCACGCGTGCGTCGGCTTCCGTATCCGGGATGTAGGCGATCGTCCGCTCGGCGATTGCCCGGGACGTCAGGTTTCCAGCTGGGTCGAAGGGGATAGGGTAGAGCTTGCGCAGCTCCTGCCACATCTCCTGCGTTGCGAACGGTCCGCCGATCGCTCGCAGATGGATCTGGCCGCCCTCGAGCATCATGATCCCCGCGTTGCACGGGGGAAAGAGGCGTATCGCGCTTTGCACGATCGCGTCGAATACGGGCTGGACGTCGGTCGGGTTTCCACTGATGACCTTGAGGATCTCCGCCGTCGCCGTCTGCTGCTCGAGCGTCTCGGTCAGCTCGGCGGTGCGCTCCTCCACCTTGCGCTCCAGCCCCGCATACGACTCCTGCAATTGCGCACTCATCCGGTTGAACTGCCCCGCGAGCGCCTCCAGCTCGTCGCCCGTCCTGATGTCGATCCTCTGCTCGAGGTCGCCGGCGCCGATGCGCGCCGCGCCCTCCTGCAGCGTGCGGATCGGCCGCACCATGCCGCGCGCGAGCCACAGCGCCACCAGCGCCGAGATGAGCAGCCCCGCCACGATGAGCGACGCCGTGCGCACGATGGCGGCGTCGAGCGTCGCGTAGACCTCCGCGACGGGCTGCTCGACGAACACCTTCCAGCCGAGCGACTCGATCGTGGCGTAGGCGGTGAGCACCTCCCCGCCGCCCATGCCCTGCGCCACGAGCGCAAGCGAATCCTCCGCTCCCTTCCCCAGCGCGAACTCCACCTGCGGCAGCTTGGACAGGTTGGTCTTCCTCAGCACCAGCCCGATGTCCGGATCGGCGACCAGGTGCCCGGTGCGATCCACGACGTAGGCCTTGCCCTGCTTGCCGATCTTGATGCGCGTCACCACGTCCCAGATGAACTTGAGGTTGACGTCCGCCACGGTCACCGGTCCGCCCCCGCTCGAGCGCACCGCGATCGACATGTAGGGCTCGGTCTCCTTGCGGAAGTAGACCGGCCCGAACCAGGTCTGCTTGGGCTTCGCCTCCCTGAACCAGGGCTCCTTCGAGCGATCGGGGTTCTTCTCCGACTCCTCCATCTTCAGGCGCGAGGCCGAGAGCAGCTCGCGCCCGTCCGGGCCGATCTGCGCGACGTCGGTGACGTCGGGCACCAGGCGCAGCAGCTTGAAAAACTCGATGCGCCGCTGCTCCGTGCCCTCGGCACCGAGCTGCGGCAGCGCGGCGAACGCGAGCTGCTGCTCGATCTGGCGGATGTAGCTCTCGACGCGCGCCGCGGCGCCGATCGCTTTTTCCCGCTGCACGCTGGAGAGCGCGACTTTGTTCTCCTGGTAGGAGAAATACAGCCCGATCGCCCCCGAGATCAGCAGCGCGCCGCACACCAGTGCGAGGATCAGCAGGAAGTACTTGCGGAACAGTTTGCCGCGCGGGATGCGCCGCGCGGCGCGGTCTTGCTCCAGGACGTGGTCGACGGGCTTCAGCGTGCGCTGCCTCCTGCGGCGCAGTATATCGGCAGCGCCGCCCCGCCCGGTCAGAGCGCGGCGAGGGTCAGCGCGGCGGCGCTCAGCACCACGAAGGTCGGCAGCAGCATCGCCAGGAACGCCAGGTGCTCATGGATGTTCATGCTTCCCTCCATCGGTCGGATGGCGGGTCCAAGGTAGGCCAGGGGGGCGCGCGACGCAGCGAACCATGACCCCCGGAACCTGTGCGCTATGCACATTCCGGGCCGCCGCCGTGACGCATGCCCTACCAGTGGGCGGGGGGCCTGCGGTTGATGAGGATGCTGCTGCGCTGCAGCGAAATGTACCCCCCGGTAGCCAGGTCGCGCAGGATCCGGCTCACCATCTCGCGCGAGGCGCCGATGCGGCTCGCGATGTCCTGCTGGGTGAGCCGCTCGCCGATCACGAGCACGCCGTCGCGCTCCTCGGCGAGCTCCAGCAGCAGCCGGGCGACGCGCCCGTAGACGTCCATGAGCGCGAGGTTCTTGACGCTCTCGGTGAGCGCGCGCACGCGGCTGATGAGCTTCTCGATGAGGCTGAACGCGAAGGCGGGGTTGCTGATCACGAAGTCGTGGAAGTCCTTCTGCGGCACGACCAGAAAACGGCTCGGCTCGAGCGTCATGACGGAGGCCGAGCGCGGCCCCTCGTCGAGCACCAGCTCGCCGAAGTACTCGCCCGCGCCCTGGGTCGCCAGCACCACCTCGTGGCCGTGGTCGTCGCTCACGTACACCTTGACGCGGCCCTCCAGGATGACGAAGAGGGAGTCCGTCCGGTCGCCCTCGCTCACGATGATGGTGCCCTTGGGGTAGACGCGCGCGACGGCGTGGGACCCCATCGCCATGAGGTCGGCGTCCGAAACGATGAAAGCCCGGTGGCCCTTGGCAGGCACCGGCAAAGCTTACGCTAGCGCGGCAGCTCCGAGAATCCCATGAGGAACTCGTCCACCGCGCGCGCGCACTGGCGCCCCTCGCGGATCGCCCAGACGACGAGCGACTGGCCCCGGCGCATGTCCCCCGCCGCGAACACCTTGGGGACGCTGGTCGCGTAGCAGCCCTCGCCGTCGGTCGTCGCGCGCGCGTTGCCGCGGGCGTCCCGCTCCACGCCGAGCTCCGCGAGCAGCGACTGCACCGGCGAGACGAAGCCCAGCGCGAGGAGCACGAGGTCGGCCGGCAGCTCGAACTCCGAGCCCGGGATCTCGCTCGGCCTGCCGTCCTTCCACTCCAGGCGCACCGCCCTGAGCGCCTTCACCCGGCCGCCCTCGCCGAGGAAAGCCTTGGTGGCGATCGACCAGTCGCGCTCCACCCCCTCCTCGTGCGACGAGGAGCTGCGCAGCCGCGTCGGCCAGTAAGGCCACACCGGATTGCGCTCCACGTCCGGCGGCATCGGCAGCAGCTCGAAATTCGTCACCGAGCGCGCACCGTGGCGGTTCGAGGTGCCGATGCAATCCGAGCCCGTGTCGCCGCCGCCGACGACCACCACGTGCTTGCCCGTCGCCCTGAGCCCGGGTACGCCGGCATCGCCCGCAACGCGCTTGTTCTGCAGCGGCAGGAACTCCATCGCGAAGTGGATCCCCGCGAGGTCCCTGCCCGGCACCGGGAGGTCGCGCGGCACCTCGGACCCGCCGGCGAGCACCACGGCGTCGAAGTCCTCGAGCAGCTGTTGCGGATCGAGCATCTGCGTCGCGTCGTTGGGCACGCCCTTGGCTGGCGGCGTACGCCCGACACAGACGCGGGTACGGAACTCCACGCCTTCTGCGCGCATCTGCTCGAGGCGCCGGTCGATGACCGGCTTCTCGAGCTTGAAGTCTGGAATGCCGTAACGCAACAGTCCCCCGACGCGGTCGCTCTTCTCGAGGACCGTCACCGCGTGCCCGGCGCGCGCAAGCTGCTGCGCACAGGCAAGACCTGCGGGCCCCGACCCCACGACGGCGACACGCTTGCCGGTCGGGTGCGCGGCAGGCTCGGGGCGGACCCAACCCGCCTCCCAGGCCTTGTCGATGATCGCGTGCTCGATCGACTTGATGCCGACCGGGTCCTCATTGATGCGCAGCACGCAGGCCTCCTCGCAGGGCGCGGGGCAGATGCGGCCGGTGAACTCGGGGAAGTTGTTGGTCGAATGCAGCGTCGCGATCGCCTGTCTCCAGTCCTGGCGGTAGACCAGGTCGTTCCAGTCCGGGATCAGGTTGTTGACCGGGCAGCCGTTCAGGCAGAAAGGGATGCCACAGTCCATGCAGCGCGCGCCCTGGATGCGCGCGTCCTCGTCCGAGAGGTGCAGGATGAACTCGTGGTAGTGGCGCTTGCGCGCCCCGGGCGCCTCGTGCGGCTCCTCGAGGCGATCGTACTCCATGAATCCCGTGATCTTGCCCATGGCGGTGAGCGGCTAGGCCGCGAGGCGGCGCTGCTTCGCCGCGAGCTCGCCGAGCGCGCGGCGGTACTCGTGCGGGAAGACCTTGACGAATTTCGACCGGTATTCGGTCCAGCGCTCGAGTATCCCCCTGGCGCGCGCGCTGCCCGTGAAGCGAACCTGGCGCTCGAGGAGCCGCCTGACGTGCGCCTCGTCCGCGAGCCCCTTGTGCCAGAGCGCGCGCTCGAGCTTCGCCTCCTGTTCGGATTCCGCGGCGAGAGGCTCAAGGGCGACCATCGTGGGGTTGCAGTGCCTCGCAAACGTGCCCTCTTCATCGAGCACGTAGGCGATGCCCCCGGACATGCCGGCGGCGAAGTTGCGCCCGGTCGCGCCGATGACGACCACGGTACCGCCCGTCATGTACTCGCAGCCGTGGTCGCCGACACCCTCCACCACCGCTTGCGCGCCCGAGTTACGCACCGCGAAGCGCTCGCCGGCCACGCCCCGGAAGTAGGCTTCGCCCTCGATGGCGCCGTAGAGCACGACGTTCCCGGTGATGATGTTCGCGGTCGGCTCGCCGCGGAACTTGGGCGAGGGCTGCACCGAGATGCGCCCGCCCGAGAGCCCCTTGCCGCAATAGTCGTTGGTGTCGCCGATCAGGTCGAGCCAGACGCCCCGAGCGAGGAACGCGCCGAAGCTCTGCCCCGCGGAGCCCGCCAGGCGCACGTGGATCGTCTCGTCGGGCAGCGCTTCGTGGCCGTAGCGCCTGGCGATGCGCCCCGAGAGCATGGTGCCCACGGTGCGGTTGATGTTGCGGATCGGCATCTCGATCGTGACCTTCTCGCGCCGTTCCAGGGCCGGCTGCGCGAGCTCGATGAGGCGGTTGTCGAGGGCCTTCTCCAGCCCGTGGCTCTGCGCCTCGCAGTGGCGGCGCGCCACCTCGGGCGGCATCTGCGGCAGGTGGAAGATGCGCGAGAAATCCAGCCCCTTCGCCTTCCAGTGCTCGATGCCCCTGCGCGTGTCGAGCAGGTCGGTCCGGCCGATCAGCTCGTCGAAGCGGCGGATGCCGAGCTGCGCCATCAGCTCGCGCACCTCCTCGGCGACGAAGAAGAAGTAGTTCACCACGTGCTCGGGCTTGCCCTCGAACTTGCGGCGCAGCACCGGGTCCTGGGTCGCCACGCCCACCGGGCAGGTGTTGAGGTGGCACTTGCGCATCATGATGCAGCCCTCGACCACGAGCGGCGCGGTCGAGAAGCCGAACTCGTCGGCGCCGAGCAGCGCGCCGATCACCACGTCGCGCCCGGTCTTGAGCTGCCCGTCGACCTGCACCGCGATACGGCCGCGCAAGCGGTTGAGCACGAGCGTCTGCTGCGTCTCCGCGAGGCCCAGCTCCCAGGGCGTGCCCGCGTGCATGATCGAGGACCAGGGCGAGGCACCGGTGCCGCCGTCGTGCCCCGAGATCGTGACGTGGTCGGACTTCGCCTTCGAGACCCCCGCGGCGATGGTGCCCACGCCCACCTCCGAGACCAGCTTCACGCTCACCCAGGCCTCCGGATTGGCGTTCTTCAGGTCGTGGATCAGCTGCGCGATGTCCTCGATCGAGTAGATGTCGTGGTGCGGTGGCGGGCTGATGAGCTCCACTCCCGGCGTCGCGAAGCGCAGCTCGGCGATGTATTCCGAGACCTTGCGCCCGGGGAGCTGCCCGCCCTCGCCGGGCTTGGCTCCTTGAGCGATCTTGATCTGCATCATCTCGGCCGAGGCGAGGTATTCCGCGGTGACGCCGAAGCGCCCCGAAGCCACCTGCTTGATCTTGGACTTGAGCGAGTCGCCCGGCTTGAGCGGAATGTCCACCTCCACGCGCTCGTGTCCGAGACGGGACATCAGGGTTTCGCCCTCCCTGACCGGCGCATAGCGCCTGCGGTCCTCGCCCCCCTCGCCGGTATTCGACTTGCCGCCGAGGCGGTTCATCGCGATCGCGAGCACCGTGTGCGCCTCGGTCGAAATGGAGCCGAGCGACATCGCGCCGGTCGAGAAGCGCTGCACGATCTCGGCGGCGGGCTCGACCTCCTCGATCGGCACCGGGGTGCGCTCGCCGAACCTGAACTCGAACAGCCCGCGCAGCGTCAGGTGGCGCTCGGACTGGTCGTTGATGAGCGCGGCGTACTCCTTGTAGGTGGCGTAGGAGTTGCGCCGCGTCGAATGTTGCAGCTTGGCGATCGCATCCGGCGTCCAGGTATGGTCCTCGCCGCGCGCGCGCCAGGCGTACTCGCCGCCCGCATCGAGCATCGTCGCGAGCACCGGATCCCGGTCATCGAACGCCGCGCGGTGCAGGCGAATCGCCTCCTCGGCGACTTCGAGCACGCCTATGCCCTCCACCGTCGAGGCGGTCCCGGCGAAATACCTGTCCACCAGGGAGCGCGCCAGCCCCACCGCTTCGAAGATCTGCGCTCCCGTGTACGACATGTAGGTCGAGATGCCCATCTTGGACATCACCTTCTTCAGCCCCTTGCCGACCGCCTTGACGTAGTTCTTGATCGCCTTGGAGCCCGCTTCGCCCGCGTGCAGCGCGAGGATCGTCTCGAGCGCGAGGTAGGGATGCACCGCTTCCGCCCCGAAGCCGCCGAGCAGCGCGAAGTGGTGCACTTCCCGTGCGGAGCCGGTCTCCACCACGAGGCCGGTGCTGGTGCGCAGCCCCTTGTCGACGAGGTGCTGGTGGATCGCCGAGAGCGCAAGCAGCGCGGGGATCGCCACGCGCTCGCGGTCGACGAGGCGGTCCGAGACGATGACGATCGAGTAGCCGGAGCGCACCGCATCCTCGGCCTGCGCGCAGAGCGACGCCAGCCGCGCCTCGATCGCCTCCGGGCCCCAGGCGACGGGATAGGTGATGTCGAGCTCCAGCGCCCGGAACTTGCCGCCCGTGTAGCGCTCGATGTAGCGCACCTTCTCCATCTCGTAGAAGTCCAGCACCGGCTGGCTCACCTCCAGCCTGAGCGGCGGGTTCATCTCGTCGATGCCGAGCAGGTTGGGCTTGGGCCCGATGAAGGAGACCAGCGAGGTGACCAGCTCCTCGCGGATCGGGTCGATCGCGGGGTTCGTGACCTGCGCGAAGAGCTGCGCGAAATAGTGGCACAGGGTCTTGTTCTTGCGCGAGAGCACCGCGAGCGAGGCGTCGTTGCCCATCGAGCCCACCGGCTCCTCGCCGGCGAGCGCCATGGGCTGCAGCTGGAACTTGAGGTCTTCCTGCGTCCAGGCGAATGCCTGCTGGCGGTCGAGCAGCGCCACCGCGGACTTGAGCGGCGGCGTCTTCTCGGTCTCGACCTCGTCGAGCTTGACCCGGATGCGCTCGATCCACTCGGCGTAGGGTCGCGCGCCCGCAAGGCTCTCCTTCAGCTCCTGGTCGTCGACGATGCGCCCCCGCTCGAGGTCGACGAGGAACATCTTGCCGGGCTGCAGCCGCCACTTCTTGATGATGCGCTCCTCGGGCACCGGCAGGCAGCCACACTCCGAGCCCATGATCACGAGGTCGTCCTCGGTCACGATGTAGCGCGAAGGCCGCAGGCCGTTGCGGTCCAGCGTCGCCCCGATCACGCGCCCGTCGGTGAACGCGATCGAGGCCGGGCCGTCCCAGGGCTCCATCATCGCCGCGTGGTATTCGTAGAAGGCACGCCGCGCAGGGTCCATCAGCGCGTGGTTCTCCCACGCCTCCGGGATCATCATCATCACCGCGTGCGCCACCGAGTAGCCGCCCATGACGAGGAGCTCGAGCGCGTTGTCAAAGGACGCCGAGTCGGACTGCCCGTCGTAGATGAGCGGCCAGATCTTGCCGAGGTCCTCGCCCAGCACCGGGCTCGAGATCGCGCCCTGGCGAGCGCGGATCCAGTTGACGTTGCCGCGCACGGTGTTGATTTCGCCGTTGTGGCAGATCATGCGGAAAGGGTGCGCCAGGTCCCAGGACGGAAACGTGTTGGTCGAAAAGCGCTGGTGCACCAGCGCGAGCGCCGACTCGACGCGCGGATCCTTGAGGTCGAGGTAGTACTCGCCCACCTGGTAGGCGAGGAGCATCCCCTTGTAGCAGACGGTGCGCGCCGACATCGTCGGCACGTAGAACTCCTTGCCGTGCTCCAGGCGCAGCGCGCGGATGGCGTGCCCCGCGCTCTTGCGGATGATGTAGAGCTCGCGCTCCAGCGCGTCGGTAACCGTGACGCCCTTGCCGCGCCCGACGAACACCTGGCGGATGACGGGCTCCAGCTTGCGCGCCGGCTCGGCGAGGTCCGAGTTGTCGACCGGCACGTCACGCCAGCCGAGCAGCACCTGTCCTTCATCCTTGATGGCGCGCTCGAGCTCGTACTCGCAGGCGCTGCGGCTCGCCGGGTCGCGCGGCAGGAACACCATGCCGACGCCGTACTGCCCCGCCGGCGGGAGCTTCACGCCGCGCCTCGCCATCTCCTCGCGATAAAAGCGGTCCGGGATCTGGATCAGGCACCCTGCGCCGTCGGAGAGCTTGGGGTCCCAGCCCACGGCGCCCCGGTGGGTGAGGTTCTTGAGGACCGTGAGCCCCTGCTTGACGATCGCGTGCGACTTGCGGCCCTTGATGTGCGCGACGAATCCCACGCCGCAGGCATCGTGCTCGCGAGAGGGGTGGTACAGGCCCTGCGCCTCTGGGGCCAACTCATTGGCCGGAAAGTGATTTCTCATGTTGTCGCGGCGGTGCACAAAAATTCTTGCCGAAACTGGAAATATACTCGTCCGCCCCAGGCGCTACAAGGGCTTGGCAGCGACGGCTCGGCTATTGCACCGCAGCAGCAAGCGCTTGGCGGACGAGCCGCTCGTCGATCCCTTCGCGCAGGCTTGCGCGGCCCACGGCGTCGAGCAGAACGAATCGCGTGCGTCCCCGCGCGGCCTTCTTGTCGACCTGCATGAGCTCCAGGTAGCGCTCCGGCGCGAGGCGCGGGCCGTGCACCGGCAGCCCGGCG
>Ga0137796_10000582_pt1 | contig 22315 bp, 18 predicted proteins | sample OV2TP3_FD_97704 | JGI IMG/M metagenome (GOLD analysis project Ga0137796, IMG submission 97704) | reverse complement strand
GTCCTGACGCCGCGCCATCGCGCGCAAGGCCCAGAGGACCCGGTATCTGGACTCTCTGGGCGCGGCCTCCACGGCGGCGGCAGGGGTGGCCTCGGGCATCGGAGAGGGGATGGGAGAGGGCCTGGCCGCCGGACCCGCGCCGGGCCAGAGCCGGACGAACAGGTAGAGCGTGACGGTGATGAGGCAGACGGCGATCAGGATGGAGGCGACGGCGATCAGACCCAGGTAGAGCGTCGCGGCGAGGACGACCATCAGGGCCGCGACGATGCCCACGAGCACAGCCCGCACCTTCTGGGCCACCCGGCCCATCCGGGCGTCGGCCTCGGCGGCGATCTGCGCAAGGTCCTCCCGTGTCAGCGGGGCAGGCGATTTTTTATCTTTGGAATCTTTCATTCTTCTTTTGGGGGCACGGAGACGCCCCGGTCCTTCTCGGACTCTGCGGCCATTGTCCGGGCCAGCTTCTCCGTCGCCGTGCCGGTCCGTCCGATGATCGCATACCGCTTCCGGCGCAGCATCAACAGCTCGTCGGCGATGTCCATGGCCACCAGGACCGCCAGCTTGGACTGGTCCAGCACCCGGCTCTGCTGGGCGATCTCCCTCATCTTTTTATCCACATACTCCGCCACCCGGCGGGTGTAGGCCGGATCCTCCGGGCTGCTGATGGGGTATTCGATCCCGAACACCTTGACCGTTGTCGTTCGGGTCTCCTTCTCGGCGCCCTCCGGTCTCCCCTTCTTTCTCTCCATGAAGATCGTCTCCGAATATCGTCTCCTGAACGTCAAAATACAGCGCAAAGGAAAGCCTGCAAGAGGTCCCCTCCCCCATGTTAAGACATCCGGGGGGCGAAGTCAACGGCTTTAAGCGATCAGCCATCAGCTATCAGCTATCAGTGAACCCCAACACGTTTTTCCTTTTTGTCTTTTGCTGATCGCTGATCGCTGACGGCTGTTGGCTGGCCTCTGGCCGGGCGCTCCGACTGATGAGGAGGCACCCCGTGAGGAGGACGGCGCTGAAGGCCATCTGAAGGGGGGTCAGACGCTCGCCGAGGATGAGGTAGGCCAGGACGCCCGCCACCAGGGGGGTGGAGAGCAGGAAGTTCGTCGAGATGGAGGTCCCCACCCGCTGGATGGCGACATAGTAGAGCGTGTTGCCCATCCCGATGACGAAGATGCCGGACCCGAGCACGATCAGGACGGACCGGGCCGGGGCCACAAAGATGCGCCCCAGGTCCCCAAAAGAGACCCAGACCGGGAAGAAGAGGACGCAGGAGAGCAGGGGGACGATGCCGGTGATGGCCAGGGGGTCCACGCGCCCCGTTACCTGCTTGATGAGCACGGAGTAGAAGCTCCAGAGAAACGCGCTCAGGATCAGGAGCGCCGGCCCCGCCAGACCCTCCCCCATCATCATGCCCCCTCTGGCCAGCACCAGCCCCATCACCCCCGCCAGCGCCAGGCCCGTTCCGGCCAGGAATTTGGGACCTCGGATGATGGCCCGCTCCTCCGGGAAGAGGAGGAACGAGAGCGCCGGGACAAACAGGGCGCTCGTCTTGGAGACGACGCTCGCCGCGATGGCCGACGTGAGGTAGACGCCGATCATGTAGGTGATCTGATGCGCGGTCACGACCGCCGTGGGGAGGAGCAGATGGGGGAGGTTCCGGAGACCCTCCCGGTAGGCCGCCCGCCAGAAGACCAGGCAGACCGCCGCCGTGGTCCCGCTGGCCGCCAGGTAGCGGAAGAAGCTCTGCGTCAGGGCGTCGAAGTCGTGGCTGACGAGCTTGATCAGGATGTTGGGCCATCCCCAGATAAACGCCGTGGCCAGCAGCGGAAACAGCCCTGATTTGACGGACCTCTGCGGCATGGCCTACGACGCCAGGAACGTGTCGCGCGCCCTGAGCCTGTCGTCGTCGTTTCCGAACGCAAAACAGAACGGCCCCGAATAGCCCATCTCCCGGAGCCTGGCCAGCGTGGATCGGAAGTCGATGTTCCCCTCGCCGGGGACGAGGTGCTCCTCCCGGACCCCCCGGTTGTCGTTGACCCGCACCTGCCCGATGTTCCCCACGCCGAAGGCGTCCAGGAAACCGCCGATGCCCTCCGGCTCCAGGTGGGCGTGGGCGATGTTGAAAGACCACTTGAGGAGGGGGGACCGGAGTTCGTCGAAGAACCGGCGACATTCGGAGACCGTGTGGGGCATGTAGTGGATCTCCGCGTCGTCAGGCTCCCGGTTGTGGTTCTCCAGGTAGAGCGGCAGGTCGAGGGACTCGGCCCAGGAGATGGCCCGTCGCAGCCGCTGAATGGCCGCCTCCATCCGGCGGCCCGCGTCGGCGCTGAAGTGGTAGCCCCCGTGGACGACCACGTAGGCGCAGCCGAGGCGCTTCGCCAGGTCGAGGTTGGAGCGCAGGTAATCGTCCGAGGCGCGGGCCATGATCGGCGTGACCTCTGCGCAGTTGACCGCGGAGGAGGGGTGGATGGCGAGCCGGAGGCCGCCCCGCCCGCAGAGGTCCCGGACCCCGGCGACGCGCGCGCCGTCAAACGTCTCCAGGGCGTTCAACGGCGTGTCGGCATTGAAGTCCACCCACCGGAAGCCGCTGGCGGCCGCCCACGCCAGGCTCTCCTCGATCCGTCTCGTGGGCGGGGCGTCAAATCCGAGTCGATCTTTCATGATAACCTTTCAGGTTGGGCCTTTGGGGGGTTTCGCGTCCTTTCGCGCTTCTTCGCGTCTTTCGCGTTCCTGCTCCCAAAATAACCTCGCCCCGCGCAAATGTCAACAGGGATTGTCGCAGAATCATCCGGGGGGATCTTGCTGCGGGCGTCACTCGTACCGCAAGGCATCCACGGGATTCGCCCGCGCCGCCTTCACCGCCTGAAGACTGACTGTCAACAGGGCAATGCCCAGCGCCAGCATCCCGCCCAGCACAAACACCCCCGGCCCCAGCTCGATCCGATACGCGAAATCCTGAAGCCACCGTCTCATGGCGTAGTAGGCCGCCGGCCAGGCGATCAGGTTCGCGACCGCGATCAGGATGATGAACTCTCTGGATAACAGAACCACAATGCTGGAGACGGAAGCGCCCAGCACCTTACGAATACCGATCTCCTTGGTGCGCCGCTCCACGGTGAAGGAGGCCAGGCCAAGCAGGCCGAGGCAGGCCACAAAGATGGCCAGCGCGGAGAAGACCCCCGTTATCTGACCCCGTTGCTTCTCTGCGCGGTACAACTGATCCAGACGATCATTGAGAAAATAGAAGGAAAAAGGGCGATCGGGGACAAACTCCTCCCACTCCTTCCTGAGAAAATCGATCGTATCAGGGAGATGGTCTGAGCGCACCCTGACCGCCAGTTTGCTGTACCAGCGCGGGGAGAGGATGAATGCAACGGGGGATATTTGATGATACAAGGACTCAAAATTAAAATCCTTCACGACACCGATGACGCGACCACGTTTCTGAAAGTAAGGGATGTCAAACCTTTTCCCCACAGGAGACGCCCATCCAAGCTCCTTCGCAGCCTCCTCGTTGAGGATGACCGCCTCTCCTGAGTCCGTCGGCCAGTTCCCGGAGAAATCCCGCCCGGCTTTCAACTCAATCCCGAGCGTCCTCATAAAATCGTGGTCCACCATGATGATCTTCATGTCTCTGCGTCCAACCCCCTCCAGATCGACGACATAACTGCGCACAGAGGGGTCCGGGGGCACATTCTTGGACGCCGAGACACTCATCACATCGACGCTTTTCAACAACTCGCTTTTGAACGATTCTAACCTCTGTATCGCGTGAGCCCACTCAATGATGACGACATTCTCCTTATCAAAGCCCAGTTGCCTGTTCTTGAGGTAAGAGAGTTGACCGTACATAACACCCGTGCAAATGATCAACCCAATAGAGATCGAAAACTGGATCACGACCAGCGCCCTTCTGAGGATAAAGCTTCTGGGAGAGGTCTTCAAAACGCCTTTCAACACGCTCACAGGTTGGAGAGCGGAGAGAAAGAAGGCCGGATAACTCCCGGCGACGACGCCAGTGAACAGGGCTATCCCGAGCATGATGAAAACATGGCCAAAGAGTTCTACGGTCAGTTGCTTGTTCAGGAGGCCGTTGAGCAGAGGGAGAGATACCTCAACCATACCGACGGCCAGCAGAAGAGCAACGCAGGACAGGAGCATCGACTCGCCCAAAAACTGGCTGGCGACCTGAAGTCGATGCGCGCCGACTACCTTCCTCACCCCCACCTCTCTCGCCCGGATGGTAGACCGGGCGGTCGACAGGTTCATAAAATTGATGCACGCGATGAAAAGAACCAAAACAGCCATCCCGGAGATGGCCCAGATGAACGTGATGCTATTGTTGGGCGCCATCTCCTCCCGGAGGTTCGAGTGGAGATGGATGTCCGTCAAAGGCTGAAGGTGGAGCTTCGAGAAAGTCGCCCCCTCCCGTCTGCATTTCTCAACAAACCCGGGAAGTTTTCTCTCCAGCGCCGAAGGAGGGTGATCCCTTGACAGAAGCAGATAGGTGTACTGGGAACGCCTCCAATCTGAAACGACCCTCGAAGACAGGAGCTTTAAGGTCTCCATAGAAGCGAGGAGGTCGAACCTGAAGTGCGAATTCTGGGGCATCTTCTGAAACACGCCGGTGACCTCAAGGTCCGGGACCTCCCCGTTGGAGGCAAGGACCTTTCCGACAGGGTCTTCATCTCCAAAGTACTTGCGCGCCACCTCTTCTGAGATGACCACCGAGTTCGGCCGCTTCAGCGCCACCTCCGGATCGCCCTTGATGAGAGGAAAAGAAAAAACCTTAAAAACGGCTGCATCCGTGAGTGCGAACCCCGGTTCAAGGAACTGCTTCCCTTTGTAACGGGCCAACAGGGTGCCACGGTAAAACCGGGTGGCGTGGACGATCTCGGGGAAGTCGCTCAGGAGCGCCGGAGCCAGTCGAAATGCGGTCTGCGCATTCTGCACGGCCTCACCGGTGAGGTCATTTTTGTATTCCTCCGTGACCCTGAAGATCTGTTCGGCGTTCTGATGATGCCGATCATAACTCAGCTCGTGGCGAACAAGGAGGGCGATCAGAAAACAGCACGCCATCCCCACGGCCAGCCCCGCAATATTGATCGCGGAATACCCCTTGTGCCGGAGCAGGTTCCGCACCGCGACAGTCAGGTAATTCTTGAACATGGCGCCCCCTCCCTGAAAGGGAACAGGTTTTTACGCCTCATGTCTGCCGGGTCAGGTCTGCCTCTCCTCCCGATCCACCCACCCGTCCAGCAGATGGATGATCCGGCGGCTATATGAGGCGTTCCTCTCCGAGTGCGTCGCCTGGAGGATCGTCGTCCCCTCCTGATTCAGCTTCTTGAACAACTCCATGATCTCCTCCCCCTGAGCGGAGTTCAGGTTCCCCGTCGGCTCGTCCGCTAAGATCAGCCTGGGATTCGTCATCACCGCCCGCGCCACGGCCACCAGTTGCTGCTGCCCCCCCGAAAGCTGATTGGGAAACAGGTCCTTCTTGGCCACGATGTGGAATCGGTCCAGCGCCTCCGCCACCAGCCCCTTCCGCTCTGACGCCTTCACCTTCTTGTAGAGCAGAGGCGTCTCCAGGTTCTCGTAGACCGTCAGTTCGTCGATCAGGTGATAGCTCTGGAACACGAACCCGATGTTCAGCTTGTGGAGCTCCGTCCGCTGCCGCTCGTTCAGGCTGTGCACCGGCTGGTCAAGAAAAAAGTACTCGCCGCCCGAGGGCGTGTCGAGCATCCCCAGGATGTGGAGCAGCGTGGACTTCCCCGCGCCGGACGGCCCCATGAGGGAGACGAACTCCCCCTCCTCGACCTCCAGGTCGATGTCCCGCAGTACGAAGGTCTTCACGAAGCCGGTCGAGTAGTATTTCTCAATCCCCTTGAGACGAATCATCGTTGACCTCCATGAGACCCCTCCCCCCCCTCTCCCCGAAACGGAGAGGGGGGAATCGGGGAATCGGAGAATCCCCTCTCCGTTTCTCCGCTTCTCCGTTTCCCGGTAAGAAAGGGGGTTGGGGGGATAGGTCATGCATCCCGGCGCTCCTTAATGTTCTCCGTCACGATATGCCCGTCGAACAGGTGCACGACCCGATGGGCGTAATCCGCGTAAGCAGACGAGTGCGTGACCATGACGATCGTGGTCCCGGCCTCGTTCAGCTCCGTCAGCATCTTCATCACCTCATCGCCGTGCGCGGAGTCCAGGTTCCCCGTCGGCTCGTCCGCCAGGATGAGCCTGGGCCGTCCGATCACCGCCCTGGCCACGGCCACGCGCTGCTGCTGCCCGCCGGACAACTGCTGCGGGAAGTGGTTCTTGCGGGGCGTAATCTGCATCTGCTCCAGCGCCTCATCCACTCGCTGCTTGCGTTCCGTGGCCGGGACGCCGAGATACAGGAGCGGCAATTCGATGTTTTCGCCCACCGTCAGCTCGTCGATCAGGTTGAAACTCTGGAACACGAACCCGATGTTCGCCTTGCGCAGATTGGCCCGCTGCCGCTCGGAGTACTTCGACACCTCCTGATCCAGAAAGTAGAACTCCCCCTCAGACGGGTTGTCGAGCAGACCGAGCAGGTTCAGGAGGGTCGATTTCCCACACCCCGAAGGCCCCATGATGGCCACGAATTCACCCGGCTGGACCTGAAGGTTCACGTTGTTCAGGGCCGTGGTCTCCACCTCCTCTGTGGTGTAGACCTTCTTGAGACTGTTTGTCTTGATCATGGTCGTTCTCCTTTCTAGACCTCACCCCCGGCCCCTCTCCTACGGGGAGAGGGGAGGTCTCTTCGCCTTTCCCCATACCGCAAGGACAACCTGTCCCCCCTTTCCTTCAGGAAAGGGGGTTAGGGGGATAGGTCACTTTCTCAGAATCAGCTTATCTATATCCCCAAAATTGTCATAGCTCGACGTGATGACCCGTTCCCCCGGCTCCAGCCCTTCCAGCACCTCAAAGACCTGGGGATTCTGCCTGCCCAGCCTGATCTGTCGCTTCGTGGCCACCTCCCCGGCCTTATCCAGGATGAAGACCCAGTTGCCCCCGGTCTTCTGGTAGAACCCGCCCCGGGGCAGCAGCACCGCCTCCGAAAGGTCCCCCAGCTCCAGCCGGACCTGAAGCGTCTGCCCGCGCCGGATGTCCTTTGGCTCTGCGCCGTTGAACTCCAGGTCCACCTCGAAACTCCCCTGACGGACCTCGGGGTAGACCTTCCGGGTGACCAGTCTGTAGGACTTTCCGGCCAGGTCGAACTCCCCGGCCAGGCCGGGGTGAATGCGCGTGATGTAGTGCTCGTCGATCTGCGCCCGCACCTTGAACCCCTCCAGCACGTCGATCTGTCCGATGGACTCCCTGGGCGACTTCGACTGCCCGATCTCCGCGTTGAGCGACGTGAGCTGGCCGGAGATGGGGGCCTTGACCACCAGGTTCTCCACGTTCTGTTTGACCATGTCCAGGTTGGTCTGCATGTGTTTTACGGCAGCCTCCAGTTTTTCGACCTGGACCTGCCTGAGAAGGGAGTCCTGCTTCTGAGTCTCGATCATAAGATCCTTCCGCCTGCACAGATACTCGTATTCATCCTTCTCCTTTTCATACTCCTCGCGGGAGATCAACTCCCTTTTCGCCAACTCCGCCTTCCGTTCATAGGTGCGTTTTTGGCGCTGTACCTGATACTCCAGCTCCACAAGCTGCGTGCTCAGGTTGAGGCGGTTCTGCTCCATCGCCAGGCGGGTGTTGCGCAGGTTGTTCATCTGGTCGAACAACTGGGCCTCCCGGTTCATGGCGTCTAATTGCAGATAGGCGTTGGACAACTTCAGGATGGGGTCGCCCTGGTTGACAACGTTCCCGGCCTCCACGAAGATCGTCTCCACCTTCCCGCCTTCCACGGCGTCCAGAAAAAACGTCTTGAGCGGCAGCACCGTCCCGTTCACCGGGATGAACTCCTGGAACGGTCCTTTCTCTACTGTGGAGATCGTGATCCGCTCCGAATCCACGTTGAGCCTGGAGCTGTGATCGCCAAACAGGAAATTATAGATCACGGCGGCAAAAAAGAGGCCCGCCGCCGACATCCACGCGATCCGCTTCGGGGTCCACCGCTTCTTCTTTATTCGGCGGTCCATCCCAAAGGTCTGCGTCGGCGCTGGGTCAGCCCCTTCGGGCGGGAGGCTTCCGGCCTCGCGACGCCACTGGACAAGGCGGTCCACCCACCTGTCTCTTGTCTTTTGAATCGCCACTGTTAAGACCTCTCCCCGACCCCTCCCCTAAAGTGAAGGGGTGATCCTTTCCTGAGAGCTTTGAGCCTGAGATCGTTTCGTAATCTCATCAGTAATGCGATCTAAAACACTCGAAAGACTCTGCTTTATCTCTTCGTTGTGAATCCGAAGAACGTGCAATCCTCGCGCTGCAAGCACACGATCCCGCTCCGCATCATATTCCGCCTGTTCCTGGTGAACTTCGCCGTCCACTTCTACCACCAGCCCAGCGGCATGGCAGTAAAAATCTACGATGAATCCGTCGATGACCTGTTGACACCGGAAATGAAAACCATGCAGTCGGTTAGCGCGAAGACGCTCCCAAAGCATACGCTCTGATTCTGTCATCTGCTCACGCATCCTTTGGGCAAGCTTCAACTTGTCCGGGTTTACCTTCTGTCCTGTGATGATGTTTTTCACCGCCATCCTCTACTTCCTCCTGACAAAAGGCAAAGCTTTCTCCCCCTTTCCTTTAGGAAAGGGGGCTGGGGGGATAGGTCACTCATACCGCAACGCCTCCACCGGGTTCGCCCGCGCCGCTCTCACGGCCTGGTAGCTCACCGTCAACAGGGCGATCACCAGAGCCACTGTCCCACCCAGCACGAACACCCCCGGCCCCAGCTCGATCCGATACGCGAAGTCCTGAAGCCACCTGTTCATGGCGTAATACGCTACCGGCCACGCGATCAGGTTCGCCACCCCTACCAGGATCACGAACTCCTTCGACAGCAGCGCCACGATGCTCCCCACCGATGCCCCCAGCACCTTCCGGATGCCGATCTCCTTCGTCCGCCGCACGGTCGCAAAGGACGCCAGGCCGAACAGGCCGAGGCAGGCCACGAAAATGGCGAGGAGGGCGAACGTCCCGAAAATCTGCCCCTGTTTCTCTTCTGCGCGGTACAGCTGGTCAAACCGTTCATCGAGAAAAGAATACTCAAATGGATGGTTCGGGTTGACCCCCTGCCATTTCTGCTTCAGAAAGTGGAGCGTTCCTGGAATGTCGTCGGGCCGGACCCGAACGAGGAAATTCCCGGCCATGTTCGGCTGAATGAAGAAGACCATCGGCACGATTCTTTCGCGCATGGATTCAAAATGGACATCCTTCACCACTCCGATCACGCGGCCATCCTTCCACACCCACTGCCCCCGCTGCCAGTCCTCGATGAACTGGCTTCCGAACCGCTTGCCGATCGCGTTCTCCGGCGTCCACCCCAGCCTCCGCACCGCCGCCTCGTTCAGGACGAACGCCGCCTTCTCGTCGGAGGGCGCCGCCTTTGAGAAGCTCCGTCCGGCGACGAACGGCATCCTCAGCGTCTCAAAAAAATCGTACCCCACCCAGACCGTCTGCATGGAGGGACTCTCTTCTTCTGGAAAGTCCTCTGCCCGGGTGCTGATGTTGCTGCCCAACCGCCCTGACGGAATCCGGGAGGTCCCGGCGGCGCTGACCACACGGGGGTTCTGCAACAACTCCTGCTTGAACGCCTCATATTTCTGCTGCAAAGAGCCAGGCACGCCGGAGATCACAACCACGTGCTCCTTGTCATATCCCAGCTTGATGTTCCGGCAATGCTTTAGCTGGCCGTAAATAATCCCGGTGACCACGATCAAAAAGATGGAAATGGCGAACTGGAAGGCCACCAGAACCTTCCGGAACCCTGCCCCTTTTGGCCCGCCTTTGAGCGTGCCTTTCAGCACCTCCACGGGCTCAAAGGCGGACATGAAAAAGGCCGGATAACTCCCGGCGATGACACCCGCGAACAGGGCGATCCCGATCAGCCCGAAGACCGCCGTCAGATTCCCGCCATAGTCCATATCCAGCGCCTTCCCCACAAACCCGTTAAATGCCGGCAGAGAGAGTTCCACAAGCGCCACGGCCAGCAGAAGGGCCAGAAACGACAGGAAGACCGACTCCCCCAGAAACTGCCACACGAGTTGAGACCGGTCCGCCCCCACCACCTTCCGCATCCCCACCTCCCGCGCCCGGCTGGCCGACCGGGCCGTTGAGAGATTCATAAAATTGATGCAGGCGATCAGCAGAATGAAGACGGCGATGGCCGAAAAGGCGTAGATGTAAACGATATCTCCGTTCGGCTCGATCTCCCCCCCCGCGTGGGAGTGGAGATGGATATCGGTCAGCGGCTGCAGGAAATACCTCGCTCCCTGCGCCCACTGGGGGGCGTGTTTCCGGATCAAATCGGGGAACCGCCGTTCGATCTCGGCAGGGGATACACCCGGAGGAAGGAGGAGATAGGTATAGACGGAGTTCTCTCCCCAGTTCTCCAGCGCGATCCGGTTGAACAGCACATTCGCGACCGTTATTGAAGAGAGAAAATCGAACCGGAAGTGGGAATGGCGCGGAATCTCCCCCAGAATGCCCGTCACCTTCAGCTCCCGGTCGTCCCCGTAGCGCAGGACCTTGCCCATCGGGTCCTCGTCCCCGAAATACTTCCGCGCCATCTCCTGCGTGATCACCACCGTAAAAGGCTCCCGGAGCGCCGTCCTGGGGTCTCCATGGATCAGAGGAAATGAAAACACCTCGAACACCCCGGGATCGACGAAAAAGAACCGCCCCTCGGGAAAGCGCTTGTCCCCGTACCCGATCAACGGCCGCTTGCAGCTGAACCGGATGATATGGGGGACCTCCGGGAAATCGGTCCGCAGGGTCTCGGCCAGCCGATACGGCCCGCTGACAAGCTGGGCTGTCTCGCCGGTTTTGGGATTCCGCCACTCGACGGCAAATCGGTAGATCCGATCCGCCCTTTCATGGTACCAGTCATAGCTCAGTTCGTCCTGCACGAACAGCAGGATGAGAATGCAGCACGTCATCCCGATGGCCAATCCTGCGATGTTGATCGCGGAATAGCCCCTGTGCCGGAGCAGATTCCGAACAGCGACGATGAGGTAGTTTCTTAACATGACCCCTCCCTCGGTCCCTCCTCAACACGGGGAGGGAAGAAGTTTATCTTGTGTTTCGCGTAGGCAGAACGAACAACCTGTTCCCCCTTCCCGCGTCGGGAAGAGGGTGGTGGGTCGCGACCTCATGGGAGCGACAGGCTGCGGGGTTAGGGGGTTGGGTCTAATATATGCAACAACTGTGCCAATATTGTTTTTAAAAGATTTACGAAAATTTAGTCTGGCCCCCCCTCCGAAAAGTGTCCGCTAACGTTACACATGGTGTCCGCTGGCGTACACCCCCGTGCCGCCTTTCTGCTTGACAGCCCTGTGCATCGTGATTATGATTGGCGCAAGACCTCTCCCCCGCCACCCAACCTGTCGCTCCCATGAGGTCGCGACCCCTGCCCTCCTCTCCTGAAGGAGAGGGGAGGTCTCTTCCCGACGCGCAGGGTATAGAAGAGGTCTGCCCCCCCTTTCCTTTAGGAAAGGGGGATGGGGGGATAGGTCTCACCCGCAAAAGGACCTGCTCCATGAACAGGAAACTCGGCCGAATCCTTGTCGTGGACGACAACGAAGACATCCTCCTGGCGGCCCGTCTGCTGCTCAAGCCCCACGTGGAGCAGGTGCGCACGGAGAAGGACCCGCAGGCGATCTCCTCCCTGCTCAAGAACGAGCGCTACGACGTCATCCTGCTGGACATGAACTTCACCCAGGACGCCACCAGCGGCGCTGAGGGGTTCCACTATCTCAGCCGGATTCTGGAGATCGACCCCTCGGCGGTGGTCATCCTGATCACGGCCTACGGGGACGTGGAGACGGCCGTGCGGGCGATCAAGGAGGGCGCGACGGACTTCGTGCTCAAGCCCTGGCAGAACGAGAAACTGCTGGCCACCCTCTCGGCGGCCCTGAATCTGAGGGCGTCCCGGTTGGAGGCGGACCACCTCCGGTCGCAGCAGAGGGCGTTGAGCGCGGACATCGACCGCCCCTTTCACGACCTCATCGGCGCATCGCCGGTCATGCAGGAGGTCTTCACGACCATTCAGAAGGTCGCTCAGACCGACGCCAATGTGTTGATCCTGGGGGAAAACGGGACGGGGAAGGAGCTGGTGGCGCGGGCGCTGCACCGGCAGTCTCAGCGGGCGGAGAAGGTGTTCATCAGCGTGGACATGGGGGCCTTGAGCGAGACCCTGTTCGAGAGCGAGTTATTCGGCCACGTGAAGGGCGCGTTCACGGACGCGAAGGAGGACCGGGCCGGCCGGTTCGAGATCGCCTCCGGCGGGACCCTCTTCCTGGACGAGATCGGCAACCTCCCCCTCCCCCTCCAGGCCAAGCTCCTCACCGCCCTGGAGAGCCGGCAGGTCACGCGCCTGGGGTCCAACGTCCCGCAGCCCATCGACGTGCGCCTGATCTGCGCGACCAACACCCCCATTCACGACGTGGTGGCGCAGAAACAGTTCCGGCAGGACCTCCTCTACCGGGTCAACACCGTGGAGATCCGCCTGCCGCCCCTGCGCGAGCGCGTCGAGGACATCCCCCTGCTGGTGGACCACTTCCTGAGGGTCCATTCGAAGAAGTATCAGAAACCCCTGAAGCGCGTCCACGCCACGGCCCTGAAGAAGCTGGAGCGCTACCCCTGGCCCGGCAACGTCCGGGAGCTGGGGCACGCCGTCGAGCGGGCCGTGATCCTGAGCGACGGCCACGTCCTTCAACCCCCGGACTTTCTCCTCTTCACCCCGGAGACCGGGGAGGAGGGGCTGGCGTTTGACCGCTACAACCTCGAAGAAGTGGAAAAGGCCGTGATCCGGAAGGCCATCCGCAAGCACGAGGGGAACCTCAGTCAGGTGGCCGGAGAACTGGGGCTGACGCGCACGTCCCTGTATCGCAGGCTGAAAAAGTATGGTCTATGAACGCTTTCGCGCCCAGTGCCTCGGTCGCATCCTGCTGCTAAGCGCCACGATTGCCCTCTGGGTCTACCTGTTCTTCCAGACGACCTACTACGCCACCCTCCTGATCGTGGCCGGCGTCGTCGCCTACCAGGTCTACGCCCTGGTCCATGACGTCGAGAAGGCCAACCGGGACCTGACCCGCTTCCTGCAGGCCGTCCAGAGCTCGGACTTTTCACAGACGTTCACGGGAAAGGGGCTGGGCGCCTCGTTCGACGCGCTGAAGACGGCGTTCAACGAGGTCCTGAACGAGTTCAGGCGGGCGCGGGCGGAGAAGGAGGAGCACTCCCGCTATCTCCAGACCGTCGTGCAGCACGTGGGCATCGGCCTGATCGCCTTTCAGCCGGACGGCGCAGTGGAGCTGATGAACAACGCCGCCCGCCGGCTGTTGCGGGTGGGGTCCCCCCTGCGAAACATCCAGTCCCTGGAGCCGTTCAGCAAACCCCTCATCGACGCGCTCCTCCGCCTGAAGCCGGGGGAGAAGGCCCTGGTCAGGGTCGAAGATCACGGAGAATTGCTGCACCTGGCGATCTACGCGACCGAGTTCAGGCTGCGGGAGCGGAATTTCATCCTGGTCTCCATCCAGAACATTCAGAGCGAACTGGAGGAGAAGGAGATGGAGGCCTGGCAGAACCTGATCCGGGTGCTCACCCACGAGATCATGAACTCCGTCACCCCCATCGCCTCCCTGGCCTCCACGGCCAACGGCCTGCTATCGGCTCAAAAAGAGGATCATCCCCAGGAGGAGACGCTAAACGACGTTCGAGACGCCGTCCGGACGATCCAGAGACGGAGCCAGGGACTGCTGCATTTTGTGGACGCCTACCGGAGGCTCACCCGCATCCCCAAGCCCGACTTCCAGATCTTTCCCGTAGCCGAGCTTTTCGGGCGCGTTCAGAACCTCCTGCGCGCCGAGATGGAGAGCAGAGGCATCCATCTTCTCTCTCAGGTGGAACCCAAAACCCTGGAGCTTACGGCCGACCCCGAATTGATCGAGCAGGTCCTGATCAACCTCCTGTTGAACGCCGCACAGGCCCTGGAGGGCCGGCCTGACGCCACGGTCGGGCTAATGGCCCGGATGGACGAGAGGGGCAGGGTCCTTGTCCACGTGACGGACAACGGGCCGGGCATCCTCGATGAGGTTCAGGAGAAGATCTTCATCCCCTTCTTTACGACCCGGCGGGACGGCTCCGGCATCGGCCTCAGCCTGTCCCGGCAGATCATGCGCCTGCACCGGGGGACGATCGGCGTTCAGTCCACGCCGAATGTGGAGACGATTTTTACGTTGAGGTTTTAAAGCGGTTTCATCAGCGCGTATGGAATGTCCTTTTGGGCGTGGCGATGATGCCTGTGGGGGCGATCTGTCTTCTCCTGTCTGTCCTTCTGACGGCGACCGATGTGGCGCGCGGTTACAGATCCACGACCGGTGGAAAGCGGCCGCGACGAACTTAAACTATGCCCTGAACAACTCCCCCATCCGTCGCCCCAGGAACTTCCCGGCCAGGAACAGGCTTACCCCAAGCAGGATCATGCCCAGGATGCCCATGGCGCTGGCGATGTAAGGGCCATCCGGGATGCGGCCCAGCAGGTCGTAGATGGCCTTGGTGATCGGATAGTACTGGCTCTTGAGCGCCAGGATCAGGCTGTCGCTCACCTCCAGCATGGCGAACGCGAAGCAGAGGATGCCCCCGGCCACCAGGTTGGCCAGGATCAGCGGGAAGGTGATCTTGAGCAGGGTGCGCGCCGGGCCGGCCCCCACGTTCTGCGAAGCCTCTTCGAGGGCCACGCTGGTCTGCTGCAGCCCCGCGTAGGCCGACCGGACCATGTAGGGCAGCCGACGCACGGCGTAGCTGATCACCAGCAGGGGCACCGGATAGTTCCGGGCGTCTAAAAACGTCCCGGAGTACCCGGACAGATACCCGAACGCCAGGACCAGGCCGGGGAGGGCCAGCGGAAGCATGGCCAGGGCATCGATGACACCCTTGCCGGGGATGCGCGTCCGGGCGAGGAGATAGGCGATGGCCACCCCCAGGACCACGTCCGCAACCGTGCTCAGGACGCTCAGGAACAGGCTCATCTTCACGCTGGACAGGGCCAGGTCGTGGGTGAAGACCCCGCCGTAGTACTTGAAGGTGACCTCCTCCGGCAAAACGGTCATGAACCACCGGCCTGAGACAGAGGTCAGCAGCACGCTGACGTGGGGCAGGAGGGCCAGGGCGGTCAGGCCGAGCGTGAAGGCATAGATGAGGGCCGTCTTGCGGGGGGACGCCCGCCGGACCGCCGAGACCACGTGTCCCCGCGCGATCATCTCGTAGCGCCGGCCCCCCAGGAATGTCTTGGAGAGGTAGAAGAAGAAGACCGTCATGGCCAGGACCAGCACGACCTCGGCGTAGGCCATGGGGTTCTCGTTGATGTCGGAGATGGCGCGGAAGATGTCCACGGCCACGACGCGGCTGTAGTTGAACACGAGCGGCGTCCCCAGGTCCGTGAACGCCCAGATGAACACGATGACAGCCCCGGCGAAGTACCCGGGCAGCATCAGCGGGAAGGTGATCGTGCGGAACAGCCGGAAGCCCGACGCCCCCATATTCCGGCCGGCCTCTTCCAGCGACGGGTCCACGTTCGCCAGCGCCGCGGCCACGTTCAGATACATGATCGGGTAGAGGTGGAGGACCTCCAGGATGACCACGCCCGCGAACCCTCCCCCGCCGAACCAGTCGATAGGCGTGTCGATCAGGCCCAGCTTCAGCAGCAGGAGGTTGATCGACCCGAACCGGGCGAGCATCTGCTTCATGCCGATGGCCCCCACGAAGGGCGGGAGGACCATCGGGACGAGCATCAGGCCGTTCAGAACCCCCTTTCCGCGGAACTCGTTGCGGACCAGCAGGAAGGCCAGCGGGAGGGCCAACAGCGTCGTGGCCAGGGTGGTCACCACCCCCAGCCGGAGGCTGTTCAGGATCGCCTCTCGCTTCGCCGGGTCGGTGACCATCAGCCGGAAAAAGACCGTCGAGAACTCCCCCTTGACCACGAACGCGCTGGTGAAGGCGTACCAGAGCGGGTAGATCAGAAAGGCGATGAAGAACGCGACCAGGCCGATCAGGAAGGCCAGGCGCGCGGGCGTGAGGTCGTACTGGCGCACGAGATCAGTCCTTGAGCACGATCACCTTGGCGGGGCTGAACGACACCCTGGCGCGCTCGCCCACTCTGGCCTTCGGGGCGTCAGGGCTGGGCTCCACCACCTTGACTGAGGAACCGTCGTCCAGCTTCAGAAAGTACTGTTCGATCTCTCCGAGATACATCACGTCCTCAACCCGACCTGAGAGGACATTGTCCCCGGCCGGGGAGGCGTCCGACGCCACGCTGAGGGCCTCGGGCCGGATGGAGCAGGTCACCCGGTCGCCGGCGCGGAGGCCATCCGCGCAGCTCGTCGAAACGATTTTTCCCACCGCTGTTTCCACTTCCACTCGTGGTTCGTGACTCGTGGTTCGTGACTCGTTTTCTCGATCCCCTATCCACGATCCACGATCCACGTTTATCACCTGCCCCTCGATGAAGTTCGTCTCCCCGATGAACCCGGCCACAAACCGGCTCGCGGGCCGGGTGTAGAGCGCGCGAGGCTCTCCCACCTGGGCCACGCGGCCCGCGTCCAGAACGGCCATCCGGTCGGCCATCGACAGGGCCTCCTTCTGGTCGTGGGTGACGTAGATCATCGTGACGCCCAGGCCGCAGTGGAGCCTCCGGATCTGCTCCCGCATCTCCAGGCGGAGCTTGGCGTCCAGGTTGGAGAGCGGCTCATCCAGCAGGACGGCGTCCGGCTCGATCACCAGGGCGCGGGCGAGGGCCACGCGCTGCTGCTGTCCCCCGGAGAGCTGATTGGGGGAGCGTTCGGCGTAGGCCTCCATCTGCACCATCTCCAGCGCCCGCCTCACGCGCCCGTCGCGCTCACCCGCCTGAAGGTCCCGCACGGTCAGGCCGTACTCCACGTTTTTGTAGACGCTCATGTGCGGCCAGAGGGCGTAGTTCTGAAAGACCATGCCCGTGTTCCGCCGGTGGGGCGGCACGCCACTCACGTCCCGGTCGTCGAACAGGATGCGGCCGCCGTCGGGCAGGTAGAACCCGGCGATCAGGCGGAGGAGGGTGGTCTTCCCGCAGCCGGAGGGGCCCAGGAGAAAAAAGAGCTCTCCCTTTTCGACCCGGAGGGAGACGCCGTCCACCGCGGCCACGGCGCCGAACCGCTTCGTCACGTTGTCCAGGGTCACGCTGACCATGAGAAATCCTTATGAGCTTTGACGATCAAAACCGGCAATGACCACCTTGGAGTGCGGGAGCCATGCTCCCGCTTTCTTCCGGCAAAGCCATGCTTTGCCGGACACTCGCCGGAAGCACGGCTTCCGGCTGGGAAGGCGCAAGCATGGCTTGCGCACTCCAAGCAATTACCGATCTTGTTTGTCAAAATTCATTAGAACCACTTCCTCCTCTTGAACACACCCAGCATGGCGATCACCAGGACGGCCATGACGCCCAGGACGATGAAGTAGCCATATTCCGTGCGCAGCTCCGGCATGTGCTCAAAGTTCATCCCGTAGACGCCCGTGATCACGCCCAGGGGCATCAGGATCGTCGCGATGATCGTCAGGGTCTTCATCACCGTGTTGAGGCGGTTGGAGGTCAGGAGGAGGTAGGCGTCCAGGATGCCGGTGAGGATGTCCCGGTAGATGTCGGCGGTCTCCGAGATGCGGACCAGGTGGTCGTACACGTCGCGAAAGTAGATAAAATGCTCTCTCTTGATAAATCGCTCGCACTCGTGACTCAGGCGGTTCAGGATGTCCCGCTGCGGCACGATGATGCGGCGAAGGTGCAGGATCTCCCGCTTGAGGGTTATGATCTCATTGAGCGCCCGGTCCGCGTCGTGGCCGAACACGTCGGCCTCCACCCCGTTGACCCGCTCGTCGAACTGCTCCATCGCCGGGGAATAGTTGTCCACCATAGCGTCCAGGATGCTGTAGAGGAGCCAGTCCGGGGAGCGCAGGAGGTGGTCGGGGTTCTTGACGACCCTGCCCCGCGTGTCGAACACGCTTTTGTGATGCTGTTTGTGAAAGGTGACGAGAAAATTGTCTCCGAGAAACACGTCCAGTTCGTGGGTGCTGAACCGCTCTTCGAGCTGGCTGAAATCCACCCCGTGAACGGTCATGAAAATATAGTCCCCGTAATCGTCCAGCTTCGGGGAGTGACTGTCCTGGATGCAGTCCTCCACGGCCAGGGGGTGAAAGCCGAGGAGGCCGTTCAGGACGCCGGTCTCCTCGTCCGTCGGCTCCTCCAGGTCCAACCAGAACATCCGGCTCCGGTCCTTCAACAGGTTGGGGATGTCCTGCATGACGGGTGTTTCAAGCCGTCGCGTCTGCTTGGAGACGGCAAAGATGCGGATCATAAGGACCCCCTATGTCCTTCTGTTTTTCCACATGTAGACGACCATGCCGGCTGTGAGCGCCGCCGAGAAAGTGAGCGTCAGCGCATCGGCCCAGCTCGTGCCCCTGTCTTCCTGCGCCCCTCCGTACTTCTCACGGGCAAAGGCCGTCCAGGCGGACAGGGTGCGCCCCCGGAACTCGGCGTCCTTCCAGCGGTCGGCCAGGGCCAGGGCCTCGGCCTCGGAGACAGGCATCGCGGCGAGACGCCCGAGCCCTTCGGGCGTCACCCCCTCCCGGAGCAGCCTCTTCCAGGCCACGCTTAACTGGGCGTGGGAGTCGATCAGCATGACGCCGATGAGATCGTTCAACACATTCCACCGTTTGGCCCCCTTTGCGCTGTCGTAGCGGAGGCCGGTCTCCCAGAGGAAGGGGTTGTCGGCCACGTCGGACAGCCCGGCCACCTGGGCGTAAAGGTCGGGAATCACGCAGAAGCGCCGGAGTTCATAGCGCGTCGGCCCCCCCGGCGCGCCGACGCGGAGCATCAGCAACTTCTGCCCGGCCTCGGACATGACGAACTTCACAAACGCCTCGGCCACGCTGAGATGCGGCGCCCCCTTGAGGATACCGATGGCGTCGGGATTGATGGCGGTCTGCCCTTTGGGGGACACATAGCCGATCTTGTCCGCCCCGGCCTCCGCGATCTGGATGGCGGCGTAGAAGTCCAGGCTCATCCCGTAGGCCACCTCCCCCACGGTCACGTCCTTCGGGGTCTGGCCGCTGCCCGCCACGAAGTTCCTGACGTTGCCCCCCATCCTCGTCAGGGCCTCCCACCCCTTCTCCCAGCCGTAGGCCTGCAGGACGATCTCGTAGGCCATGTGGACCGCGCCGCTGCCGCGGGGGTCCCCGGACCCCACCCAGGAGAACAGCCTCGGGTCCCCCAGGTCCGCCCAGGCCTTCGGTTCGGGCAGGTGGAGGAGGCGGAGAACGACGCGGTTATACAGGATGCCGAACCCGGACAGGGCCGCGCCGTACCATCGGTATTCGGGGTCGTAAATGGGCAGGCCGCCGATCTCTCTGGCGACCCGGCTCAGGGCGTCGTCCGGCAGTTTGTAGGGGCGCAGGAGGTTGAGTCCGGCGAGCTGGAGATAGGGGTCCATGCCGCCGCCGAAGAACACGTCGATGCCGATGCCCTCAGGGCGCCTGCCGTACTCCGACCGGACGTAGCGGAGGATGTCGCTCGTCCCCCCGATGGACAGCCACTCCACGTCCACGTCGCGGCCCGTCTGCGCCCGGTAGTGGCGCTGGAAGGCGCGCTCGTACTCGTAGCGGATGCCCTCCCAGTGGGGGGACACCAGGACAAGCCGGTCGTTCTCAGCTCGGGCGACGGTCGTGAAGGAGAGGAATGAGAGGACGGAAAAGGCCAAAATGGCTCTCGTGGGCATGGCCGTATAGTAGCAAAGAGCAATGCGAAAGTCAACACGATTCTGCGACAATTCCTGCTCTCTTAAACACGTTAGTTCGCTTGCTTCGATGGGCACTGTATGGCGCCGATAAAAAAGAGGCCACGACAAAAATCGTCGTAACCTCTTGTATTTTAGGTGGTGGGCGATGATGGACTCGAACCATCGACCTCTTGCATGTCAACCCCTCCGGGCGTTCGTTTCGGTTCATCCTCTTTCGGTCTGTATGGGGCGTATCTTCCTGCCGGTCGAACAGATACGAACCCCGACAAGACAAACCGAAGAAAAACGCAAAAGGCCGATTTTGGCCTCTTTCGGCCTCTCCCGTTAGCAGGCTGTTAGCAGGATTACCCGGCGCTCTGCTCTGCCTTTTGGCCCTGCGCCCCGAACAGCGTCGCGTCCAGCCTCCGCGCTGCCTCCCGGTTAGCATCGGGGAAAAGATGCCCGTAGCGGTCGAAAGTGATCTCGATGCTGGCATGCCTCATCTGCCGCTGCACATACTTGGGACTCTCCCCCTGGTTGATCAGCAGAGACGCGCACGTGTGCCGCAGATCGTGAAACCGGATGCGCCTCAGCCCGGCCTTCTTCAGCGCCGGATGAAAGACGCGCTCTGTGACGTTCCGGTCGTTCAGGGGCGTCCCTCCCGGCGTCGCAAAGATCAGGTCCAGGTCCCGGTAGTGCTCCCCGGCCTGCAACTTCTCCTCCGCCTGCCGTGCCTTGTGCGCTTGCAGGGCGTCCAGACACGCCGGAGTCAGATCGACCGACTGAGATGAACCCTCCGTCTTCGTCTGCGCGAACCCTACCCCCTGAGTCTCCGTCTTGCGGGTCAACGTCTCCTTGACGAAATACTGACCCCGGTTCAAATCCAGGTTACTCCACTTCGCCGCCAGCAGTTCCCCGAACCTCAGCCCGGTTGTGATCGCCGTCAGAAAGAAAGCATACCACCTGCCCGGCACGTTGTCAAGAAAAATTCTGACCTCCTCCGGCGTCAGGCAATCCATCTCGTGCTTTGGGACACGCGGGTCTTTGACCTTCTTCGCCGGGTTGTGCCTCAGATACCCCCAATCGACGGCGTGACCGAACATCTGCCGGACCAGACGCATGGCGTGTCTGACGGTTTGCGGGGAAAGCTCCGCTGCCAGCATGGACGACCTGAACCCCTGCACGTCTTCAACGCCGATCTTCGCAAGCTCCATCCCTCCGAACGTCGGTATGACGTGCATCCTGAACAGGGAAAGGTATTGCGCCAGCGTAGACGGCCTAACCTGCCCCTCTGCATACTTCGTCAGCCAAACGTCCTTGAACGCCCCAAAGGTCATGGTTGACGGCTCAACCCATTCCCCTCTGTCGATCTGGTTCAACTTGTCCCTCAACAGCTTTTGGGCGTGCTTCAGGGTGTCCGGGTGTGTGACCTTCTCCCACTTCTGATTTCTCACCCATCGGCCTTTCTTCTCATCCCACTTCATCCCGGCGTCATAGACAACGGTGTAACCGTTCGCCCTCTTGACGATTGAACCCCTTGCCATGCTACACCCTCCTTTTTGCAGACGCAGAAGGGCCGGGGCCTGTCCCCGCAACCCCGGCCCTCTGGTGATCGTCGCCTCTTGCCCCGTCAGCGTTCGCCGGGGGCCGCTCGTGAGCAAGCCCCCAGTGTGGCCGTCAGGCCGTCGCCCCCTCCGCGCGCTCGGCCTTGCCGCTGTAAATCGCTTCAACCCTCTTGGCTTTCCCCCGCAGATCGCCCACCAGACGCCGGAATGTCCAGGCGGTATCGGAAATCTCATCCCGGTTCGTCGGGAAAAACTCGGTCTCCGTCGCGCTGCAAAACAGGACTGCGAACGCCTCCAGGTTTTGGAGTTCTCCGCCGATCCCCTCGTCGGAAATGTCCGTCAGGGGGACGAACGCCCTCGCCTTCTCGTTTGCCTGCCCCATACCGCTACCCTCCTTTTGGAAATAACGCCACTTCTGGTGGGGCCGTCCCCCGATCCGGCCCCGTTGTCGATCCCCCGACGTTACGCCGTTACCGCCTGTCCGTGCCGATGTGCCCGGCGCTCCGCCTTCACCGCGTCAAAGGCTTTGGCGTGCCCGCAGACGGGGCACTCAAAGCGCCTCGCCGTCTCACCGAAGGCCGTCTTGAACTCTCCAAGCGCCATTGTCCCGCCGCACAGGTCGCAGGGGCGCAACTGAGCAACCCAAAGGCTATGCTTGCAGTGCCCGGCATACGTCCCGCCCCTACGCCTCTGAGCGTCCGGGCAATCACAGGCGAAGTTCCGAACGTGGTAGGCCGTGCCGTCCGGCTTGACGATCTCCGCGCAACCGTCCTCGTCCAGCGTCAGCTTGTAGCCCTCGCGCATGGCGTGTGCGACGGACAGCCGGTCCTC
>Ga0137796_10000581_pt1 | contig 22331 bp, 14 predicted proteins | sample OV2TP3_FD_97704 | JGI IMG/M metagenome (GOLD analysis project Ga0137796, IMG submission 97704) | reverse complement strand
GAAGCTGGTCCACCACCACGCCAGCCCGACGCCGCCCGCCGAGGGGCACGGGCCGACGCCGGGGGAGGAGGAGACGTGAGAGAGAGACGGCAAAGGGAAGTTATGTCGAAACAACTGGAATTGATGTCGGATGATCGACCAAAACAACTTGAGTCAGATTATCAGCCCCTTGCATCTGTTTGGGAGGGAGAAGATGCGGAACTCCTGGAGAAGATGCTTGATTTTTACCCAAGAACTCAGCCGCATCTCATTCTGGATGCCACCGTCAACACAGGGCGATTCTGGCGGGGCAGCGAACGCCCCGTTATTGGGCTGGACATTGATGCTAAACACCGTCCCAATGTGGCTGGGGACAATATGAACATGCCTTTCCGGGATGACAGTTTTGATGTGGTGGTTTTTGACCCTCCACATATACCCAATCAGGGGAAAGATCAGTCTAAAGATTTCAACACCAGATTTGGCCTTGTGCTGAAATCGCCCATAGAAAACGGGTACAATTTTTCGCACCTGTATCCGCCGTTTGCTCAAGAAGCATATCGGGTTCTCAAACCAGAAGGAATTTTATTCTGCAAAATTGCTGACTATGTACATGGACACCGTTTTCAATGGGCGCACGTTGAATTTATCAAAGCCGCGACAGCCGTTGGATTTTGCGCGTGTGACAGCATCGTAAAAATCAGAAAAGGTCCAATCGTATCCCCAAGGTGGAAAACGGCCCATCATGCGCGGCGACATCATTGCTATTGGCTCGTATTTCGCAAGTCTGACAAGTGCGAGTCAAGTTAAGGATGCAGTAGCACCTTCCCGAATTGTTCTCTCCGTTCGATCAGCCGGTGGGCTTCTCGCGCCCCGGAGAGGGGGAGGGCCCGGTCGATGATGGGGTGGAGCTTGCGCTCGCCGACGAGCCGGGCCACGTGGGGGAGTTCGGTCCGGCGGCCCATGAAGGAGCCGAGGAGGTTGAGCTGCCGGGCGAAGAGGTGGCGCAGGTCGAGGTCCGCCTTCGCGCCGGAGGTGGCCCCGCAGGTGACGAGCCGGCCGCCCGTGGCCATGGACCGGATGATGGCCTCCCACCGCTGCGCGCCGGTGTGTTCGATCACCACGTCCACGCCCCTCCTGTCCGTCAAACGCCGGACCTCCGAGATCAGGTCCTGCGTCTCGTAGTTGATCCCCTCGTCCGCGCCCAGTTCCTTCGCCTTTGAAAGTTTCGCGTCGCTCCCGGCGGCGGCGATGACGCGCGCCCCGGCCAGTTTCGCCACCTGGATGGCGGCCGTGCCCACGCCGCTCCCGGCGGCCATGACGAGCGCGTCCTCGCCGGGGCGGATTTGCGCCCTGGTGACGAGCATGTGATAGGCGGTCAGGAAGACGAGGGGGAAGGCCGCGGCCTCGTCGAAGGAGAGGTCCCCGGGGATGGGAGAGGCGCGGTGGGCCGGGGTTAGCACAAACTCCGCGTAGCCGCCGTCCCGCTGCACGCCGAAGAAGTCGTAGGCGGGGCACATGTTGTCCCTGCCGGACAGGCAGGCGGGGCAGGTCCCGCACCCGACGCCGGGGGAGAGGTAGACGCGGTCTCCGGCCCTGACACCCTCCACGTCGGGGCCGACCTCCACCACCGCGCCTGAGATGTCGGAGCCGGGGATGCGGGGGAGCTTCACGCCGGGGATGCCCCGGCGCATCCAGAGGTCGAGGTGGTTCAGGGCGCAGGCGCGGACGGCGACGACCACCTCGCCAGGGCCGGGCTCCGGGTCGGGCCGGTTCTCTGGGATCAATTTATCCGCGTCGCCGTGTTCGTGGACGACGATGGCTTTCATGGCGACCTCCTTTATGCCGTCGGCAACGTAAACCAGAACGTGCTTCCCGCCCCTACCTCGCTGTCCACGCCGATCTGCCCGCCGTGCGCCTCCACGGCCATTTTGCAGAAGGCCAGCCCCAGGCCCGTCGAGTATTTCTTCCCCTCCAGACGGCTCTCCACCTGACCGAACTTCTCAAAGATTCGATCCCGGTATTCTGCCGGGATGCCGGGCCCTTCATCTCGCACGGCGATGCGCACCCTTCTATTCTCCGCGCAAGCCGTGATGGTGATATGGCCTTCCCTCGGGGAGAACGTAATGGCGTTTCCGAGGATGTTGACCAGGATGCGACGCAGGACCTCTCTGTCCGCGTACAGAAAGGATGTATGGTCGGGCAGACGGGCCTCAAACTTCAGCGTTTTCCGTTCCAGAAGGGAGCGCATCCCCACCTCCACATCGGAGACGACCTGGCCGAGATCTACTTCGCTCAGGTCGAGCTGCATTTCACCGGCCTCCAGTTTGGCCAGGTCCAGTATGGCATTGATCATATCCATCAGCGTTTGCTCACCTCTGATGATTGCGTAAAAATAGGTCTGCGCTTCTTTTTCCTCTGAGACATATTCCTTATCCCTGAGCAGTTCCAGATTGCCGATCAAAGCTTGCAGAGGGTTGCGCAGGTCGTGTACGATCATATGGGTCAGGGTCTCCCGCATCACCTCGAGCTTTCGCAGTTCCTCGTATCGCTGCTGAAGCTCATCGTGGAGCGACTTTGCCCTCAGCAGGGACCTGACGCGGGCGCGCAGCTCGTTCGGGTCCACAGGCTTGCTGATAAAATCGTCCGCCCCGGCCTCGATGCCGGTGACTCTTGATTCCCGGTCGGCCAGGGCTGTAACGAGCACGACCGGGATGAACTGCGTCTCGACCTGCGACTTGAGTTGCCGGCAGACGTCGAAGCCTGACAGGCCGGGCATCATCACGTCCAGCAGGACGAGGTCCGGCGGGTCGGCGGCCACCTGCTCCAGCGCCTCCGTTCCACTCTCCACCCGGCGCAGGTCGTAGCCCAGGGGGGCCAGGATGCCCTCCAGGAGGCGCAGGTTGCGCGGCTCGTCGTCTACCATCAATATCTTGGGACCTGAGACGTTCATGGCGACGGTTCCTTTTTGGACAGGTATCTCTGCACGGTCTCAACGAGCTGGTGGATGTTGATGGGCTTGCTGAGGTAGGCATCACACCCGGCCTCTCGCGCCCTGTCTTCATCCCCCTTCATTGCAAACGATGTGACTGCAATGATCGGGATGCCTTTCGTGTCGTCCTGGGCCTTTAACCTCCGGGTGACCTCGTAGCCGTCCATCCCAGGCAGCTGGATATCCATCAGGATCAGGTCGGGGCGGCGTTGCCGGGCCATGTCCAGGCCGGCCGGGCCGTCCGAGGCTTCGAGCGTCTGATAGCCCTGCACCCGCATCAGGTCGCGCATCATCTTCATGTTCTTCTCGCTGTCCTCCACGATCAGCACCGTGTAGTCGGACATGGCTTACCCCCCTTGAAGGCAAAGCGCAGAGCGCAGAGCGCAAAGCGTAGAACCCACAGTCTTTGACGCTATGCGCCGTGCGCTATGCGCTTTGCGTCTCACTTTTTGGCTCTACCGGAAACGTAAAATAAAACCTGCTCCCCTTCCCTACCTCACTCTCCAGCCAGACCCTCCCCCCGTGCTGCTCCACAAACCGCTTCACCAGCGCCAATCCCAGGCCGGTCCCTTCATACTGCTTCGTCAACGACGCCTCGGCCTGCACGAACTCCCCGAACACCTTCTCCTGATCCTCCGGCGCGATGCCGATGCCCGTGTCCACCACCACCACCTCCACCCACCCCAGAGCCGGAGAAGCGGGGAGCCGGGGAATCGGGGAACCTCCCCTCTCCCCTCTCTCCGTTTCTCCGTTTCTCCGCTTCCCCGTTTCGCTCTGCCCATGCACGAGCCTTGCTCTAATACCTACCCTCCCCCCATCCGGCGTGAACTTGACGGCGTTGGACAGGAGGTTGAACACGATCTGCTTGACCTTCCGCTCGTCGGCCACGATCTCCGGGAGGCCGTCTTCGACCTCGCACGACAGGGCGATGCCGTGCTTGAGGGCACGCTCCCGCACGATGGTCAGGCTGTTCTCCAGCAGGGGCTTGAGGTCCACCGTCGACAGTTCCAGGGGGCTGTGACCCGCCTCCACCTTGGACAGGTCCAGGATGTCGTTGATCAGGGACAGGAGGTGCTGTCCACTCTCCCGGATGTCCTTGATATAGTCCACCTGCTTGGGCGTCAGGTCGCCGAAGTACTTCTCCATCAGGATGTCCGACATGCCGATGACGGAGTTGAGGGGGGTGCGCAGTTCGTGGGACATGTTGGCCAGGAAGGCGCTCTTGGCCTGGTTGGCCTGCTGTACCTCCCGGTTGGCCTTGGCCAACTGACGATTTTGCGTCTCCAGACTCTGGAAGTCCAGATAGCGGGCGTAGGCCACGGAGAAGGCGTTTGCCAGGTCCTTGATCAGATCCACATCCTCCTCCGGCAGAGGGGCCGCGCTGCCCACATAGAGCATCCCCTGTACAAACGGTGCAAATTGGAGGACCAGGGTCTCCGGAGGCGTCTGGGCGCCCAGGTATCGCTCGCGCTCGATGTGCCCCTGGCCTTCCAGGAATTGCATGTAACTTAGGAATGTTTTCTGATTCCACTGCTCCATATAGACTTTTTTCGCCCGCCAGTGGTCCACCACCCTGTTGATGAACGGGGTGATGAAGGGATGGCCGTCGCGTTCCAGATTCAGGGTGGCAAGGGAGGTTCCATGAGGGTTCGTCAGGTAGACGCTCACGCGTTTTTCCCCCTCATCCATGATGAACACGCCGCAACGGAAAAAGGGGATGCCCAGGTCCGTCAACTCCTTCCAGATCAGGGGAGTGATTCGCTCCAGGTCCGCGCTGGTTTGCATCGTGGCGATCTCTGCGCGCACTCGATCCACGGCAGCTTGACGGACCGCGTGCCGCGCCTGAGCCTCGACCTTCTGAAGGTCCAGGAATCGGGCATAGCCCACGGAGATCGCCCCTGCGAACTCTTGCAGCAGCTCGGCATCCTGCTCCGAGAAATTTCCAGGCTTCTCGCTCTGAAGGGCGACGTAGCCGTGGGAAAAGGCGACCCCCACCCCAGACCTCGGCGCTTCGAAGCTGTCCGGCACATCTGCCTTCCAGACCTTCCGAAAATGTCCGATGGCCTTCATTCGGAACTCCTCTGTGTCGTCAGACCAGATCACGGACGCCTGTCCGCGCAAGAGGGGTCCGAATTTCCCCCAGCACACATCCTCAAAGGTCGCTCTGGTGGAGGCGTAGCTGACACCCTCGAAGGCGTCACGTATCGTGGGCGAGATCTTTACACGATCGAACAACGCGGTGTAGGTCAGGCCCTGAGTGCTCCAGGTATTTTTTCCCGCATCAAAAATGTCGATGCTGCACAGCGTGAAATTCATCCCCAGGCCGCGCAACTCGGTCCAGAGCGCCTTGAGTACCTGGACGATATCCTCGCTTTTCTGCATCGACAACGCCTCCGCCCGCACACGGTCCACGGCTGCCTGGCGGACTGCCTGCCGAGCCTGTGCCTCGGTCCTCTGGAGGTTCAGAAACCGGGCGTAGGCGAGGGCGAATATCTCCGCGAACTTCTGGGCAATTACCAGATCCTCTTCGGAAAGGGGTTCGGGTACCGACATATACAGAAACCCGTAGGAGAAGAAGACCTCATAATGGACCAGACGCTTCGGGACCAGATCGAAGGAGTGGCAGGTCTCCTTTCGTTTCCACGCCTCATACAGGCCCCGCAGGACTGGATGTTTACTCAGGGACAACCTCAATTTTGCGCGGGCGCCCTTTGCTGTGGTCACCCAGAGGTCCGCCGTCTCGCTCTCCTCGTCCACGATCCCGATGCCTGAGCGCCAGAGGGAGAACCCCAGGGTCCCGAGCTCCTGGAACACCGCGGCCGCCGCCTGGGAGATATCCTCGCTTTTCTGCATCCCCAGGGCCCCGGCCCGCACGCGCTCCAGAGCGGCCTCGACCTGCGCCCGCCGGGTCCGTGCTTCAAGCCTTTCAACATTTTTTTCTGTTCTGGCAAAATTGCGAGACAGATACACGGACATGGAAGTGAGGAAGGCGAGAATTCCATAGTAGAATACGTCGCTGAATCCTTCTATATTCTCTATGACGTTAAGATTCCTCAAGATCAGATAGGTGGCGCCAAGGATGAGGGGCAGAGACCCAACACTGATGATCCACGCCCCTTCTTTCTTTTGGGTAGTTGCCACAACAACGATCCGCAGCATCTCTGCCACGGATGCCAACACAAACAGGTTAAGATAAGTCCACGGGGCGAAAGGGGCATACCAAGCCCAGATGCCCAGCCCGACACCGCCCGTGAGGAAAGCCCAGAATCGTCTTGGCAATCTAGAGTAAAAGAGCGCGTATAGAAATCGTGTCCCAGACAGGGCTGTAAGTGCCACGGTCACTCTCCACGCTCTCAGGACGAATAAAATTTCTTCGGATATGCGACCCAGGTCCCGGACGGCCTCATTGAATCCCATCTGGGTGGGATTGTCCGTTAAAAATCGTCCCTGAAAATTGGTGAAGATGAAAGCGGCGAAGCTCCCTGTAAAAATGGCGTAGTAGAGATTTTCTCTCAGGCGAGGGTTGAACAGAAACAGAAACAGATGCAGGATTGCAAAGGCGATCGGAACCCCCGCAAAAAACATTTGATAATCTGTGAATGTTCTGATATGGTCCGCTCTTTGTTCAACGCTGTGATTCAAGTCTCCCAAAACCACACTAAAACCCACCGGAAGGCCCAGTTTATTGAAAGTCTCTGCTGAGAAACTCGAATACCGGACGGCGATCATGTGATCGGTTTTAGCGCCGAAGAGAATGACCTTGACATTTTGCTCCAGATGCGCTTTCTCCTCTCCTCTTGACCTCCCAACATTTCCGAATTCATAGATCCGTTCACCATTTAAATAGACCTCAGAAGCGCCCGGGTGGTACATTTTCAGGGCCAGTGGGACGTTCCAGAGCGCAGGATCGACGGAGAGGTGGAGCCTGAACCAGCCGATTTTTTCCCAGCCGCTTGCGGGAAATTGACCCGGAAAAAGCCGCGTGTCCGCCACTGTTTCCCAGGAGCTATCGTCAAGCTTCGGGTCCGCCCATTCGGCATTGTCGCCTGCGTGGTATTTCCAGTTTTTGAGGAGCGTGATCTCCCTGTTCGAACGCTTCAGGTCGTCCGCCGAGAGAAAGATTTTTCCACTCGTCTGAGCCGATGCAGGCGAGGTATACCAGGGCAGCAGGCATACCCAGACGAGGCCCACCAGGACAGATGTTCGGATCGGGTCTGTTCGGAGAACGATCGTATGTCGGGACATCGCCGCTCCTCAATTCAAAGGGGCATACCTCTGTCGTCCGAGGTATGCCCCTCAAACCCAGGTCCTTCAAGGACTCCCCCCGTCCCCATCTCGGACCTTACCGCGAAAAGCGCGAAAGCCCTTCCGTTTCGTCTTTCGCGTTCTTCAATCTAATGCGTCCGGCGTAGAAAAGCAAGGAAAAGATTCTCGCGGCACAAGAGGCGTCACGCGGGGGGGAAGCGCAGCCTCGCCACCACGCCCGCGTGATCGGAGGGCCAGAGGCCGGATGGCGTGCGGTCAGCCGGGTCGTCCCCGACGATCCTGGCATCCGCGACCGAAAGGCCACCCCGGACGAGGATCAGGTCGATTCGCCTGTTCAGCCTGGATGTGGGGTTCAACAGGTCGCTCTCCTGACAGCACGTGAATCCAGCCTCGCGAAGGCCCCAGGCGTCCGCGAAGCTGGCGCCGATGAGGCGTTCATACGCCGGGGTGACGCCGCCGTCGGATGCCGAATTGAAATCGCCCACCAGAACGACGGGGAGGGTCAGGCCGTCCAGCGTTTTTAGAAGCTCGTCGGTCTGAGCAAGCTGGACGGCCGGAAAGGTCTCCCTCTCCAGATGGGTGTTTACAAAGCGCAGCGTCCTGCCAGAGACCGTCGCCTCCACGGAGGCCCAGCCCCGGAGGAGGGTGAGCGGAAGCCCTTCCGGGCCGCCCACCGACGCGGTGAGGTTCAAGGCGAAATTCCCTGTCTGAGGGCTGGAGGTCTCGACGTCTGCGCGGGCGAGGATCGCGTTCTGGTCTGTTATCCGAATCCTGTCGCCGGTGGCGCTCGGCAGCTCAACGTCAACGCCTGCGCACACCGCAACCGCGCGATACGCCAGACCACGCGCCTTCAGCTCGCTCAGGAGGGCGGAGAGGTAGTCGAACGCCACCTCCCTTGCGGGCGCCGGGCATCCGACCCCCAAATCGCCCGGTGGCCGGATGCGGAACAGTGCGACCTCCTGGATCCCGACGAGGTGGGGGCGCACCGCGGCGATCCTTCCGGCCAACGCCCTGGCCCGCTCCGGGAAGCGCGTCGCCAGGATGGCCGACCAGGTCCGGGCCACACGGATGGGGGCCTCGTTGGGGGACGGCGCGTTCAAAACCGGGTCGATATCGGCGCCGAGGTAGAGGTTTTGAGTCATCACGGTCATCTCCACAGGGCCTCCACGACTGCGCCCTGCGGGGACGGTTGAAGCGGGTCGGCGGGGCATCTCAGGTCTGAACCCGTTGGAGGAGTGGAGGCCGTAAGGCAGACGGAGACCCTGGCAACGCGTGGAATTGTGTCAGGTGATTCTGGTAGTCACGGCACTGCGCTTCGAACGTCTCTTCGTCCATGTCCAGCTCATCGCGGATGACCTGGGAGAGGCGGCGCAGATACCTCAGCCGTTTTGCACTGTTCCAGGCGAGGGCGCTTGCGCGCCGGTCGATCAGGTCCGTCAGCGTGCATACCATTTCGCGTCGGCACAGGTGTCGGACCTCCGCGCAAGTCAGCGCATCGGAGAGGTCCACGCGTCTTCGCCGGGTGAGGGCCACCGCCTCTGAGCACAGGGTATGCGCCTCGGCTCCGTAGCGCTGATACAGCGTCCGTAAATGGTCCATCCATCGGGGATATTGTCGGACCCAGTATGCGAGCCTTTCAGCAGACTCCTCTCCGCCGCCTCCTACGGGGAGCCGGTGCGTCTGGCAGGGCAGATAGGTCCCTGGCCCACCGATCCGGTCGATCGCGCATTCCAGGACGCGGAGCGCCGTCAACCGCGCTGTGGTCAGTTTACCCCCTGCCACACTGATGAGACCCGATGGGGTAACTTCGATCAGGGTCCCCCGGCTGACGGCCACCGGGTCGGCCTTTGGGCCATTCCTCACGAGAAGCGGCCTGAAGCCGCTGTAGACATACCGGACCCTCTCGCGACTCAGGTTCGCCCAGGGCATAAATTGCCACAGAGACTCCAACAGATACTCCACGTCGCGCTGCCCCGGCCTGGGGGCGTCAGGCTCTGTGTCCTCCCAATCGTCCGATGTGCCGAAGAGGAAGCAGCCATCCTGTCTGGCCAGGAAGAGCGGTCGTCCATCCATCGGCGAGAAGAACGCCGTGGTCACCGTCAGGGGGACATCTTTTTCGGCGAACAGAAGGTGGGTTCCCTTTGACAATCTGACCAGGTTCGACAGGTCGGGCTGGTCCAATCTTCGGACCCTGTCCACAGACCCTCCTGTGGCGTTGACCACTGCCCTGGCGTGGATGTCACACGCAGCGCCGCCGATCCGATCGCAGCAGGTCGCTCCGACGACCCTGCCGTTCTGTTTCAGGAACGCCGTGACCGGCGCATAGTTGACGGCCATCCCGCCGTTTCGCACTCCGTCCTTCAGGGTCTCCACGGTCCACCGGGTGTCATTCACCGCGGCGTCGCGGTAAAGGTATCCTCCCGTCAGCCCGCGTGTCGGAAGGCCCGGGGCCAGCGACAGGGTCTCCTCTCGACTCAGGAACCGATGGGCATGGCGGTCTTTAAAGCCGGACATCCCCTCGTAAAGCCACGCGCCGAGGCGCATCTGGAGGCAGCGCCCGCCCTTTTCTGAATAGAGGGGGATCAGAAAGGGCAGGGGCCGGACGAGCCGTCCGTTCAGGCGGAGATGCAGATTGCGCTCGTGGCAGGACTCCCAGACCAGCCGAAGGTCGAGTGTCTTCAGGTACCGGAGTCCCCCGTGGATGAGCCTGGAGCTGCGCCCGCTCGCCCCAGAGGCAAAATCCTTCGCCTCGACGAGCGCAACCCGCATGCCGCGAAGGGCCGCGTCGCGGAAGGTGGACGCCCCGGTGATCCCTCCGCCGATGATCAGAAGGTCGAATGCCTCACGTGACAGCCGCCGGAACAGGTGGGGACGAGACCGCGCGTTGAAGGTATCGAGTCCCATAAGGGATCAACTCCGTTTCGTGTAGAAAAGTTGTCGTGCTGGCCAGGCCTTTTGGCGAACACTGTATCACGTGGTTGATCTTATCGCGACCCGACACGACCGAGGCCCCCCTGTCGTCGAACCCGCAATAGTCCATCAGCGCGCCGTAGATGTCCGGCGCGTAGTAGTGCGCCCTGTAGCCCGCGCAGCGGCCGGAGAGGGCATAGGCATCGGGCGTAAACGTGTCGGAGAGGAGGAGGCCGTCCTCCCGCAAGTTTTTACGGATCCATTTCAGGTGGCGTATGAGGTGGGGCTTGGGCAGCCAGGAGGAGAGGCCCACAAAGAGCGCCAGGTCGTAGGGAGATGCCGCGCCAAACTGCGCGCGCAGGCCTTCTTCTGCGATATCGCCGCGCAGGAACTCAAGATGGACGCCGAGCCTTTCGGCCCGCAGGGTTAATTCGCCGGCGAGACAGCCGCCGGGGTCCAGGTCGGCGGCGACCAGTCTGACGCGCTTCAGGGCCTCCGGGGCGCGGGAGGCGATCGCCTCCAGCGGACGGAACAGGTCGTAGGCGAACCCGCTCGGCGCGGTGAAGATACGGACTTCCTGGCCCGCGCTCAGCCGTCGCTCCAGCTCAGGCTCGATCTTCCGGGTCAGGATCTGAAGGCGGTCATACACGGCCCGGTGGAGCGGGTAGTCCAGGAAGATGCGGTCCAGAAGGCCGTCGCGCCGGTCGTCCCGGTCGTAAATGGCCCGCATGACACGGGCGGAGTACCCCTCCCGGAGGAGGAGACGCCCAAGCCTTGAGACCGCGAAGGTCGGCTCCCGCCAGGCCCCTTGAAACCACCTCCCTATCAGATAACGGACGAGGTAGCGATAGGTGAATATCTTTCTCCAGACCCCGCCGTTTGCGAGCGTTTCGGGGGGTGTTCCCAGCCGTGTTCCCGTGGGCGCTTTCGTGACCCGCCGGGACAGGATATGGGGCCTGAGCGCCCCAACGACGGCCCGCAGGGTTTCCCCCGGCCCCAGGGCGTCCACGGCAATGCGATGGGTTGCGTCGGGGGAACGGTATTGCCCGAAGGCCTTCAGGGTCTTCAGGTACATGTTCCTCGCCTGGGCGAGATCGCGCCTGTTTTCGTGCCGGTCGACCTTCTGGTCTCGCAACGCGATACGCCTCATCGCCGTCTCCGGGGAGATGTCGAGATAGATCACGACATCCGGCAGATAGGCCATCCGAAGGCCAAGGCATCGGGTCAGGCGACAGAGCCTCCGGGCATTTTCGAGACGCGGCAGCCTGCTTCGGCGCTCTTCAGGGAGGGGCCTTCCGTCCAGAAGGAATTCAAACGCGGACTTCAGGTCGTCGGCGTCGGGCCATTGCGGGTCGCAGCCCACGCCGTCGCTGGCAGGGCGCAGGTAGTTCGCCGCTCGACCGGCAGTGGACAGGAGCAGGTTTCCGTCGCTGACGATCACATCGGCGGCGTACCGCCGGCCAAGCCGGTAGGCGGCATCTCCCTGGAACATCATCTGCAACAGCTTCAAGCAGGGGTATATACGGCGGTTATTCACGAAGCGTTTGGCCATCCTCCTGGACCAGTTGGACAGATGGGCGGTGAGGGGCAGGCCGTCCGGGTGAAGGCCGGGGGTCAGGTGGTCTTCGTCGGCCTCGACGACGCGGAACGCCTCGCCGACCGAACCCGCGCGCAGGTTCAGCTCCGCGGCAAGGAGATAGGGGAGGGATGCGGTGACGGTGCTCTTCCCGCTCCCGTCGATCCCTAACACAGAGACGTGAAGGGGCATGGCCGACGCTCTCTTTCTGAAGGCCGGGCATACTCCGGGCCGGGCACGAAGGCCAGGGCTCCGGCGACCTGAATTTTTATCCTGCCGTGGAAGACCATCGCGTCCTCGTCGAGGAAGAAGCCGGCGGAATCGCGGTCTTTCAGGCAGATCTCCGCGTCATCCGGGGCCGAAATTCGGACGCGAAGGGCGTTTCTGGAAAGACGGCGGGGCGAAAGCGCCAGGAGGAACAGTGCGCGCCGTCCCCGGTATGGAACACACGTGAGCGACAGCGCCCCCTCTTCCGCGCGGAGGTCCGGCGCGAAGGGCGGCGCCCTGAAGGGAAAACTCATAACCGCTCCGGCGAGCAACCGCATCGACTCGACGCGCTCTCTCAGGCGCACGGTGACGACCTCAGCGGCCTCCGGCCGCAGGGCGCATCAGATGGACCGGATGAGCAGGGCGAGGCCATATTCGGCGTAGGTGAGCCGCTCGATGTTGAGAAGCCGCAGGGCAGGCCGATACAGCCAGCGCAGCCGGCGATGCCAGCGCTCAAGGTCCCGGGGGACACGGCCGAACTGCCCGAACCCCCCCAGAGTGGCCGCGTGGCAGACCTGCGGGGCGGCCCCTCTTCGGCCCACCTCATAACGCACGATACAGCAGGGGACTGTCCGGTCCCTGTGAAGGTTGGCCACGATCTCGCTCAGTCCGGCCTCGGGGTCACGGGGCATCCCAAACTGTCTGGCCAGGAGGTTCCCCGATCCCATTCGGAGGGCTGCGACCCGGACGCGCTCCGGCCCCGGCAGCTGGCCGGGCTCGCGGCCCTCGCAGACGCCCTCAATGACTGCGCGCAGGGTTCCGCCCCCACCTCCGGCGATGATCAGGGCAGGGGCGTCGCAGGAGGCCAGGAATGCCTCTGTGCGCCGCCTCGCCTTCGGGTGATCGTCCACGATCGCGACCCGCAGGTCCATCCCAGGCCCCAGGGCGCGTTCGAGCGCCGAACGGAGCCGGTCCACGGTTGTGCGCCCGTGCCCGGCGGCAGACGAACCGTTGATGACGAAGAGGATTTGCTTTACCATGCCGGCCGTCTCCTCCTTAGAGCCGCACGGTCAGGCCGCCGGACACCAGGCGGCCGATCTCCGGCGCTCCGACGAACTCCAGGTGTTTGTCGTTGAACAGGTTGCTGGCGGAGAGGGTCAGGGTCACGGACGCTTTCGAGGGGCGAAGGGGCAGGTCGTAGGCCAGGTCCAGGTCGAAGGCGGTGTAGGACCGGACGTCGCCCACGTAGACCCCGGAGTTCATGGGGAAGGGACCCCGGTAACGGATGCGGCCCTCGAGCCTGAGGCCGGTTCGAGGAGGCTTATAGGTCGCCCCCAGGTTGAACTTATGGCGCGGCGCGTTCAGCGCGATGTCGCCGATCCCATCCAGGTTCTTGAACAGGTTTTTGCTCACATAGGAGTAGTTGCCGCTGAGCGTCCAGGCGTCGTTGGGGTAACAGGTCAGGCCCAGGTCCAGGCCATAGACCTTGACCTCACCGAAGTTCCGGTAGGCCAGGACGACCGCAGCCGGGTCGTAGGCCTGCTGGGGCGAGACCGTGCCGAACGGGATAAAGGCGGCGCCGTTGCTGGCCGCGCCGGCCACGAACAGGCGGGTCAACTCGTCCACGGGCGTGCCGTTCCCGTTGCCCCCCCGCTGGGGGGCGTCCAGGGCGGCCAGGACTTCGCTCAGCTGCGCCGCGGAGGTGTCCTGAAGCGCCCGCCCGAACGCGCTCGACAGCGGGGGGCTCAGGGTCCCGGCGTCCAGAAAGACGCTGGGCGTCTCCACGCGCAGCGGTCCCACGAAGTCCTCTGTCGTGGTCTGGTACAGGTCGAGGGCGATCAGCAGCCTGTTTCGGACCACCCCCTTGTAGCCGATCTCGAAGGTCCGGGTGATGGTCGGCCTGGGCTTGGGGATATCCGTGACCCCTCTGGCCGGGTCCGGGATCGGGTCGAACCCCCGGGTTTGGAGGTTCAGGACGCCCATCGCGTTCCTCAACCCCGGCAGGGCCCTGGGCACGGCCCTCTCGAACTGCGCCGCCAGCGCCTCGGCCTGCTGCCGGGCCTGCGCCTGGGCCTGGTCGGGGGGGGTCCCTCTGGCGATGAGCCGCTGCGCGATCGCCCCGGCTGCGAGCTGCCTGAAGGTCGGCAGAAAGCCGCTGAGCACGGCCCCGCGGCCGACACCCCACATCACGTTGGTGAACAGGGGGTCGTGCAGGGGGATGTACTGATTGGCGGGGAGTCCCGCCACCGGCGCGAACGGGGACCGGAACATCGGCAGCCCTCCGGCGTCGCGCCTGAAGGTGAATCCGTTCAGGCCGCCCTGCGCCCGGACGTCGATCCGGGGGCTGAAACCCAGGGCGGGCTGGAAGCCCCGTCCCAGGCCGAAGGCGTCAGGGCTGGAGACCAGGTCCAGGAAGAGGTTGTTGCTGGTGGGGGTGCTGAAGGCCCGGTTGTAGGTCAGGCGCACGGTATGGGTGGGCGCGGGCTTTAACATCAGGGCCGCGCGCGGGGAGGCCACCGGGTTCGAGATGTGGTTGTGGTCGTCGAGGCGGCCGGCCAGCACCAGGTCCAGCCTCTCGCTCAGGGCGCTTTCGCTCTGCAGGTAGAACCCATATTCGTTGATGTCGTCTTTGTCCTCATTCGCTCCGTTGATCGTGCCGCCTGTGTTCGGGCGTGTCAGCAGCGCATCGAGGCCGTAGGTGAACCGCTGGCGCTCGCCCGGCCCGGCCGAGTGCTGGACCTGATAGACCGTCAGGCTCGATTTATCCACAACGGAGTTTCCGCTGCGCAGGAGCCGGGTGGCGCCCGCATCGCTCCGATTGTAAAAGACCTGGGTGAACAGGGCCTTATAGCGCAGCCGGGCCTGGAGAAAGCCGTACTTCCAGGCGTCGGCCTGCGCGGCCCCCAGGCCCGTCATCTCGATGTTGTCGGCCTCCGTATAGCCGGCGGAGACGATGCCCGTCAGCGACTCGGTCGGCCTGAAGTCGATCCGTACCTCTGCCGTCTTGCGTCCAAGTCCGTAATTTCGCGGGTTGCCCCCCTGGGCCCGGACCTCCTCGGGGTCCACATACTTCCAGTCTGTGCCTGCGTAGTACTGGCCGGATATTTTGTAGCCCACCTTCTTGTTCAGGGTCCCTGCGTGGCGCAGGGAGACGGTGCGCAGGCTTCGCTCTCCTCCTCCGACCGACACCGTCGTCCCCTCGGAGCCGAAGGGGGAGCGGGTGATCACGTGCATCACGCCGTTGGCGCTGTTGGGGCCGTACAGCGCCGATCCGGGCCCCAGCACCACCTCAATCCGTTCGATATCGTCGTCGGTGAGTGGAATAAAATTCTGGGCGTTGAGCCGCAGGGATGGCACGTGGGCGATCCGGTTGTCCACGAGGGACAGCAGCGCCCCTGAGAACACGTTGTTGAACCCCCGCACCACGGTGTTGTTCTGCGCCAGCCCCGTCTGGGCAAGGTCGACGGCGGACACGCTCCTGACGTGCTCCGTCACGTTCAGCGCAGTGGCGCGATGCTGGATCTCCGCGGCCTCCGTGACGATGACGGAGGCCGGGGCGTTCAGGATTTTTTCCTGCTTCCGGGAGGCCGACACCACGATCTTGTCCTGCAGGACGGCCTCGGGCGCCAGGGAGAAGTTGATCTCAACGGGTGTCCCGGCCTCTACCCAGACCCCTTTTCGCACCCACGTCCTGTAGCCGACGTGAGAGACGACGATTTCGTAGGCCGCTGACGGCAGGTCGCCGACCTGGTAGCGTCCCTCCGCATCGGCGGCGGCACCTGTCGCTTTTGGCAGCGCAGGGCCTTTCACCAGGACATTGGCGCCCGGAAGGGGTTGACCCGCAGCATTCGTCACCTGTCCACGAATGACCCCTTTGTCCTGACCCTGTGCGAATGCCGTGCTGGTCCAGAGCGCGAGCATCAAGCAGATGAGTCTGGTTTTCATGACAGAACCCCCTGGCTAAACTGTAAGTGATGGATCTTCTTTGGAACTCTCCTTCGTCGCAGGATGGGATAAACAAACGGCATACCAGCCCCTCTTTCGGTCGTAAAAAATCCACCTGAAATCTCTTAGGTGGGGGATAAATCAACAACCTATGCTGATTTTTGTTTTTTACAGGTCGAGATCAGGGCGTCTGGCTGCATCAGGAGGGCGTTTCTCTATAGTACACTCAGAACGGAGACGTTGGGCCTCTTTACAGGGATGAAGATTAATAAGTCTTTATTTAGAAGGACTTATCATATCTATGGGAGTGTATCCTTTTAGTGCACACCCCTGTATCCGATCCGGCAACAGAAGACCTCTGTAAGTCCCGTGTCCATTTTAAGGCCCCCCCAAACCTCAGGTCAAAATGGACTTTGGCCCCGGACTCGTAACCTCATCTCACGCCCAGGGCCCTGAGCAATCTGGAAAGGTAGGTGCGCTGCAGCCCCAGCAGTTCAGCGGCTCTGGACTGGTTCCCGCCCGTCCTCTTCAGGGCGCTCCGGATGAGCTGTCGCTTGTATTCCTTGATCTGTTCCCTGACGGATTCGTGGAAGTCCATATTCTGCGTGATCTCCGGGTTATGAGGGGGTTTCACTCCCACAATCTGATCCGGCAGGTCCTCCGGCAGGATCCTCTCCTCGACGCCCAGCACCACCGCCCGCTCGACGGCATTCTCCAGCTCCCGCACGTTGCCGGGCCAGGAGTAGGCCGACAGACACGCCATCGCCTCCTCCGAGATGCCCGTCACCCCCCGCTTGGCCTCGTGCGCGTACTTCTGAAGGAAGAAACGGGCCAGGGCCGGGATGTCCTCCCTCCGCTCCCGCAGGGGGGGCAGGGAGACGGACACCACGTTCAGGCGGAAGTAGAGGTCCCTCAGGAACGACCCCTCTGCCATCGCCCTCTCCAGGTCCCGGTTCGTGGCCGCGATCACCCGGACATCCGTCTGGATCGCCTGAGACCCGCCCACCCGCTCGAACTCCCCCTCCTGCAACACCCGCAGGAGCTTGACCTGGAGGTCGGGCTTCATCGCCCCGACCTCGTCCAACAGGATCGTCCCGCCCCGGGCCACCTCGAAGCGCCCCTTGCGCTGGCCGTGCGCGCCCGTGAACGCCCCCTTTTCGTGCCCGAACAGCTCGCTCTCCAGCAGGTGCTCGGACAGCGCCACGCAGTTCACGGCCACAAAGGGCCGCTCCCGACGCGGGCTCCAGCCGTGGATGGCCCTGGCCAGGACCTCCTTGCCCGTGCCGCTCTCGCCCAAAAGCAGGACTGTGGCCGTGCTCTGGGCGGCCCTTCGGGCGACCTTGAGCACCTCCTGCATCTTCGGGGAATCGCCGATGGGCGTCGGGAGGGCGTCCGCCGCCGCCTCCCGGAAATAGGCGTTCTCCCGGCGCAGCTGCTGTCGCTCCGCGGCCTTCTCCACCACCACGCGAAGGCGCTCCGCACTGAGCGGCTTGGGGATGAAGTCGAACGCCCCGGCCTTCATGGCCTCCACGGCCCGCTCGACGCTGCCGTAGGCGGTCATGACCACCACGGTGGCGTCGAGGCGCTCCTCCTGAAGGCGCCGAAGCACCGCCATCCCGTCCATCTCCGGCATCTGGAGGTCGAGCAGGACCAGGTCGAAGTCCTCCTCCCGGATGCGCCGGAGCCCCTCCGCGCCGTCCGACGCCGCGACCGCTTCGAATCCCTCCGCCCTCAGCCGGGCCGTCAGCATCTCCCGAACCTCTATGTCGTCGTCCACGATCAGGATTCGGCCTCTGGATGCACTCATGGTTTTACCTCAAAAGGGCCACCACGCTCTGATTCCAACGTAAAAGGGGCACGCCTCCACCGTCCGAGGCATGCCCCTCTATCCCAGGTCCTGCAAGGTCTCCCCCCCCGTCCCTGTCTCGGACCTTATCGCGAAAGTACGAAGGGCGCGAAAAGCGCGAAACCCTGCCACCCCTCGCGATTCTGTTTTTCGTTTATTTCGCGTTCATCGCTTATTTCCCGTTCTTCCCGTTGCCCCCGTTCTTTTTGGCCTTGAGCGCGAGCAGGAGGCGCTCCGGGGTGAGGGGCATGTCGTTGACGCGGACGCCCACGGCGTCGTAGACGGCGTTGGCGATGGCGGCGAGTGTGGGGGTGATGGGGGGCTCGCCCACGCCCTTCACGCCGAAGGGCCCGTGCGCGGAGGGCTTCTCCACGAGCACGGACTCCAGGGTCGGGACGTCCAGGGCCGTGGGGATCTGGTAGTCGAGCAGGTGGGGGTTCAGGTTGCCCCGCTGCGGGCTGTACTTGGTCTGCTCCATCAGGCCCCAGGACGCGCCCTGCACGGCCCCGCCCTCCATCTGGCCGGAGACCTGCACGGGGTTGATGGCCGTGCCGCAGTCGAGGGCGCCGGCCAGGCGGAGGAGCTTGACCGCTCCGGTGCCGGGGTCCACCTCCACCTCGGCGATCTGCGCGGAGATGACGGTGTGGGACGGCTCGCGGGCGAAGGACCCCTTGCCGACGATGGGGCCGCCGGTGGTGGAGAGGCTGGCCTGCGCGACCTCGGATAGCGTGAGGGCGTCCTTGCCGCCGCCTTTCACGGAGACCTTGCCGTCGGCCAGGACGAGGTCCTCGACCCGCGCCTCAAGCTGCTTCGCGGCGAGCTCCAGGACGCGGGTGCGGGCGTCCTCGGCGGCGCGCTTGACCGCGTTGCCCACGCTGAAGGTGACGACGCTGCCGCCGCTGCCGGTGGTGTAGGGGGCGCTGTTCGTGTCGCCCCGGATGACGCTGACCTTGTCGAAGGGGAGGCCCAGGACCTCGGCGGCGATCTGCGCCATGGCGGTGTCGGTGCCGGTGATGTCCATCAGGCCGCTGAAGACCTTGATGCTGCCGTCCTCGTGGAGGGAGACGTAGGCCCCCGCCGGGCCCGCGCCGTTGGTCCACTCGCCCACGGCCACGCCCCAGCCCCGATTTTTGCCCCTCTTCCGGTTTTTCCAGTCGACCTGGTTCGCCACGGCGGTGAGGGTCTCCTTGAAGGCGACGTGGGAGAGGGGCCGGCCCCCGGCCACGGCGTCGCCGTCCTCGGCCATGTTCTTCAGGCGGAGGTCCACCGGGTCCATGCCGAGGGTCTCGGCGAGGCGGTCGAGCTGGGCCTCGGAGGCAAAGGTGACCTGGGGCGCGCCGGGGGCGCGGTAGGCCGCCGGGCCGGGCTCGTTCGTGTAGACGCCGTAGGCGTCGTATTTGATGTTGGGGACCTTGTAGACGCCCCGGATGCGGGAGGTCTGGCCGAGGGACGCGCCGGAGGTGGTCCCGGTGTTCCAGTAGGCGACGGCCTGCCGGGCGAGGATGGTCCCGTCCTTCCTGGCCCCGGTCTTCAGCCAGATCCAGCATCCGGGGGCGGGCCGGCCGTCCACGAACTCCTCGTGCCGGTCCATCACGATCTTGACGGGCCTGCGGGTCTTCTGAGACAGGAGCACGGCGTAGGGGTGGATGAGCATGCCGAACTTGGCCCCGAACCCGCCGCCGATGGTCATGCCGATGACATTGACCCTGGAGATCGGGATGCCGAGGGAGGAGGCGACGCCCGACCGGATGGCGAAGATGCCCTGCGTGGAGGTCCAGACCGTGACGTTGCCGTGCGCGTCCACGTCGGCCACGACGGCGTGGGGCTCCATGTAGGTCTGGTGGACGCGGGGGATGCTGTAGGTGTCCTCGATGATGATGTCTGCCTCCCGGAAGGCCTGGTCCACGTCCCCGAAGGCGTTGTGGCTCTCGTTGCAGATGTTGTAGAGGGTCCTGCCGTCGGGCGCCGTGGCGGGGGCCTTCTCCTCAAAGATCCGGGGCGCGCCCTCTTTGACGGCCTCCAGCACGTCGTTGACGGCGGGGAGGACCTCATACTCCACCTCGATGGCCTCCACCGCGTCGTCGGCGATGTCGGGGTCCGTGGCGGCCACGACGGCGATCTTCTCGCCCTGGTAGCGGACCTTGTCGGAGGCGAACAGGCCCTGCTTGGACTTCATGGCGTGGACCGTGTCCTCAGACGACAGGGCCTGGTCGGCGGAGATGCTCTTGTGGGTGAGGATGGCCCTGACGCCGGGGATCTTCTCGGCCTTGCGGGTGTCGATCCGCTTGATGCGGGCGTGGGGGTGCGGGCTGCGGAGGAACCTGCCCCAGAGCATGCCGGGGAGGTGGACGTCCGCGCCGTATCTGGCCGCGCCGGTGGCCTTTTCGACCCCGTCCACGCGGGGAAGGCCCTTGCCAACGATGGTGTAATCGGACATGGCGAATCTCTCCAAGCGGTGAGTGATCTGTAGCACGACCATGAATCGCCGTGCGGGATGTTATCCTTATCATGCAACAGGGAACGGCCCTGACGCAATCGTTTTTTTACTGCCCCGGTCTCGGATGGACCTCCCAGTGGTTGTGCGGGTCCTGGCCGCTGCACAGCACGGCCCACTTCTTGCGCCCCAGCGTGGGCACGAGTGCGGCGCTGGCGTAGGTCGCAGTCAGGCCGGCCCGGGGCCTGTCCGCCGTGCGGTTGCCCTGCGACGAGTGGAGCAGGAGGTCGGAGAAGAACACGGCCTGGCCGGCCCTGAGTTCCATCGGGACCTTGTGGCCGTAACGCCCGGCGTCGGGGACCTCGTGCCCCTTATCCAGGTTGCAGTCGAGCGCGCCGAGCCGGTGGGAGCCGGGGATGAACCCCATGCAGCCGTTGTCCACGGTGGCGTCGGTGATGGCCGTCCAGACGATCACGCACCGGGCGTTCATGGGGTTGAAGGAGGCGTCCTGGTGCCAGGGGATGACCCGCATCTGGCCGGGCTCCTTGACGATGTACTGGCTGACGTGACAGACCACATCGGGTCCGAGCAGGTCGTTCAGGTGCTCCGTGAGGGTCCGGTTGACCACGATGTCGTAGAGGTCGGGGTTGAGGTGGTGGAAGGAGGTGAACATGTCGTAGGTGGTCAGCTCCTTCCTGGAGCGCTCGAAGAAGTCCTGGACCTGCCGGAGGACCTCGCCCTCGAACAGGGGGACGCGGGTAACGTAGCCCTGCGCGTTGTAGTGGGCGATCTGCTCGCGAGTGAACCGGCGCGGGTTCTCGCAGACGACGGGCTGGAAGGTCAGGTCGAGGTCCAGGTCGGAGTACATCGTTTTTGCGGTCATGACTCAGCCCAATTGAAGCGCATTTCTTTTTCGCCATGAAGACGCCAGACCGAAAGCCCTACGGATGAGGCGCGAATGACCGTTCCCATGCGTTTCACCTGTGTGTCAAATCTTCGATGGCGAAGCAGGCGACGAATAAAAATGGCTGCTTCGTCTTCATTGACATCCAGACAGGCCAGGCAATATCTTGTGTGGCACAAGTTGCGTTTATAAAGTCCCAGATCGAGGGTAAAGAGCGTCGGACGACGAAGGCCGAGCAAAAGGGGAATAATTTCATCGTCCTTCATCCCCTTGCGACCAATTTCATAGCCGATTTGGTTAAATGGCACATGCCGGTTGCGCAAGGCTTGGCGCTGGTTTTTCAGGATATTTTCATCCAGAATGTTCACGACGGTGTTGGCTCAAAAGTATATTCATGGACACGATCAGTGAATACCTCTCTCGCCAAGATCAACGCTTCTGCAATAGCCTCTTTGGTGATGCTATTATGACATTGCTCAACAATCGTTTCCCAAGTCATTCCTTTAGCCGCCATTTCAAGCACCTGCCAGACCATAATCCGTGTGCCCCGAAAGGTAGGCTGGCCGTGACAGATTTTAGGATCGGCGACAATATAACGCCCGATCAGTTTGGGCTTCGTAGACTTCTTTTTCCCGTTTCTGTTGTTACTTTTTTTCATGTCTCTATCCTTTTGTTGCTCGTTGAACCATCCTCCTCAACCGTCGCAGATTGACCTCGTGCTGCGTCTCGCTCTCCGGCGTCTCCAGGATTTTGGGGATGTGGCGGAAGCGGGGGTCGTTCATCAGGAGGCGGAAGGCCCGCGAGCCGATCTCCCCCTTGCCGATGTGCTCGTGCCGGTCCACCCGGCTGCCGATCTCCCGTTTGGAGTCGTTCACGTGGAAGACGAGGATGCGGCCCAGGCCGACGACGCGGTCGAACTCCTCCAGGGTGCGGTGATAGGCGTCCTCCGTGCGGAGGTCATAGCCGGCGGCGAAGGCGTGGCAGGTGTCGAAGCAGACGCCGACGCGGCCGGGCCGGTCGAGCAGGCGGAGCATCTCCGCCAGGTGCTCGAAGCGGTGTCCGAGGGAGGTGCCCTGTCCGGCAGTGGTCTCCAGAAGGACCTTGACGGCGAACCCCTTCGTCCGGTCGTGGGTCTCGTTCAGGCGCTCCGCGACGCGGCGGATGCCGTCGGCCTCGCCGTCTCCCCTGTGCGCGCCGGGGTGCGTGACCAGGTGGTCGATGCCGAGGGTCTCGGCCCGCCGGAGTTCCTCCAAAAAGGCGTCGAAGGACTTC
>Ga0137796_10000580_pt1 | contig 22348 bp, 24 predicted proteins | sample OV2TP3_FD_97704 | JGI IMG/M metagenome (GOLD analysis project Ga0137796, IMG submission 97704) | reverse complement strand
GGGGGGGGGGGGGGGGCGCTGACGTTGATCGCGGCGGTCATCAGGGCGTGCGGCCAATTCGTGCTGGCGCGCACATGCGGGCGCGAAGCGATCCAGATGCTCTTGAAGGGCCGGCTGGCGACCTGGGACGCGCGGTTGGGCCGGCAGGGGTTCCAGGCCGTGCTGTGGGTTCGGCTGGTGCCGAACTTCCCCTACGACATCCAGAACCTGGTCTTGGGCTGCTCCAGCGTGTCCCTGGGCGCCTTCGCGCTCGGAACGCTGGTGGGGTTGATCCCGTCAATGTTCTTATGGGTGTACCTGGGCCAGACGCTGACCGACCTGGCCAACCTGCTGCGCGTGATCGCGGTGCTGTTGGCCATCACCGCGGTCTGGCTGCTGCAACGCCGGCTGCGCGCCGCCCGCGCGTCACCGGCGGCCGGCGCCACCCAACCGGCGCGTACGCCCTCGTGAGCCGTGCAGTCATTCGAGCCCTCAACGTGGTGCTGGCGGCCTGCTGGGTGGCCGGCTGCCAGCCGTCGGATACCCTGATGACACCATCCGAACCCGTCGCCTCACGCCAGCCGAACCGGCTGATTCACGAGAAGAGCCCCTACCTCTTGCAGCACGCGCACAACCCCGTCGACTGGTACCCATGGGGCGAGGAGGCGTTCGCCAAGGCGCGGGCGGAGGGCAAGCCCATCTTCCTCTCCATCGGCTATTCGACCTGTCACTGGTGCCACGTCATGGAGCGGGAATCGTTTGAGGATCCGGAGCTCGCCGCCCTGCTCAACCAGCGATTCGTCAGCATCAAGGTGGACCGCGAGGAGCACCCGGACGTGGACCAGGTGTACATGCACGCCGTCACGGCGCTCACCGGGCACGGCGGCTGGCCGCTGACCGTTTTCCTCACGCCGGAGCGCAAGCCGTTTTTCGGCGGCACCTATTTCCCCCCTGAGCGCCGTTGGAACATGCCCAGCCTGCGGGAGGTGCTCACCTCGGTGGCCGAGGCGTGGGAGCAGAAGCAGCCGGACATCCTGGCGTCAGCCGAGTCCCTCACAGCGGCTTTGACCCAGCAGCTCGCCGGGGCCGCCGCTCCCGGGGCCATCACGCCCGACGTGCTGGAGGCGGCGTTCAACCAGGCGGTGGGCGGGTTCGACTCGGTGGAGGGCGGGTTCGGCAGCGCGCCGAAGTTTCCGCGCAGCCATGAGCTGTCCTTCCTGCTGCGCTTCGGGGCGCGGACCGGCCGCGCCCAAGCGCTGGAGATGGTGACCACCACCCTCGACCACCTGGCGCGCGGCGGCATCCACGACCAGCTCGGCGGCGGGTTCCATCGGTACTCGACCGACGCCCGCTGGCTGGTGCCCCATTTCGAGAAGATGCTGTACGACCAGGCGCTGCTCGCCCGAACGTTCCTGGAGGCCTTCCGCGTGACCCACAACCCGGCGCACGCCGAGGTCGCGCGCGGCATCTTCGCCTACGTCCTCCGAGATCTCACCGATTCCCAGGGCGGGTTTTACTCCGCCGAGGATGCGGACAGCGAAGGCGAGGAAGGCAAGTTCTACGTGTGGACGCCCCGCGAGGTGATCGGCGTGCTGGGGCCGGAGGAGGGCGAGCTGTTCACCCGGTTCTATGGCGTGACGGCGGAAGGCCACGTCGAACACGGCGCCAGCATCCTGCACGTGGCGCAGCCGCTCGAGGCCTTCGCCACGCTCACGGGAGGCGATCCGGAGGCGCTGCGCCGTCGGCTGGCGGCCGCGCGGGAGCAGCTGCTCGCCGAGCGCTCACGGCGGGTGCGCCCGCACCGGGACGACAAGATCCTCACGTCCTGGAACGGCTTGATGATCGCCGCGCTGGCCTACGGCGCCGCCACGTTGGATGAGCCGCGCTACCTGGACGCGGCTCAGCGCGCGGCGCGATTTGTCCTGACCTCGCTCATGCGCGACGGGCGCCTGCTGCGCCGGTTCAGGGAGGCGGAGGCCCGCTACGCCGGCACGCTGGAAGACTACGCGTTTTTCTGCGAGGGGCTGCTGGAGCTCTATGAGGCGGACTTCGACCCCCAGTGGCTCGCGCACGCCACGCGCCTGGCCGCGCAGATGATCGATCGCTTTTGGGATGCGGAGGGCGGCGGGTTCTTGTTCCGCGATACGGCGGAGGAGCCGCTGATCGTCCGATCCAAGGACGTGCACGACGGGGCGACCCCGTCGGGCAACTCGGTGGCGGCGCTGGTGCTGTTGCGGCTCGGCCGGCTGACCGCGGAGGCGCGCTTCGAGGACATCGGCCGGCGCACGGTCGAGGCCTTCAGCCGTGATGTGGCGCGCGAGCCGTTCGGCTTCACGCAGATGCTCAGCGCGGCGGAGTTCGCCCTGGGGCCGGCGAGCGAGGTGGTGATCGCCGGCGATCCGACGGACGCCGCCACCCGCCGCTTCCTGCGCGTGCTGCACGAGCGGTTTCTGCCCCGGGTCGTCACGGTGCTCCATCCGGATGGGGCGGCGGGCCGCCTGATCGAGTCGCTGGCCCCGTACGTCGCGCAGCAGCGAGCCCTGGACGGCCAGGCCACCGCCTACGTGTGCGAGCGGTACGTCTGCAAGCTCCCGACCACGGACCCCGCCGCGTTCGCCGAACAGCTGCCGCACCGATGATCCCCTCGCCAACAGTCCGGCACGCGAGCTGCGGGTCAGTGTGCTGCGCACTGGCTGCGGGGGGCGACGCGTTCGATGAGCGGCCAAAGGTGTCAGACACCTTTCCCGATGCGAGACAACAGGTCGAAAGGTGTCTGACACCTGTTGCGGTCGTCCCAGCCGCTGTTCGACAGAGCAGCCTGGCACTTGTTACCTAATGTGGCCGGCGTGGTTGTGGATCGGGACCAAGCTGAAGATGTTGCTCTGGCTGGGTAACCGCGTGGTGACCTGGACGGGGCTGCTCTACTTCTGGTCCCGGTTTCGCACCCGCCGCCTGGTCTGGCTCTGGGTCGGCCTGATCAACCTGGGGTCGCTGGTGCTGCTCGGCACCGTATTCTTCTGGCTGCATCTCAATGGACACCGCTAGGGAGCTGGCCCCCCTGACCGGCGGGCCTACAGAGGAGGTGCCACATGGCACAGGTGAGACAGGCGGCGATGCGTCAGCGCTCCCAAGCGCAGGCGCTCTCCGACACCGCGCTGCGGCAGGAGATCGCCCGCGTCGCCTACGAGCTGTTTGAGCGGCGCGGCGGCGCGCACGGCCACGACCAGCAGGATTGGTTCGAGGCGGAGCAGCTGGTCCGCCGTCGCCAGGAGTGGCGGTGACGTGAAGTTGTTGGTGACCGGCGGGACCGGCTTCATCGGCTCGCCGCTGTGCCGGGCGCTGGCGCGTCAGGGCCATGAGCTGACGGTGCTGACCCGCGCGTCGCGGTCGTCCGCCGATCCCCGCATCCGGTACCTGGCGTGGGCCGATCCCGGCTGGCCGCAGGCGATCCGGGGCATCGAGGGCGCCATCAATCTGGCCGGCGAGCCGATCGCAGCCAAGCGTTGGAGTCCAGCACAGAAAACGGTGATCCGCGACAGCCGTGTCGGAACGACCCGCCGACTGGTCGACGCCCTCGCCGCCCTGCCGCAGAAACCCTCCGTGCTGGTGAGCGCCTCAGCGGTCGGCTATTACGGCGATCGCGGCGATGAGGTGCTTGATGAGACCAACGCGCCGGGCCGCGGGTTTCTCGCCGAGACCTGCCAGGCCTGGGAAGCGCAGGCCCAGCGCGCAGAACCGCTCGGGGTGCGGGTCGTGCGCCTGCGGATCGGCGTGGTGCTCGCGCCGGGCGGGGGGGCGCTGGCGAAGATGGCCCCGCCGTTTCGGGGGTTCCTCGGCGGGCCGCTGGGCAGCGGCCGCCAATGGCTCTCCTGGATTCACCGGGAGGATGTCATCGGCCTGATCGCGTGGAGCCTCAGCCAACCCGCGCTCTCCGGCGCGGTGAACGCCACCGCCCCTGAGCCGGCGACCATGCGCGCGTTCTGCCGCGAGCTGGGCCGCGCGCTCCGCCGGCCCGCTTGGGCGCCAGTGCCCGCGCCGGTCCTGCGCGTCCTGCTCGGCGAGATGGCTGACATGCTGCTCACCGGCCAGCGCGTCCTGCCGGCGGTCGCCCGCCGTCTTGGATATGTCTTCCGCTATCCCGACCTTCCCCGCGCCCTCGCCGCCTCCCTGCCGCGCTCGTGTCCCGAATCAGACCTCCGTTGACCACCTCGCTGACGGGGCGGGTCTTGCCAGACCGGCCCCCCTTGGGCTCGCGTCCGCCTTCACAGCCGCCGGGCAAACGCTGCTGAGCCACGCGGCCAGCTCCCGCAGGCCAGGACCATTGAGGCGACCGGTGGCGAACCCTGACGAACTCCGCCCACCCCTGACCGCCGGCGAAAAATTCGTACCAGCCTTGACGAGCCCTTGACGGATTAGGCATACTCCGCAGGAGAGCCTAAGAGCACCTTTCATAACCTCCCGCGGCCGCGCTGGGCCCAGCTGCGAGCCGCGCTAAGAGCGAGGAGGAAGACGTACTGATGGCAAGACGTACGGCGACGACGAGCGACGCCGCGCGGCGACGCAGATCGGCCCAGCCGCTCGGAGGACGGGGGGTTGCGGCGGCAGGGCTCCTCCGCCGGCGTTGCTCCTCCTCGGCGTATCGCTCCCTGCTGATACGCCGTCGTCGTCGCGCCTTGGCGGAGGGCCCTGGCGCACGCAACGCGGCACGCGCGAGGTTATGAAAGGCGCTCTCATGGCGCACCCTGCTGAGTCCTATCTCACAGTGGAAGAAGTGGCGAGACGGTTCGGCGTGAACGTCACGACCGTCTATCGGCTGGTGAAGCGCGGCAAGCTGCCGGCGTTCAAGATCGGCAGCCAGTGGCGCTTCAGCGAGCATCGGCTTGAGGAGTGGGTCGCGGACCGCGAGCGCATCGGATGATCCGCGCGAGGCGCGCCGGCCAACGAGGGAGGGGCACCCATGGGCGACACGGCGTCGACGCCACCCAAGAAGATCCTCGTGGTGGATGACACCAAGGACATCCTGCTGGTGGTCTCCAAGCGCCTCAAGAGCTGGGGCTACGAGCCGCTCACGGCGTCGAACGGCGAGGAGGGGTTGAAGATCGCCGAGGAGCAGCTTCCCGACCTCATCCTCCTCGACATCATGATGCCGAAGATGAAAGGGCGCGAGGTCTGCGCCCGCCTCAAGGCCACCCCGGCGACCGCGCGCATCCCGGTCGTGTTTCTGACCGCGCTGGGCCTGGCGGATCACATCAAAAGCGGGATGGACCTGGGTGCTGCCGATTACCTCGTGAAGCCCTTTGAGCCGGCCGAGCTGAAAGAGCGCATCGGCATCGTCCTCGCGCGGCATCCCCGGCCCCATCCGAACCCTCCGGCGCCCGCATGACGATCGTCAAGCACGCCAAGCCGTTGCACGAGCTGCTCCTGGACCAGGGGGTGGTGAGCCCTGAGCAGCTGCGCAGCGCCCAGGACGAGGCGGCCAAGACCAGCCGGTCCTTGAAGCAGGTGCTGGTGCAGCGGGGCCTGATGACCGAGGAGGAGCTGACGACGCTGATCGCCAGCCAGTCGGGGGTGATGAGCATCGAGTTGGGCAACTACCTCATCAAGCCCGACGTGATCCAGCTCGTGCCGGAGGCGCTGGCGCGCAAGCACACGCTCATCCCGGTCTTCAAAATCGGCGACAGCCTCACCGTCGCCATGGACGACCCGTTGAACTTCTTCGCGGTTGATGAGCTGCGCCTGAAAACCCGCTGCAAGATCAAGACGGTGGCGGCCGGCGAATCGAGCATCCGGCAGGCGATTGACCAGTACTACGGCGCCGCCGGCACGATCGCCGAGGTGGCCCAGGCGATCCAGGAGGCCAGCCTGCCGAAGCAGGAGGTGGCGGCGGCGGCCGAGGCTCCGATCGTCCGGCTGGTGGACCTGCTCATCCTGCAGGCGGTCAAGGAGCAGGCCAGCGACATCCACATCGAGCCAGGCGACGGCGTCTTGCGCACGCGGCTGCGCATCGATGGCATCCTCCGGGAAGTGAACGGCCCGCCGGCGCACCTGCACTCCGCCGTGACCTCGCGCATCAAGGTCCTGGCCAAGCTCGACATCGCCGAGAAGCGCAAGCCCCAGGACGGCCGGTTTCGCTTGCGCATGGAAGGCAGCGAGATCGACCTGCGCGTGTCCACCGTGCCGACCCAGTTCGGCGAGAAGGTGGTCATGCGGTTGCTGGACAGCTCGAATGCGCTGCTGCCGCTGGAGCGGCTGGGGCTCGATGACGCCGCCCGCGCCCAGGTCGAGCGGATGGTCCGCGCGCCGCACGGCATCCTCCTCGTGACCGGCCCGACCGGCTCCGGCAAGACCACCACCTTGTACGCGGCGCTCAATCTCATCAACTCGGTCGAGCGGAACATCATCACCATTGAGGACCCCGTGGAGTACCGGCTGCGCGGGGTCAGCCAGGTTCAGGTCAACCCCAAGGCCGAGGTGACGTTCGCCTCGGCGCTGCGGTCGTTCCTCCGGCAGGATCCCGACATCATGATGGTCGGGGAGATCCGCGACCGGGAAACGGCCGAGATCGCCATTCAGGCTGCGCTGACCGGCCACCTCGTCTTGTCCACGCTGCACACCAATGACGCGGCCAGCTCCCTGACGCGCCTGGTGGACATGGGGGTCGAGCCGTTCCTCATCGCCTCGAGCGTCACGGGCGTGCTGGCCCAGCGCCTCGTGCGGGTGATCTGCGGCAAATGCAAGGAGGCCGACCACCCCGCGGCCGGCCTGCTCGCGCAGCTTCAGGTGGGCGACGGCTCCCGGTGGTTCCGCGGCGCGGGCTGTCCCACCTGCAAGCAGACGGGCTACAAGGGCCGCGTGGGGATCTTCGAGCTGTTGCCGATGGGCGAGGCGATCAAGAACCTGGTCGTCTCCCGCGCGCCGGCGCACGCCATCCGGGACGCCGCCCGGAAGGCGGGCATGCGCACCCTCCGGGACGACGGGCTCGCCAAAGCCGCGGCCGGCGCGACCACGATCGAGGAAGTGATCCGGGTCACCCAACTGGAGTAGCGACGATGCCACAGGCGACGCGCAAGCCGGTGATCTTGGTGGTGGATGACGAGGAGCTCCTCCTCAAATCCGTGAAACACCGGCTCGAGCGGGAGGGGTTCCAGGTCCTGACCGCCGCCACCGGCGAGGACGGGTTGAAGGCCGCCCAGGAGCAGCGGCCCGATCTCGTGCTGTTGGACATCATGCTGCCCAAGCTGAAGGGGCGGGAGGTCTGCGCCCGCTTGAAGGCCAATCCGGCGACCGCGGACATCCCCGTCATCTTTCTCACGGCGTTGGGGCTCGCGGATCATGTTCAGGGCGGCATGGCGGCCGGGGCGGAGGACTACATCATCAAGCCGTTCCAGGCGGAGGAGCTCACAGAGCGCATCATCGTCTGCCTGGCCCGCCACAACCACTGGCCCCCGAGGGGATGAGCCATGCCCCAGTACCGGTACGCCGCCAGGGATGAGCACGGCAAGCCGGTGAGCGGGACGCTCGTGGCGCCCACCCCGGAAGCGCTCGCGGACCAGCTCAAGCGGATGGGCTATCTCGTGACGAACGCCCGGCCGGTGGCGGAGGGACAGGCCGGAGCGAGCTGGCTGTCGCGCGTGCGGCGGGTCGGCGATGATGACCTCGTGATCTTCAACGTGCAGCTGTCGAAGATGGTCCAGGTGGGCATTCCTCTCGTGACGTCGTTGGAGACGCTGACCAACCAGACCGACCACCCGCGCCTGCGGCAGGCCCTCAGCGACGTCACCCGCGCCGTTGAGGCGGGAGCGAGTTTCTCGGAAGCGCTCCAGCGGCATCCGGCGATCTTCTCCGCTCTGTTCATCAACATGGTGCGCGCCGGGGAGGCGTCGGGGAAGCTCGATGAAGTCCTGCGGCGGCTGGCCGCGTTCGCCAAGCGCCAGGCGGAGCTGCGGGAGCAGGTCAAGACCGCCATGACCTATCCGGCCCTGCTGCTCGTGACCGGGATCGCCGCCTCCACCTTCCTGGTGCTCGGGATTATCCCGAAGTTCGTGAAGATTTTCATGGAGGCGGAGGTGCCGCTGCCGCTGCCGACGCTGCTGCTCTACGGGCTCAGCCAGGCGCTGAGACACTCTGGCCTCGGGATGCTGCTCGGCCTGGCCGCGGCCTGGGTCGCGGCCGGGCGCCTCCTGAAGACGCCGGCGGGCCGCCGGTGGCTCGACCAGTGGCTCTTGAAGATCCCCGTGGTGGGGGCGCTGATCCGTCAGGCGGCCATCGCGCGCCTGACCCGGACGCTGGAGACGCTCTTCTCGAGCGGGGTGCCGGTCCTGGAATCGCTCGAAATCGCCGAGCGCACGTGCGGCAACGCGGTCATCGGCGACGTCTGCCGCACCGTGCAGGCCAACGTCCGGCAGGGCGGGACGCTCGCCGATCCGCTCCGGGCCAGCCCGGAGTTTCCCCCGATGGTCGTCCAGATGCTCGCGGTGGGCGAGGCCTCGGGGACGCTGGACCACATGCTCGGCGAGGTCGCCGATCATTTCGACGAGCTGATCCGGTACAGCCTGAAGCGCCTGACCTCGTTGATCGAGCCGCTGTTTCTGATCATCATGGGGGGGATGGTGGCCTTCATCATGGCCAGCGTCTTGCTGCCGCTGTTCCGGATGGTCAACGTCATCCGGGCATAAGAGGAGAGGGGGAGACACATGCGCAGGGCGGGGTTCACCTTGATCGAGATGATGATCGTGATCGTGGTGATCGCGATCCTCATCGGCGTGCTGCTGCCGCAGTTTCGGGGCACGCAGGACGAAGCGGCCATCCAGCGGGCGCGGTCCGAGCTGCGGACGCTGGCCACCGCACTGGAGTCGTACTACCTCCATAACAGCAACGCCTTCCCGGCGGCGATGTCCAGCCTGACGAGCGCCACGCCCAAGATCGTCAATACCATCCCAGACGATCCGTTCCGCAGCGGCAGCAACGACTACAGCTACTACCGCAGCTCGAACACCAGCTACTACGTCGTGTTCTCGTACGGCCCGGATCGGGACGCGGAGATCTCGGCGATCAGCGACAGCGGGGTCTTGACCACGTCCGGCACGGTGGACGACGTGTGCATCACCAACGGGACGCCGGCCGGCGCCGCCAACTGCTAGACCTCATCGCATGAGCGCTGTCAGTTCAGGGCTCAGGGCTCAGGGCTCAGGGCAGTTGCCCCCAGCCCCCAGCCCCCAGCCCAGAGCTTCGAATGGGTTCACGCTGCTGGAGGTCCTGCTGGCGGTGGTGCTGTTCGCCGCGTCCACGGTAGCCATTCTCGGCGCGATGTCGCAGGCCCAGACCGGGATCGCCGACGGGGAACAGACCCTCACCGCGCTCTATCTGGCGCATCGGCGTCTGGAGGAGCTGCGCAACACGTCGTACGGGAGCCTCGCGAGCGAGGCCAAGGCGGCCGTCACAACGCCTTCGGGGTTCAGCCGGTTCAGCCGGGAGGTCACGGTGACGACGCCCTACACGAACCTGAAGCAGGTCGTCGTCACGGTGTCTTGGACCAGCCCGCAGGGGGAAACGAATGTCTCGCTGCAGACATATCGCTCGAACATCTAAGCGGCGGCTGACCCATCGCGGCCTCTCCATGGTGGAGGTGATGCTGGTGACGGTGCTGATGGCCGTCTTCTTCGGGGCCGTGTACGAGTCGGTGATCGTGGGCCTGCGCGCCGCCAACGCCGCGGACGAGCGCGAGGACATCCGCCAGCAGCTGACGAACGCGCTGGAGCTCCTCGCCCGCGAGGCCGCCGTCGCCAGCAACGTCGATACGGCGGAGGACCAGCGGTTTCAGATGGACGGCGACATCGATGGGGACGGGGACAACGAGAACAACATCAACTATGCGGTGGCAAGCGGCGACCTGCGGCGCACCTACAGCGGCACGGCGGTCACGCTGGTCAGGGACCTGACGAGCCTGGATTTCGACTATGTGGATCTGAACGGCGCAGCCATGACGGCCCCGGTCACCGGAGGCAGCCGGGACGACATCCGGGTGGTGCAGATCACCATGACCGCCACGAGGGACAATGAGACGATCTCGCTGGCCAGCGCGGCCTACCTGCGCAACAACCGGTAAGCGCCTCCCGGCCCAACGCGGGGTGGTGCTGTTCGCCACCTTTCTGATGATGCTGGTGCTGGCCGGCTTAGCCCTGGCGATCGGCGTCACCGCGCACAACAGCCAGCTCGGCGGCCGCAGCCAGGCGCTGGACCGGCAGGCGTTCTACATCGCGGAGGCCGGCTGGCAGCGCGCCCGGCAGGCCATCAACGCCGGCACCTGGACCGCGGCCGGCTCGCCTGGCAACACGTACACCGAGGTGTTCGGGGGGGGCGAGTACCAGGTGACGATCGTCGAGACCGACGACGAGGAGTACCGGATCACCTCGGACGGCTACGTGCCGAGCCAGTCGTCCTATGTGGCCAGGCGCCGCCTCGTCGAGGATGAGATCGACGTGACGACCAGCAACACCAACCTCTCCCCCAGCGCCACGGCGACGGCCTCCTCGGCCGATGCCTCCTCCCCGGCCTCGAACGTGAACGACGGCAGCACGAGCACCAAGTGGAAGGCCGGGTCCAACGGCAACGCCTGGCTGGTCCTGGATTATGCCAGCGCCGTCACGGTGAACCAGATCGTGCTGAAAGACACGAAGCAGATCACCACTGTGACCATCGAGTACTCGGACAACGGCTCCTCCTGGACTTCGGTGAGCGGGCTCTCCGTCGATGAGGATGACGACACCTGGACGGCGGACTTCACCGCGGCCTCGCACCGGTATTTCCGCGCCTCGATGAGCGTCAGCAGCAGCAAGAAGGCCGAGGTGAAGGAGATGGAGAGCTACAACACGGCCAGCGCCAGCCTCTCGCTGAGCCGGGGGGACGTGACGACCCAATGGTGACGCTGGCGCAGGTATCCCACCTCGTCATGCGGGCCGTCCAACGGGGCCCGGCCCGCCAGCAGCCGCAGCGGTGGGTCGGGCTCGACCTTGGCAGCCAGAGCATCAAGCTGGTGGAGCTGGAGCGCGCGGGCGCGAGCGGTTGGCGCCTGGTCAAGTGCCTCGTGCAGGATTTGCCGCTGACATCCGGCCCGGTCGATCGCCTCGGGTGGCTGCAGGCAGCATTCAAAGAGGTCGGCATGGGTGAGGTCCACGCCTCGGTTGGCGGCCCCCAGGTGACTCTCAGGCGGCTGCCGATGCCGCCCATGCCCAAGCGGGAGCTGCCGGAGGCGCTGAAATGGCAGCTGAAGGATCACGTGACGTTTCCCATCCAGGACGCGGTGCTGGATGTCCGGGTGATCGGCGAGGTGTGGGAGAAGGACATCAAGAAGCAGGACGTGCTGGTGGCGGCAGCCCCCCGGTCGCTCATCCAGGAGCTGATGACCCTGACCGAGCAGGCCGGCTGCCGCCTCGCGAGCCTGAGCCCGTCGCCCTGCGCGGTGTGGCGGTGCGCGGCCAGCCTGCTGCCTGGCGCCGGGGAGGGATCAGTGGCGGTCGTCGAGATCGGCGCCGCGGAGACCCAGGTGACGATCGCCAAGGAGGGGCAGATTCGACTGGTGCGCAACGTCGTCGTCGGCGGCGCCGCGCTGACCGAGGCGCTGGTCGGCGTGATCGCTTCGGAGCAGGGCGAGATTGCCATCGACCCGTCCAAGGCCGAAGCCCTGAAACGCCGCTACGGCATCCTGGACGAGTCGGCGGAGGGCACCACCGACGAGGGGGTGCCGCTCTTTCACCTCTCCTCGTTGATGCGCCCGGTGCTCGAGCATCTCCTGACCGAGATCAGCCGCGTGCTGGATTTCTACAAGATCCAGATGGACGAAGCGGGGGTCTCGCGCGTCATCCTGTGCGGCGGCGGCGCCAACGTGAGGCAGCTCAAGGCATTTTTGGCGGAGGCGCTCGGGGTGCCTGTCGAGGTCTTCAACCCGCTCGTCAGGATTCCGGACCGCGTCCAGGCGCTCCAGGCGGAGCAGGTGGCGGAGGGCACGCGGCTGGCGGAGGCGATCGGGCTGGCCATGGACCATGGACAGGGGTTGAACCTCCTGCCGCCCGAGGCCCGGCGCACGCACCAGCCCTGGGCGCCGCTGACACCGCGCCACCTGACGCGCGCCGCCCAGGCGGTGGCCGCCGCGGCGTTGGCGCTATGGCTTGGCCTGCAGCTGACGGCCGCCGCCCTCCAGCGGCAGATTCGCGCGCAAGAGGCGGCGTGGGCCACACTGGCGTCGGCGGTGCAGGGAGAGACGGACACCCTCACCGCCACGACGCGCCTCGAGACCCTGCTGGAGCGCGCGGCAGCCTTCCTCAATCAACAGCCGGTGTGGGACGGGGTCTTCAAGGGCTTGGGAGACGTGATGCCCTCGGCGATCGAGCTGGATGAGCTGGCCGTGGCTTCGCCCGCGCCGGAGGCGCCCCACCAGCTCTATCTGAAAGGGCGCGTGATTTCCGGCAGCAAAGGCAAAGGCAGCATCGGGGAGCTCGTCCAGCGGATGGAGCGCTCCGTCTTCTTCGCCGGCATGGAGCTGGTGACGACCGAGATGCGCGCGGGCGAGGCGGAGACGACCAGTTTCGAACTCGAGGGGAGGCTGGAGTAGATGGCGGGCATGTTCGGTGCGCTGACCCCATGGCAGCGGCGGCTGCTGGCAGGGCTCGGGAGCCTGCTGGCGCTGGTCCTGCTCATCCGTGCGGGCTATCTGCCGGTGGTGGGACGCATCGGCGAGCGGAAAGCGGCTCTGCAATCGCTCCGCGCGAAAGTGGCGGAGGCGCGGGCGCTGATCGACCGGCGGCCGATGCAGGACGCGGCGCTGCGCGAGGCGCAGGCGCGCGCGCACGCATTCGAGGAGCGCGCCGGGGACGGCCAGTCGGTCGCCCGCGCGCTGGAGCTCATCGCGGCCAGCGCCAAGCAGCACCACTTGCAGCTGATGGCGGTCAAGCCGCGCACGGATGTCCATGACCAGCGAGTGATTTCGTTGGGGGAGGGATCCAGCCTGCGGGAAGTTCCGCTGAGCCTGCAGGTGATCGGCCGCTATCGCCAGGTCGGCGAGTTTCTGGGAGCGCTCGCCCAGAGCCCGTTTCTCGCCTCGGTGCGCAAGGTCACGCTCGTTCGCCAGCAGTCCGGCAGCGCCCAGCTCCAGGGGGACCTGGAGCTGGCCCTGTATTTCTTGGAGCAGACGGGATGACGCGTAGGTTCGCCAGCTGCGGCTCCTGGCAAACGGTGTCAGACACCTTTCCCGCTTTGAAAGGTGTCTGACACCTTTTAGCTGAGGGAGGTAGGGGATGACGCGCGCGAGGCAACAGCAGATTCTCTTGGCGGTCTTGGTGGGCGTGATGGTTCTCGTCTATGCCCGGGCGTTGCGGCCCCGCCACCCGGCGGGGCCATCGCCGGCTCCTGCGCCGGCCGTGGCTGGGATGCCGGCGGCTGAGGCCCTGTCTGCCGTCCCATCGGGGACGGGACAGGCAGGCGCTTCGGTGGCACCGGCGGCGGCCGCGCAGCCGCAGGAGCTGGCCAAGCGGCGCGAGGCCCAACGCGCCGAGGCTGAAGAGCTCACGTGGTCCCGCGACCCGTTCACGCGCAGCGTGGTCACCGGCCGCCGCAGCGGCTTGCAGTTGTCCGGGATCCTGTGGGATGCGACCTCGCCGGTGGCCATCATCAACGGCGAGATGCGCCAGGTCGGGCAGGAGGTGGACGGCTACCGGGTGGTCGAAATCACCCCCAGCCGCGTCCTGCTCTCCGACGGCACCGACATCTTCCAGCTCACCTTCTCCCCCTGAAAATTGGCACCCGGTTCCTTCCGTATTTCGCTATAATAGCTGGTCTGTACCATGCCGGCATTCCTCACGCAGCTCTACCAATTTGACGACCTCATCCGGTGGGGCGGCTACACCGTGCTGGTGGCCATCGTCTTCGCCGAAACCGGATTGCTGGCCGGGTTCTTCCTCCCCGGCGACTCGCTCCTCGTCACCGCGGGGCTGGTCGCCTCCGCCCCGGCGAGCCCAGTGAGCCTCTGGGGCCTGATCGGCCTGTTGGGCCTTGCCGCCATCGCCGGCGACAGCACCGGCTACGCGATCGGCTACCACGCCGGCCCGCGGATCTTCAGCCGGGACGACTCCCGCTTCTTCCACAAGGACCACCTGGTCCGCACGCAGCGCTTCTACGAGAAGTACGGCGCCAAGACCATCGTGCTGGCGCGCTTCGTGCCGATCATCCGGACGTTCGCCCCCACGGTGGCCGGGGTGGGGAAGATGCGCTACCGGACGTTCCTCCTCTATAACGTCGTGGGCGGCCTCGGCTGGGTGGCCAGCATGACGTGCGCCGGGTATTTCCTCGGACGGTCCGTGCCGGACGTCGTCCATCACCTGCACTGGGTGATCGCCATCGTGATCATCCTCTCGTTCCTCCCCATCCTCCGGGAGTGGCATCTGGCCCGCAGCCGACGGGCGACCACCCCGACCGCCAACTAGCCTGTGATGTCTGGTGAACCCGCATTCAGCGCGCTCACGCTCCACCCGGATCTCCTCAAGGGCATCCAGGACCTGGGGTTCCAGCAGCCCACCCCGATCCAGGCCCAGGCGATTCCGGCCATCCTCGCCGGCCGCGACCTCATCGGCTGCGCGCAGACCGGCACCGGCAAGACCGCCGCGTTCGTGCTGCCCATCCTTCACCGGCTGCTCCAGCACCCCGGCCGCGGCAACGTCCGCGCCCTGATCGTCGCACCCACCCGGGAGCTGGCGCTGCAATCCATGGACCACCTCAAGGCGCTCTCCCGCTACGTCCCGCTGAAGGGGGCGGCGATCTTCGGCGGCGTGCCCATGGACCCGCAGATCAAGGCGCTGGCCGCCGGCGTGGACATCATCTCCGCTACGCCGGGCCGGCTGCTGGATCACGTCTACAACGGCCGGATCGATTTCGTGGACCTCGAGGTCTTTGTCCTGGACGAGGTCGACCGGATGCTCGACATGGGATTTTTGCCGGACATCCAGAAGATCGTCAAGTTGCTGCCGCCCAAGCGCCAAAACCTGGCCTTCTCGGCCACCGTGCCGGACGCGGTCCGCGCGCTGGCCCACGAGATCCTCCGCGATCCGGTGACGATCCAGGTCGGGGCGCGCTCGGCGCCGGCGGTGGGCATCCGCCACGCCATCTACCCGGTTCCCCGGCACCTGAAATCGGAGCTGTTGCTGGAGCTCTTGCGGGAGCAGGGGATGACGTCGGTGCTCGTCTTTACCCGCACCAAGTCGTACGCCTCGCGGCTCTCGGACTGGCTGAGGCGGCACAATGTCAAGGTCTCGGTCCTGCACGGCGACCGCAGCCAGAGCCAGCGGCTGCAGGCGCTTTCGCAGTTCCGCCGCGGCCGCACCCAGGTCATGGTGGCCACCGACATCGCGGCGCGCGGCCTGGACATCGAAGACATCACCCACGTGATTAATTTTGACATTCCGACCACCCCGGAGGATTATATCCATCGGATCGGGCGCACCGCCCGGGCCGACGCCACCGGGGACGCGTTCACGCTGGTGGATCATGATGAGGAGCCGCAGGTCGCCGACATCGAGCGCGCGCTCCACCGCGCGCTGCCGCGGGTGAAGCTGCCGCACTTCAACTACCATCGCCCCCGGCATGCCGCCGCGCATCCGCCGCGGCACCGGCATGGCCGGCCCCGGCCGGACGGCGCGCGCCATGGCGGCCATCATCGATGAGCGGAGGGGGGAGGATCGCATGAGACGAACGGCAGGGGTCCTCGTTGGGATGACGCTGCTCGCCCCCGGCGCCTGGGCGCAGGAGCCCATCGAGGCGCCGTCGACGATCACCGCGGTCACCGTCTTTCCCGATCGGGCCGGGGTCACCCGCACCGCCCGCGTGCAGCTTCCGAACGGATCGCATGCGGTGACGGTCGGCCCGCTGCCGAGCGGCGTGGAGCCGGACTCGGTGAGCGTGCGCGGCGCCGGCGAAGCCGCCGTGACGCTCTACGGCGCGCGGGTGGTGACCAGGCAGCTTGAAGCCGCCCAGGACCCCAGGGTCAACGCGCTTGAGGACGAGATCCGCGAGCTGACGCGCCGGTCGCAGACGCTCCAGAATACCACGTGGGTGCTGGAGCAGGAGCGCCAGTACCTCGCCTCGATCCAGGCGGCCTCCAGCGAGCAGATCAGCAAGGAGCTGGTGACGAAATCCCCCAGCGCCTCCGACGCCGCATCGCTGCTGGCGTTTCTCGATGAGGCGCTGCTGAAGACGTTCGCGCGCCAGCAGGAGGCGGACCTGGAGCTGGAAGAGACTGGCCGGCAGCTCGACAAGCTGCAGCGAGAGCTGGCTCAGCTCGCGCAGGGCCGGTTCAAGCAGGAGACCGCCATCCTCGTGGAGCTCGAGGCCTCGCGCGCAGGCGCCTTCGAGCTGCAGGTCTCCTACCGGCTGCCGGGTGCGACCTGGCAGCCCAGCTACGAAGCGCGCGCGTCCACCTCATCCGATCAGGTCGAGTTGGGCTCCTCTGCGCTGGTGCGCCAGCAGACCGGGGAGGACTGGCCTGAGGTCGCCCTGACCCTGTCCACCGCGCGGCCGGCCATCGCCGGATCGATGCCGGAGCTCCAGCCTTGGAAGCTACGGCCGTGGGAGCCAATCCTCGAGCAGCGCGTGTTCCAGAGTGAGGCACCCATGGCTCGTGCCATGTCGGCGCTCGAGGGCAAGGAGGCGCTCGGCAAGAAGGCCAGACGCGACGAAGCCGCTGACGCCCCGGCCTCAGCCACCCCAGCCCAGGCCCTGATCGAGGCGCAGGGGCCGGCGGTGACGTTCACGCTGCCCAGGCGCGAGTCGATCCCGGCCGACTGGCAGCCGCACAAGGTCCCGATCGGCTCGCAGCGCCTCACCGCGGCCCTGGCCTACGAGGCGACGCCGAAGCTCTCCCCGTACGCGTATTTGCGGGCCAAGGTGACGAACACGAGCGAGGTGCTCTATCTGCCCGGGCCGGTGGCGGTGTTTCTGGACGACGGGTTCGTGGCCACAGCGCACCTGAAGCTGGTGGCCCCCGGCGAGACCTTCGATCTCTACCTCGGCGCGGATGAGCGGGTCAAGGTCGAGCGGAAGCAGCTCAAGGAGCGCGTGGAGGTCAGCCTCCTGCCCGGGCTGCGCGGGAAGACCAAGTCCACGGACTACGAGTGGCTGACCACCCTGGAGAACTTCACCGGCCGGCGCATCACGATCCTCGTGTCTGATCAGATTCCGGTGTCGGAGCGGGAGGAGATCGTGGTGGAGTCGGTCGCCTACCGGCCGGAGGAAGTGGGGAAGGACCCGGAGAAACCCGGCGTGTTCCGCTGGACGGTGGAGCTCGGCCCGACGCAGAAGCAGGAGCTGCGGGTCTCGTACCGGATCCGGCACCCGGTCGATCTCGCGGTGCAATGAGCGGACGGGACGGCAACGTCCCGAAACGGACAGGAGGTGCCCCATGACCGGCGGCAAGGCGTGCATCATCTGCAAGATCGTGGGCCTGCTCGTAGGCCTCGGCGCCCTGAACTGGGGCCTGGTGGGATTGTGGAATGTCGATCTGGTCGCCAGGGTGTTCGGCGTGATGACCGGCCCGGCCAAGGCGGTGTATGCGCTGATCGGGGTGGCCGGCGTGCTGACGCTGATCTCCCTGGTCAAGTGTTGTCCGTGCAGCGCCGGGAAGTGTGAGACGAAGACGTGACGCGGATCCTGCAGCCGGGCGACGGTGAGGCCCTCAAGCTCGGGCCGCCGTCGTCCGGCCAGGTCATCATCAAGGTCGACCCGAAGCGCAGCGGAAGCGCCCTCGTCATGGGCACCCAGACGCTGTCGCCAGGCGCCGTGATCCCGGCGCACCGGCACCTCTATCAAGATGAAGTGTGGTTCATCCATAAAGGGCAGGGCCGGGTCACGCTGGAGGGCCAGGCGGCCACGATCCTGCCCGGGATGAGCGTGTACATCCCGCGGCAGACCTGGCACGGGCTGCGCAATACCGGCACGGGCCTGTTGCAGTGGGCCTGGATCGGCGCGCCGCCAGGAGTTGAGGAGTTCTTGCGGGAGCTGTCGCGCGCTGGCGCGCCAAGCCCGGAGGCGTTGCAGGAGCTCGGCCGCCGGCACGGCATCGAGGTGGCGAAGGCCGGGGAGCTGCCATCCCCAACCGCTCCGGCCGCCCCGGTCCCCCGACGGGGTCGTCGGCGCCGCCGCGGCAGGGGCACGTCGCATCGGCCTCAGGTCCAAGCGACCGCCGGGCCGCCGCCGTCCGCCCCGCCAGCGACGTCCTCGCGCCCCGCCCCATCACCAGCGCCGCGCCTCCAGCCGCCGGCCGCCCCGCCGCCCCGGGCGGCGCAGCGGCCGAGGCGTTCCCATCGGCGCCGCGGCCGGGTCAGGGAGGTCTACATGGAAGGCCGCTGGATCCAAGTGACCGGAGAAGGCCCCGTCATCTCCTCATGACGACGGGATGGTCCCGCGCCCTGACCGGGCTGCTCGCCCTCCTCCTCACCCTGGCCCTGCTCGAACTCGGGCTGCGGGTCTTCTGGATCAAGCAGCTCGTGCTCGGCCAGGGCATCCATCACCCGCACTTCCACCACCGCCTCAAACCGTTCGAGACCCAACGCTTTGCCGGTCCGGAGTTTGACGTCACCACCCGCACCAACCGCTACGGCCTGCGCGGTCCGGATCCGGTCCTGCCGAAGCCGCCCGGCGTGGTGCGCGTGCTCATGCTCGGCGATTCCTTCACGTTCGGCTTTCCTGTCAAGGATGAGGAAACCTTCTGCCGCCTGATCGAGCAGGGCTTGCGAGCCAAGGGCTATGCCGTGGAGGTCGTCAATGGCGGCGTGTCGGGCTACTCGCCGACGCTGCACTACCTCTCCCTGCGCGATGAGTTCCTGGGGTTTGAGCCTGATCTGGTGATCCTGTGGTACGACCTGGGCGATCTGCAGGAGGATCACTGGTTCCAGAAGAATCTCCTCTATGGCCACGACGGCGCAATCCTGCGATGCGATCCGCGCTATACCAACGGCCGCCTGGACTGGTGGGAGGCGGGGCGGAGGCACAGCGCGCTGGCCCGGTACGTCGATACGAAGCTCCTCCGGACGATCCACAAGATCCGCATCCTCGGACTGCCCGGCTATGTCCAGGCCAAGCTGCGCGGGGAGCGGTCGAAGGTCGCCATCGCCCGGCTCAAGGGCCGGCAGCAGGCGGAGGACCTGGCGTCCTACGACCGGTTCCTGCTCGTGCGCGAGACCTCCACGGAGGCGCTCGTGCGGCCGTACTGGGCCTTGAGCGCCAACTATCTCACCCTGATCCAGGAGGTGTTAGCCGAGCGAAAGATCCCGTTCCTGCTCGGCTGCTATCCCTACGGCATGGTCGTGGGGCCGGACCAGTGGGCGGAGGGACGGACGGCCTGGGGCTTCGAGCGCGGCCGGACCTACGATCCCAGCCTGGCGCTGCGCCTCCTGCAGGAGTTCGCCAAGCAGGCGCGCATCCCGCTCATCAACACCTTCCCCAGATTCACCGAGGCCGCCAGGACGCAGAAGCTCTTCTACGATTGGGACGGCCACCTGACGCCGGCCGGCCACCAGGTGGTGGCGACGGCGCTGGTCCAGGATCCGCAGTTTCTGGCCGTCTTGCGCCGGCTTAGATGACCGGGTTGCTCATTGCCGCGGTGTCCGTCGGGTTCTTCCATTCGCTGGCCCCGGATCACTGGCTGCCGTTTGTCGCGCTCGCGAAGGCCTCGCGATGGCGCATGGGCCGGCTCATCTGGATCAGCCTGCTCGCCGGGCTGGCCCATGTGGCCTCCTCGCTGCTGCTGGGCTCGGTTGGCCTCTGGGCCGGCCTGGCGGTCCACCGGCTGCACGGGGTGGAGGCCTGGCGAGGCACCATCGGGATCTGGCTGCTCATCGGCTTCGGGGTGGCCTACGCGGTCTGGGGCGTCAAGCACGCCCAGCACCACCACCCGCATATCAGCGTGGAGGAGGCGGTCAAGGGCTACGCGGTCAGGCGGATGTGGACGCTCTTCGCGATCATGGTCTTCGGGCCGTGCGAGCCGCTCATCCCGCTCATGTTCGTCGCCTCCGAGCAGGGGCTGGCCGCGGTCTGGGCGATGAGCCTGGTGTTCTCCCTCGTCACCGTGGCGATGGTGGTCGGTCAGAGCGCCTTAAGCTACGCGGGCGTGCGGCTCATCAACGCGCCCTGGATGGAACGCTACGCCCATGCGCTGGCCGGCCTTGTGATCGTGTTGACCGCGCTGTTCGTCCTCCTCACCGGCGGCTAACCCTCCTGCGCCCTTTCGTTCCCCCGTCCCAAGATCATCGAGCGGCTCTCGCCTGGTTGGGGTAGAATGCTATCGTTCAGGGGGGCGTGAGCACCATGACCGAGTGGCCGGGAGCACCGCGAAACGCATGAGCGATTCCGCGAAGCGGGGCAAGCAGATCTTCCAGGTCGTGCTGATCAAGCCGTCGCATTATGATGACGACGGCTACGTGATTCAATGGCTCCGCTCCTCGATTCCCTCCAACACGCTCGCGATCCTCTACGGCCTGGCCCTCGATTGCATCAAGCGCCAGGTGCTCGGCGGCGACGTGGAGATTCGATTGCACGCCCACGATGAGACCAATACGCGCATCAAGGTCCAGCGGATCATCCGCCTGATCCGGTCATCCGGCGGCAGGGGCGTGGTGGCGCTGGTCGGCGTCCAATCCAATCAGTCCCCGCGCGCCATGGATCTGGCGCGCCAGTTCCGCGCCGCAGGCCTTCAGGTCTGCATGGGGGGCTTTCATGTGAGCGGATGCCTTGCCATGTTGCCGGCCCTCCCGCGGGATCTGCAGGAGGCCATGGCGTGCGGCGTGTCGCTCTTTGCGGGCGAGCTGGAAGGCCGCATGGACGTCCTGCTCCTGGATGCCTTCCACAACAGGCTCCAGCCGCTGTACAACTATATGAAGGAGCTGCCGGCGCTTGGCGGCAGCCCGGTGCCGTATCTGCCGGCGTCCGTCATCCATCGGCGGACCGGATCCAAGACGAGCTTCGAGGCGGGACGAGGCTGCCCCTTTCAGTGCAGTTTCTGCACCATCATCAACGTGCAGGGGCGCGCCTCGCGCCACCGCAGCCCGGATGACGTGGAACAGGTCATCCGGGCCAACGTGGCGCAGGGCGTCTCGAATTTCTTTATCAGCGATGACAATTTTGCCAGGAACAAGAACTGGGAGGCCATCCTCGATCGGCTGATCACGCTGCGGGAGGCGGAGGGCATCGCGATCCGGCTCATCATCCAGGTCGACACGTTGAGCCACCAAATCCCTGGGTTCATCGAGAAGGCGGGGCGGGCGGGCGTCAACCGGGTGTTCATCGGCTTGGAGAACATTAATCCCGAGTCCTTAAAGGGGGCGCACAAGCGGCAAAACGCCGTCGGCAAGTACCGCGCGATGCTCCAGGCGTGGCACAGCGTCGGCGCCCTCACCCTGGCCGGGTACATCCTGGGATTTCCGGCGGATACCCCCGAGAGCATCCAGCGGGACATCGCGATCATCCAGCGGGAGCTGCCGATTGATCTCTTGGAGTTTTTTATCCTCACCCCGCTTCCTGGCTCTCAGGACCACCGAACGCTTCACGATCAGGCGGTGGCGATGGACCCGGACATGAATCGGTACGATCTCGCGCACGTCACCACCGCGCACCCGAAGATGTCCGGCCAGGACTGGCAGGCGATCTACCAGCAGGCCTGGGAAGCCTATTACACGCCGGACCATGTGGAACGGGTGATCCGCCGGGGAAAGGCGTGGGGGTTTGCGCCGCGGCACATGATGGTGAAGCTGTTCTGCTTTCATGCCTGTGCGCGCATCGAGCGGGTCCACCCCTTGGAAGGCGGCTTGTTCCGTTTGAAGTATCGCCGCGACCGACGGCCCGGCCTGCCGCGCGAATCGTCGCTGAGCTTTTACAGCCGGTATGCGTGGGAGATCCTGAGCAAACACGGTCGATACCTGGCGCTCGTCCTTCGCTATCTGCGCGCGCTGTATCGCGTGGAAACTGGTCGTTCGAAGGCCGAGGCCGCCGATCTGGCGATGCGGCCGCTGGAGCACGCCGATGCCGAGGCGCTGGCGCTGGCGGAGCGGGCCCATGACCCCAGGCCGTGGAGGGAAGAGATCGCGAAGCCCCTGCCAGTCCTCCAGGGATGACGTCGGTCTCTATTCGAGCGCCTTTCCTCACCTCGCGCGAGGTGAGGAAAGGCGCGTTCGTCTTCAACCTCCTTCAACAAGCGTCTTCCATGTTGCTTTCGATGCGAGGCCGTCACTGAATTCTGCAGCCAGGACTTCGAACGGGTCCGTCTCCCCGCGATCACCGGACGGGTATCTGTTTAGCTCCCTGAGCAGATTGTGCTTGCATTCGATGCCGAGGCGTC